>Ga0123356_10005710_pt1 | contig 12638 bp, 13 predicted proteins | sample TergutEmb28metaG_2_FD_92546 | JGI IMG/M metagenome (GOLD analysis project Ga0123356, IMG submission 92546) | Embiratermes neotenicus P3 segment gut microbial communities from Petit-Saut dam, French Guiana - Emb289 P3 | ecosystem: Host-associated > Arthropoda: Insects > Digestive system > Gut ... | reverse complement strand
TGACACGAGGCGATCCGTCAGGCTTCCTGCGCGCATGCGAGCGAGCGGCTGCGCTCGACGATCGCCAGGATCTCCTCCGGGTCCGAGGTGAGGTGCAGCCGGTCGATGTCGATGGGTGCGATGCGGCCGTCGGCGAGCGCGTGCGTACGTAGCCAATCGAGCAGCCCGTCCCACTCGGCGTCGCCGAGCAGGATCGCCGGGAAGTGCTGCACGGTCGCGGTCTGGATCAGGGTCAGCAGCTCAAACAGCTCATCGAGCGTCCCGTAGCCGCCCGGCGCGACGACAAACGCCTGTGCGTAGCGCACGAACATCACCTTGCGTGCGAAGAAGTGGCGGAAGCGCAACCCGATGTCCACGTACGGGTTGGGATTCTGCTCGTGGGGCAGCTCGATGTTGCATCCCACCGACGTCGCGCCGACATCGGTGGCGCCCCGGTTGGCCGCCTCCATCAAGCCGCCGCCCCCGCCGGTCATGATCGCGTACCCTGCTCTGCCCAGCGTCGCGGCGACCTTGCGCACCAGCGCGTAGTCCGGGTGCGTGGACGGAGTCCGCGCCGACCCGAAGATCGTCACCGCCGGCCCGATGCCCGAGAGTGTGTCGAAGCCGAGGGCGAACTCGGCCGCGATCGTGCGCACGAGCCCGGCGTCGTGCTCGCGCAGTTCCGGGCTCTGGGATCCGAGCCAGCCGAGCAGCTCCTGATCGAACGTGGGTTCGGCCGACGTCCCTGGCGCCGGTGCTCCCGGGTTCGGCTCCATCGGTGCGTCCATTGCTGTCAGAGTACGCGCGATGGCATCACTGAACGATGTCGATCTCTCGCTCAAGCTCCCCAAGGAGGAGGGGCTCGAGCGGCTCTTGGCCGCTCAGAAGCGCCTGCTCGCGCTGCGCCTTCAATCCGCCGGGCTCATCGGTGATGGCAGCATCGGCCCACCCCTACTGGTTCTGTTCGAGGGCTGGGACGCGGCTGGTAAGGGCGGGGCGATCCGGCGCCTGACCTCGATGCTGGACCCGCGCCATTTCACCGTGTCGGAGTTCGCGGCTCCATCCACGCGCGAGAAGCGTCACCACTTCCTGTGGCGGTTCTGGCCGCACATTCCCGGCTGGGGCGGGATGTGCGTCTTCGACCGAACCTATTACGGACGCGTGCTGGTCGAGCGAGTCGAGGGGTTCGCGACCAAGCCCGAGTGGAAACGGGCCTACGCTGAGATCGTCGACTTCGAGCGGATGCTCTGCCAGGAGGGCATGATCCTCGTCAAGTTCTGGCTCCAGATCTCCGACAAGGAGCAGCTGCGCCGCTTCAACGCCCGCGCCGGCGATCCTCTGAAGCAGTGGAAGCTGACCGACGAGGACTGGCGCAACCGTGAGCGCCGCAGCGACTACCAGCAGGCGATCGATGACATGCTCCAGCGCACAGACCACGCGGACGCGCCGTGGCTGCTGATCCCGGCGGAAAACAAGACCTACGCGCGTGTTGCCGTGGTTGAGACGGTGATCAGCGCGCTCGAGCAGGGCATGAGGGCAGCCGGGCACGAGCCGGTCAGCACCGCGGCGGCGCTCTGATGCAGCCGGCCTCGTCGGCGCACTACCCGCGTGACCGTGAGGCCGACATCGTTCTGCGGGACGGCTCGACTCTGCACGTGCGCCCGGTGCGGGCGCAGGACGCAGCGGCGATCCGGGCGTTCCTTGACTCGCTCTCGCCCGAGGCGATCACGTTCCGCTTCTTCGGGACGCCGAACCTCGATTGGGTGACCTCCTGGTCGGTGGACGTCGATTACACCGACCGTTACGCGCTGGTCGCGGAGACCGGCAGCCCGGCGCGCATCGTTGCCCACGCCGCATACATCCGCACCGATGGCGAGAGCGCCGAGGTCGCGTTCCTCGTGGCCGACGAGTTCCAGGGCCACGGGATCGCGACGACGCTGCTGGCCCACCTGGCCTCCATCGCCGAGCACAACGGCATCACCAGCTTCACCGCCGAGGTGATGCCCGCCAATCACCGCATGATCCAGACCTTCCGTGACAGCGGCTTCCCGGTCGACCTGCGCTCGTCCGAAGGCTCGTTGGAGATAGAGCTGCCCACGTCGGTCACGCTCGAGGCCCGCGCCCGCTTCGACGAGCGCGAGCGCAGGGCCGCGGTCGCGGCCGTCAAGCATGTGCTCGAGCCGCGCTCGGTCGCCGTCGTCGGCGCATCGCGCCGGCCCGGCTCGATCGGCGGCGCGGTGCTGCGCAACCTCGTGCAGTCCGGCTTCACGGGTCCGGTCTACCCCGTCAACCCGTCCGCCGAAGCGATCCAGGACCTGCCGGCCTACGCGTCCGTCAGCACCATTCCGGACGAGGTCGACCTGGCGGTGATCGTGGTCCCTGCGCAACACGTCCTCGGTGTCGCCCGCGACTGCGCCCAGGCCGGTGTGCGCTCGCTCGTCGTGATCACGGCCGGCTTCGCCGAGACCGGCGCCGACGGCGCCGCCAGACAGCAGGAGCTGCTCGAGATCTGCCGCGCCGCCGGCATCCGGATAGTCGGGCCGAACTGCCTCGGCGTGATCAACACCGACCCATCCGTGAGGCTCAACGCCACGTTCACGACGCGCCCGGCACTGCCGGGCTCCGCCGGCTTCCTCTCGCAGAGCGGCGGACTCGGGATCGCGATCATCGAGGCGGCGTCGAGGCTCGGGCTCGGGCTGTCCTCCTTCATCGCCGTCGGCAACAAGGCCGACATCTCCGGCAACGACCTGCTGAGCTACTGGGAGCAGGATCCGAACACGAGGGTCGCGCTGCTGTACCTCGAGTCGTTCGGCAACCCGCGCAAGTTCGCTCGCGTCGCCCGCCGGTTCGCACGCATCAAACCGCTGCTGGCTGTCAAAAGCGGGCGCTCGGCGGCGGGCGCGCGCGCCACCGGCTCGCATACCGGAACGCTGCTGGCGGAGTCGGACGTGACGATCGACGCGCTGTTCGACCAGGCCGGCGTGATCCGCACCAACAGCCTCAACGAGCTATTCGCGGTCGCGCAGCTCCTGACCACGCAGGACGTGCCGCGCGGCGACCGCGTCGCGATCGTCACCAACGCGGGCGGTCCCGGGATCATGTGCGCGGACGCCTGCCAGGCGGACGGTGTCGATGTCCCGGAGCTGCCGGCGGAGCTGCCGAACCGCCTCGCAGCGCAGCTGCCGGCCGGCGCCTCGGTGCTGAACCCGGTCGACATGCTCGCCGGCTGCAGCGCCGAGGATTACGGCAACACCGTGCGCGCCCTGATCGAGGCCGACGTGTGCGACGTCATTCTCACGATCTTCGTCCCGACGCTCACAGCCCAGGCGGAGGCCGTCGCGCAGGCGGTACGCGAGGTCGCGGAGGGCGTCCCGCCGGTCACGATCGCCTCCGTCTTCATGACCGAGGAGCCGCCGCCGGGCGAGCTGCGCTCCGGCTCGGTCCAGGTGCCGGGGTACGCGTTCCCCGAGGACGCGGCGCGGGCGGCTGCGCGGGCGGCTCGCTACGGGCGCTGGCGAGCACGACCGGCGCCCGCGTCGGTCGTGCTCGACGGCACCGACCCAGAGCAGGCCGCCGCCCTGATCGCCGGCGCGTTCGGCAGTGACGGCGGGGCGCTCTCCCCCACGCAGGTCTCGGCCCTGTTCCAGTGCTACGGCCTGCCCGTGCTGGATGCGACCGTCCCGGCGGATTCGGTCGAGCTCGTGCTCGCCGTGGTCAACGATCGCACCTTCGGTCCGGTGCTCGCGTGCAGTCCCGGCGGCGCGGCCGGAGAGCTCGCTCGCGACGTCGCCGTGCGGCTGACACCGCTCTCGACGCTCGACGCGCACGAGCTGCCGCGGTCCCTGCGCACGTTCCCGCTGCTCGACGGCTACCGCGGCGCGCCGCGCTGCGATGTCGCCTCGCTGGAGGATGTGCTGCTGCGCATCAGCGCGATCGTCGAGAACCACAGTGAGATCATCGAGCTCGCCTGCGATCCGCTCCACGTCTCTCCCACGGGTACCACCATCGCGGCGGCGCGGATCAGGGTCGAAGCGGCGGCGCCACCGCCGCCGGTTCCCTCCCTGCGCGCCTACTGACGGCGTCGGCTCAGCGGCCCAGCGTTCGGATGAACACGTCGCACGCCTCGGGCAGCGACGCAATCGTGGTGCGCGTGCCCGAGAGGCCGGCGCGCAGTTGCTGGTCGCCGACCTCGACCGGCAGCAGCGTGTCCTGCAACTCGGCGAGCGCGTCGTCCGCCGCCTGGATGGCGTCGGCCGCGTGCTCGAGTGACGCGCGCGGGTCCTCGGGCGCCGGTGTCGGCGCCGCCGGGAATTCCCGCCCAGGCAGGCCGCAGCGCTGCGCGAACTCCGCATGCGTGCGCCTGAGCTGCCCGTAGGCGTGCTGCAGCGGCCGGAACAGCTGCGTTTCCATGCGGTCGCCTGACTGCTCGTCGAGGTGCTCGTAGGCCTCGCCGAGCGCAGCCATCGCGATGCTCATCTGGTTGATCGCGGCCGCCGCATCGTCAAGGATCTGGGTCCGGCCCTCCTCGGTGGTGTAGCCCATGTCCGGGAGTTTGCCCTACTTAGTTGGGGTTCGTACCCGCGGAGGCATTCGCCGCCGCCTGACGGTCTCGCAGCGCCGCGGCGAGGATCCCGTTGACGAACCCGGGCGCCTCCGCCCCGCAGAACTCCTTGGCGGTCTCGACGGCCTCGTTGATCGCGCCCTCCGGCGGGATCGCCTGGTCGCCCGGCAGCAGCTCCGGTCGCGTCAATTCGAGCAGCCCGACCCGCAGGATCGACCGCTCCAGCGGCGCGATCCGCCCAAGCGACCAGCCGCTCGCGTAGCGGCCGATCAGCGCGTCGAGCTCGGTCTGGTGCTCCTTGACCTCGGTCGCGAGCACCCGCGTGAAGCTGTGCACGTCGCGCGGGAAGGTCTCGTCGAGCGGGCGCCCGAGCAGATCGCTCTGGTAGAGCGCCCAGATAGCCGCACGCCGCTGATCGGTGCGGCGCGCCATCAGGCGCGGGACACGTACTCGCCGGAGCGCGTGTCGACCCGCACGCGGTCGCCAATGTTCACGAACAGTGGCACGTTGATCTGCGTGCCGGTCTCGAGCGTCGCGGGCTTGGTGCCGCCGCCCGATGCGGTGTTCCCGCGCAGGCCCGGCTCGGTCTCGGTCACATCGAGGTCGACGGCGCTCGGCAGCTGCACGTCGGCCGGGTTGCCGTCGATGTAGAGCACCTCGACCTCGTCGGAGTCCCGCATCCAGCGCAGCGGGTCCGCCAGCGTCGTCTCCGGAATGGTCTGCTGCTCGTAGGTCTCGGTGTCCATGAAATGCGCGTCGTTCCCATCCTTGTACAGGAACTGCATGTTGCGCACCTCGGTCCGCACCGGCCGGAACTTCTCCCCGGCACGGAACGTACGGTCGATCACGTTGCCGTCGCTCGCGCGCCGCAGCTTGGTGCGCACGAAGGCACCGCCCTTGCCGGGCTTGACGTGCTGGAAATCGACGATCTTGTAGATCGTGCCCTCGACATCGATGTGAGAGCCGTTGCGGAAGTCGGCTGTGGAGATCATGCGGGGCCTGAGTGTAGACGCCGTGAGCGCTGCAGCGGGGCTGCTGGTCCGCTAACCAGCAGCCCCGGCAAGACGTCTCGGCGCTCTGGCCCTCAGGGCGCGAACATGCGCAGCGAGTTGTCACCGTCATCGACGAAATAGAGCCCGTCGTTGAACGGCGAGACGGTCAGTCCGAACAGAACGCCGGCGCCGCCAGCCTGGTCGGCGCCCACGGTCGTGACCTGGCCGCCGCGCGGGGAGACCTCGACGATGTTGCCGTCGTTCCCGTTGGCCGCCAGGACGTCACCGTTCGGTGCGGCGGTCGCCCCGAGCGGATCGTTCAGGGGCGGGCCACTGAACACGGTCCGCACGCCGCCGTCGTCTCCATGGGAGCGTCCATGGAACTTCCGGCCTCCGCCAAGCCCCTGGCCTCCACCGTGGCCCTGACCTGCGCCGACACCCCGGCCTGCGCCGACACCCCGGCCTGCGCCGACGCCCTGGCCTGCGCCGACGCCCTGGCCTGCGCCGACGCCCTGGCCTGCGCCGACGCCCTGGCCTGCGCCGACACCCCGGCTTGCGCCGACACCCTGGCCTGCCCCGAATCCCCGGCCTCCGCCGAACCGGAACTCGTGGCCGCGTGACAGCGCGTCGGGAACCGCGACGATGGCGTTGTCCAGCGAATCGGCGACATACAGCGTTCCGCCGTGGCCGACCGCCAGGCCCGTGGGCCCGATCACGAGCGCAGCGGGATCGGTGCGCTCGGGGAAGCCGGTGGCGATCACGCGCTCGTCGAGCAGACGCGGGTGCAATCCGCGAGCCGCGAAGAGGGTCAGGCGGACGACCGTGCCCTCGTTGACGACGTTCGGAGAGTTCGCGACCGTGCCGTTGAGCACGTTGCTCACGAACAGAGTCACGAACGGCCCGTGCTCAACCGCCGTCATGTCCCAGGGGCCGTTGATCGGGCCGCCTGCAATCGTCTCGACCACCTGACCGGCGCTGTTGAGTACGAGCAGGCAACCGGCCTGGGCGGTCGCCGATGTTCCGTCGCTGGTCGGCAGGCTGCCGACGATCACGTAACCCGTTCGGGTCACCGCGAGCGCCGTGGTCAGACCCACTCCACCCGGGCAGGAGCCGCCGAGCGACGACGGATTGATCTGCGCGAACACGGACGCCATGCCGGGCGTGAGGCTGCCGCCGGTGGGCGGGATCTGGACGATCGTGGTGCCCGTGCCCTGCAGGTTGCTGCTGTTGTTGAAGTTGCTGATCAGCAGGTCACCCCGTTGCAGCATTCCCACGCTGCGGGGCACCGTCACGATCCCGTACGGGTTCACGTCGCCGTTGCTCGGGACCGTGCTGGCGATCGGCGGCGGGTTCGGCGTGAACCCGCCGATGAACGGCTGGGCTGCGGCGCGCGCGGCTCCGAATGCAAGCAACGCGCCAAGGCAGCTCAACAGCAGCATCACTGCCCGGCGCGCCCGCAGCAGCGGCAAGCTGCCGCTCCCGGCGCTGACACCAGCGGTGTTTGACATGGGTCGTCCTTCCTTTGGTAGTGACAAACGACTCAGTCAGTAAGACGCCGGTTTTAGGCCAGACCTTCCCAACCGGCAGGGACCTTCACGGGTCAGCCGGCGTTCAGAGCGTGGATGATCTCCCAGAGGTGGCCGTCGAGGTCCCTGAAGTACCCCGAGTAGATGCCCCAGGGACGCTCGTGTGCCGGCGCCGTGACGCGCCCGCCGGCGGCCGCGGCGGCCTCGAGCAGCGCATCCACCGCCTCGCGGCTCTCGACGAAGTGGCCGATGCTGAACCCGTGCCCGTCAACCTCGGTGCGCGACACGTGCGCGTCCTTAGCCAGTTCGCCGGCTGGATAGAGCGCCAGCACCAGGCCATCGTCGAGCGTGAACATCACCACGTCCCCGGCGGCCTGCCCGTCGTCGCCGGCGAATTGGGTGCCGATGATCCCGTCGGTCGCCAGACCGAGCCCTTCCCTGTAGAACGCAAGCGCCGCCTCGAGGTCGGCGACGGCGAGCGTGATCGCGTTGATCCCGGGGCGCATCTCAGTCGACCGTCCGCAGTCCCTTGGGGATCTGCGTCAGGATGCGATTGCCCGCCTCGGTCACGACGACAAGGTCCTCGATCCGAATGCCGAACCTGCCGGGCAGGTACACGCCCGGCTCGACCGTCACGACGGTGCCGGCGCGGAGCGTGTCCTCGGTGCGAAACGAGAGCGTCGGCGCCTCGTGGATCTCCAGGCCGACACCGTGGCCGAGCCCGTGGCCGTAGTGCCCCTCGTGGCCGGCGCCGTAGATGATGTCGCGGACCGCCTTGTCAATGGCCTTTGTGTTGCCGCCGGCGCGGACCTCGTCGAGGCCGACCTGTTGGGCGCCGAGCACCAGCTCGTAGGCCTCTCGCGCCTCGGGGCCAGGCTCGCCGACGGCGACGGTGCGGGTGCAGTCCGAGCAGTAGCCGCGGTACCTGGCGCCCCAGTCGATCACGACCATTTGGCCCGGCTCGATCTTGACGTCGCGCGGGGTCGCGTGCGGCAGCGCGCCGTGCGAACCAGCGGCGACGATCGAGTCGAAGCTCGGTGACTCGGCCCCGCGCAGACGCATGTCATGCTCGAGGCTCAGCGCCAGGTCGCGCTCGGTGCGACCCGCCAGACCGCCCTCGAGCAGCGCCTCGAGCGCCGCGTCGGCGATCTCAGTCGCGGCGGTGATGCGCTCGACCTCCTGCTCGTCCTTGACCAGCCGCATGTCCTCGACGAGGCCCTTCACGCCGATCAGCTGCACGCGCTCGGGGAACAGCTCGCGTGTGCGGTCGAGCGCCGCCACGGTCGTGCTCTCGGACTCGAAGCCGACCCTGAGTGTGCCCTCGGGCAGGTACTCCGCCGCATCGGTGATCAGGTTCTGTGCGACCGTGACCCGCTCGAACTCCGCGTGGACCTCTTCCTGTACCTGCTCGGTGTAGCGGAAGTCGGTCAGGAACACGCGGGTGCTCGGGCCGATCAGCGCCAGCCCGTTGGAGCCGGTGTAGCCGGTCAGGTAGCGGACGTTCACCAGGTTGGTCACCAGCATCAGATCGATGCCGGCCCCGTCGAGTGCGGCAATCAGCCGCTCCGCGCGCGTGCTCATGTCGTCAGCTCCTCCTTCAGTCGTTCGAGTGCCTCCCGGTAGCCGTCCGGGCCCTTTCCCGAGACGGTCGCGAGGCAGAGGTCACGGATAACCGACGCACGCCGCCACTGCTCGCGCTGGTCGACGGCCGAGAGGTGCACCTCCACGGCCGGCAGGCCCGTCAGCTCGAGTGCGTCGTGCAGCGCGTAGGCGTAATGGGTCCATGCGCCCGGGTTCAGCACCACCGCGTCGGCCACGCCGGGAAGCGAGTGCAGATGCTCGACGAACTCACCCTCGTGGTTGCTCTGGAAGAAGCTCACGCTGAGGCCGAGGTCGGTCGCCCAGGCCTCGATCCGGGTCTCGAGCTCCGCCAGGTCGAGGCTGCCGTAATGGGTCGGGTCGCGGCGGCCGAGCTGGTCAAGGTTGACGCCGTGCATCACCTCGATGCGGTTGTGGAGCACGGCGGTCACGCGCGCGCCTCGCCGGTCACGGGTACAGCTCCCTGATGGCCGCGCGCAGCTCGGCCGGCGCGACGGCCTGACCGTAGACCGGTCGCCCCGGCGCCGGGCACAGGACAAACGGGACCGGCCCCTCACCGACGCGCTTCTTGTCGCGTGCGGTCGCGAAGATCACCTGCTCGACGTCGACCTCCGGGTCCAGCGTGACCGGCAGGCCGGCACCGGCCAGCAGTTCCTGTACCTCGCCGCGCAGCGCGTCCGCACCCGACAGCCGCAGCTCGGCCAGCAGGCCGAGCGCCACCGCCTCGCCGTGGCGGTAGCGGGCGTAACCCGTGGCGGTCTCGATCGCGTGGCCGACGGTGTGCCCGAGGTTGAGCAGCTGTCGCACGCCCGTGTCGAGCTCGTCCTGCGCGACGATCCGCAGCTTCGCGAGTGCGCATCCCGCGATCACGCCGGGATCGGTTGGGGCCGCCCCGGCACTGACCCGCTCCCACAGCGCGCCCCCGGTGATCAGCGCCGTCTTCACGACCTCCGCATACCCGGCCGCAACCTCCTCGGGCGGCAGTGTCGCGAGCGTCGCGGTGTCAGCGATCACGGCGGCCGGCTGGTGAAAGGCGCCGACGTAGTTCTTGGCCTCAGCCAGGTCGACACCGGTCTTGCCGCCATAGGCGGAGTCGACCTGGGCAACAACCGTGGTCGGCACCTGCACGACACGCATGCCGCGCTGGTAGGTGGCGGCACAGAACCCGGCCATGTCGCCGATCACGCCGCCGCCAAGGGCGACCACCACATCGGTCCGGGTCGCACCGGCGCGCACCATTTCGGTCCAGATGATCTCCGCGTGCGCGACCGTTTTGGACTGCTCGCCCGGCATCACGCGGATGCTCGCGAGTGCCGGCTCGAACAGGTCGCCGTAGTGGCGCCCGGCGCTGTAGTCGCTGATCACCACGCGGCGGCCTGCGACGGTCTGCGGCCAGAAGCGCTGCTCGGTGACGAGCCCGCCGCCGACGTAGACCGGATAATCGCCGGACGCGGTGGTCGCCCAGATCACGCGCGCGTCGCCGGGGGCCAGGCCATCGGCGGCCGCCAGCACCTCGGCGATCGCCCGTGTGCGGGTGGCGGGCACGATCACGTCGGCCAGTTGCTCGTACAACGGCTGACGGCTCGCGTGCAGCGCCCTGAAGCTCTCCTGATCTCGCGCGAGCGGGCGCGCGCCGCTGCTTGCGCCCGCTCCGACCCGCTCCCAGGCCCGCTCCGCGTCGATATCCAGCCACACCACACGGGCGCCCCGGAGCGCCGTGCGGATGCGCTCCGACAGGATTGCACCGCCGCCCAGCGCAAGCGTTCGCACCCCGGGATCGTCGAGCAGCTCCAGCGTCACGCGCTCCTCGAGCGCGCGGAACGCCGATTCACCGTCAGCCGCGAAGATCTGCTGGACGCTGCGACCCTCGCGCGCCTCGATCACCGCGTCGACGTCGGCGCTGCCCGGCCCGAGCGCGCGCGCCGCGGTCGATTTTCCGGCGCCCATGAAGCCGATCAGGGCCACCTTCGGCGTGGCGGCCTCACTCATCGGCGCCAGCCGATCCGCTCCTTGTACGCGGAGAGCGCGGCCTTCACGTCGTCAATGTGATCGCCGCCGAACTTGGTCCGGTAGGCGTCGGCGAGCACAAACGCGACCATCGCCTCGCCGACCACGCCGGCGGCCGGGATCGTCGCCGAGTCGGTGCGCTCGCGCAGCGCCTGGGCGGGCTCGTGGGTCTCGATGTCGACCGACCGCAACGGCTGCGTCAGCGTCGGCAGCGGTTTCATCGAGCCGCGCACGACCACCGGATCGCCGTTGGTCATGCCGCCCTCGATCCCGCCCGCGCGGTTGGTCTCGCGGTAATAGCCGCGCTGCGCGTCATAGAAGATCTCGTCGTGGGCCTGCGAGCCCGGCAGCCCCGCCACCTCGTAGCCGTCGCCGATCGCGACCGCCTTCATCGCCTGGATCGAGAGGATCGCCATCGCCAGGCGGCCGTCGAGCCGCTCCTCCCAGGAGATGTGCGAGCCGAGCCCCGGCACCAGGCCGAAGGCGCGCACCTCGAAGACGCCGCCGAGCGACTCGTTCTGCTTGCGCAGCGTGTTGATCTCGTTGACCATCGCCCGGCTCGCCTCGGGGTCGAGGCAGCGCACCGGCGACTCGTCGACGTGCGCGAAATCGGCCGCGGTCAGGTCATCGCGCCGGGGGGCTTTCACCGATGTGATCTGCAGCACGTGCGAGAAGACCTCGACGCCCAGCGCGCGCAGGAACTCCTTGGCGAGCGCGCCGCCGGCGACACGCGCCGCGGTCTCACGCGCGCTGGCGCGCTCGAGGATGTCGCGCACGTCCGTGAGCCCGTACTTCTGCGTGCCGACGAGGTCCGCGTGACCCGGGCGCGGCAGGTGCACCTCAGGCGTCTGTGCCTCGACCGGCCACGGGTTCATGCGCTCTTCCCAGTTGGCGTAGTCACGGTTGTGCACCTGAATCGCGACGGGACCGCCGAGCGTGCGGCCGTGGCGCACGCCGGCGGTCACGTCCGCGCGGTCGCTCTCGATCTTCATGCGGCCGCCGCGGCCGTGGCCAAGCTGGCGGCGCGCCAGGTCGCGGTCGAGCGCCTCGCGCTCGAGCTGCAGGCCGGCCGGCAGCCCTTCGACGATGCAGGTGAGTCCGGGGCCATGCGACTCGCCGGCGGTGATCAGCTTCAAGGACACGGGTTGCCTAGGCTAGTCCGCCGCGGCGGTCTCGATCGCCTCGCCCGTCTGGGCGTCGCGGCCTGGGTGGAACTTGCCGTCGCCGCCGCACCAGGGGCAGGTCACCTCGTGCGGCGTGCCGCCGAAGCCTGAGATCAGCTTGCCGGTGCCACGGCAGGCCGTGCACTCGCTGCGGTCGTATTCGGCCTTGCCGGAGTTCGTCTTGCCGCTGGTCGTCTTGCCGCTGGTCGTCTTGCCGCTGGTCACCGCGCGGAGGATAGACCGACTGCATCGCGCATCGCTTGGACGGGAGCCTCGAGGCCGGTGAACAGCCCAAACGCCAGCGCGCCCTGGCCGACCAGCAGCTCCAGCCCGTCGATGACCGAGACGCCCTGTGCGGCGGCCGTGTGCGTCAGCGCGGTGCCGCCCTCCCGGTACACGAAATCGACGACGACGCGATGATGACGCAGCTGCTCCCCGCTCAGGGCGACCGCCTCGAGCCGGTCGCCCTCGCGCAGGCCCACGGAGGTGCAATTGACGAGGATGTCGGCGTCCGCTGCCGTTGCCGGGTCCGCGACCGCCCGTGACCCGAACTCGGCGGCGAGCGCAGCGGCCCGCTCGGGCGTCCGGTTCCAGACCCTGACATCCCGCGCGCCGGCATCGCGCAGCGCCCAGACGGCTGCGCGGGCGCTGCCGCCTGCGCCGAGCACGAGTGCCGTGGCACCGGCCGGCTCGATGCGACGGCGCAGCGCCGCGATCAGCGCCGGGGCGTCGGTGTTGTCGGCCTCGATCGACCCGTCGGGCGCAAACGTCAGCGTGTTGGCCGCGCCGATCGCCCGCGCCCGCGCGCTCG
>Ga0123356_10005708_pt1 | contig 12639 bp, 13 predicted proteins | sample TergutEmb28metaG_2_FD_92546 | JGI IMG/M metagenome (GOLD analysis project Ga0123356, IMG submission 92546) | Embiratermes neotenicus P3 segment gut microbial communities from Petit-Saut dam, French Guiana - Emb289 P3 | ecosystem: Host-associated > Arthropoda: Insects > Digestive system > Gut ... | reverse complement strand
CTTGCCCGTGACATAGCAATAGAAGCTGGAAGCAGAGCGCATTTATGTGAGCTTACAAGGACGCAAGTTGGAGGCTTTGAACTAGATTTGGGAGAAGAGAAAAGGGAGGGAGTGACAGATATATCTATACTTCCGATAAATAAAACTATAATTAGCAAGTTGGGAATACCGTGGTTCGAAGTCTCGGAGCTGGAAACTGAATATATCTTTCAAGGAAAACCGCTTGCTCAAATAATACAAGGAAAAACCTTATTCTCCTTGGCGTCTTGGCGTCTTGGCGAGAACTCTTTAGCTAATGAAACTACTGCGGTCTTTTGCGAAGAAACCCTTATCGCAATTATAGAAAAACAGGGCGAAAAATGGAAATATGCCTGTGTTTTAAAGGATTCTGCATAAATTTGTATATTGCCCAGACCTTGACTTTTTTATGGATTTATGCAAATATTCTATGAGATTTTTAGGGAATTTAGGAGATAAATAAATGGCTTTAAACAAAGAAAGCGCAGCAAAAATCGTTACCAAATTCGGTAAAAACGATAAAGACACAGGCGCAACGGAAGTTCAGATTGCACTGCTTACTGAACGGATTAACCAGCTTACAGAACACTGCAAGCAGTTTAAAAAAGATAAATCAGGACAAAGAGGTCTTTTAATTCTGGTTGGAAAACGCCGCAGGATGTTAAAATACATTCAAAGGACTAACCTGGAAGGTTATCGCAAGCTGATTAAAGAACTGGGATTACGTAAATAATTATGATGCAAAAAGTAACACTCTCAGTCGCCGGAAAGGATCTTATCCTTGAAACCGGCAGGATAGCTAAACAGGCGAACGGATCTGTTTTTGCCCAATATGCAGGCGCAGCAGTATTAGCCACAGTATGTTCATCGTCAGAATCAGTAGAAGGACTTGATTATGTTCCTCTTACAGTTGATTACAACGAGAAATATTATGCCGCAGGTAAAATACCAGGCGGTTTTATAAAAAGAGAAAGCCGTCCAAAAGATAAGGAAATACTTGTTTCACGTCTTATAGACAGGCCAATGCGTCCGCTTTTTGAAAAAAGTTTCGGCAGGGAAATCCAATTAATTCCAACAACATTATCAGCCGATCAGGTAAATCCAACTGATATTTTGGCGATAATCGCATCTTCTGCGGCTGTTCATATTTCAGATATTCCTTTTAACGGACCTGTTGCAGGCGTTCGTGTTTGTCAGGTTGACGGACAGCTTATTGTAAATCCAACATACGAACAGATAGAAAAAGCAACAATGGAAATTGTCGTTGCTGGCACTAAAGACGGCATTACGATGGTAGAAGGCGGAGCAAAAGAAGTAAGCGAAGAATTAATGCTTGAAGCGCTTGATAAAGCTCATGCGATGATAAAAGAATTCTGCGCTTTGCAGGAAAAGCTTCGTGAACTTGCAGGAAAACCTAAGCTTCCTCTTACGACACTTTCGTATGCGCTTGAAAATTCTGATGCAATACGCTCAGCTGCTTATCCAAAACTAGAAAAAGCATGTTTTCTTCCTGCTAAACATGAAAGACGCAATGGTATCAAAGCAATAAAAGAAGAATATGCGTCACAATATGCTTCTCAGCTTGAAGATGAAAAGCAAAAGAAACTTTTTGATGTGCTTTTCGAAGATATGCAGTACGAAATCTTACGTACATCAATTTTAAGCAACAGTAAACGTGTAGACGGAAGAGGTTTAGAAGATATTCGCAGTATTACATGCGAAGTTGATATTTTACAGCGTACCCACGGTTCGGCGCTCTTTACTCGTGGTGAGACACAAGCGCTTTGTGTAACTACATTGGGAACTGTTTTTGATGAGCAGATTTTTGACGATATCGAAGGTGATAAACGTGAGAATTTTATGCTGCATTATAACTTCCCGCCGTATTCGGTTGGGGAAGTCGGCAGAACAGGAACAGGCAGACGTGAAATAGGACATGGTCATTTGGCTCTTCGTTCTCTAAAAGCAATGATCCCTTCAAAAGAAGATTTCCCGTATACAATACGTGTTGTTTCAGAAATAATGGAATCGAACGGTTCTTCTTCTATGGCATCTGTATGCGGCGGCACTTTAGCAATGCTTCATGCAGGCGTTCCAATGAAAAAACCTGTTGCAGGAATCGCAATGGGGCTTATCACAGAAGGAAACGCAGGTCCTAACGACAGATTTGCAGTTTTATCTGACATTCTTGGTGAAGAAGATCACTTAGGTGATATGGACTTTAAAGTTGCAGGTACTGCAGATGGTATTACCGGTTTTCAGATGGATATTAAGATTGCAGGCGTAAGTCCGCAGATAATGCAGAAAGCGCTTGATCAGGCAAAACGTGGCAGATTACATATCCTGGGAATAATGAACCAATGCCTTTCAAAACCAGTTGAACAAATCAGTGAATACGCTCCAAAAATTGTTTCTTTAAGAATCGATATTGATAAAATAGGAGCGCTTATAGGTCCTGGCGGTAAAAATGTCAAAGCGTTATGCGAACAATATTCAGTTAAAATAAATACGGAAGATGACGGCACTGTTACTATTTTTGGCAAAAACTCAAAAGATGCCGAAGAAGCCAGAGCTGCGGTTATGGGTATTGCGTCAGATCCTGAAGTTGGAAAAGTATATAACGGTACTGTAAAAAGAATAATGGATTTTGGCGCTTTTGTAGAAATACTTCCAGGTAAAGAAGGGCTTGTGCATATCAGCAAACTTTCAAGACAGCGTATTGCGCAAGTTACAGATGTACTTAAAGAAGGACAGCAAATACCTGTAAAACTGCTTGAAATTGATAAGCAGGGCAGGCTTAACCTTTCCTATATCGATGCAATTGATCCTGACGGCGCTCCTGCAGAAAACGGAAATGACAGAGAAAGACCTAGAAATAATGGTCCACGCCGATAATTAGCAGGTGCGGCTTTTGAAAGAAGTATTGCTTAAGGTACTTAAAGCCAATTCCGGTATCGAGCTCCCTCAATATGAAAGCGAGGGAGCTGCAGGTATGGATTTACGCGCATTTCTTGAAACCGATGTTTTAATTCCATCAATGGGCAGAGCAAAAATTCCAACAGGATTAAAAATTGAAATCCCGGAAGGTTACGAAGCTCAAGTAAGACCTCGCTCCGGTTTAGCCATAAAACAAGGGCTTACGGTTCTTAATTCACCTGGAACAATCGATTCTGACTATCGAGGCGATTTAGAGGTAATATTGATAAATTTAGGCGCAGAAGATGTTATAATTAAAAATAAGGAGCGTATTGCCCAGCTTGTAGTTGCGCCTGTTTGCCGTGCCCAGATTATAGAAGCTGTAATGCTTACGCCAAGCCAGAGAGGGAGTGCAGGTTTTGGATCTACAGGAGCGGATTAAAACAGTATATTCTCTGTTAATTAATGTTACAAAACGGGCAAAATTCCTGTATGTAACAATTAAAAAAATAATTAAAAATAAAACACAGCATATTAATGTGCCCGATTTTACATTAAGTGACATTCAGGGAGAAAGCAAGAGATTTATATCTCCAACTATTTTTAAATATATATTATCAGAAATGCTTTTTTCTTTTTTAATATGTTTTTGTTTTTTCTTTTTTATTTTCTTTGTAAATCAAATCCTTTTAATGGCAAAAGTAGTGCTAACGCAGCGTGTGCCTTTTAATCAGGTTGTACTGTTAATTATTTTTTCCCTGCCAACGGTTATAGCAATGTCAGCTCCTTTTGCATCTTTAGTTGGAACGTTAATGACAGTTGGGCGTTTAACATCTGATAATGAAATACTTGTTTTACTTTCATCCGGGCTTTCTTATAAAAATGTTTTTTTTCCGGCAATAGCGGTGGGTATAATTATTTCTATTTTATCTTTTTTTACAAATGATGTCTTGCTTCCTGCAGGAACTGTTGAGTTTAATAAACTGTGGCGAAAGATTTTAGTTTCTACTCCTGCGCTGGAATTACAGGCAAATTCTGTAAAAAGATTTAACAATACTGTAATAGTTTCCGGCGGAGTAACAGGAAACGCAATTAATAATATGTTAATTTTAGACAGAACCGAAGATGGAGAGCGGCGTATTATTATGGCAAGCAGAGCAGAGTTAAGAGATGGCGGCAAAGAAGGACTTAGCCTGGATCTTGAAAATGCTTTTATTTCATCATCAAAAGAAGTAGCCAGAGAAGATTATGATTATGCTTCATCAGAGTTGCTGCAGTACTGGGTGTCTAACGAAGATATTATTCAAGCTGCTGTTGCAATTAGCCCTAGAGAAATGAGTTCAAGAGATGTTAATAATGCGATAAAAGTAAAAAGGATCGATTTAGCAGATCGGGAAAAAGAAAGAAAAATAAGGCTTTTTAACTCTGCTATAATCCTGGAAAATACGCTTAGGGGAGGACCTGAATCTGATGATTGGAACAGGAGAGCGTCAAATTTATCGCTTTTTAACAGGGAAATATCTTCGCTAAGATTAATTCAAAATGACAGAAATTTAAATATTCACATAATGGAAATATACAGAAAATTTGCAGTTCCTTTTGGCGCATTCTTTTTTGTTTTTCTTGCGGTTTCTCTTGGGTTAATGGCAAAGAAATCAGGGCAGACTGTTGGTTTTATTTTTGGAAACTTAATAGCAGTTCTTTACTGGTCTATGCTTTTTATAGGACAGGCAACAGGATTGAGATTGGGAGCGCCGCCGTTTTGGGCGATGTGGCTTCCGAATATTTTATCACTTTGTATTGGAATAATTCTTGCAGTTGTTAAGGTAAAAAGATGAACAGAATAATGCTGCTTGACAGATACCTTTTACGTCAGTTTTTTCCAATATTTATTATCGCTATTACCATGTTTGTATTTCTCCTTTTATTAATCGACCTTTTTTCTAATTTAGTTCGTTATCTAAATAATGAAGTTCCTATAGCAACAATTTTACAAATTACTTTATATTTCATTCCAAAAAGTATATCTTATGCAATGCCAATTTCTCTTCTATTTGCCGCAGCGTATACATTAGGCGACCTTTATGCCAGAAATGAACTTACAACGGTGTTTTCTACAGGTATACCATTTTGGAGATTCTGCGTTCCCCTTTTAGTGGTTGGTTTTTTTGCATCAATTTTTGCGTTTTTTCTTGATGATTTGCTTGTAATACCTACATTAAAAATAAAAAACGATCTTTCAAGGCGGGCTTTAAAGCAACATGTCACAGAAGTAAATTCTGATATTGTTATAAAAGCAAATAATGGCAGGTTAATTTATTCTATAGATTATTTTGATTTTGATAAACTTATTATTAATGGAATTAATATTGTAGAAATGGATGACGATGGGAAATTTGTTTCGCAAATAAGAGCTCCGTCAGGAGAATGGAAAGAAAATTATTGGGAACTTAGAAACGCTGTTATATACAGATACGAAGATGGAATACTTCGTGTTCGTCCTCTTGGAGAAAACACATCTTATAACGAACATCCCGATATATTCAGAAGACATTCTGTCATTGTAGAAGAGCTTCCTGTAAAAGAAGCAAGGCTCTTAGTTAGGGATTTACGCTCTGCAGGGCTTCCGTATTTTCATGAACAGGCAAAATATTTTCATCGATACTCATTTGCAGCCGCTTCTCTTATAGTAATGATACTTTCAGTTTCGATGGGCGGAAGATTTAGAAAAAATATTTTATTAATGAGTCTGTTTACTAGTTTATCTGTAGCGGTTGTATACTATATAGCGGAAATGTTAAGCATGACAATGGCAGGATTAAACATCATTCATCCGTTTATAGGTGCTTGGTTTCCTGTTCTCTTATTTATTTTTATTGGAATATTGCTGATACGGAGCGCAAAGACATAATGCTTTTTAGTATTACAAAAAAAGACGGTAAAACAGCTGCAAGAAACGGAATACTGCAACTTACCCACGGTGAAGTAGAAACGCCTGTTTTTATGCCTGTTGGAACAAACGGAACAGTAAAAGCATTAACAGTAAATGATTTAAAAGAAATTGGTTTTAATATTATTCTTTCTAACACATATCATCTTTATTTAAGACCTGGTCAGGAGATAATAGAAAATTCAGGCGGACTTCACCGTTTTATGAATTGGGATCGCAATATTCTTACAGATTCAGGCGGATTTCAGGTTTATTCTCTTTCTGCATTAAGAAAAATTAAAAAAGAGGGAGCATACTTTCAATCTCATATAGACGGTTCAAAGCATTTTTTAAGCCCGGAAAAAGCTGTTAATATTCAAAGCGCATTTGGAAGCGATATTCAAATGCAGTTGGATTATTGTTCACATTGGGGAGCAGACAGGAAAGAAGCGGAAAAAGCATTGGATATAACGACAGAATGGCTTGGACGCGCTATTAAAACATGGGAAATAGATGTTTCTAACGGATATAAAGGCAGCCTTTTTAGCATAGTCCAGGGTAATTTTTTTAATGATTTACGCCAAAGGAGCGCAAGTATTTGCGCTGCTTCAGGAACTCCAGGTATTGCAATAGGAGGACTTTCTGTAGGAGAGCCCGCCGAAATGTTTTCCGAAACATTAGCATTTACATCGGCTCTTTTACCCGAAGAAAAACCCCGTTATGTAATGGGTATTGGCACTCCTGAGTACATATTATCTGCGATAGAACATGGAATAGACATGTTTGATTGTGTTATTTTAACAAGGGAGGCTAGAAATGGCAGGGTTTACACCAGAAAAGGGCCATTTTCCCTAAAAAGAAGCGAAAACGCCAATGATTTTACGCCGATAGATAAAGAGTGTAGGTGTAAAGTTTGTAAAGAGTACACAAGAGCCTATTTAAGGCATCTTTTTAAGACCAAGGAGATACTTTATTCAATGCTGGCAAGTTACCATAACCTGTATTTTATTAACGAACTTGTTACTAACTGCCGTAACGCAATAGCTCAAGGAAGGTTTTTAGAGTATAAGAAAGAATTCTTATCAGGTTATAATAGCGGAGAATATAATGAAAATGAATAGAATGAAGAAGTTTACTTCAGGAAAAGCTTATAACTGGGTGCAGAAAATGAACCCTATTTGCGAGTTATTCCCGAGCAAAGAGGGTCGTGTTTCTGCACCCAGTCTATTAATATTTTTATTAATTTTTATTAATGGTATATCATTTTCATTATTTGCGCAGCAGGATGTAGAAGCAGCTAGACGTGATGTTATCCAATACGGCACAGAGATGGAAATTGCGAACCTTATTCAAGTTCTTAGAAATGAAAATGCAGATTATCTTGATAATGAACTAATTGCTTTAACGCAAACTTCCAATAATCAAAGAATTTTAACAGGTGTTTTTGGTTTTTTTGGAGATCGTGAAAAAGACGGACTAGAAAAACGCGCGATAAAAGCTGTATCGGAACGTGAAGATGAGACTAACGAAACAATTCTTTCTGCAATAGACTATCTTGGCAGGATTAAATCCAAAGATGCAGTTCCTGTATTAATGGAGCTTTTAGATACCGAAGAAAGACGGTTTTTAAATGCAGGTTTCAGAGCTATTGGCAGAGCTAGTTCAGGTGATAAAAAACTGGCTGATGAAACCTCTGAATTCCTTGTCGATTTTTATAACGATCGAGATCCTGGAAATGATAACAGAAGCGCTCTTATAACCGCAGTAGGTGATACAGGCTCTTCCGAAGGTGTTTCATTTCTGGTTGACATAGCAACAAATACAGATGAGCGTATTCCTCTTAGAATATCCGCAATAAGCGCTATTTCCAGAATAGGCGATGAAAAAGGTCTTGATGCAATACTTACATGTGTTAATACAAATGATCCCAATGTGCGCTCATCTGCAGTTGCAGCTTTAGGTCCGTTTTCAGGTGCTGCGGTAGACAGCGCTATTTTAGACGGCTTTAGAGACTCTTATTACCGTACACGTATTGCGGCAGCTCAAGCAAGCCGTGATCGAAAACTGGCAGCAGCAGTTCCTTTTTTAAGATTTCGCGCAGAACGTGATGATGTACCCAATGTTAAAGATGAATCAATACGTGCTCTAGGTGCGATTGCAAATGAAGAAGCTATCGAGATACTTAATACCTTGTTTACAGAAAGAAAAAACCCGGATAGAGTCCGTATTTTAAGCGTTGATATGCTTATGAAAAATAATGGCGGGAAAAACTTTAATAAACTTGTAATTGAACTAGATGAAGCAAAGGCAAAAAACCAGACAGCTTTATACAATGGTTTTTTAAGAGTAGTTGGAGAAGCAAAAGTAGAAGGCGATAAAACAGATATTGAAAACATAGCGCAGCGTTTTATGAAAAGCGGCACTGCAATAGAAAAGTTATACGGGCTTGATATGGCGCAAAATAATAAGCTTTCTAATTTAAAAGATGAGATAATAGCTCTTGCAAGAGAAAGAAACGAAAGTATTGCAAGGAAAGCCAGGCGCATAGCTGATGAACTTGGGATCGAGATACCTGTCGTAGAATAAAACCGGGAATCATTCATGGATAGCATTAAAAAAATAATAGAACAATGTCTAATAGAAACCCCATGTGAAGTTGATATTCGCTACAACGAGCCTATGAAAGATCATACAACATTTAAAGTCGGCGGTCCTGCCGATTGCTGGCTGCTTCCTGACGGCGAAGGATTTTTATCGTTTTGTGCAAATTTACTAAATAGAGCAAATGAAGCTAAAATACCTGTTTTTATTTTAGGCGGCGGAGCGAACATTGTTGTTTCAGATAAAGGAATACGTGGAATTGTGATTGATATGGGAGGATGGGACGGAGAGAGCGTTTGGTCTTTATGCAAAGGTGAAGATGAAATAATTTTTAAAAGCGGAACTACTATCGATGAAGCTGCGGATACCGCATGCGCTGCAGGGTTAAGCGGTATGGAGTTTCTTGCAGGAATGCCGGGCACTATTGGTGGAGCTGTTTGGATGAATGCAAGGTGTTATGGTAGCGAAATTGCAGATATTTTAAAATGGGTAGAAGTAATAATAAGAGAAAATAATGAATATATTATAAAAAGAATCGAGATTGAAAATAAAGAAGGATTTGAATACAAACAAAGCCCTTTCCAGAAAATGAATTGTATTATTTTAAGCGCCGCCTTTAAACTTATAAAAGGCGATAAAGAAAAAATGCTATTGGAAATGGATAAAAACAGGGAAGACCGTAACGAAAAAGGGCATTATAATTTTCCATGCGCAGGCTCAGCTTTTAAAAACAACAGGGATTTTGGAAAACCATCAGGGCAGATAATAGATGAACTTGGTTTAAAAGGTTTGCAAAAAGGCGGCGCTCAGATAGCCCCCTTTCATGCCAATATTGTAATAAATACAGGAAGTGCAAAAGCAAGCGACATTCGCTCACTTATGAGCGAAGTCGCTTTAAAGGTAAAAACAGCTACCGGTTTTGAACTAGAACCGGAAATACTGTTCGTAGGAGATTGGTAACCCATCCCAGGGTACTTGTAATTAATCCTTAAAATTGGTAGTATTTACACAAGGTTTCGTCACTATGAAACCAAACCCTCTTTTTCAGTGTTTTAAGCACTGGACATAAGGCCATAAGGAGGAACTATGCGCCGATATGAATTAATGGTTATCTTTCCAATGGAGGAAGATCAACACAAGGCAGGACGTGATACATTGCTGTCTGACCTGCAGGCAAATGGAGTAGAGATCGAAAAAACCGATGAAATCGGTGAACGGGCTCTTGCATTTGAAGTTAAAAAAAGAAATCGTGGAAGATATGTTCTTTTAGTGATTAAATCCGACCCATCAAAAATCACAAATCTTGACCGTATTTTTAAGCTTAATGCCAATCTTCTTAAATACCTCTTTGTAAGGATTGAGGAGTAGGAGAGTACATGGCTGATATTAATCATGTGGTATTGGTAGGACGTCTAACCAGAGATGCGGAATTAAAATATACCGCAGGCGGGCAGGCTGTTTGCAAGTTTTCAATTGCGGTAAACCGCAGAAAGAAAAATGGCGACCAGTGGGAAGATGAAGCTAATTTTTTTGACATTGTCTTATGGGGAAAGCAGGGTGAATCACTTCAATCTTATCTTGTAAAAGGTAAAATGATTGGTGTAGACGGAGAACTTCGCCAGGACAGATGGCAGCAGGATGGGCAGAATAGGTCAAAGGTTGAAATAATAGCCAGCTATATTCAGCTTTTAGGCGGCGGCGGACAATCATCCGGAGATCGTCAAAATTACCAGAACTCATCACAAAACAGCGGAACTTCGACAGAGAATCAATCCTATAGTTCGTCTAAAGACGAAGGATTTACTGACGATATTCCATTTTAATTTTTTTTAAACAAGGAGCAAATTATGTCTGATGATAAATATTATGAAAACGAACAGCATTTTCGCCATGATCGCGGAATGGATATGCAGATGGATGATCGTGATGGTGACGATCGCGGACGAGGCGGAAAAGGCGGAAAAGTATTTTTTAAGAAGAAAATATGTAAATTCTGCGCGCAGAAAATGAAAATTGATTATAAAGAAGCAGATACTCTTAGACGTTTTATTACAGAAAGAGGAAAAATTCTTCCGCGCAGAATTACAGGTACTTGCGCTAAACATCAAAGAGCTCTTGCTCTGGCAATTAAACAGGCTAGAAGTATAGCTTTGCTTCCGTATGTAGCTGAATAATAAAACTCATGGTACAGGAAGAAGAAGGCTTCCAGCAGGAAGCGGTCGTTTCTGATAATCAGAAATTATCAGGCACAATTCAAATAACAAAATCATCTCTTATTACGATACTTATTTGTACGGGGATGAGCATGATTTTTATGAATAACAGCCTTTTATTTCTGTTTTTTCTTGTGCCATTGGGTTATTCGGTTTTGGCAACAGGTTCATTTTTACCTACGTTTATTTCGATATCAGCGGCTAATTTAATATATTCTATTATTGTGGGACGCCCGTTTAGCTCGGTAGAGTTATTCAGCGTTTTATTATTGTATACTCCGATATTTTTAGGATATACATGGGTTATGGGCGGCAAAAAACTAAAAACCTCATATAGATTAATTCTAATGTCATTCGTTTGCGCCGCCGCTTTTTTGATTTTTATAAACAATTCTAGTTCCAGATTCTATGAATATTATCGTGTTATAGCTGAAGAAGTATATAGTGTAATTGCTGAATCTGCAGACGAAAGCGATAATTTAAGAAATACGATGTATATGCGTATGCTTGATCCTGACAATATTGTAGAAATGGCAAAAAGCATCTTTTTTAGAGGCGGCGCGCTTTTTACAATGATTTTTCTTTTATTTATTAATCGTCAAATTGCCTGCAGTGTGTTTTGGATTATTAAAAGAAAAAGGAAAGTAAAATCTTTATCTGAATATTTTGCGCCTCCTAATGCTATATGGGTATTTTTAGCAGCGATTATTTCTATCATTATGATGAGATCATTTAAGGTAGAAATTTTAGAAATATTAGCATGGAATGTTTTTATTATATGTGGTATGATTTTTTTAGCGCAAGGCGCAGGTGTTTTTATACATTGGCTTTCTAAGCTTTCATTTGGCATAAAGATAGCTGCAAGTATTGCGTTATTTATATTTGTATTAAGCCCATTTAGTTTTATTGCTGTTGGAGCTTTATTATTACTGGGTGTTATAGAAAATTGGATTCCTTTCCGTTTGGGAAAAAGCGTCCAATAGCCTCTACTCCGAGGCATGACTGTTATTAAACGGTCAAAAAAGCTGCTTTTTTGGCGGCTTAAATTATTATTATATCCCGTACAACTTTTCGGGGTATCATGTGGTAAATCCACAAGGAGCTTGGTATGAAAGTTATTTTAAACAAGGATCTGGCAACTCTTGGCGAAGAGGGAGATGTAAAAGAAGTCGCAAAAGGTTATGCGCGTAACTATTTGTTTCCAAGAGGAATCGCATTACCTTATACTCCACGCATGGTTAAACTAATCGAAGGGCGCAGAGCAGAAATTGAATCACGTAAGGAACAAAAGCGTTTAGATGCAAGAGGAATTAAAGAAAAACTTGATTCTTTTGAACTTTCTTTAACAATGCCTGCAGGAGCTAACGGAAAACTATACGGTGCTGTTACTAATCAGACTATAGCGGATGAACTTGTAAAAAATGGTTTCCAAATAGAAAGAAAAAGAATTGAACTTGCAGGAAATGGATTTAAAAGCGTTGGAAAATATAAAGCAATCATTAAACTTTACGAAAATCAAACTGCAGAAATTTCGATTATAATTATAGCTCAGGAAATAAAGACTGAATCAACGGCTTCCAAACCCGCTCCTAGGCGAGGAAGAAGAGATGAGCAGCGTAAAGATGAAGTTAAAGCCCAGGATGTTTCTGCAGATGAAACAGCATCTACAGAAAAAACAGAAGAAGCTTCCAATTAAATAAAGCTAATGGCTCAAACGATTAAAGATAAAACGCCTCCTCATGATGATGAGCTGGAACAAGCTGCTCTAGGCAGCTTGCTTTCGGACAATGAAGCTATATCTTCCGCTATTCAGAATCATTTGCGTCCTGATGATTTTTATTCACGTGCAAATAATCGTATTTATGAAGCCATTATGGCACTGGATGCTAAAGGCTTACGCCCTGATATTCAGACAGTTGTTCAAGAACTGAAGCAATTGGGTAAACTTGACGAAGCAGGCGG
>Ga0123356_10005707_pt1 | contig 12640 bp, 3 predicted proteins | sample TergutEmb28metaG_2_FD_92546 | JGI IMG/M metagenome (GOLD analysis project Ga0123356, IMG submission 92546) | Embiratermes neotenicus P3 segment gut microbial communities from Petit-Saut dam, French Guiana - Emb289 P3 | ecosystem: Host-associated > Arthropoda: Insects > Digestive system > Gut ... | reverse complement strand
TACTCGGTGCAGCCTTCTTCAGATAATCTATACGCTGCGGCCATTGGATTTCTTCGTCGACAATTCGTCGTCGCTCTGTTGGTCGCGCTGCTGACGATCGGACTTGCTGTCATCTATCTTTTCACGACACCCCCACTCTATTCTGCTCAAGCGGAGCTGATTATTGACCCAGGGAAAGCCAACGCATTTAAACAATCGAGTGATGATGCCCCCAATTTTAATATGATTGTAGCAATGAGTGCGATGATAGATAGCCAGATTGAGATACTAAAATCACAATCTTTCGCCATGAAAATCGTTAATAACATGCAGCTGGCCAAGGACCCTGAATTCATCGGAGCCCCGCGAGGGCTGATGGGCATTGCGAGAAACGTAAAACGCCTCTTTATAACGAACGACAAACCGAAATCAAAATCTGATCTGATCCAGCAAGCAGTGAAAGAATTCGATGATCGGCTGACGGTCAGCCGCGCGGGTACTACGAGCTACGTTATTGAGATAAATTTTAAATCGTTCGATCCAAACCGTGCTGCGCCGATCGCCAATGCAGTGGCAGATGGATTTATAGCCGATCAAATGGAGTCCAGGTACGAGTCCATGCGGGGTGCCACGACTTGGTTGCAGGCTCGCCTGAATGAGTTGCAAGGCCAAGCTGCTGCTGCCGAGCGTGCCGTTATCGATTACCAGACAAAAAATAATATTGTTGACACCGGCGTCATTGGCGAGCAAGAGCCTGCCCAAACTCAAGAGGCCCTTGTCGAGGCGCGGGCGGCGACGGCGCAGGCGCAGGCGCGACTTGATCGTCTAACGCAGGTCCTTCGCGACGACAATCTCGACCTTGAAGCTGCGGATACTGCAACGGTCACGGAAGCGTTGCAAAACCCCGTCATCACGCAGCTGCGTCAGCAATATCTCGACCTAGCGCAACGTGAAGCCCTTTTTTCCAAGAAATACGGAAATAGCCATATGGCTGTGGTCAACCTCCGCAACCGTATGCAGGAGGTTCGTCGCAGCATAATCGATGAGTTGAAACAGATCGCTAGCGCTTACAAGAGTGACTACGACATAGCGAAAGCACGCGAGAATTCCCTCGAACAGACCTTGCGCTCGCGGGCGACGAATAAGGCGCAGATAAAATTAGGTCAACTTGAAAGCGCAGCGAAAACCTACCGCGCGCTTTATGAGAGTTTTCAACAACGCTATACGGATGCTGTGCAGCAGCAATCGTTTCCCATGACCGAGGCCCGCGTCATTACACGCGCCTCGCCCCCATCGGCCAAGAGCTCCCCTAAGTCCTTAGTCATTCTAGCGGGCGCGAGCATAGGTGGCTTAGTGCTTGGTCTCGGACTAGCGATGTTGCGAGAAATCCGCGATCAGGTTTTCCGGACAGGTAAGCAAGTAGAGACCCAGTTACAGGCAGAGTACGTTACCCTCGTTCCGTCGATTAAACAGGTCACCAAGGCTGCTCACACGAGAAATAAAGCGGCTGTAGCTGCTGGCTCGAGAATGATCACGCCAAACGCAGGTCTGCTTCGGAACGTAATTGATGCGCCGCTCTCGCCTTTTACCGAGTCGATACGCGCTGTAAAAGTGAGTGTCGATGTCGGCAGCGCGGGCAATTCCAACAAGGTGATTGGCATAACGTCATCGCACCCCAATGAGGGCAAATCCACAATTGCGGCGTGTTTGGCACAACTGACCGCCCATGGCGGCGCCAGCGTGATCCTGGTCGACTGCGATTTGCGCAAGCCCTCGCTCAGCCGTCAACTGGCCCCGGACGCGAACCAGGGACTGATCGATGTTCTCACCAACAAGACCGGTCTCGAAAGTGTGATCTGGTCCGATCCGTCTACCCGACTTTCCTTTCTCCCGGCGGGCACGAGACGTCATCTGATTCACACCGGTGAAATTCTCGCCTCCGATGCAATGAAGGCTTTGTTTGTTAAGCTACGTGAAAATTACAAGTACGTGCTCGTTGACCTCTCTCCTATCACTCCAGTAGTGGACGTTCGTTCGACCACTCATCTTGTTGATGGGTACTTATTTGTTATCGAATGGGGAAAAACAACTATGGATGTGGTGGAACATGCTCTCAAAACTGCCCGCGGTGTCAATGATAATCTGTTGGGAGTCGTTCTGAACAAGGTGGATCTCAAAGCGCTCAATCGCTACGAAGGACATGGCAACTACTATCACAGCCGTCACTTCGCCCACTACGGTTATACAGTTTGATGCCCGCTGACGAACACTTGCTCATCCTGTACCGGATTAACACGCAGATCGTTCCGGTTTTTCAGCGTCCTGGCAACGCAAGGATAACCCATTTCATCTTACGAAATTCCAAAACCAACGGACCGTTACATCGCAGTCTCAGACCGTGATACAACAAGACTTGTTGTTTTCTCCAACGGGAGTCCCCGCGGCAACTCCAGTGCCCAAAGCTCGAGGCGTAAACGTCCTGCTCCTCTGAATCGACGTCTCTAAGCCGAAAGGCCTCAGAGGTCCACAGTCCGCGGCCAGCCGCACCAGTTGTCGGGCTGAACGAACCAGGTGGCCAAACGTTAGTCGATGTCATCCTGGCGACCATGGTCTCGTTCTGTTTGCGCTAATTCTGGTGCATGAAACACGCGGCAATATCGAGCAGCTCCAGAGCGACGACCGTCTCATCGGGAGTGGGTGCGCGAAGGCTATTTAGCGCCGATCGGCGAAGCCACGGATCCGAAGGCTATTGCCACTCAGGCGCGCGGAGCGTTTTTGTTTGACGGTAATGCAGTACACTGGCGGCTCTTCTCCATCTTTATCGGGATACCGACGACTGTGACGCACATCACACTCGATTCCCCGAATGGCCCAAATGGGTCAAGACGCCTACAGGCGTTGAGCATTAGACGGTCAAGCTTAGAAAACTTATTTTATTGAACGCTCTGCGCAGATCATAAGGCGCAGCGTGGCATTCGGAAGGGTCAAGAATGAGAACTCTGCGAACCCTCGTTTTTGCTTATGACCACAAATGTGAATTGACGGCGGCAATTTTGCCACATACGTGTCAGCGATGCCGCTGAGACATAGCAGATATGCGGTACTGAGGTAAGGCGGCGGCTCGACTTCGATCAGCAAAGTGAGGAGCTTGGAATGCGGAAGGGTGTGTTGTTCGTTGCGAGGGAAGTGGAGCTACGCGCCAGGTTCGCGTGCGCACTTCAATCAGCCGGCTACGCCGTTGAGCTCGCGTGCGAGGAACAGCGAGCTCTCAGGCTGGCAGCGGATTGCAATTTTCATGTAGCAATCGTGGCGCCGGGTCCGGGCCCCGCCAGCTTGGCGATGATCCAGCAGCTCTGCGACCGTGTGCCGGAGATGATCGTGCTCGCGGAAGGACCGGACGAGATCTCTCGTTTGCGTTGCTCGCTTTCTAAAGTAGATGCTTTTTTCCTGAAGACATCAAACGAAGGCGCCGTTATTGCCCGGGTTGGCGAGATGACGACACCTGCTGATAGCGAGTCATCGCCTGTTTCTGGCATCGTATGCGTCGAGAACTGCAGACTGGACTTCGGGGGCTGTGTTTTCGTCGATGCCTCCGGCCGCGAGGTGGCTCTGACCCGCGCCGAGTCGAACCTCCTGAAAGAATTGGCGGGCAGTCCCTGCCAGGTGGTATCGCGTGAAAAGTTGCGGCGCGCTGTTGCCGGTCGCGGCGCGGAGCCATTCGATCGCAGCATCGACATGCTCGTTGCCCGGCTCCGGCGCAAAATCGAGCCCGATCCAAAGGCCGCCCGATTCCTAGTAACTGTGCCAGGCGTGGGATACAAACTCATGGTTCGGCCGCAGAACCCTGACGCACGACCGTCTGGAGCTCATGCCCAACCCGAGCGGCGGCAGCTCACCGTGCTCGCTTGCAAGCTCGTGGGCGCGATGGGGTTCGCTGTCAACCTTGATCCCGAGGACCTAAGTCAGGTCACTAGGAATTTTCAAGACGCGGTCGTCGCATCAATCACGCGAATGGGCGGAACCATTGCCACCATAACGCCCGACCAAATCCTCGCGTTCTTCGGCTATCCCGAGGCGCATGAGGATGATGCCGAACGCGCAGTGGACGCAGGACTGAATGCGGTAACAAAAATCAACCAATTTCGGTCGCCCCGGGGCGAACCTTTGCAGGTGCAAGTGGCCGTGGCGACAGGCTTAGCGTTAGCCAGTCAAAACCAGGCAGTCGGCGAACCCCGCGCCATTGCTGTAGGGTTGTGCGATCTAGCGGCTCCCAATTCGATACTTGTCGGTGCGCGTACGCACAGACTCCTTAGCAGTGCTTTTGTTTGCAGCACTCCCGAGCGACACGAACTCGCCGGACTTTCGCAGTCGGTAATCGCCAGCCGTATAACAGGGAAGCGAACCGTCGAGATCCGGTTCAAAGCGAGGCGTTTGTACGAGACTGCACGGCTCGTCGGCCGCGACGAGGAACTGCAGCAGTTGTTGGCACTCTGGAACCAAGCCAGGCAGTATAAAGGCCAAGTCGGCCTCGTGTGCGGCGAGCTAGGAATGGGCAAATCGCATCTCTGCGAAGCTTTTTCTGGGCATATCGCGGAAGAGCCACACGCAATCATTCGATATCAATGCTCTCCATTCCATCACAACAGCGCTTTTTATCCTGTAATCAGTCAACTCGAACATGCGCTCGGCTTTGAGCCTATGGATGCGCCAGAGATCAAGCTCGAGAAGCTGGAAGCGGCGCTGTCTCAGACCCTCGGAGCGACTCGAGACGACATTTTGCTGTATGCTTCCTTACTCTCGATAGCCACGCCAGCCCACGAGCCGTCGTCGAGCGCGACGCCGCAAAAGATTAAGGATCTTACAATCGCGGCGTTGACCAGATATCTCCTTGGGCTCGCGCAAGAGCGACCACTGATCATTGTGCTCGCGGACACCCACTGGATCGATTCCAGCACACTCGAGCTGATAGACAGAATCATTCCCTTGATCAAAACGGCTCGAGTTTTTTTACTCGCGAATTTCAGGCCTGAATTCATTCCTCGGTGGGTGGGCGAACCGCATGTGACCAATCTGCGGCTCGGTCCACTGGGACGCGAAGCAAGCCGCGCTATCATTGCCGAAGTGACCGAAGGCAAGAAACTGCCCCAGGAGGTCGAGGAGCAAATCCTCGACAAGACGGACGGGGTTCCTCTGTTCGTCCAAGAGCTCACCAAGACCGTACTGGAATCAGTGCTGCTGCAGGATGTCGGCGACCAATACGTCGCCGCGGGTCCGTTGCCCAGGGTTGCCGTTCCGGCAACGCTGCTTGACTCGCTGACGGCGCGTCTTGACCGGCTCGGTCCGGCCAAAGAAATTGCCCAAATTGGTGCAGTCATCGGCCGCGAATTTTCTTACCCATTGCTGGCTGCCGTCGTCTCATTATCGCCTAACTCATTGAAGGCCGCACTTGCACACCTCGTGGATTGTAAATTGATCTTTGTGAGTGCCGGCCTTCCGAATCAAACCTATACATTCAAGCACGCCATCGTGCAGGATGCCGCTTATGCAATGCTGCCGCGACAGAAGCGGAAGCTACTCCATAGCCGGGTCGCCGACGCTCTCGAGAACAGCTTCCCCGATATGACTGAAACTCAACCCGAGTTGCTGGCGCATCACCTTGCCCAGGCGGGATCTATCGAGCGCGGCATTGACTACCTGCGAAAGGCTGCACAGCGGTCGATCGAGCGTTCATCCAATGTCGAGGCCATCGGCCATCTGACCGGCGCGCTCGAATTGCTGCAATCTCTTCCCGACAGTCCAGAACGCAAGCAGACGCAACTCGACTTGCAAGTGATCCTTGTGCAAGCAATGATCGCCAGCCACGGATATGCCGCGCCGAGCACACGGCGGATCTTGCTGCAGGCGAAAGAGCTCATTGACGAGTCGACCAGTCTCTCACAGAAATTTGCCATCTTGTTCGGGATATGGGTCTGCCGCCATGCCGCAGGCGACGTTGCCAAGCAGCGAGATGCAGCCCTGGAGTTCCTTGCTGAGGCGGAACGGACCGACGATACAGCCGTGCACTGCATTGCCCATCGCATACTCGGCACCACCCACGTAACGATGGGGGAGTTTGCCGTCGGCCTGCATCATCTAAAGCAGGCGGAAGCACTATACGATATAAAGGGTCATGCTGATTACCGACACCCATACGGTCCGGACACTGGCGCCGCTGCATTGTGTTATATGAGCTGGGCACTGTGGCACCTCGGACATTTTGACCAGGCATCGCAAGTTGCGACGAAAGCGATGAAGCTAGCCGAGAAGTTGTCTCACCCGCAGACTCTCGTTTATACAATTTGCCACGCTCGTGGGTTCATGGACCTCTTCCAACACCGTCACGAAGATATGCAATCGTATGCTCGCCTAGTGATTTCGATTTGCAACGAGAACGGATTTTCACCGCGTTGGACAAGCTGGGGTCGGATTCTCGATGGCTGGGCAGCTATATGTGGAGGCGATGCCGATCGCGGTATGGCAGTGCTTCAGAAAGCTGTGGCCGGATGGCAGACAGAGGGAGCCCGGTGGATGCCGATGTTCCTGACGTTAGAAGCCGAAGGTCACGCCAAAGCAGGCCGCGATGAGGCCGCGTTGCATGCGATCGAGCGGGCTCTCGCCACTTGTGAAAACACCGGCGAGCGCTGGGCTATGGCCGAAGTGTTGCGGACGAAGGCGTGCATATTGCGATCAATAGGCCGGGCCAAGAGCGACGAAATTGAGGCTATCCTTCTCGATAGCCTGGAGATTGCGCGGCGCCAGCAAGCGCGTTGCTGGGAACTGCGCACGTCATGTGACCTTTCGCGTCTTTGGCAACGCCAGGGTCGGAGCGGCGAGGCTCTGTGGCTGTTGCAGTCAGTTTACGATCAATTTGAAGAAGGCTTTAATGAGAGCGATTTGAGAACTGCAAGAGCGCTTCTGCGCAGCCTGAGACGAGAACTGAGTCAGAAACCGAAGGAGCGCAGCCGATTGGGCGCCAAAACAATTCCGCTGCGAAATCGGAAGCTCCGACATGGCGGTCTAATTACGGTCTAACTCGGTTTCCGACGACGCTTTATTCTAAATGCAGTAATACCGGGGAGGCGACTCAGCACTTTGTGGCGTTGCCAGTCGTTGAGGACCCGGGTCACGTTCTCACGCAATGCGGTCATGCAGAAGATCGTTCTGCCCGATCTCCTGATCTGACGAATGACGATCCGCCCAGCCTGACTTCTCGCCCGAAATGGTGCGCCAACTCCAGCATCGTTCGCGCGACCCGGCCTTGAGCGAAAGCAAGCTACGGCTGCCACTACGGTGTCGGTCCCGCGCAGGCGTTGAGCGAGCAGCCTGACCAGCGATTTGTAAACCTGGGATGTTTTACTGCGCTTCGAAGTCGGCGCGCTGAAAACCGTCTCTCCGCTTAGATGACGAGATGACGCGTTCACGCTGTCACATAAACCAGCTCTTCACACTGCAATCCGACGCCAGTGCAAGCAATCTTAAACGCACTGATGCTGCGCAAGCGAAAGTTGAGCGTGTTGGCAATATCTAGGTCCCCCGATTTAGTCGGGTTCCGCGTTTGCCGGTGAAAGAGTATTGGCAAAATTCGGCGGAAGTGCTTTTGGGGACCCGGGCTACTAGAATTTGAGTGCGCCTGTGGTGATAAGTCCGAGGGTTAAAAACGTCATCGGCATTGCGCACAAAGATGTGATTCTTGCACCCTCGATGATTAATCCCTCGGGCTCTGGAGCGAGCGCCTCTGCTCGGCAGGTATCTAGTCTCTCCCTTATTCGGATTGACCACGTTAAACGACGCGTCCCAAGTATCGCCACGCAGGTCGAGTAACCTAACTACAAGCCGTTATTTTTTCTCAAAGATGCTGCGATGACCCGATGACCTTAGGGAACACAATAATCAGGAAATTACGCGCCCCGTTCTTCTCCACAATTCGACGTGGTCCGGACGGAAAAGCGGTGAGCAGTTCGGTGCATCCGCATCACCAGACGTTTGTGGCCGTAGCACGTTTTTCAGTTGAATGTCGTTACACCACTCTACGGACAGCTGCCCATGCAGGTTCGTTTTCCGCGCGCGTACATGTACGGACGCGGGGACGCGCACCACTTTCAGATTGTTACATGTATGATACAGGCTCGACCAAGACTCTGCGGTACATTGGCCCGTAGCAAAACTAACGTGGGATCAACGATTTGACACGCTCTCGCGGGCGCACATCCGACAGTAAAATCGCTTCCATGCGGACGGTCGTGGCGGCAAGCGCTATCGGCACCACCATAGAGTGGTACGACTTTCTAATTTATGCCACCGCTGCGGCGCTTGTTCTCAACAAGCTTTTCTTCCCCACCCGAGACCCTCTGACCGGAACGCTTTTGTCGATCGGCACTGTCGGAGTGGGCTTCTTCGCTCGCCCGGTCGGCGCAATCATCCTTAGTCATTTCGGCGATCGGCTAGGCCGGAAGTCCGTGCTCATCCTCACGCTTGTCAGCATGGGTGTGGCGACAACGGCGATCGGTCTACTTCCGACATATGCGCACATCGGCGCTTTGGCGCCAATTTTGTTGGTAGCTTGTCGATTGGTCCAGGGGATCGCCGTCGGCGGCGAATGGGGTGGCGCGGTGTTGATGGCGACCGAGCATTCACCAATTGAAAAGCGCGGCTTCTATGGAAGCTTAGTGCAGATCGGCTTCCCGCTGGGAATGGCACTTGGCACCGCGTCGTTCTTCGCGTTGGCGTACCTGAGCGATGAGCAATTCACCTCCTGGGGTTGGAGGATGCCTTTCCTCGCAAGCGCCGTCCTCGTTGTGATTGGAATATTTATTAGATTTCGAATCCAAGAAACGCCAGATTTCAAGCGCGTCATCCGTGGCGGTCTCATCGCACGCTATCCAGTTATTGAGGCCATACGGCGTCACCCGAAGGATCTTTTCATCGGCCTAGGAGCGAGAATCACCGAGATTTCGTGGATCTACGTTATAACGATCTTCGGCTTAAGCTATGCAGTTACAAACCTAGGACTGCCACGCAATTTAGTCCTTGGGGCCATAGCCCTTGGTGCTGCGGTCGAGCTAATTACTATACCACTTTTCGGACATCTCTCTGACCGTATGGGGCGACGCACTATCTATCTTATTGGATGTGTTAGCGCGATCTGTCTTTCGTTTCCAATTTTTTGGGCGATCGAGACACGCAATCCAACTATAGTGGTCTTGGCTTTTGTCATCGGAATGTCTTTTGGCCATGGCATCATGTATGGTGTCCAAGCCAGTTTCCTCAGCGAAATGTTCCCATCCAATTTGCGCTACAGTGGTACGTCGCTCGGATACCAAATTGCTGCGCCGCTTGGCGGCGGACTAGTCCCGTTTTTAGCCGCCGCGCTCGTTGGATCAACCCACGGCGCAACATGGCCGGTTTCAGTCCTCATGATTGTGATCGCATCGATTACCATTCTGGCTGTGCTGGCCGCGAAGGAGACCGCCCCTATCGTCGCGAAACGATCGATGCCCCGTCCGACGGAGGAACTATCCCTCGATCGGCACCAAACGATGAGATGCGATTTGGCCCGTCAGCACCGAGCAAGCATTTAACGGCAACAACAGATAAGAGATCATAAATACTCTGAGTCACAGCGAGCCGCGGCCATTGTGTTTCCGCACTGCGCAAGCGGCGGACTGGGTTGGCGACGTCCCCGCGGACTCTCCGCAGAGGTGGCGCTAGCTTTGTGTCGGGCCTCTCAGCTCTATAAAGTCATCGCCTCAATCTGTTTGGCCAGACGCGCGAAGAGCGTCGTTTTATTATCGGCGGGTGAAAAAGCAGCTTGGTGCCAATGAGCCCGCGAGTCACGTTAAGGCGATTTAGCCGGCCCGGCTGCCAAGAAGTGTGCTGATTATAAAGACGAGAACAACGCCAGCATCCAATAGATTTAAGCCGCGCAGAAAATCCCAGAGACCTATTCCTACCGAAAGGAAAAGCAGTACCGCTGTGATTGCGGCTATTATTGTGGACATCTTTGCATCATCCCAAATGTAAGCCGCGGCGGTCGACGCTGCAATGCCAACAACAGCCAGAGAAGTAGTCAATACCATTGTCAACACGGCGGTCACACGCTGCAGTGCCGAAGTAACTATCGCCGTGTGGTCCTTCCCAAGACTTGCGGGTAGCAACTACGAATTGATCTTGGTAAAACTTCTTCCGTCCACTTGTAAGCCCATATCAAAACCGCTTCCGCTGGCAATCAGCAGGGGAACGAGGCTCCTTCCTGCGGCGGAGAGGAATGTATCACTTCGAACCGCTTCTAAGCGTAACCGTGATGTAACAGTCCTATTCGTTTTGCAGAGCAAATCGTAAACCAACTTGATCGGCGGCGGGCGTTGGGTGACCTTTTAGCTATGTACGAAGTCATTCGCGTTGAAGCCGCGGAGAATGTCATGAGAAAGTGTCGACAATGCAGACAAAGGGTAAGAACCATTTATATTTTCGTCTAGGCGACTTCTGTTCCCAAAAGTGCCTCGAAGCTTACAACCAAGCGCAAGCCCATTGGCTAAACCCGTCCGCGCAGCGCATTGATGATCAGTTAATTCGCGAGACCATTGAGTTAGGTAGGGTCGAGACGGTCGAAAAGCGGCTCGCGAAATTACAAGCGATCAACCCCCCGAACGGGTCAGCGGACGAAGCCCACGAGGTTCTTTGGAAAGGGATCCTCGGGGCTGCAAAGCACCTCGGAAAGCGAAAGTGGCAGCCGACCAAGGGACAGTCTTCAGTTGTTCAGTTGAGGAAAGGCGCGGGTCAGACGCCTGTGTATTTTATTGGAATGGGGGTCTCCGAATTTAACGTCGCCAAACTGATTTGCTCGGACTGTTCAATCTTTGGGATCGAAATACCTTGGCCGTCGGCATGGCGTAATGCTCCCGTCGACGCCTTACCGACTATGGATCAACTTGCAGCTCCATACGTAGCAGCAGTTAGTGTGCATGCCGGCTCATCTCCGTGTGTGCTTGTGGGACACTCATTTAATGGATTAGTGGCCTTTCACGCAGCCCATTGTCTAAATGAACAGGGCAGCAATGTCGAAATGGTGATGCTATTAGACACACAAACCAAAGATCTTGCTCCCCATCAAGTTGCGTGGCAACTACTACAAAAGAATTGGTGTAGAGCGCCCGACCTGCGTTTGATAGACCAAACGTCAAGATCGATTGCCTCCCGTCTCCGCAGTTCATGGTCCGTAACTTTATGGATGCTCGTAAAGCAAATGAGAGCATTGGGCCGCCGTATAGTGGGGGACCGAGGGGTGCTTACCACGAGACTTGACGACCTAGGTATACCCTGGCACTGGGGGCCGATGAGCCAAGTGTGCGTAAATGTAGCGAGATCTTACCGCCTGCGCTGCCTCGACTGTCGCGGCATTCTTTTTCGGTCAGAGTCGGGGGACGAAAGCTTCGCTCGAACAGTAGATGGGAGTCTGGGCTGGGGCAATCTATTCAAGAGAGGGCTGGAGATCGTTCAAGTGACCGGGAACCACGAAACAATGACGCGAGCCCCCCATGATCGGACGCTCGCGGGAGCAATGAGTAAAATTCTGGACGGGGCGCAAACGCCATGACGCCCGAATAGCGTCGTTGGCGGCTTCGGTGAGCGATTTCGTGTAAGATTAGGACTTTCTTAAGTACCAGTAAACCAATCGCGGGACAGCCCAGCATCTCGAGTAACGCCGCTACCATCACCGGCTCTTTTTTCATTCGTCGATATTGGCCAAGCCAATGCGGGTCAACTTGCGCGCGTCGATGGCATCCGCACTGCGCCCAGCTGCCGGCCCGCGGACCGAAGTTGAAACCGAATCAATTTTGGGCGACGACCTGCCGGTGGGTCTCGCGGACGTGCTTACGTCATAAGTTAGACGCCCGCGCGTCTCCCTCATCTCATGCCGGGCCTGCGGCCTGGGTCTTCTCTGGCGCAGGTCTTCTGATGTGAGTAAAATGGAGCTGCCGGTTGCTCCGGCCTCCAAAGCGTTGATTGTATGGACAACAAAGCTGGCAATCGAATGATTGCTTTTCGTCGGTCTCTCATACCTCATCAATGCCGCGTTCGTCGAGCGCGGCAGTTTTCCGCGGCGGAGCAAAGCGAACCCAGGGTATGAGCCTATTTGCAATAGCGGTATTAGTTCTCGGCCTAGGCCAAGCGCACGAGCCTGTGGACGCGTTGGCCGGCGCCTTGGCGCTCAGCGAATACGCTAATAGGGCAGATGCAGCAACTCAAGTCGTCCAATTCAACGGTGAGCGGGCGACGAATGACCGCGTCGCCCAGAACGCCAGCACACCAGGATCCTCCACTGCCCCTGCTGCGGCACAGCGAACCGCAGCCCCGGTTGTGGAGAGTGCGCTTGCGACGATGTGTCAAACGTTGCAGTCGGCGGCCCGCGCCAACGATTTGCCGCTCGTGTTTCTTACCCGCTTGATCTGGCAGGAAAGCCGTTTTCGGGCGTATGCCGTTAGCCCCGCTGGCGCTCTGGGCGTGGCGCAGTTCATGCCGAATACAGCCGCATGGGTCGGGCTGGCGGACCCGTTCGATATTGTAATGGCAATCGATAAGTCCGCAGAATTCTTACGAAATCTGAAGAACCAGTTCGGCAATT
>Ga0123356_10005706_pt1 | contig 12640 bp, 10 predicted proteins | sample TergutEmb28metaG_2_FD_92546 | JGI IMG/M metagenome (GOLD analysis project Ga0123356, IMG submission 92546) | Embiratermes neotenicus P3 segment gut microbial communities from Petit-Saut dam, French Guiana - Emb289 P3 | ecosystem: Host-associated > Arthropoda: Insects > Digestive system > Gut ... | reverse complement strand
CTGCTTTATATATGGTGCCGTCATGTCCAACAATATTTGATAGTAGCATATCACCGGCTTTAAGAGTTAAACCAGCGGTGCCTACATATATACCTGCTTGTGTAACCTCTGGACCGGTTGTGCCGATCGCTAGTGAACCGCCAGCGGTAGCAATTGCTGAAGTTGTCATCACAACTAAGGTTCCCACTGATGCCAAAGCTGTCTTTGTTCCAACATCCATGCTCTTAGCATAGTCATAATCAAACCCCACAGTTACACTGCCGTTGAACGCTGTGCCTTTATCAGTATCCAGTGAGTATAAGTGGAAAGTCCGCTGGGTTTTATCAAAGTAGCCGCTATTGAAGAGTTGGGTTACTTCATGAGACTGTGAATCTCCCTTTGCTACACCCAGGAGATTGTAACTATCGCCTTTTTGCATCACAGCAGTAACGTTGATAATAGATTTATCGCCTACCCTTAACAAACCTACATCGTCGGCTGCAATCGATCCAGTCATAGTGTATGATATTGCTTTTCCGGTTTCATCTTTAAGTCCTGTATCAAGAGTTATGCCAGCGGTGGCTTTGTAAGCGGTTCCGACTCCAGTCATAGCAAATTTTACAACAGAACTAGCCTGACTGAACTCATACGCACCGTCAACGCCATATTTGTGAGTGGATACACGGTAGGTAATATCGTAACTATTGTCAGCGTTTTTGGTTATATTAGTTACTTCCACCAATGAGTTTAGGTTATAGTTAGTACTCGAAGCTGTTGCGGCAGCCGTGCCGGCAAATACAGTAAATGCTGCACTGGCGGCACCGCCAACTATACTCAAAGCGCCGCCGGAGTTAAATGACTGGGTAGTTTCAGCCTTAAATGTAGCAATTCCGGTATTGGCAACGGTTGTTCCCAAGGTATAAGCGCCAGCCACATAATCACGGGCACCGATCATGGTGTTATTGGTACCTTCAGCACCTAGCTTCAGGTTTTCAATACCGTTGTAAGCATGCTTAACGTTAAAAACGTCGGATTTCTGTACTTCCGACTGACCCAATTCCTTGATCCCGATCTTCAGTTCGTAGTTACCGCTGTTGGTGACTTTCTGACCGTATTGATCTACTGTGCGCAAGCCATCCCGCATAAAGATTTTTGTGGTGAGCTTGTCGCTGGATGTCAGAGCGGAAGCCGAGCCGTCTAGCAGCTTCTTGGTGTTAAACTCGGTGGTGTTAGCTATACGGTTTAATTCTGCTGTAAGTTGGTCTACCTCTTTTTGGATCTCACCCCGGTCGCTGGAGGTGAGGGTATCGTTGGCAGCCTGTACCGCCAGTTCCCGCATACGCTGCAGGATGGAATGGGTTTCATTCAGAGCGCCTTCAGCGGTCTGAATGAGGGATATGCCATCCTGAGCATTACGGACAGCCTGGTTCAAGCCCCGGATCTGGGCGCGCATTTTTTCCGAAATAGCCAAGCCGGCGGCATCGTCGGCAGCCCGGTTAATGCGCAATCCAGATGATAGCTTTTCCAGGGATTTTGCCATGCTACTGTTAGTCATGGTCAAATTCCGCCAGGAATTCAATGCCGGGATATTGTGATAAATAATCACTGTTTGCTTCACTCCTTTGTTAATAGATTTTCTTGCTCTATTATCATTTCGGCAGTAATAGCAAACACTTTAGCGGTTTTCAATAAAAATCAAAATAAAGAAGCTCCCGGTATTTTTGCAAAGTATCACCACAAACATTAGCCAATTTACTGATAGTTTCAAACCACTCCCGATGCCGCAGGGCGGTTTCCGCAATGGCGGCGGCGGGTTGGGGATGGGTGTCAGGTATAGCATGCAGGGACATTTCGAATTTGATAGTAAATGACTGGATCACATGGGTAAAAAACAGTTGATAGGTATGATGATCCGCCCGGCATTGATTTTTGTAAGTGTGTACTTTTGATAGAACCGACTGTGCCTGGGCTTGGGAAGAGCCGTTAAGTCCGGGAGCAGCACCATCCAAATAAGCCAATCCATCCCTGCAGAGTTGATTGATCTTAGCAAGCTCGCCAACAGTGCGATCTATATTAGCCATTAATTGCTCAGCTGTTTTGATTGTTGCGGCTTCATCCGGCGGGGCTAAATGGCTTTGCAGAGTATTAAGCGGGTGGTATTCGTCATTAAGGTAACGATCAATAGCTTCCGCCAGGGGCATTACCTTTGTACCCTGGATATAGGCGCCTCCTTCTGTGGCATTAACACAGTCGCCGGAATATTCCGCTACATCCACTTCGTAGCCTTTGAGAAATGAATACAATGTGGAATTAGTCTGAATAGGCTGACCGTCGTTGCCTTGTACTGTTAATATATCGTGTAACATACCTTCCTGTTTCTCTCCAAAAATATTACCTGCAGCGTGGGTGGCACCTTCTCTGGAGAAAGCCAGATCTTGTCCAATCAAGATAATGGGATCACAACCCATTGCCGCAGCGATTTTAAAAGCCATGTTTCCGGAGGATGCTTTGATATCCAAAATACCTCGTTCTATTTCCAACCATTTGAAATGATCCAGGTTACGGTAAACAATTACTTTTGGTCCGTGGAAAAGATCATAGGTTTCTTTACGTACAACCGGGCAAGCCGCTAGGTATGTCTCAGTTAATTGTTCCGGTGACAGATTCTCGAAAAATGTGCTGGTGGCGATTACCCGCTCCAGTGATGTAACCAAGTGAGGACGAACGCCAATATCCAGCAGAATTGGCAGTGAGGCGTCTGGACATAATAAAAGAGCCTTTTTATCCAGCGATTTCAGAAGATGTTTATTTTTATTCAGCGAAGGACCGGTTGCAGCCACAATAGCCGGTTTGCCGGAAAATGCACCAAAGAGTCGATCAATTCCCGGATTGCGAACGATAACAGACATATTAGCCAACATGTTTTCGATCCCGATCAACGAGTCCTCCGGGCAGTTGCCGAAATCAACTACACTATGGACCGCAGCCTCATTGACGTTGCGTATTGCGGCTAAATAATAATTTTTTGCCAAACGTAAGGATGAGAGGTGATAAAACGGCTTAAAAGCGCGCAGGAAAAGATACCATGAGTTAGTTTTTATAGCGCTTTTCAGGGGTACATAAAGCTGATCCTGCTGGCAACCAATCAAGAAAAAAACATTCGGCTTGACCAGTAGTTTACTTAAATCGCTGTAACAGCAAGCCAATTTAAACAATTCCAAATCTTTCTCTATTACCAGCAAGACTTGGGTATTCGTTTGTTCTGAAAAATCTATGGCAAAATGTACCAATTCGAACCCCAAGCCGATACCCAAGCATAGGGCCATTTTGGCGTTGTTTAGCTGAAGTGTTTCCAATTGTTTCTTAGCGTCTAGAATAGGGTCCTGATTATCGTAGTAGTAAAAACCACCTTCCACACAGTAAAGATTAGGCGTTCCGTCCAGCCGGGCGGAAGCCTCCACCCGATAGCTGCCGGTAAATGGGTAGTGGCTAATCTGTTCCGCTAGTTTTGGATAATGGTTCCGTAGTGCCTCCATATTTTTCCGGTAAAAGGGCGTTGTGGTATGAAACTGGTCACTGAAAAGCTCTGGTTGTAGCTTCCGGAAAGCCGTCGTGCCAGACTTTGGAGACTTTTTCTTCTTTTTTTTGTTTTGTGCCATATTAATATACCTCATCTTTTTTTGACAATATTAACAAGGCTTCAGAGTAGCGGTTGCGCTGTTCAATTAATAGATCCTCAATGAAGCCTATTTTTTTCGGGTAAGAGGGTTCTTCATTAATACGAAAACGGTCAAAGGTATAGGGAATAAAGTCCAGCAGATTAATCATACGAAAGTTGTCAAAGAATCCGATAGCTTCTTCCGGCCGATACAAACGCAGGACCCCGGAAGACTGTACAGAATCCCGATCAGCCAGTTCGGTGGTGAAATTAACAAGAAAAAGCCCTTCTGGTTTTAGAATTCGGTTAAACTCCTGGATCATGCTGCCGATATATTCATTAGAAGGTATGTTTGAGAGATAGTTTAAACAAAGAATCAGATCAAAGGTGTTATCCGCTAACGGAAAGGAGTCCAAGTATATTTTTACCCCGGAAAGCTGATCCGAATAATTGGCTTTGGCTTGTTCCAGAGCCTGTGGGCAGAGGTCGGCTAGGGTGATATCCTCAAGTTCTGTGCCGAGTCTCAAGAAAAAAGAAACCAGATCCTGACTTAAACCTGTGAGCAGGATTTTTTTTCCGGATAAGCTTGACAGACCTGCTTCTTCAAGGGTGGTAAATAGAATTCTTTCAATAAACCTTTCTCGCAGAAATCTTTCCCGGTTATTTTTGGATAATGGTTCGTCAGCAGCCACTAGACCGGTTTTTTTGTAATAGTTTAAAAATAAGTTTTCCAGCTTTTGGTTTCTGGTATCTTTTTCAATTGTAGACATGATCCAAATCCTTTCTTCTATTGATATGTTTACAAAAATGTATTATAATTAGATAATCAACTAAAATATAACACTTTTTCAGAAGATTGTCATGTACTTTATTATTGTACCCATAAAATTTTGGCATTGGCGGGAGGTTAGTGTATTGGCGACCACGGAAAAAAGAACGTTGAGAGTTTTTAGGGAAGATCCTGAGACTGGTAAATCTAATAGAGAAGAACTGAACTACTTTGTTGCATTACCAACCGGTTTTGATCCGGCACAAAGTTATGGTGTTGTGTTTTGTGTGGCTGGCTTTGGAGATACTGCGGATTCAGCCGAGCAAATGAACGAATTAAGACCGCGTATAGCAGATAAATACAACGTATTGGCAGTGGGCGTAAGGTATCATAACGATGCTAGGATTAACGGCAGGTATGATATTAACCTCATAGATATCGGACGGTATTTTGGTTTGGGTGATGATTTGATGGGCATGCAAGGGAACTGGGATAGCGTTGCTAATAAAATATTTGAATTAATGTCGGCTAATAAAGTGCACCGCTTGCCGGTCTATCTTGCTCCGAAAACCGGGGCGTATCATCAGTACTCATCTTTTGGCTTTTTACCCGCCTTGGAGCATTTAGATGTTTTTTATGATTTAAGCAAGCAATATAGAGTCGATAAGAAAAATATTGTAGCTATGGGTTCTGGATATGGCGGCTATGTCGCTTCATTAATGGGAAAATTTGCTCCGTTTACTTTTTCTGCGATTATTGATGTGAGTGGTTATTGCTTTACTGAATGGGGAGAGGTCTTCGGTGGTACTGTGGGACGAGCTGGCATAGGGTTATCCCGTGAGATTGATGGCTCACAGTATGTCATTCCGATTGTTACAGATACTATTTGGTCAGTTGACGAAATGGCAACGTTTTATTTTTCCGATGCCCACCGGCAGATCCGCAATCTTTTAAACCAGAGCCACAGAATAACCTCGCCTACTTTTCACTGTCATTATCATTCTACGGACGATAATGTGGTGCCGATAGAAATGAAAGACAAACTGTGCCACATATTGGATAAATATAACCCGGTTTATTATCAAAGAGTTAAAAAAGAGGATATTGATGGAGAACTATTTAGTAATATGTCCCATGGTATGGGGGCTTCCCTGGAGAAAATATTTGATTTGTCTATGGAAAAGTACAGAGAAGCTCCAATGAATAAGGAAAATGATACTGATTTTGATCGTGACGTAACTTATGGATTCCCCTGCTCGGATAAGCTATACAACTTTACTTATACCGGCGTTGGACTGGATGTGCAGATTAAGCCAATATACTTATAAAATATGGAAGGTAAAAGAAATGGACAAGAATTATTCCGTATTAATTACTGGGGGTACCGGCTCTTTTGGTCGTCATATGGTGGAAAAACTGTTGATGGAAGGGCAAGCCGGCAGGATCATAGTTTACTCCCGGGATGAATTTAAACAGGATTTGATGAACAAGGAACTACGTGTTGGTTTTGGCGACGATATGATTCAAGAGCGGGTGCGTTTTTTTGTTGGGGATGTTCGGGATAAGGACCGGCTGATGCGTGCCTTCAAAGGGGTTAAATATGTTTTTCATGCAGCGGCACTGAAGCAAGTACCTACCTGTGAATATAATCCTTTCGAGGCGATTAAAACCAATATCCACGGGGCGCAAAACGTAATTGACGCTGCCATTGACTGTGGAGTGAAGAAGGTTATTGCCCTTTCAACCGATAAAGCGGTAAGTCCGATTAACCTGTACGGTGGGACAAAGCTTGTTTCCGACAAACTGTTCACCGCTGCTAATGCTTACTCTGGAAAGGGCGGCACCATATTTTCCGTGGTTCGTTACGGTAATGTAGCCGGTTCCAGAGGTTCGGTTATACCGTTTTTCCGGCAGTTACTGGAACAAGGGGAACGGGTGCTTCCCATTACCGATGTAGGCATGACCAGGTTCTGGATGACTCTGGATGCTGCTACCGATTTGGTTGCTCTTGCTCTGGAAAAAGCCAAAGGCGGCGAGGTGTTTGTTTTTAAAAACCCCTCTTTTAAAATAACGGATTTAGCAAAAGTAATGAATCCCGGCGGTGACATAAAGGTTATCGGTATCAGGGAAGGTGAAAAGCTCCACGAGTGCATGATTACCGCCGACGATGCCAGGGTTACTTATGAGTATCAGGATTACTACATTATCTATCCAAAATACAACTGGTGGAACAATGAGATGTATTTTACTAATGGAGGTAAACCGGTGGAAGATGGTTGGGAATACAACTCTGCCACAAACAGTGTATGGTTTGGAGAAAAAGAACTGTCCCGGCAGATTTCATTGGTGGAAAATAATAACTATCCAAACAATGGTCGTCAGTATAACTCGTTAAGTTTAGCAAGATAGGTTTGTCTTAAATATCACAAAATCATTTGGGATTAAGGTGGCTTAGTTTATGATTGCCAAAGCTTTTTATGAAAACGCAAAAAAGTATCCCGATAAAACGGCTATTTTTTGCGATGGACAAGTTTTGACATATGGTGATATGGAACGTCTGGTTAATAAATATGCGGCGATGCTAAGTAACAATGGTGTTAAGTATCGGGACCATGTTGGTTTGCTGTTACCCAATGAAATGGATTTTGTGGTATTTCTGCTGGCGGCTGCGAAATTGGGAATTGCCTTAGTGCCGCTTAGCCCTACTTTGCCTTATAGTGTTATTGAAAATGCTTTTAGATTTGCTGATGTGAAACATATTATTGCTCATGGCAATATTATTAAGGAACTAATGAGCTATAACAATTTGCTTATTGACGGCGTTTGGATTAGTACGGATGAAAAGTTGGAGCAGGCTGAATATATGGTCGATCTATTGGATAAGTATAATTCGGAACAGGGAATAGATGTAAATATAACCGGCGATGAGATTATTATTCTGACCCTGACTTCCGGTTCAACCGGCAAGCCCAAACCCATCATTCTTACGCAAAAGAATAAATATGACCGGGCATTGGCAGCGGCACAATTATACTCGGTTACACCCGATGATATTATCTTGGCGGCGACTCCTCTGTATCATTCCCTGGCGGAAAGACTGGTGTTGCTGCCGTTGATACTGGGCGGGACTTCTGTGCTTATGTCCAGGTTTACCCCGGCTTTATGGTTGCAGTGCGTCAAGGAGCAACAAGTTACTTTTACCATTGCCGTATCCTCTCAATTGGCACAGATTGCGCAGCTGTTGACCAGTCCCTTTTTGCCGGAAATAGATAGCTTAAGATGTATCGTCTCTTCTTCGGCGTTGTTGGAACCACATATTAAATCGGAATTACTTAATAAGCTCAAATGTGAATTGCATGAGTGTTATGGTACTTCGGAAATTGCCATAGCCACTAATCTGAATATGATGGATTATGCTAAAAAGATGCGTTCGGTAGGAATATGTGCTCCTGGTGTTGAGATCAAGATTGTTGATGATAATGGGAATGAGGTAGGTTTAGGGGAAAAAGGCGAGATTATTTGTAAAACCCCGATGCTTCATGGCGGGTATTATAAACTAATGGAATTAACCGAAGAATCAATGTTGGGCGGGTATTTTTGCACTGAAGATATAGGCTATATGGATTCCGACGGTTTTTTATATTATGTTGACCGGAAGAAGGATTTGATAATTACTGGCGGGATCAATGTTTATCCCAACGATATTGAGTCCCTGATTTCTGAACTGCCTTCGGTAAAAGAATGCGCGGCTTTTTCCTACCCTGATGATCGTCTTGGTGAAATTGTTGCTGTCGCAATTGTACCGGTTGATAAGGATCGGTTTAAGCAAAGAGAGATTAAGTTTCACTGTGCAGAATATCTGGCGGATTTTCAGCAACCAAGGAAATATTTTATTGTGGATGCTCTTCCCAGGAACAGCATGGGAAAGCTTATGAAACATGAGATTGTTAACCAGGTAATATAATTTTTTCATTACTGCGGGGAGTTGTATTAATGCAAAAACCTTTGAAAATTGGATTTATTGGCGGCGGAGTTAATTCAGCCGTTGGTTACACGCATTTTGCCGCTTCACAAATGGATGGGCGCTGGGTTTTACAGGCGGGGTGTTTTAGTAGGGATAATGAGCAAAATGCCATGTCTGCATATAGGTATGGTGTGCCGGATAGCAGACGCTATCCCACCTGGCAGGAAATGCTCTCAGATGAAAGAGGGATGCTGGATGCTGTGGCGGTATTATTACCCACCCCGTCTCATTTTTCCATAGTTAGAGAATGTCTCAGTCAAAACATACCTGTTATCTGTGAGAAATCGCTGGCGATGGATCACGAACAAGGAATACAGTTAATGGACATATGTCAACAAAAAAACAGCTTTTTGGCTGTTACATATAACTATTCGGGTTATCCTATGGTAAGAGAATTGCGGAATCAGATTAGGAATAACTCATTGGGAAGAATATTACATTTCCAGATAGAAATGCCCCAGGAGGGTTTTATCAGGGTTGATGCTCAAGGTAATAGGTTTATTCCTCAACAATGGAGATTAGAGGATGGCAAAATACCTACTATTTATTTGGATTTAGCATCGCATATACATTATTTAGTGCATTACTTAATTGATGAAAAGCCTCTTGAGGTAATGGCTATTCAGTCCAGTAACGGTTGGTTTACCGATATAGTTGATAATGTATCTGCTATATGCAATTATACTAACGGTATTCAAGGGCAAATATGGTTTAGTAAATCAGCAATCGGTAATCGTAACGGGTTACGTATCAGAATCTATGGTTCCCAAGGTTCTGCGGAATGGATACAAGCCAACCCGGAAGAAATGTTGCTGTCTTATGCGGATGGCACCAGAAAGATTATTGATCGTGGCGGTAATACCGATGTAGCCGGTTCGCAACGATACACCCGGTTCAAATCCGGGCATCCGGCGGGATTTATTGAAGCATTCGCTAATTTGTATTGCGATATTGCCGATGCTTTATCGCTATACCAAAAAGAAGGCGGTTGGTCTTCCGGCGAGGTGTTTGGGGCGGAATTGGCGTGTGAGGGATTAAGGTTTGTGGAAGCTATGCATTTGTCAGCCATATCCAGGAAAATGGAAGAAGTATAGATGAGGAGTGGAAGTATGCGGAACGAGATTATCAAGTATATTGTTGGATATATCGAAAAAAAAGGTAAACTACCTGATAACATAGATGTTGAAACTTTTGATTATGTTATAACCGGTTATCTGGATTCCCTGGCTGTGTTTAAGTTTGTTGTTGATATTGAATCTAAATATGATATTGAGTTTTCAGAGGATGATTTAATGATCCCGGAAATCAAAACTATTGGCGGAATGGCTGACATAATCGAAAACTTAGTAAAGGTGACAAAATAGTGGATCTAAAGTTTGTAAACAAAACCCGTGATAAGAATAATACTACTTTTAAAGTCGGTGACGTTACTGTTGGCAGTGACTTTATAGCTATTGCCGGACCTTGCAGCGTTGAATCGGAAGAACAGATAATCCGTATTGCCGGTCAAGTTAAGGTAGCCGGGGCTAATATGTTGCGGGGCGGTGCCTATAAACCCCGTACTTCGCCATACGCTTTTCAGGGGTTGGGTCGTAAGGGGTTGGAGTATTTACGAAGAGCCGGTGATTTGACCGGATTGCCCATAGTTACTGAGGTAATTGATACCAGAGATGTTTTCCTGGTATGTGAATACGCCGATGTGTTGCAAATAGGTGCCCGCAATATGCAAAACTATTCTTTATTACAAGAAGTAGGCAGGACCAGGACACCGGTTCTTTTGAAACACGGGATGCATTCTACTATTGAAGAGTGGCTTAGCTGTGCTGAATACATTCTTAACGAAGGTAATGAGAAAATAATATTGTGTGAACGGGGAATACGCACAATAGAAACGTATACCAGGAACACCATGGATTTAAGCGCTGTTGCGGCGCTAAAACAGCTTACTCATTTGCCGGTAATTACTGATCCTTCTCATGGTACCGGTAAAGTAGAACTGATTGAACCAATGTGCTTAAGCTCCTTAATGGCGGGCTGTGACGGCATTATGGTTGAGGTTCACGATCGTCCCCAGGAAGCATTATGTGACGGAGCACAATCGCTATTACCCGCTCAGTTTGAAGTAATCATGGGCAAATTGAACAAGCTTAAGGCGTTTAAAAGTACGTTGTAAGCGAATATTACTTGGTGATTAGGAGTGGGTGTTTGATCTGCCATACTTCAAGTTAGGTAATAGCAGTCACTATTATTACGAGAGTTTGCCGGATAATAATACCTTCGATTGTACGATTATTTTCGTACATGGTGCCGGTGGTCATGGTGGTGAATGGATAAATCAATTGAGAGAACTCGGCAAATTCTGTCGTGTTCTAGCACCGGATTTACCCGGTCACGGGAAATCCGGCGGGACAGTCTGCAATTGTATAGAGGATTATCGTGAATATATCAGCCAGTTTGCGAACAAGATGGGAAAAGGTCCATATTATTTAGCTGGTCATTCTATGGGCGGAGCAATCGTTTTGGATTATTCCTTGCAGTATCCAAAAAACTTGATTGGTGTCATTTTACTTTCCACCAGCGCCAGGTTTAAGGTTATTAATGCGATGCTGCATATGGTTAAGAATGTTTGGCTGAACAATGAACTGGTAAAAAATGATTTTTCTGTTTGTGAAGATTTCGATGTAACAGGTGTTTTATCAAAGATTCAGCTTCCGGTGTTAGTAGCTGTTGGTGCGGAGGATGTGATTACTCCGCTGAAATATAGCCGCCGGCTGTCCGAGGGACTTAATGACGCGAGACTAGTGGAAATTACGAATGCCGGACATATGGTGATGTTGGATGAACCGGATATTGTTAATAGGGTTATTATTGAATTTATTAATGAAAGAAGAATGTTTAATCATGAAACAAATTACTCTAAATAAAACAACCATCAACCCAAATTCACAAGTTTATATAATTGCTGAAATGTCAGCTTGTCACGGCGGATTGTTGTCAAATGCGCTGAAAATTGTGCAAGCCGCCAAAGAAGCCGGGGCTGATTGTATCAAGACACAAACGTATACACCAGACACACTTACGCTGGATTGTTTTAGTCCGGAGTTTATGGCAGGAGGAAAATTATGGGAAGATCTGGGGTATAACACATATAGACTATATCAAGAATCATATACACCGTGGGAGTGGCAGGAAAGAATCCAGCGTGAAGCAGAGAGTTTGGGTTTGGATTTTTTTTCTACTCCTTTTGATGTTACTGCAGTTGATTTTCTGGAAGAATTAAATGTTAAATTTTACAAAATAGCTTCATATGAACTGGTTGATATAGCTTTGATAGAATACATAGCGTCAAAAGGAAAGCCAATAATTATATCTACTGGTATGGCTACTATTGAAGAAATAAGTGAAGCCGTTGAAGCAATACGTTCCCAAGGCAATAATCAGATTGCGTTATTGAAGTGCAGTAGTCTCTATCCTGCAAATCCAGCCGATATGAACTTGATCACAATTCCGGATCTATCATCCAGGTTTGATGTGATCGCCGGATTATCAGATCATACTTTTGGTTCCTTGTCGGCAATTATCGGCACTTCTTTGGGCGCAAAGATTATTGAAAAACATTTGTGTCTTGACCGGAATATCAAAAGTCATGACGCTGGTTTTTCTATGGAGCCGACAGAGTTTAAAAAAATGGTGCAGGATGTGCGTGAAACAGAGAAAGCGATTGGTGTCAAACCCTACACCTACACTGACAGCGAAATTGAAGGAAGAAAATCAAGACGTTCTCTTTACATAAGTGCCGATGTGAAAAAGGGAGATACATTTACACCCGATAATATTCGTTCGGTGCGACCAGGATTAGGTATCAATACAAAATACTATAATGAGATACTGCAAAAAAAGGCGGTTTGTGACGCATTAAAGGGCACGCCGTTACAATGGGATATGGTGGAATAGAAAATGAATGTTGGGTTTAGAGCAGATGGATCATCAGAAACGGGTATGGGGCATATCATGCGTTGTGCCGCATTGGCAAACTATTTTGATAAACAAGGCGACAGTGTGTGTTTTTATTGCGATTCTGCCAGAAAAGAAGGTGCGGATTGGCTGGAAATCCATGGTTACAGTGTTGTTTGTCTTTGTGAGCGGGATCTTCGTACCGAAGCGCAAACGCTGGTAAAAGAACTAAAGAATAATCTGACAGATATTCTGT
>Ga0123356_10005704_pt1 | contig 12642 bp, 8 predicted proteins | sample TergutEmb28metaG_2_FD_92546 | JGI IMG/M metagenome (GOLD analysis project Ga0123356, IMG submission 92546) | Embiratermes neotenicus P3 segment gut microbial communities from Petit-Saut dam, French Guiana - Emb289 P3 | ecosystem: Host-associated > Arthropoda: Insects > Digestive system > Gut ... | reverse complement strand
TTCGCTCCTGTTCAGTTATAAAAGCAATTTCCGATAACTCAATGTACTTCCCGTCTCCAAGAGGAATGAGCGCTTTTCCGAGATCTGCCGCAGAGTATCTTCCGTCAACAGTAAATAAAGTTTCCCTGTTGTCCAGCGTAATCATACCGCCTGAAAAAATTGAATCGTTCAAACTGAGCGCCGCTGCTGCCGCAGACGGTTCTAAACCGATAGACACAAGTATTTCCTGATCAAGGACAATCAAAATCTCTTTTATGCCTGCCCCGGAAACAATGACTTCTGCTGTTCCATCAAGATTTTCCAGCCTTGGTTTAACGATCTTCTCAATGAACTGAGCTGTCGAAACATTATCGTTTTTTTCGTCTGAGCTGATCACCGCAGATGACCAAACTGGAATTCTTGAATTGCCGGAGCTCAATATTTCAGGGCGCTGTACGGATGAGGGAAGCGTTTCGTACACTCTTTGAGCAGCATCCCGGACAGCATCGTAGTGGCCTCTCGCGCCTGAAGCCGCGCCGCGACCGCTGCGAAGACTGCTGGTGCTTGGCTTAAAATTGATAAACACGCTTGAAAGGCTGTTTTCGCTGGAACTTAAAATACTTGTAACGCCGGGAATTGCAAAGAGCGCGTCTTCAAGAGGAATTGTAACAGTGCGCTCCATTTCTGCCGCATCAATGCCGTAATGTTTAATTTTAACTAGATACGAACCCCCTTTGTTTTCTGATAATTTATCGCCGGAGTTTAAAATCATGAACAGCGACACCGAGCAAACTCCCGCAAGAATACACAGCGCGGCTTTTTTTCTTTTTAATAAAGAGATCGCTGTTTTCATTTTACATCCGCGGTATGAAGATTCATTTGAAGTTTAATTTTTAGTTTCCATCTGAAAAATCTGATAAGAACAGGAGGAATGGCAAACAGGCTTAACAGCGTCGATGCCGCAAGCCCTCCAAGCATTGCAGATGCCATTGACTTTTGGGAATTTCCCATCGGGCTCAGTATCAGTGGGAGAAGCGCAAAAATGGTTGTTGCCATCGTAATTAAAATCGCCTGCAGCCTCTCCGATGCCCCGTAAACGACGGCGTCGTCAGGAGACAGACCTGCATTGATTTTTTCGTTACTGATCTCAAAAAGAATGAGGCTGTTATTCACAACAAGCCCAAAAAGGGCAGCCAGTCCCAGCACCGCCCCGGAATCTATTTTACCGCTTACAAGCAAGAGCACGGGTCCCGCTCCTGCAAGTGAAAGGGGAATGCTCATCATGAGGATCAGCGGGAGCAGAAAGGATTCAAACTGTGCGCCCATAGTCATGTAGAGCAGGACAAGCACGAGGATGACGTAAAGAACAAGCGAGTTTTTATACCGGTTAAAAACAGACTCGTCTGCTCCTGTAAACCATGGAAACCGCGCGGCGATTTCCCTGACCCTGACAAGTGAGTTCCTGTCTGCCGGAATATCGGTATAGAGAACATCACTTCGGTCAAGCCGCGCAAGAGAGGCTTCCGCTTCTCTGCGTTCAATTCTTCCCAGTGAGCCAAGATACACGGTTTTGCCCTGTGCGGTTATCAAAGGAAGGTTTTCGATATACCGTACAGGATCGTCCTGCCCATAACCGGCGCCTGTTACGCGCACATCAAGCGGCCTTCCCTCTATCTCAAGCCTTGATGCGACAACCCCTTCGTTAAGGACATACAGGGTTTCCGCTATCTGCGCCGCCGGTATAGAAAGAAATGCCGAAGCTTCCCTGTCCGGATAGAGCCGCAGTTCCGGCCTTTTTCCAACAGGCCTGAATCCCGCCGTGATGGAAGCAGCCCTAAACTCATTCTGTATAACCTCCATCCGCTCAAGCAGTTCGTTCCTGTCCTTTCCCTTTATTACAAAAGAACTTTCTGCGGTCAACCCCAAAAGAACTTCCGTCGTGTCTTTGGGAAAACGCACCGAGTATGAAATGCCCGCATGTTCCATGGAAGCCAACGCGGCATTTATCTCCGGGAGCGCTTTGGCGGGATTTACTCCCTTTTCCAGCACACAGCGAAGAACAAGCTCTTCCCTTGTGTAATCAATATTTGCCCTTCGGTTTGTGTCTTCTTCTTCTGCGCCGGCTCTTCCATAAACAGTTTTTACAAATGGCAGCCCTGAAAGGGAGTAAGTAATGGAGGCCCCTATGTTGCCTGCCGTTTCAAGAACGGTTCCAGGCATGAATTTAACAAAAACTAAAACTTCTTCCGCATCGTCGGGGTTAAAAAAAACCATTGGCATCATTAGCATTGACAGACAACCCAACAGGGTTAGAAATGAAGCAATGGCGAAAAACATAACCGGACGCTGAAAAAGAAGTAAAAGACAGTGTTTATACTTTTTCTCAAGGCTGCCATCTGTAAAAACTGACATAACTTTATTAATTGGATTTTTACTTTTATTTAAAACAGTTCCAATTACCGCTGATGTTTTGAAAAACATCCTGTACAGAGAAGGAAGGCAAAATTGCGCATAAAACCACCCTGCCGATACGGATGCGACAAGCGAGATTGATATATCGCCGAAAAGACTGCCCAAAGGACCTGGAAGAAAAATTACAGGAATAAAAACAAGCGCTGTAGTAACAGTAGAAGCAATGCTTGATCCCGCGATCGAAAAAGCCCTGATTCCCGTTTCTTCAGGACTCGGCGCAGCATCCCTTTTCCCGAAAGCGCGGTGAAGCAAATCCAGAATTAAAACACTTATATCGGAAACAAGGCCGATACCCATTGCAAGCCCGCTTAGGCTCATTATGTTTAGGGATCTGCCCGTCATATAAAGCGCGCAAATGCCTGCTGCGGCAGAAAAGGGAATGGAAAGGGAAGCAAGCAGACTGTACCTTAACCTGCAGATAAAGAGAAAGAGAATCGTAATCACAGCCGCCGCACCGAACGCAGCGGAAATCAGTAAACTTGTTATTCCGCTGATCAAAGAAGGAGACGAGTCAATCACTATCTCAATTTGAGCATCACGGGAAAAGAGAGAAGAGGCTTCATTAACGGTTTTCTTTATTTCCCTTGAAAGCCGCAGCGGGTCAGAGCCGGGCCTGCGGTAAATTTCCAGAGCCGCGGCCTCTTTTCCGTCGAAGACAAAAACGCTCTCCCGCCGGGCGGATGCAGGGCCAAGAATGCCGGTATCCATCACGCGGAGAGTCCCGTTTGCGGCAGGCAGAATAATCTGTGCAAGAGAAGAAGTTGAATCAGGTCTTCCGGAGCTTACCACAACAAGTTCCATGTTCCCCTCTCTTGCGTTTCCGGCGGGAATATCGGAAGTTTCCTGCGCAAGGAGACTAACAAAATCAGAGGGGGAGAGGCCGAGAGCCGCCAAACGCGGCACATCAAGGGACAGCCTCTCCTCTTTGGTTTCTCCGCCGGCTAAAACAACAGAGCCAACTCCATCAATGCGCCGCAGCCGCGCCCGCAGTTCGTACTCGGCAAGCTTCCGCGCAAACTCGCCGTCTCCGTTATGTGAACTGACTGCGATCACGGCATGAGGCTCGCCAACGGAACTCCCCGATGTAACTGTAGGCTTGCGCACTCCTTCGGGAAGGCCGGGGTAAACGGCGTCAACCGCTTCACGCACAAGAACGGAGGCAGCCATCGGGTCTGTGTCCCAGCGGAAATCCATGCTTATAATGGAACGGTTATCAAGGGAAATGCTCTGGATTTTCTCAAGTCCTTTAACAGGAGAAAGACCGTCCTCAAGCGGAATGGTAACGAGCGATCTTATCTCGCCTGCCGCCATGCCCGGATAAATGGTTTCCACCGTCACTCTGGGCACAGAAAAATCGGGCAGCCTGTTTACGGACATGTTTGCAAGAGAAAAAACTGCCGCGATAATTTGCGCCGAAAGAATCATGATGACGGTTACGGGGCGGCGTACAAATATACTGATTAAACCTCTCATTACATTCCTACTTTATGAGTGAAACCCTTTGTGGTTTTTCGTTTCTGTTTCCGAAGCTGTCTTTAAGCCCCGCGCCGATGTGAAAATAAATTACTCCAAAGTTTATTGAATTGGTCAGATTTCCTGCAATTTCTATACGTTGATAATTTTCCAAACCCGGATGAGGATCGCCGGAAGAAAAATTCGAAGTCCTGACCTGACGCGGAGAAAATGCAAGAACATTGTTGCTTGTCTCGATACGAAAAAGTTCCATCAAAGAAAACGTATCTATTGACGCTTTTTCTGACGTTCCCTCTGCGGTGTCAAAATAAAACTCAATCCACGTTTGAATACTTTCGCCGGACGGATAGTTTACTGTCGATATCGGAATATTGCTAAAAAGCGAATCCGTTCCGGCATAGAAAAGATCCGGATCAGTCCCGCTGCCCGGCGCCATCGGCATTCTTATTCCCACAAGCGTTGGGGGTTTTGAATGTTTTCCGTCGGCACAGATTCTGTAAACATATTCTTCCCTGCTCTCATTGCCGGCGTTGTCTTTAATGCCCGGCTTTATCCTGAAAGTAAACATACTTTCATAAACCGGTACTCTTTCGAACCTGAAAACAACTTCTGTAAAAAAACCGGGCGGAGTTTCCATAACAAGGCCGGGAGCATCTTCGGCGCTAAGATAGTTTTTCACAGTAAGAGTATCTACAGGTTTAGAAAATACTACTGTGAGTTTGTCTTCTTTTTCCCAATAGTGGTTCACCACGGGTGATTCTTCTGTAATAAAAGTTCCCTTATAGGGGAACAATTCAAAAGCCTCACGGTGTTTTGTTATCCGCCGCGCATATAAAAGATACGGAGCTTCGTTGTCAGTTCCGGCTGTGAACACACTTGTAAAATCTTTCCCGATACTCCTTCCATAGATATCCGTCAGTGAAGGAGAAACACGAATCTCGTATCTGCTGCGCTGTGCCCATGGTTCTGCAGGCGTAAACACGGCAGATACTCCATCGTCTTCAAGACGCCACAACCCTGCCATTGAAGGACTGAAAGAAACATTGTCATACAGCGTATTGAGCGAAAGAGGGTTCGAAAAAACAAGGCGAACTTCTGTCCTGGGATCGCAAACTTCGGCGTACATTTCAGGAAAAAATGAGAGAAGCACCGGACGATCATTTTCCGCTCTTGTTGTGAAGTCATGGTAAAACGGCTCATCCATGGAAAGTCCTGTAGAATCATGAGCGTTGGCGGAAAGATTTATGACATAGTCCGTATTTTTTTCAAGCGGCGCAAGCGGGGTAAATGTCATTCTTCTTCCGTTCCAGAAAAAGATTCCCCTTATTCTGCTGCCGTTTCCTGTTAAAGAAAAATTGCGTTCTATGCTTGCCTTGTCGGGATTATGGGAAAAATCCAGTGAGATAAGAATTCTTTCCGGATCAGAATGATAACCTTTGTCCGGAGTCCACGAGATAACCCTAAACTGAGATGACCTTAAAATATCGCAGGAACTGAGTAAAAGTATTTGCAACACAGCTCCCAGCAACAACGCCGCCGGCAAAATGAAAAACTTAATTTTCATTGACAGCCTCCAGATAGAAAACGATATCTTCCTTCATATACATTCCGCTGCCTGTGTTTACTCCGCCTCTGCCGCCGGGAATTGTCAGAGTGTAATAATGCGGCTCTGTGGCACTGCCGGCTTTTAAACCTTCCCAGCACATGAAAATGCGGTCTTCAAAATACCAGCTGACATTTTTAAGGGCGACGGGCGAAAGAGTCCTGGGGAAAAACGGAGTCAATGTGATTTTTTGTGCGGCACTCAGTTTTTCTTCCATGGTAAACGGAAGCGAAAAGCGAATGGAAAAAAATGTCTCCCCTGTTCCGGGGTCGACACTCACCTTCAATAAATTGGCAGGAGAAAATCTTTCCATAACAGGAGCGCCGTTTGCATTGAATGATAAAATATTCAAAAACGGAATATCAGGAATAAAATTGATTCTATACTCTGTTCCGAGCTTAAGGCCTTCTGTGTCCCTCGTGTCTGAGGAAACTATCAGCGTGTAACTCACTTCAGGTTCGGGATCTCTTGCCGGAATAAAAACAATAATTCTATCAGATAGAAATTCAGTTCTGCCTGTAAGGGCGGGTTCAAAACGAAGGGAGCGAAGCGCGCTGTCTCCTATCGGTTTATTGAACTCAACTGCAATCCCCTGACCTGAAGCCTGTCCCGTTTCAATACACAAACCTGTCGGATACCAGATGCCGCCTGAGTTCAGAACGGGATACGCTCTTAGAACTTCAGGCAGCGTTTGATCCAGATCTGTTGTAAAATAGCCAGAGTATGTTTTTGGAAGCGGGACTCCGTCTGCGCTTTTCGCTGAATCCCTCAAACTCCATCTGTAAGATGACCATGGAACAAGGGTTCTTTCGGAAATTACTTTCAGCACCCTGTCATCATCCGACCACTCAATGGTTTTGTTTCCAATTCCTTCTGTTGTAAGAGCGGATTCTGTAGATAGCCTGTCCATTGCGCGAGAAAAATGAAACTCAAGAACTGCATTGTTCGTTCCAATAGATTCGCCATTTGCAGGATAGTGCCATAAAAGAACAGGCGGATCGTTCCTGTTTATTGCGTAAAATGAAATGAACCTTTCAAGACGCAGTTCCCTTCCGTCTAAAGACTGAATTGTTCCAATAAGGCTGAGTGTGTACCTTACTCCGGCAGTCCACCCCTGAACAGGCGCAAAGTAGAGGTGATTCCCTCTCCAGAATACATCTCCATTTACCGCTCCCGTGTCGGAACTTACCTGGATAATTCCCTCGGCGTTTTTTCTTTCCATCTCTGTGTCAAACTTCACTATTATGGGTGTGAACGGATCGCTTAAAACCGAATCCATTGCGCCGGGTTCAACGCTGTAACCAATGGGGCGAAGGTCTATAAACCCGCACGAGACAGCGGTAATTGCGCATAACAAAACAATGAGCTTAATCGGTAAGTGTGACATTCATTCCCTCTCTTAAATCCGTATCAGGGCGCAGCACTACAAGTTCTCCTGCATGCAGACCCTCAGTTATTTCACGCTCTTCGCCGTAGACAGAGCCAAGGACGACTTTTCTTTCTGTAAGACTGCTCCCGTTTATCACAAAGACACTTCCCTCGCTGCTGTTAAGATTTGAGTTTCTGCGGTTAAAAATCGAAGATTCCGGAATAAAAAATGAATTTTTTGGATGCCCTAAAATAATCGTAATACGGGCAAACATCCCGGATTTAAGTTTATTAACATCGTTTGAATCTTCATTTAAAAGAAGAACCCTTACTAAAAAACTGAGGCTCTGGCTGTCCGCCTGCGGATACACAAGGTCGACAGTTCCATTTCTTGTTTCTCCGGTACCGTCTATCAGCACGGAGGCGGGCATTCCTTTTTCGATCTTCAGCGCGTCTTTTTCGCGCACGGGAAAAATGGCGTAAAGGGAAGCGGTATCAATCAGGCTTAAGATTTTATCCTGGGGACGGACGCGCTCTCCCTCTTCAAGATAGCGTGCGCCAACAATGCCTGAGGCGGGGCTGATTACAGTCAGTTCAGCCAGCGCTATGTTAGCTGAAGACAGTTCTTTTTGGGCAGCCTGAAGTCTCGCCTGCGCCGCTTCAAGCTCCGCCCGAAGGCTGGACGTCATCAAAAAGATCAGGGCATTTTTCCGCTCGTCTTCACCGGGCGGCACGGGAATCCCCGCTTTAACAAGGTCTTCATCCCTGCTGCCAATCCTGCGGATTTCAAGCTCCCTTTCCATCAGCCTGATCTGTTCCCATTCAGTATCGAGACTGAAGCGGCTTACAAGAATCGCCTCGGTATGAATGCCGCCCGCTTCAAAAAGCGTTTCCTGATTCTGATGCTTTCGCCTGTCTTCTTCCCACCTCCTTTTGGCAAGCGTTAATTCCGCTTCAGCTTTTTCAAGGGCGAGAAGCTGCGCTTCACACTGGAATATGCCCTCTAAAAGCCTTGATGCTGCGAGGCTGCAGGCGGCGGCAGACTGGGTATAATTGTTTTCCGCTCTTTCAACGGCAAGGTTTAACTGCGGGTTTTCAAGGAGCAGCACCTGATCTCCCTGTCTCACAAAATCTCCCTCCCTGAAAAAAAGTTTTTTTATAACCGCTTCCTGGGGAGCCGTAATATCAATCTTGCTGATAAACGAGAGGCTCCCGAAACCGGAAGCAAAATCCGGCATTTCCCGGGCAACAACAGGTGCGCCTCTTACCATTCTGGTTTCGCCGGTTTTGCTAGCTGGTTGCCTGCTGCAGGCAAAAACTGACAGTATCAAAATTACCGCTGTAAGTTGCGTATATATAGAATTTCTCGCTGTCACTGTTCTCCCCCTGACGTCGGCGAAATAATCGCATTAGAAAAAGCTGCCTTGGAAAAAGCTTCGAGTTCTCCCGGCTTCAAACCAAGCAGCCTTTCAAGTTCGCGCTCGGCTTCCAGAAGAGCGGTTGCCGCTTCAACAGCTGCAATCTCCCTTTGGGTCTGTTCAATAAGTGATTCCATCAGTTTTAATCTTGTTATTTGTCCAAGGCTGAGCCTTACTTCATCAACACGGCAGCGCTCGGCTCCAAGCGACAAAAGTTCAAGAGCGAGGATTCGCCTTTGACTGGCAATCGAACACTTTTCTACGGCATTAGCTGCAACTCTTCCTGTCCGCTCAAGGATGGTGTTATACTTTTCCTGTTCAAGAGCGAGAGCCAGCATTGCCTGATTCTTCCCGGCGCCCGAAGCAGGATCGGGAAGCGGGCTGAAGCTGTTTTGAATCATCGCGGTTCTGTCATACGGAGGCTCCCAGCCTGCCTGTGCTCCGACACGGTTTTGAAACCACGGACTTGAGAACTCGATATTGATCCCTATCGACCAGTTATAACGCGTGAGCGGATAACGCTGCCCGCTAAGCCCGAAATTTCCCGCAAGCCTTATTGTCGGTATCCATGAGTTGGAAATGTATTTAAGCTCCGCCTGTCTTTTGGTTATTGAATAACGCGCCTCTGTAAGATCGGGATTCAGCTCCTTCGCAAGTGCGGCAGCAGCAGCAGCGGCAGGAAGCGGGACAGACCTGTAAACATCTACTCTCTCTGTTAAAACGGGAAGCGCATCAAGTCCGAGAAGCTCTGCAAACTGCCTTTCCATCTCGGTAAGATCGAGCTGAAGGGAAAAAATACCAAGCCTCGCATCGGCAAGGTTGATATCGGCGCTTGCAAGATCGACCGGCAGGGCAAGCCCGAGCCGTACTTCTTCGCCAAGAATCATGCGCTGTTCTTCAAGGATAAAAAGCGCCGCCTTTCTGATTTCCAGTATCGCCCTGGATGAAAGCACGCTGCGGTATACTGCAATCGCAGACTCTGCGATATCGGACGCCATTCTGGCAAGCCTCGCCGAAGAGAGGTTAAGCTCCATTCTTTCAAGGTTACGTGACATTGTAGTCCTGCCTCCGTCCCAAAGGAGCTGATCCACGCTTACTCCGTAATTCTTGATAAAGGAGTCAGGCCCTATCTGCTGAAGGCGGTCGTTTTCAGAAACGGAAAAACTAATCCGCGGAAAATACGAGCGCAGCCCCCACATCCATGCCCCTTCCATGAGAGCCTGCGATGACCGGGCGTGCCTGAGATCTGCGGAAGCCGCAACAGCCAGCTCCGCAGCTTCTGCGAAAGTCAGAGTGCGAACACTGCTGTCATCTGCATAAAGGCCGAAGGACAAAAGGCAGAATAGTACTATAGTCACAATGCGCAATTTACCTTCTCCCCGCGGAAAGTTTTCTAACCGCTTCCCTTATTGCCTTTGAAAGCATCCTGCCGAGAGTCTGCGAGGAAGAAAAACTCTGATCACTTGTCGAAGTAATTCTTCCCACAGCCATCGGCAGTTTTTGTTCGATTGTCGTCGTTGCAATCGTCAACGGCACCGTCGACGACGCCTGCTCTTCGTAAAGCCAGATGCTTACTTCTATGGAAAGAGATTTCTTGCTTCGCCATCCAAGATTAAAATCCCTCTCCCTTATCTGAATCTTTGCGACGAACTCGGGCTGTTCTCCTGTGTTCACAACCCTGTAGCCCTGTTCCCAAAAATAAAGAGGGGCAAGAGAGAGCGCTTCCCTCTCTATCGAGTCCCATCCGCCTGCCCTGTCTACATGCACTCCTAAAAGCGCAACTGCTAGTTTCGCCTTTCCTGAATCGGAAATATGCCATGACTGACTTGATGAGTTTCCAAAAGGAAGCGCCTCGCATGACAAGAACATTGCCGCCAATATCGCCAATAACGCTGTTAAAAAGACAATTTTCACGTTTATTTTCCCTGTCACATCGACCCTCTGATTGTGTTTTCAAGGTTGGTAATTGTGCGTAACAGCGGAGTATCCCACGGGAGCATTGCCTTTGCCCGGTTTAGATCTTCAAGCGCTTCTGTCCTTCTTCCCGCTATCCAACGAAGTCTTGCCCTTTCAAGCAAAACCATCGCGCTTTCTGCGGAAAACTCTGCCGCTCTGTCAAGAAAAGCGGCAGCTTCATCATTTTTTCCTGAATCAAAAGCGAGATCCGCCGCGAGCCGCAGTGCGCGTATATCCTGCGGATTGTCAGTTAAAAGGGATTCCGCTAACAACACTGCGCCTGCAAGATCGTCTTTTTCGCGGAGAATTCTTGCAAGGTACAGTTTCGCTTCATGAGAAGATGCGCGCAGTTTTAAAACCCTGCGGCAGGTTTTCTCTGCCCTTTCAAGATCGCCGGAAAAATATTCCGCCTTTGCGCGCAGCAGCAGCGCAGGAGGAAACTTGTTCTCTTTTTTCAGAATCTCGGTAACATCGGAAAATTTCCCCTGAGCGTACGCGTCCGAAGCGCGGGCATAAAGACGGATTTTTTCTTCGCTTTTATTTCGCACGTTACTTGCAGCGGAGTTTCCAGCACCTGCGGGGTTACTGCACGAGGCATAAAGTAAAAAACTTATGCAAATTAATAAAAAGAAACGTTTCATTTTAACCTCTGCTTATGTAGGTAAGCCTCTCCGCCAAACGCCCCGAAGAAAGAGTAACCTGTTCGTTAAAATAGTCTTTAAAAACCGGAACGCCGGTTAAAGACCGCAGCGCGCCGACCGCATAAACCGTGTAGGGATTATCAGGGAGGCCTATCAATGGCAGAAGGGAATCAAGAAGTTTCGGATTGCCGGAGTTTACAGACTGGGAAATAATGATGTCAATTTCGATCCTGGTTTTTAAATACGCTCCGTCTTCGGTCTTTAATCCCGTGTAGGCAGCGAGAATTTTCCTGCACTCGTCTGCAAAAGGTCCCTGCGCCGATATATTGATACAGTTTTCCGCGTATGCGGCGCCTGTTGCTCCGGAAAAAGCGCGGGCTCCCCTGTACCAGTACTCCGGGAATTGCGCATAACGCGCGCGGATGGCTTTGTATGCCGCATCTGTGCGCCTGTCTTCCGTTGAAGAAGCGATGTTTTTTTCCAGAGCACAGGTTAAAATCATCCAGCTTGCAAAACTGTCAGGTTCTTCGAATTGATCAAAAATTCTTTCAAGACCGTATGCCGCCGCAGACCACTGCCCTCGCGTAAAGGCAAGGGTTACATTGGCTGTGTTAATAACCGTTTCTTCGTCATACATATCGAGTAAATTGGAAAGTCCCTGTTCGATGTCTTCTTTTTGAATTATGCCCATGCCGTAAGCCATCGCCATTTCCTTGTAAGCCGCAGCAACCGCGCCTGCGAAATCTCCGGCGCTTTCACGCAGCCCAGACTCCGCCAAAGCCATTCCCTGAATCCACGAGCCGGCTCTCTCAAGCTCGGCAAGCTCATCCAGTGATACAAGGAGCGACTGCATATCCCTGTCCCTTGAAGAAACAGGAAGTGCCGCTCCGTTTTGCAAGGGCGCATTTGCAACGAAGTTTCCAGCACTCGCAGAGAACTCTGCCGCCTGCTGAAAGTTCCGCGCTCCTTCCTGCCCGGAACTTAAGGGTACAGATGCCTTGCAGCCCGGGGCAAGAAAAACAACAGACACAAAAGCCAGAACTAAAAAAATGATTTTCATAACAACTCCAAAAAAGTTTATTCACCCTTATATGGGTGCGCAGATGAAATACGCTTTATCGAAAATGAAAAAAAATTGAAAATTTTCAGAAAAATGCGGCGAAACCCGCCGGAACACCCTGTGACACCTCGAGGTACTAAAATCGAAAGGTATGATATACTTGGAAACAGTGAAAATACTCGTACCCATCAAGCAAGTTCCCGAGAGCAGCAATGTAAAAATGGACGCTGCAACAGGAACGGTGATCCGCGCCGGTGTAGAAACTGTGGTAAATCCGCTCGACCTTTACGCGATAGAAACCGCACTAAGGCTCAAGGAACAGTACGGCGGTGAGGTTACCGCAATTTCAATGGGGCCGCCGGCAGCAATGCGGGTTTTACGGGAAGCGGCTGCAATGGGCTGCGATAACTGCGTCCTTCTTTCCGACCGCAGATTCAGCGGGGCGGATACCTTCGCCACTTCCTACACTCTCTACTGCGCCGCGCTCAAACTTGGTATGTTTGACATCATCGTCGCAGGTGAGCGGGCAACAGACGGAGACACCTCGCAGGTCGGTCCCGGTCTTGCCGCGTGGCTGGACATTCCCGCTCTCACATACGTCTCAAAAATTGACGGAATTGAACAGGGCAATATCCGGCTTGAGCGCCTGACTGAAGAAGGCTATGAGATACT
>Ga0123356_10005703_pt1 | contig 12642 bp, 11 predicted proteins | sample TergutEmb28metaG_2_FD_92546 | JGI IMG/M metagenome (GOLD analysis project Ga0123356, IMG submission 92546) | Embiratermes neotenicus P3 segment gut microbial communities from Petit-Saut dam, French Guiana - Emb289 P3 | ecosystem: Host-associated > Arthropoda: Insects > Digestive system > Gut ... | reverse complement strand
GGCAACCCCCGAATAATGCAGATAACCTTTCATACGTTTCGCCATTGGAAAGCCACTATGGAATACCACAAAACCAAAGACATCATACGAGTCATGAAAATACTCGGACATAAAAACATCAAAAACACCATGGTGTACACTCAATTGGTAGAATTTGACGAAGATGACCAATTCGTATGCAAAGTTGCAACAACCACAAAAGAAGCCACAGAACTAGTAACAGCAGGCTTTGAATACGTCTGCACAATGGACGACGGCGCAAGACTATTCCGAAAACGAGCCTAACCACATATGGTGCAAACGTAAGATGTCATCATCACAAAAAGTATGTGGATTCATGCCAAAGAGCTGGGGATGGGAATTGAACCCATATAGAGCAGCTCTGCAGGCTACCGCCTGAACCATTCGGCCACCCCAGCATTATGGAGTCTAGGTAACGTCCCACATAAAAATATTATTGGCAGGTCACCTGGTTTATTATGGCCGGACTACCAGGTACTTTTAGCAGAGGCAAATACTGGGAAAGACGAGTCACATTCTTAAACGTTTGAGTATAAGACAACAAGTATTGTGTTTGGATCAAAAATCAGATAATACAGGCGCTTGTCACAATATTTTTATCAAGTGATTATGAGTAATAAGGTAATTACCTCAAACGCACAGACAGAGTTTACTTGCTCAAATGAGGCGCTTGAGATTATTTAAAAGAGAAGGAGAGAGAGGGATAATTTCAGATATAATAGGTCTAGTGTTACTTTACTATGGCATAGGTTTAGGTGCAGCCATAGTTTTAACGCTTGTGAATTATGTTGCTTTTGCCAAAAGAAACAACTTTGTAGAAGACAATAAATTATGGAGTAGGATTGATAAAAAATACGGCATAAAAACACGTACAATCGTGAGCTTTACCGCCATTACAGGCCTTTTAACAGCCGCACTTTTTCTCACAACCATCAACACAGGCTTTGCTGTGGTACTTGGAACGATAGTTGGTTTTCTGCTGTTCAACGTTATGCTTGACTCTAACACGCTGCGAAGCAGTTCAACACACAAATGTGATGTATGTGAACATGAAGCGCAGATAAGCATACACTGTTCTAGATGCGAATATAATAAAAAAGCAGGCATAAACCCGCTTAAGGATGTTGCTTTTGCATTAAAAACAATAAAAAACGAACTAAAGTAAAATTACTTTAGATTTTTTACAGATTCATTAGCTCGTTCAAGTTCTTGCTTTTTATTGTTTTGATAGGATCTAACATTGTCAAGCAGTGCAGTGTCGTTTAGTGCTAGGATCTTTGTTGCTGCAATCGCGGCACCTTCGGGTTCAATGGTAACAACTGAACCAATACCACTTGGTACCCGAAGTGAAGAATAAATGTCTGTGCCACCGTATTTTTCACTGTAGGGTGGAATGGCTATAACTGGATTAGCGGTATTACCGTCGATAAAAGCACTAAGTGCATTAGAACGGCCTGCAACCGTCAGATAGACAACCGGTTGATTTTCAAATTCTCTGAGAATTTCTAACACCGTTAAGGGGGTTTTATGTGCAGATGCAACACGGAATTCGTAGATTACCCCTAAGAGTTTGAGGTATTTGGCAATTTCGCGTGAAAATTCGAGGTCACGTTCGGAACCCATGATTATAATTACCATGCCAGTCATACGTATCACAGAGCAGATAACTATAGCAACTAATTAACGTTTAAGCTTAGAGACATATTCGACCCATTCTTCAACCTTGTTATCAAAGTTTCGAGATGTTACCTGATAAACCCGTTGCTGTACCGATACAGCCACATTAGCTTATCAGCGTGCTTTTGAAATCTATGATGAGGCTAAGGTGTGACTCAAAAAAATTTGGAACCTACTAAAGCAGAAGAGCTACTCAGCCAACTCAGTGGCGAATGGGTCGTTGGAATCGCTATAAAGACTATCGATGGCAAAGTAGTAACTGGATGTGGCGAAATGAATGCAAAGGAAACTGAGGAGGGCATAAACTGTGAAATTGATGGACACCTCAAAGACTGCGAAAACTATTACCAAAATGATCTCTGGACTTTTGACTCTACAGATGGGTCGATACATTTGTTTAGCATAGGTTCGGATGGACAAATTGATGATCACATAGGCCGATTGGTTGATGACCACACTATTGAGCTGCATTGGCGGGGTACTTTTGAGGATCAAGAACAAGAAGAGTATATCATCGCCAAATGGGTGAGTAAGAATCAATTTGAAATCAAAGAAACCAACTATTCCAAAAACAAGTTGCTGTTAACAACAGATTATGTTTTTAAACGTAAGGTAACTATGTGAGTAAACTCAGCAGAGTTGCAGTTAGCTTATCGATTGCGATTTGTACCTCGGGACTTAATTTGTAACCGAATTCCATGTGTTTGGGTTCAATGAGTAATAATGAAATTTTTACATTGGGGATAAGCTGTGTTAGGTAATCGCAGAAAATCCGGAGTAGTAAACTATGCGATGAAAAAGCATAGACCCCCGCAAATGTTTGGGCCTTGACTAATCGGGTTTCTCCGGGTTGGAGGCCTAAAATTGCGGCGTCTATAAGTAGTATGTGCGTGGGATGGAAATTTTCAATATCTATTAGATAATTTTCGGGAACTGTTTCGCAGTCTATTACACAAACCTTGTTGGACACTTTGTTCTTTAGGTTTTCAGCGATTTTTATGCCAGCGCAATCGTCTCCACGGATGGGATTGCCAATACCTGCAACAACCGCTTTGCTCATATCAGAGAACCATTCTTTGAGTTGTTGCTCAATATCATCAACCACTGTATGCACCAATATAAAATTGGAAAATTACTAGAAAAGGTTTGCTAAACTGATTTTTTTGTCAGTGTTGGCGGCTTTCGGCGTGAGTCCCAAGCATGATATAGAACTGAGCTTGGGTGATGTAGAAGCATACGCGGACCGGCGTAACGCATAACAATTTTGACTTTTTGTTTCATATCTGAACGGTAGCAGTGAATGACGCATTTGCCGCAGATGGCTTTCTTTTCCTGAAACGGACATTTGTCGAGCCGTAGAAGGGCATATTCTTGGAATTCTTTGCATTCAGTGCACAGTTCACCTTTGGTGTTGTGGTGGTTTTTGCAGTAGATATCAACCATGTGAACTATGGTTTGTTTTTCACGTTTCATACGTTTATGTGTTGGGTTAGGATGCTGGGGCCGCATATACATCAAATAGGTAAGGGGGCCCTATTTAGATAAGGTTTGACCCTAAATCGTAAGGGTTTTCAAATCAGTTCAAGCTAACAAGAGAAAACATCAGAGAACAATCCGGCTTTGGTTGTTTCTTTGATTTTGCCAAACTATATCTCAAGGTTAAGTGCATAGTTTTAATAAAATTTGATTATGATGGGGGTATTGTGTGTGTTGAATCATGTTTGCTTACTGTTGATTATTGTTTGATTATTCGTTTTTGTTTCATTGATGTTGCAGTTTTTATCGTTGAGTGAGGTTTGATTATGGTTTGTGTGTTTGGGGGTGAATTGTTGGGTTATTTTTTTGGGGTTTATGCGGAGTTCGTCAAAAGCTAATTCTTGTGGTGGTAGGCCCAGGGCTAATCCTAAGAGTTGGGTGTAGTGTAGTATGGGGATGTTGTAGAGTTCGTTAAAGGTTTTTTCTACTCTTGGTTGATTTGCGTCATACATTGTGTGGCAGGAGGGACAAATTGTGATTAGTGCTTGGGCGCCAACTTGTTTTATGTGGTTGAGCTTGTCGCGTGCGAGTTGTAGGGCGATTTTTTCACTTATGATAGCGCTGGGTAGGCCGCAACATTGGGTTTTGTTGGTGTAGTCGAGGCATTCAGCTCCGGTGGCTTCGATGAGGGTTTTTAGGGTTTGGGGGTTTTCTGGGTCGTCAAAAGTTATGATTTTTTTGGGTCGTAGAATATGGCAACCGTTGTGTTCGGCGACTTTAAGGTTTGTGAGTGGATATGTGATGGTTGTTTTGATGTTTTCTATGCCTATGTCTTCTTTTAGGAACTGGAGCAGGTGTTTGGTTTCGATGGTTCCATTGTAGGTGAGGCCAATTTCTTTGAGGTGGCTGTTGATTTTGTCTTTTTGTTGGGGGTCTGCTTTTAGAGTTGTGTTGACTTTTTTTAGGGTGCTGGCGCATCCGGGGCATAAGGTGAGGATGTTTAGACCCTGCTGTTCGGCTATGGCTAGGTTTTTTGCTGAGAGAATCAGCATTGTTTCGTGGCTGAGAGAGTCGAGGGGTAGGCCGCAACAGTTGAATTCTGGCAACTCTACTAGTTCTACGTTGAGTTTTGTGAGGACTTTGCGGGCGCTGATTTCATAGGAGATGCCACGGGAGGGCACAGCACAGCCCAAAAAGAAGAGCCATCTAGGGGTCATTTTTGTTGTCTCCTTTCGGCAGTGTTTGGAGGGAATCGAAAAATGAGATACCTCTTAGTATTTTTTTTATTGCCTCAGCGTTACCTTGGGGTAGTGGGGGGAGGCCATAGTTCTCGCGTTTTCTAATTCTTGATTCGGGAACCTTGGCGACATAGCCGGTCTCGAGTAGGCTTTGGGCTTGGTTGCAAAGTCCTTGGGGGATATAGCCTTTTTTGACAGCTAAGTTACGAAACACTCGAATGATACTGTCGACTTCGACATTTTGGGGACATCTATCTGTACAGGTAAAACATGCAGAGCACAGCCAGAGGGTGGCGCTGTTTAGTACGCGATCTTTTAGTCCAAGTTGTGCCATGTGGATAAGGGTTCGGGGGCGGTAGTTGTCACTAAATCGGGCAATGGGACAATCAGAGGTACAAGTGCCGCATTGGAAACAGAGAAGGATTTTTTCTGCTCCAGGGATTTTTTCAAGTTCATACTTGAAGGTTGGGTCGATTTCAGAAGCTTTGATGGGCTGCTCTTTGCCCTGATTTAATGTTGATACCTCAGTCATAACGGTGATTTCGCCTATTTGGATAGCACCGCGATGTGCTAATTTTTTCAATGGTCTTGCCGGATAGATAAAGTTTGAGTTTACTCAAACAGATCTTTCCATCAGACTTTTGTAGGTAGAGAACAGCAAAGACAGATCTGTGACTTATGCTTTGTTTGCTAAACTTCACGTGATATTTGTTAGTCGCATAGGCAGATGTAGTCGCATTCGCGGCAGTTCCATGCGTCTTTTTTGGGGTCAAATTCTGCGGCGTTAATTTTTTTAGCCATTTCTTGTATTTCAACTTGTATATTCTCGATGGTTTGTTTTTCGGGGGTAAAAAAGATTTGTCTGTTGGGTCGTAGAAACCAATCGCCGACTTTTAGTTGACTCTCACCGCCATATATACCCCTAACTGCTAGGGCGTAGACTATTAGTTGTATGTCTTTTTTGAGTTCGTTTAGCGAAGATGCCATTTTGCTTGTTTTGTAGTCTATAACTGTGTAGCCTGTTTCGTCTTTGTCGATGCGATCAATTCTTCCTCTGATGCGTACATTTCCCACAGCTGTTTCAAACCATCGCTCGATATCTAAGATTTCCGTTTTTGTTTTGCTTTGCTCTTCAAGAAAGACCTTCAAGATTGATTTTGCTTCAGCGTAATCTCTTTTCTCATCAAGCTCGCTTAGGTAGCTCTTTGAACTCCAAAATTTGGCTAGCAACTCTTCTGCAATAGTTTCATTGATTGGCTGTTTTTCTTTTTGTAGTCTTGTTAGTCGTTCTGCGATGTTATGTATGGTTGTGCCGAAATCAAAGTAGTAACGGGGTTTTTCGGGAATTTTCATTACATGGCGATAATGGTATTGTCGGGGGCATTTTTTGTAGCTAACAAATTGAGAGACACTAAAAACGTGGTCTGCAGAGACCGTTAGGGGTTTTTCGTTTACTTGTTCAAGTAGGGTATAGTTTGGTTCTTTGATTTTATTGATTATATCTGTTTGTATGTCAATGTTTTTGTTGGTTGCTTTAGCAAAGAGAAGGACGCTTTCTATGGCTTCATTGAATCGTTCGGTTGTTAGGTTTGCTATGACTTGTTGGAGTAGTTCTGTTTTTGTTTGGTTTGCAGTATCGGTTAATTCGAGGGGTACTTCGGGGGGATCTACTTGTTGGAAGGTAAGGTCTTGATTTTGTTGGCAGTTGATCTCTTGGAGAAATCGGGAGGGTTTGGAGTCGGTTTTGTTTTCTCCGTGGCGGTTGGCATAGGTTATGAATAGTTTTTCTTTAGCGCGGGTTAGGGCTACATAGAAGAGGCGGCGTTCTTCTTGGATATGTAGTTCTTTGTCATCATATTTGGAGTGGATTCCTTTTAGGAGTTTTTGTGGTATGGCAAATTTGTCTCTTTGATAGGTTGTGGGTATTTTTCGTTCATTAACATCGGGGATAATAACAGCGGGGTATTGCATGCCTTTTACGCCATGAATTGTTGATATGACAATGGCTTGTTCGGTATCGTTTTTTTCTTCGATTTCAAAGTTTGATGCAAAGGAGAGGTAATCTGTGAAGGCTTCAATGTCGCTATTGGGGTATATGCTGTTGAACTCTTCGGCAAATGCATAGAATTGGTTTAGCAACAAAAGGTTGCGGTTGTTTTTAAGGGCTAGCTCATATTTGTAGAATTCGCGTTCAAAAAGGATTGTGTGAACAAGATCAAGGGTCCGGAGTCTGTTTTTATTGTTCAATATATCCAAGAGGGTTTGTTTGACTACTAGAAACTTTATTTTGTCAACCGCTATTTTGTTTAAGTGGTCAAATGTCTCATATAATGAGAGGCCGTTTTGGTTTGCATAACTGCTAAATTTGCATATATCGACTTGTTTTATGCCATAGTTACGTCGGGTTAGGATTCTGATGATTTCAACGTTGCTCTCAAGGGGATTGCTCAGTACTTTTAGAAAAGCGGTGAGGTCTTTTATTATTGGTTCTTGGAAGAAGCCTGTTTCTCCAACGAAGTTAAAGGGTAGGGCGTGTTTTCTAAAGGCGTTAATTATGGGTTCAGCACTTGCTCTTCGCCTACAGAGTATGGCTATATCTTGGGGGGGATAGATTTTTAGGAGCTGTTTTGTTAGCTCAAGGATATAGTTTGCTTGTGCGGTGTCGTTTGGGGTTTCAATGAGGGGTATATTGTCGCCGTCAGGATTGTTTGTAAAGAGTTGTTTTGTGGTTCTCTCGGGGCTGTGTTCTATTAAAGTGTTGGCTGTGGCCACGATTTTTTTGGTGCTGCGATAGTTGTGTTCTAGGGTTTTTTCAACAAAATTTGGGAACGTTTTTTTGAATTCAGATATATTTGTAAGATGTGCCCCTCTGAAGCGATAAATACTTTGGTCGTCATCGCCAACAACTGTAATGTGGCCATGTTTTTTTGCAATCAAATTAACTATTTGGAGTTGTATATAGTTGGTGTCTTGGAATTCATCAACTATTATAAATTTAAATTTTTCTTGGTAACTATTTAGAACTGAGGGTTTGTTTTTTAGCAGATTGTATACTATACAGAGCATATCTCCAAAATCTAGCAGGTTATTTTGGAGCTTATAGGTCTCATAGGCGCGATAAATTTTAAGAATATCACCCAAGTTATTTAGGTCCTCTTGGGCCGTCTCATCTATGGGGATTTTTTTGTGTTCTTCAAGATATAGTTGCAGATCCTCAGGGGTTACAAATTCGTCCTTGCATCGGGATATGAATTTTTTCATCTCCTCAGCTAACGTGTAGGGTTTATGATTAAATTCTATATGTTCAAGCTCAAAACTGTTAATGTTTTTTGCTAAATAAACTAACTGAGCGGTTTCAGTAATGACTTTAAAGTTGGCATTAAGCTTAGTGTTGAGTATGTTATCTTGTATAACTTGGTTGCAAAAAGAGTGAAAAGTAGATATGTTTAGATCCATAGGAGTAGTTAACAACTCGGCTACGCGTACTTTGAGTTCTTCAGCAGCTTTTTGATTAAAGGTTAGAGCCAAAATATTCTCTGAGGACACCCCCCTTGCAAGCAAATAGGCTATTTTACTTGCCACAGTCAAAGTTTTCCCTGAACCCGCACCCGCTATTATCAAAAGCGGCCGATCAATCTCTTCTACAGCTTCACTTTGCTGAGGATTTAGGCGACTAAAAATATCTATAGGAGATTTTTGCAACTCAAAGCTTGATTGCGACATACCAAGGTGATAAACCAGTTCACTTTTAACTATTCCCATCACCCACCCCAAGACTGCCCGATAAATAATTTAGAGATCCCCGAGATATGCGGAAAGCTTTTTGCTTGTAGTGTGATAAGAGTTACATGCCGCAATCAGCCATAGTTGCCCTAGATCAACTTGCAGAGGAACCCTATGCATCAGTTGTATGCTATCCCCGAGCAACCCCCAACGAGATACAACCCCGCATAGAAGAATTAAAGCAACTATGCGTGGAAACTGTAGAATTTTCAGGCAACGCCTCAGCGTTTACATTATCAGTTTTAGGTAAGGGCTATGTAGGTATCGTTGCAATAGCTCATGTGCAAGGTGAGCAACTGGCTCTAAAGATGCAACGTGTGGACTCAGAGCGCGAAAGTCTAGAACGTGAAGCCGAGTTACTTACTATGGCCAACACCGTTGGGGTAGGTCCACAGTTTGTGGCAGTAACAAAACATTTTCTTTTAATGCAACTCATCGACGGCTACCTCTTAGAGAAGTGGCTAACAACCCATAGAGACAACACGGCTGTACAAACAGTTTTAGCCGACATTTTAGAACAGTGTTGGCGTCTTGATGAAATTGGCTTGGATCATGGTGAACTCAGCAAAGCCCCCAAACATCTCCTTGTCAACAAAACCGATGTACCCTTTATTGTTGATTTTGAAACCGCAAGCACTCAACGCAATGCATCCAATGTTACATCAGTTTGTCAGTTTCTTTTTCAAGGCAACAGCGAAGTCTGCAAAACAATAGCAGACATCATTGGTGAGAGAGACAAAACCAAATTGCTAGAAACCCTGCGAAATTATAGGAAAAACAGAAACCGACAAAGCTTTGAAACCCTACTCAAACAATGCCTCACCAACAACTGCAACACAGAATAGAGTGTCAAAGACAGGCTACAAATCAGAGGTAAGGATTTTGTCAGGAGTTTTTCTGCGGCTAAAATAAACCAGTAAAACGATAGCAACAAGGGGAAACAACAAAATAACCGCTATCAACCACCCAAGATAAGTGAAAAAATTAACCGAAAACATTTGTGAATCCCAATAGTAGATATTGCTGTAACGATTTTCTATGGGGTAGTCGGGGTCGTCATAAACTATGTCGAGCTTTAAACCGTATTGATTGAGCCTGATCTGCATTTGGTTCCAGATTTGTAGGGTAGTGCTATTTGTGTTCCATATACCCCAGATAAGATCAGGAGTACGCTTACCCCAATCAGATATACCCCAACCATAGTTTTGGGGCAACACTAAAACTGCTTCTGCTTGGATACCGCCAGGGATAACTTGTGGATTTTGAACTACCTCAACCCAAAAGCGTTCTATGGCTTGGAAGTGTTCCTCTTGGAGGATATGAGGATTTTCCGAGTTATATGAGGGGCTATTGAAAATTATTACGTACTCTGCTCCAGCCTCATAAGAAGCGCGCATCTGCTCAAACATTTCCGGGCCCTCAGCAAGATAGGGCGATTGAGTGTATTTCCAAGTGAGAAGTGTACCCCAACTTTTACCGTGAAGATTTGCAGCACCTCTAACTAAACCAATTTCTCTGGCTATCGTGTGGTTTCTGCCTAATTGGGCAAGTACAAAATCATAATCGCTTTGATAATCCCACCAGTAAAGACAAGAATCTGCGGTAAAAACTAAAATTGACTCCTCTAGTTGGTTTTTGTCTAAACGATTACGATCTTCCATAGCAGCCTTGTTTGTGTTTACAAATGCTTTAGCGGCATCAGCAGTGTTTTTAATAGGGTTTTGTTCTATGACCTGTTCATAGGGGGGTATTTGTAGGGGATATTTTGTGATATTTTCAGATGTGTAAAAATTGTTATTTTCCCAATCTGATAATGTGATCATCCCGTCAGGATAATAAGTAATGAGGTCTGATCGAGTCCTGTCTGAAACTGTGATCTCCCCATTGGGAAAAAACTCGTAGTGAATTTCATCAGCATAAAGCTGGATTCTTCCACTGGAATCCTTCGTGAATGAGTATTGAAAGCTAGAACCACTGGGGGTAAGTGTCTGCTCCAAGACGAACATAGAATCAATCATTCTCCTGCCAGGTTGGTCGTCGTAGTATATTCCAATAAACTGCTCACCCCACCGCTCTTTTGCATCATTAAGCCACATAGCTAATTCAGCAGTATTACCTACATCAAGGTAAACACCACAAAAAACTGCAAAATGCAAATCTGAAACAATTGCATAAGTACATATTTCATCCACAGCCGAAATATTCCACTGGAAATACTCCGATCGCAAAACAAAAAGATTAGTATATGTTTTTACGCTATCAATGAGCCCTTTTGCTTCTTGAACTGATTCACCACAATATGTAACACCGACATAGAAAGACTTACCATCCAAGATTTCTGATGACGAAACATTACCCATAATAGGAACAGATGAAACCGATATTATCATCAAAAGAAGGGAAATAACTACAAGTATTACGGCACGTTTCATTCAACCACAAGCTTATCCGGTTTGTTGATTAATAAAGCAACAAAGCTTTTTATAGTTATACCCAGAACTCAAGCAACGCTTGAACACATGTTGAAAAAACGGCGCTGAATTGAATGTGAAACAGAAAAAATCACGCTTGCACCGCAATCAAAGACTTATTTAGGCATCATCTGAAAGGTGTGTGTTTTGTTGTTGTTTTATTTGTCAGCATGTTGTTTGTATTGTTTGGGAAACGTTTTTCATGGCGGCAATTATGGGGGTAACTATATTTGAGATTTACGTTTAGATAGCTAAAATAGTCAAGTATTGAGCCCCGATCCACCATTATGGGGATAAAAATGAAAAGTTGTGGTTATTAAAGAATTTGCACCTGAACGGTATGTGTTTAGGTGCTATGGGAAACGTAAACACCCTGTGTAACAATATCGCCCCATTGCCCATAAATCCCAATGCAGGCTAAACACATACCCTGAACGTGTAGACAGGGTCCTGTTTGTTGAACAAAAATGTCATAAAAAGTAAGTGTTAACGAATTTTTCGCTGAGCGCTAAATACATACTACTCACATTCAGCAGTTTGGGAAAAAATTGTGTTGAATTATTTTTATGTTCATTTTGTGACAAAGGATTGGATGTTTGTGCTACAGTTCAGTTATTTTTTTGACGTTTGTGTGGTATCAAATTAATTCTGGGCCGTTTTGGCTCAAACTGCTGAACGTAAGTACCTAACGTGTTAATAAAAAATGGCATAATCCGAAAAAAAACAACACTTCATATGCAAAAATGTAAACGCATCTTTGTCAAGAACGATCAACACACCAATGAGAAAATAATCGCCAAAAAGCCATGTGCACACTACCCTACTCCGCTGGACAAAGCCTCCCACACCATGCTGGCTCACAACTTTGACACCTGGCCCTCTTGGTATATCGCTGAATTGACCAAGCAGGGACTAAACTACCCAACAAAGAAGTCTCAGGAGAGATCAAAGAGATAGAGTTTGATGAAATGACGGCTTTTGTAGGTTGTAAAAAAGCAAGCTTTGACTCCCAAAAGCCCTTGACTCCAGCACAGGACGAGTTGTGGCCTGGTGCTCGCTATTGTGATACTGCAAACTTCAAAAAACTCTACGATAAAGTCGATCGTCTAGAAATGTATCTTTTTCACCGATGTTGGGGTGCTTTGCTAAAGTGTTGCCCAAAGAGCATGACATTATTGGTAAAAAGCATACGCGGCTATTGAGCAGGATAAGGGTAATACGCGGCATTATTTGGGGCGATTTACGCGGCGAATCAAAGTAGTTTCTAAACTTGTCACTATGGTTGATGCTTCGATAAAGTTGTGGACCAACATGACTACGCCAGATGTTTTTACCCAAATCCAAACAATAGCCCTATCGCCCCATAGGTAAAAACCCTCAAAAAAGAAATTGCTGAATTATAGATATATTAACCGACTATTTCGTGGAGACGTTTTTGTTTTGTTGCTTCTTTGAGTTCTAAGGCTATGCGTCGGCCCATGTACATGTTTTCGCCGTAGCGTAGATAGGCGTAGGGTGAGGTTCCGATGCCGACGTTTGTTCCAGCTACGATGCGGGCGCTGATTTCAAAGGTATAAATTTTGAGGTCATCGGTGATGACGGTTTCAAGGCAGAAGGGCCCAATGATTCCTGGGGGTGCGAGTTCGGCGGCTTTTTTGTGGACATTTTCACCCATTTGCAATATTTCGGGCAGAAGTGATTCTCGAAGAACTATGGGAAAGTTGCCTACGACTGTGTAGGTTGGGGCGATGTTGATTTCGAGTTGTTCTTGGGCGGGGATTTTGCCGATGCTGTCAACGGCGGATTCGTAGCGGCGGTCCATGGCTAATAGTTCTACGTCGTTGTTTAGGATGCTACTAAAGTAGCTGGGGAATATGTTGCCGCCTAGGGCGTATTCTTGGAGGTGTACGTGTTCGAGGTCTTCTTTTGTTAGTAGGCCGCGTTTTATCATTTCGGCGGCTTTTTTGTAGAAGGCG
>Ga0123356_10005702_pt1 | contig 12645 bp, 5 predicted proteins | sample TergutEmb28metaG_2_FD_92546 | JGI IMG/M metagenome (GOLD analysis project Ga0123356, IMG submission 92546) | Embiratermes neotenicus P3 segment gut microbial communities from Petit-Saut dam, French Guiana - Emb289 P3 | ecosystem: Host-associated > Arthropoda: Insects > Digestive system > Gut ... | reverse complement strand
GATTGGAAAACAAGGCGTCCAATGCGCCCAAAACCATTAATTGCAACTTTCATAATAACCTCCATGAGTATTTTGGTCAGATTACCCCAAAAAGCCGCAATAGTCAAGTGACCGAGATAACTGAGTCATACGTTAGGGAATTTGTTCTATGAGTTTATTTATAATACATTCATTAAAGTGTGGTTATTTTATTTGGTATAAAGCTTTTTAATACCTGCATAATAGCATAATCTTGTTTTTTCCATCCAATAACAACCAATCTATCATAATTTATTTTTGTTGTACCTGGAATATTATCATTTACTACTTCTTTTTTTAAGTCGCATTCATAATAAGCATAACAATAATAATCAATCCCATCAATATTTGTTTCCTTATGAATATTTGTAGGTTTTCCTGACTTGCAAGCCATAGCTGCTGCAGAATTTTTATTGGATAAAATATTAAATAAATAGAATGGTTCTGGATCATTTTTATGATCATAAGTATAACTTTCATCTAATATTGTATTCACTATTTTATTACTATGTGATTTTTCAAAAAAGACACATGCAAAATGACATTCTAAATTATGATTTATTAAAGATACCCATTTTAATATTGTCCGTTTGTCAAAATCTTTATATTTCAATAAAATGTCATCTATATCGTACCCTGTTTGAAGAAGAGCTGTACATATCTTTGCAGGTGGCATAATTATTAAATTAGTACATATCTCAACATGCAATTCAATTGTTTTTAATAAAAGTTCGTTATGCAAAGCCACAGAATTTGCAGCGTCTGCCACTATTGGAAGTATTAGTAAATTTTCATTTTTAATATGTACATACTCATGAATCAATGTCTCAAGCATTATAGAAGAAGGATAATTTTTATTAAGTTTTATTATTCCTCCATCACTTCTTTGCTTTGTTTTAAAACCAGTAAATCCGGGAACACTTCTGCCGCTATTATCATAAAGTTTATCTGTCTTTATTACTCTAAAATTCATTTTTACTAAATCATCACAGATAATACTCATTAATTGCTTTAACGTAATATTATCTGGATTAATATTCATGGGTTGTAATATATACTTTATTATTGAAGAGCTGCTTTTTAAGAAACCTTGTTGAATTGATTGATGCGAAATAAATTTACTTGATCCCATTATGCCATCACTCCTTGCCTTACAACTGAATGAGCTAGAAATAAATAGCTAATTTATTCAGTTTCAGAATCAGATAATAAACTTAATACATCATCCTTCTTAAGAACTTGATCCGAAGAAGAGCTTTTTGCAAATTTTTGAGCAAGTTGTATTTTTTCTTCATATGGCAAATCAAGAAACCAATCTGGCATGCTCATCGTATAATAAGCCAGTTCTTCCTTCTCACCAATTGTTTTAGTATTTTGCATTTTTCCCTTCCTTCTGTGATACTACTAATCTTAACAGGACTTTTTAAAAAGCGCAATAACCAGCCTACTCTATTATCGGTAAGATAAAACCTAGTTTGTGCTATATTCTATAAAATAAGAGTATATTATGACAAAAATAAAGAAAATGTCAATATCGAGTTTACATTGACTTTCAAAAAAACGGTATTCGTCATATTCCCCCTCCTTAATTTAAAATATGAATTAAATGTCTAAAAGTCAACAAAAAAAGAGCCGCTGTCGTACGACTTAATCGCTAGACAACGGCTTTTTAATGGAGAACTGCGTATATAATTGTCCGCGGAATTTCGCGGAAGAAGAAAATTCTACACTTTTTTCTTTTGGGGTCTTTTGTGATAATATTCTCTTTGTCTTGATTTTCCTGCAACACTAGATCCTTTTGCATTCATGCCATTTACAGGCAAACGATTTACTCGAGCAATAAAATCATCAAAATAACCTTCATCTCTTAATTCATTAAATGCTTGATCGTAAATCTTTTTATCACTATTATTCATATATTTCCCCTATTAAGGATTTTGCCAAAGATTTTAGAAGGTCTATACTTATCCTTCCTCTTGAACCAATAGAACATACAATGTTTCCGTTCACCCCTATATTTAGGGTCCCTTCATAATTCTCTACTAAGTCTATCATAACATCCTTTGTTATAAAACCATTATTTTTACTAACTTTAAATATAGTATTTATGGTCTTAAGTTCATCTAACCCTTTACCTGAAATAACCGCATGCTTTAGATCAGTGTCCGGAAAATCCCAGGAAACTTTAATAGACCTATCACCCTCAAGTTGCTTATTGAAATAAGGCACAAAATTCTCTTTTAGGGACTTTATTAGGTCTTTATGTACAAATCCGTTAGCCATAATTTATGTAAGGAATTACGATGTTAACTAAATGTTGACCCATCAACACTAAATTGTCATTGTTTCCTAATTACCTCCAATGATCATGTCCTGATCGAAATCATAGCAGTTTTTTCAAAAAATAACAATAGTCCATATTTTATCTATCGGCAGAGAAGTTTTTCCTCATCAATAAAAAAATAGGAATAAATTGGCTCAAAGTCAACAAAAAAAGAAGGCTGTCCGCGGGGACAGCCTTTTTTTTATTTGCAGGTTACGGCTTCCTTGCCGCTTAATTACTGTTGTCCAGTTATTGTAAGTACGGGTCTTCTTTCCGGAGTTGCGCTAAAGTTGAATGGATCCTGTCTGAATGAACCGCCTCCGCCTCCCAGAGTTGGAGAATTGGTTACAAGATAACGATGAGTGCCCGGATGTAATCTGTAGTGTTCAAATAACAACGTCCAGTTATCTCTTTGTACCGCAAAAGTTTTTGGACCGTACTGCTGTACTTCTACTAAAGTGCTTATGCGTGTATTGTCAGTTACATCGCGTCCAAGGTTAAGCGCTATAAATGCAGGTGCGGATAATTCCCAGGTAATCCATTGCCATGTCGATAATGCAAGAGTTGTTTCATCATCATTAATACGCGTAAGAAGTCTAATGCCTGCCCGATCTCCAGAAGCCTGAAGCTGAGTATAGTTATCTGCCCATGTCAGAGGGAAACCTGCGATTGTTGAAGAAGAAGTGTTGTTTCCGCCGCGCACCCATACCTGATCTCCATTTCCGAATACCTGATTACTCATTGTACCTGTTTGTCCTACAAATGTTAAAACCGAACGGTAAAGCATTTCTTCTGCAGGTATTGCACTAATTAATCCACCTTTTTCCGATACCGCGTAAATACGATACCTAAGAGCGTCTATACTTTCGTAGCTTGAAGTGTTAGGCGCTTCGCCAACCTGATGTACAGCTGGATGGGTTGCATGAACACAGGCAGTATCTGTACAACTGTGTATCCCTGTTGCGTTAAATAAATTATTGGTTGATGCTACAGGAAGAGTGCCAGGTCTTCCGGGAGCCGTTAACGCTTTAGTTGCTTCACCTATGCCGTCGCTCGCTTCATTTAGATTAACGCCGGCAGCTGTATGCGGTGATGAATTTGCAGTATACCTTACAACTGCGCCTGGTGTACGTGTATCCATGCGAACCCATGCTCTTGTCGCGCGATCTGCATAAGCTACATAAAAACGCGGTTGTGTGTTTGAATAAGATAATGATTCTGAAATTCTTTCCACAGGTTTCATTGTTCTTATAAACGGTCTTGCAAGTGTGCCGACTCTGTTTGCCGGAATCCTGCCGTCTGTACTTAAATCTGTTCTGGCAATTTCTTCAGTCATTGATAAACATCCGCCAACTTTATCCTGTACAAAACCTTCTGGGTATGTCATGGTATAATCCGCGCCTTGTACTTTTAGTGAGTTTGTAGAAGTAAGCGTTACTGTTACAGTGCGTCCGCGGGTATATAACATTGCTGTATCGAAAACTACCTGATTCGCATTTACTACTACACAGGTAAAAGTTGGAGTTAACGATACAATACGAACAAATCCGTTTGCAGGTACTGTAACCTGATTAGCTGCTGGAGCAGCGCCAAACGCTCGCAGGTTGCCTGTATTTTGTATAAAATCACCTATTCTTAATGCCGGTGTTGCTGCAGGTACTGCGGTTAGAGCAGCTACTGAACCAGCAGCTCCATTTGTAACTAATCTGGCTGGAGTTGCCAACGCAGTTGTTACATCAGCTTGTGTTGCCGCAACACATGTAAGTGTTGTTGGATTTACAGCCGGAGTTAAAGCAGTTATACGCGCATATCCGTTAGCAGGAACAGAAATTCCGCCGATAGTCGCTGCAGTGTCGGAAAAATTGTGTATAAAATCGCCGATTCTGGCTCCCACAGGAGGAGCGGTTACATTGTTATAAATATTAACAAACGTAGAGTTTACCAGTATATTTATTCCTTCTGCATTCAATAAACTGTCTCTTATCTCTCTTAATTCTGTTGTTTTTGTGCTGTCAGCTATAACTGTAGCTGGATCCGGAGTTCCATCCGCTCTAATTGTTCTGTATGATGTATCAAACGTATTCACGTTAAAGTCAAGAATGTACTTTGTGCTTGTATCAGGTCCTGTGCCGTTAATAAATCCGTTTGTTCCCCTTTTGTAGTACTTGTCGTCAAGGATAATGTTTTTATACAAATTAAACTGAGCTTCTGTAAGAATGCCGGGTAATCTGTAGTCAGCTGCAACCTGTCTTATTTCAATTTCTCCCATGCCTCTGGAAACAGGGTTATCATACGTCAATGCGATTAATCCTGCGACAGAGTCATCGCTGTTTATGCCTGTCTGCCTGAATGCTGGCGGAGTTACAAGAGAAGGCCTTCCTGTTTGGATAATAATATTTTTTCTTGGCGCAAGATTTCTGTTGGAAGTCGTAACAAGTTCCATTGATACCATGTGTGTTACTTCCTGCTCGTTATTATCACGGAATATTCCCGTTATTAAACTTACCGGATTGTTAGGTTCTCCTACAAGAACATTAAGCGCGTTTTGATTTGTAGTGTGATATTCTAAAACAGTGTAAGCTGCAGTTATTGTGAATGGCGGCGTTCCAGTTGTAAAACCTGTACAGTTACCTAGCGGAAGATCAATTTCTATAAAGGCTGGGTGTGCTCCGCCTCTTCTGTCTCCTACATTAAGCCGTAATCTCGGAGGTAGTCCCTCACTGTCATTAGAGACTGTTACAGGTCTTCTGAATGTGAGAGTAATTGGAATACTTGTAGGAGTAGAACTGCTATAGGTATAAATACCGCTTGGTTCATCTGTAGAAATACTTGTTAACAAGGCTCCCTTGTCCCAAAGGAGAGTTACAGGTTTTGACCAAGGGGATGTATTTCCGGCTCCATCTATCTGCCTTGCAGTAAGATCGTACTGTCCCTGAATAGACTGATTTATTGTGATACTTCTTAAATCCGCATCAACAGCTGAAACACAAACAAATGGATTTAGAGTAACAATACGAACAAGGCCGTTAACAGGAACAGATATTTGACTGCCGGGAGACCCAAATTGTCTTACGGCAGTATGAGTGTTGCGTATAAAATCTCCTATTTCGGCATTTGGTATTGATGTTAAAGCAGCTATTGCATTATTAGTAAAGTATCTGGGACCTCTGCTCCAGTTTTTGCCGTAATTAATAGAATATTCAAGCCTGTCAAAACCTTCTTCAAAAACTACTGCATTTGAAGTAATTGTTAAAGAAAGATTCTCTGAATAATAGTTGCCAAGTTTGAGTATTTGGCCTGTAAAAGCGTCATTAAATTCTCTCGATGTAGTATATGCTCCCGGATCCCAAACAAGATGGCCGCCTTCAGAATCACCGCGCAGAGCGCTGCCGTCATATACTCTTAAAGTAGGTGCAGCAATGTCTATCGCCTTGATTCTTGCTCCTTCTCCGAGACCTTGATTACTTCTTGGTACTTTTACAATATCACCCATACCTGCAAAAAGAGCTGTATTAAATGTATTTCCTGCAAAGTCTTGTACTGTTCCTGTAAAACTTGTAACCTGCACAACACTTGTGCCTTCGGTAAAATCATTATCTCTAATGTCATAATAGAAAATTAATGATCTTCCGTTTTGCCTGACATCGGTTACAGCTTTTGGAGTTGTATTAATTGAATCGCCGATTCCGTTTGAAATCTGTAATGTAATCTGCGGAGGAGGAGTGCCGATAAATACATCTTCGCTAAAGTCTGCCGACAAAATTAGAGTATTGTTCCTTCCGTACCATCCGCCTCTTCCGCTTATAACAATTTTTTCAAGAACAGGCGGCGTAGTATCAACTTCGAATGACCTAATGGTCCTTAACGAACCTGATGCATTATTAACATCCATTGGCAGAACATAATGATAATCTCCGGAAACACCGGCAGCTGTCATGTATACAGTTTCATTTTCTGATGTTACAAATGTAAAAGGATAATTCGCATCTGCAATCGTTAGAGTAGTATGCAAGCTGGATATATTTAAAAGTTTCTCTTCTGTTAAATTTTGTGTACTATGTCCTGCGGAAACTATATATCTAAAAAACTGCATTGTACTGTATTCTTCTGATGATGCGGGTATAAAGTGTTCAGCTATTGCAAGATTTTCTTCTTCTCCGGAATTAAGCAGAAGCTTCGGGACTGCAGCGCCGTCTTTTAGTTTTACAGGTTTGTTAAATTCCAGATAAAATTCTATAGGTTGTCCTGCCCTAAACGGCCTTGAATCTGATGTATTGCTTCCTAGTTTTAAGAATCTTAACTGGTCAGTTGCGATGAACCATGTTTGCATATCTTCGCTTTTATGTCCGCCAATATTTGTAATTTCGGCATTGACCATTAGCGTATCTCTTATATGTCCTGCGCGTAATGCGAATTCATCTGTTTCATCAGCATTGCCGACTTTAGCTATTATTTCCCATCCACCGTCAAAGAATTCAGAATCCGGCGAAGGAAATTGAGTAATTGTAAACTCTGTGTTCATTAAAGGATCATGTTTAATAACAGCAGTGCCTATTGTAACATTAAAGTACTGCATAAGGGCATTCGGTATGCCAAGATACCTTACAGAATCTTCCCTCCATCTTCCTTTTACGGTAATAGTATCAGTGGGAATGATCAAATCTATTTCTTCAACAGTTCCAAGATTCTGCCTGGTTTCATTTACCCAAACTTCATCTATTTTAACATCCGGAGCAAGGCTCGCTCCTTCTGGAGACCATACAATTATAGATGTTTTATCTCCGCCTCCGTTAGTAACCTTAAATACAAAAACCTGGCTTCTTAAGAAATCATAATTTAATACACCAGGCCAGATATGTAAATCATTCTTCAAGTTTAAATTGATACTGTATGTTACTTCTCTTCGTCTTAAATCATTAAGTCTGTGAGGTGAAAGATTTAATTTCCATATTTTATTTGGAGCGGCTCTTGCAGGATCGGATTCGTTATCCAGATACGGAGCTGTTGTCGGAAATACTGCAGGATTTGTAATATTCTTCCAATGCTCCTCTGCGCCTAACCAGCCTTCATAATTTGGATCACGGAAATATGCCAACTGCGACATAGCGGCATAATTGGCAGACCTTGGATTAATCCAGACCATAAATATATCTCTAACCCCTGTTGCATCGCTTGCCAATCCTTCTATCGTAAAATTCCATTCTTCGCTGTTGTTTCCCATTATCTGGCTTTCTGAAGAAGGCGGATTAAAAATACCATGAACCGGCTGTTTATATCTATAAAGAGGAGCAGTTGAAACAGGTGTATACGGAGCCAGAATATCAGGCCAGCTTACATCCTGTGTTTCAAAATAACCTGAATATAAAGGTGAATACAATCCATGTATATCACGAGCGATTGCTTCTATTTTGTATTTTCTTATTTGCTGAGGCGGCTTAAAAGTCCACGAAAAGTTTTTGGTTCTTAATTCGCTGTTGTCTATTTTTATGTTTTCAAAACCTTGGACTGGGCCTTCTATTATACTTCCGTTATCTTGCGCATAAAAAATTGTATATTCAACATATTCTATGCCGTCATCATCGAATGCTTTTGCTGGAACACCGGAATCAGGATCGTTGGGATCTCCGGGAAATACTGGATAAAATAGTTTTGTATGATCGTCCGATAAACCTTCAGGGAAGGTTATCCATGGAATGTCGGAATCCGGCCAGTAAACAAAACAGCCTTGAATACGCTCTTCTAATTCAAGTCCAGCCGCGTTCATACATCTTACAACAACCTGTAATGGAGTATTGCCGCTGACTGCAAAATTTTTGTTAACCTGATATCTTGCACTACCATCTGTTAGTATTCCGGTTCCATTGGATAAATCCGGCACTTTGATTCTGCCGTTTGGTCTCATATCCAATTGATCCTGAGAAGGAATTGTTGGTCTGTTATTAATATCGTTTATGTACATTCTGAATACCCATTCATCTTCAAAGTTTTCACATCCTGTACATTCGTCAGTACATAGGCAAATAGGATCTATGTAATCACCAGAATTGTTTTCCCGCAATTCATAAAATAGTATTTCTATTGCCCATAAATCATTTTCTTCGGTTATTCTCCATTGCAGATTAAACTCGTTATTGAGCAGTTTTCCAATGTAAATAGGATCGCGCCAATCAGTCAGATTTGAAAGAGAAAGAAGTTCAGGATCAGATCTTGACATAAGGATCGGAAAAACAATTTCTACTTTTGGAGGTTCTTTATAAAAAATGACATTTCTGCTGCTTAAAGATCTTTCATCGGAATTGCCGATAATATTTCTTGCGATTACTGTAAACTGGTAAAGTCCGTCCGTTATATCATTGCCTGCCAATAACATGTCTATTGGAACTTCCCAGTCCGAGAATGTCGCAGACCTTGATTTTCCGGTCCACACAGGGAATGCAACAGTTCCGTCAGCGAGTGTTACTGGTTCCAATATAGACCATGTTTCTCCGGAATTTAATGAGATTTCCCATACGGATGATACATAGCGCCACTGTATTGGAAAATCCATGTTTTGCCCGTCATTTGTAAAATAACGCGCTTTAACATACATCCACTCTACACCTTTTTCATCGGTGATATTGCCTTTAAGGATAAACTTTCCGTCTACAGGCTGCCGGGACAAGGGAGATTCAATTTTTACAACAGGTCCAGCCATATGAAGTTTTTCACCAAGTCCGATATGCTCGCAGACAGAAAATAATGCTGCGATTAAAACGATTAAACTTAATATTGTTATTCTTTTCATGTTTTTCATATTCCCACCGCCTTAAAATACCTGATCAAAATCACGAGCATAGCTAAGATCTCCGTAGCTTCCCGATATAAATCTGCCTGTATCCCCCGATGCGTTAGGCGCAACAGCGTTAAAATCGCTGTTATTCTGGGGAGACCCAAACGAAACAAATAAGGGGCTTACTATTTCTGTAGAAACCCAATATAACTCTTGGCCGTAATTTGTGAACGGAACCTTTAAATATCTAAAATCGCTTGTTGCAGGAAGCAGAGGGAAACCTGCGATAGAAGAAGATCCAATATTATTCCCGCCATAGAGAACTTTTGTTCCATCACCCTGAGCATTGGAGAAAAGTTTGCTTCCGCCTGTCCATGGATTGTTTATTACAATAACAGTTTTAAAAATTCCTTCGTAGCCGTTCGCTGTATGATTATCGCCGCCATTTGATATTACTGCTCGGGCAACCACATAGTTTTTACTTGCTCTTAATTCCGGCGAACTAGCACCTGAGCCAGCTATGTTTATGGAACTTTGGATGGAACCTGTTGTACCGCCTGCTGTAAGACCATTTGCTAACCCTTGCAGTTGATTAACTGTAGCATCGCGGTTAAATGATCTAAAACCGCGGTAACTGCCTCTTCCGGTAATTAGTGAAGTAACATTATTACGTGTAACATTATATATCAAACCTGGATCGGTTTCTCTAGTATTATTATCAATGCCGCCTGTCGCACCTGAAATTGCTCTGCGTAAAAGATTAGGTAAGACCCACTTTCCTGTAGTTTCTTCGGTTGATGTCCATTGTAATTCTTGTGTTACTTCGCCTGTGGTTGCTGTTGCGCAAGTAAGTGGCGTTGTTGCAGTGATACGCACATAGGCATTGTTTGCAACACCGGTTAGATTTCCTATTGTCCTTGCTGCGCCGCTTCTGTTTTGAATATAATCATTCACTCTTAAACCTGAAGGCACTGTTGTTATATTGGCAGCTGCGGTATGAGCAAATATCAATCTATCGTTAGCTGCTAATTGCGCTGGAGTAATTGCAACACAGGTAAAAGGATTGGTTAAATTCCTAATTTGAACAAGACCGTTTGCAGGAACCTGAATTTGATTTCCTGCTGGAGCTGCCGAGCCAAAAGCTCTTTGGGTTGCATTTGTGTTACGTATATAATCGCCGACTCTTGCACCTGTTGGCGCTGCAGTAAGCGCTGCTGCAGCATTGTTTTCAAATAAAGAGGGCAGTATCATATTATCATCTGCCCAGGCAGCTTCTATTGCTCCGTAATTATGAGTTCTGTCTGCAAAATCACCTGACATTTGACTTCTTCCAAGAATGGTTGTGTGTCTTATTGTAGCGCCGGGTGTTTCAGATTCTATTCTGTAACTTACAGTGTCAAAACTGCTAATTAAAGTAGCACCGTTAGTGCCGGTATTTGCAGAAAATCTTGGTATATCACCGCGAGTATTGCCATCATTACCGCCGCCCCAACGTCTTGCTGTACTTCTATAATCCATACTGGTACGGTTTACACGTATAACAGGCGGCTGTACGCCTTCTGTCCAGAACCAGTGCTGCCTCTCTTCTGCAAATGGAACCAGTTCACAAGCAAATGGAGTTAAAGCAGTGATACGCACGAATCTTTCATTAAGTACAGATACATCTCCAATAGTTCTTGTAGCGCCGCTTATGTTTCGTATGTGGCTGCCTACCTGTAATCCTACAGGAGCTGTTGTTAAATTGCCGTTTGCGATATGGTTATATCCGGAAAGTTCAAGCCCGTAAGCTGCTGCCTGATTTCCTGCGTTATCTACAAATACGCCTTCTTCCCATTGCACTTCCCAGCGGAATCCTTTTGCAAGTTTTGTATCAAGTTCTATAACAACATATTCTCCCATAGTTGCGGTATTCGCAGCCTGAGCTGGATTGGCAGGAAAGCCGTCTCTATATATTTTAATATTACTTGAGTTAACATCAATTTCGCGCCATCTGAATTTGGCTGCGTTTAGGGCAGTGCGGATATTCGCGACTCTTCCTGTTGCTGCAGTGTCTGTAGCTATTAAATCAAAATCCAATACATACTTTGATGAAGTATCAGGGATCATAAATCTGGAAGTATCGGCGCCTGAGCTATCAGGAACAGGATCCCAGCCCGATGTTAAATGATTATAACCTGTTGTCGCAGGCGGAGTAGAGCCTATGGTATTACTGCCTGTATAACCATTACCTTGTATGAGTCCCTGTGTTGTAAGTTTATACGGACCAAAATCAAGTCCGGTTGTAAGCAGCTTGCCGTTTATGTCGGTTAAAGAACCTGCAGGAGGCGCTGCTGCAGTGCCCCCTGAAACTATATCACCGGAAGTATTTACAAAACCTGTTGCGTAAAGATAATTACGCAATGTTTCTGCTGTTATACCTGCTGTTGCAGCATACTCATCAATATTTGAAGAATTTAATATCTCCAGAAAACCTTCTACATAAGTTCCATCTGCATCCATATACCCTTCTGCAGGGAATACCGGCGGTACAGGATAAGAGCCATAAGGTTTAATGAATATTTTTCCCATTTCTTTTCGAATAGGGTGGCTGAACTTTAATCTTATTACATTACGGCTTGCTTCGTCTAAAATGATAGCTCTGCCTTCAGGGGAATTTGTTGCGAAACCGCCTGTTGAGTTACCAGGGATATGACCGCTTCTTGGTATACATTCATCTTCTTCAAGAACCGGTTTAAAAGTATAAACCTCTGTTTGCCGTCCGTTCAGGTTGTTCACCGAGTTGCCGGGCCGTATCTCATTTGTGCCTGGTTCAGCCGGCTGACCTGGATAATCAAATCTGTTAGGTGTATTAATAATGCCCAGAGATTCGCCTGTATTTCCGAAATTATCCCGTACGCCGGTAAGGTTAATACGCGTTATTGTAATTCCATAAGGCATATTTTTTGTATTTTCCGTAAGGTTCCAGGTAAAACTTAGACTAGAGCTTAATGCAGCTTGCGAAACAACTGGTATTTGTATAGTTTCTTTGTTAGCTGTTAATGTATTGTTTGCGATTCTGTCGGAAACAATAATATGCGCATTTGTGTTTATCGTGCGCACCGGCCGTTCAAAGTCTAAAATAAATTCAAGTGTATCTCCGGCTTTATAAACGCCTCTTCCCTGTCTTGTTGTTATTGATAATAATCTTGGGAAATTATCTTCGATTTCTATTGGGTAAACAGGAGAAAGAAGTGAGGAATTACCAGCTTTGTCTATCTGACGTGTTTGAAGCTGCCATTCGCCCGGATTGATACGTAAGGTGCCGGAAGTATATGTTGTCCAGCTTTGATTAAACCATTCGGGATCATTATCCGGAAAAGAAGGTACCCACGTTAAACCGCCGTCTAAAGAAAATAGGCCGCTTTGAAAATTAGGATAATTAACCCATGTTAATCCGCCGTCAAGAGAATATTGCGCGAACGAACCCCATGGTTCCTGTGCGGATGAAGTATTTGCCAATCCAATTATTGTCAGTATTGGAGTTGCGCCGTATTCT
>Ga0123356_10005701_pt1 | contig 12646 bp, 8 predicted proteins | sample TergutEmb28metaG_2_FD_92546 | JGI IMG/M metagenome (GOLD analysis project Ga0123356, IMG submission 92546) | Embiratermes neotenicus P3 segment gut microbial communities from Petit-Saut dam, French Guiana - Emb289 P3 | ecosystem: Host-associated > Arthropoda: Insects > Digestive system > Gut ... | reverse complement strand
CACTACCAAAGGCACACCATCAGTTTGCCTAAAAGCGCTAGAGTTATCTATCACATATGCCCCCCTATCGATAAACACTTTGGCAAATTCCACACTGCTTCCATCACTAGCACAAAAAATAACAACATCAATCTTTTTATTTTCAATATTTTGCATACAAAGTTTTTCATAGCTTATTCCATCTGCCACCCTTGTGCTACTTGCAAACCTGTAAAGGTTTTTGTAGTTAACCTTACGCTCACCCAAAACCTGTATAACCTTTTTACCAACAAGCCCGCTAGCCCCCACAACCGCAATATTCATATGTAAATTCTCCTTTATACAGTATTGTATTAAGTGCATAGAAAAATTGTTAATGACCGTTAAGAGACACTCTTCTATATATTTATATATAGAAGACAACACATATCCATTGACATTATGTGTTGTCGCAATGAATTGGAGTTAGAAATGGATAAAAGATTATTAAAATCACTAGCAATTATACTTTTTGTAGTAGGCATACTTTCTTCCCTTTATATTTTTATAACAAATATCGAACCGGCGTTTGAAATAAACAAAAATCTTGAAGAATCTAAAGCAGTATTAACTGCCGCACAATATTCTAAAATGAGTGGTGTTGCATATAACCAAATTCTTTCGTTATTACTAATTCAACCTTTTGCATTCTTGTTGTTTAGTTGCTTAGCCGCAGGGATTTTTATATTGCTTTATTACCTGCTTGGAAAGCATAAGTGCAAGTATTAATTCTAAAAAGGTAATTGAAACTGTATTAATAGAAAAGAAAAACGAAAGTATTTAACAAAAGCAAAACCGCAGTACCCCTGCGGTTTTGCTTAATTGCATAATAATGAAGTATCACGAAGCTTATAACACGTATTTTCGCAAGTCTTGTTTTTTCATTTCCTTGTGCAAATGTTTGTTAACAAATGCTGAGTCAATTTTTACATCCATCATTGGATGCTTGCCTGTTGCATTGTAACTAATGTCTTCTAGTAACTGCTCTACAATGTTATGCAATCGCCTTGCACCTAGATTTTCGCTTGTTAGGTTTTCATTCTCTGCTATCTCGGCAATAAGCCCTAATGCATCTTTTTCAAAAACTAAGTTAATATTGTCTACCTTTAAAAGTTGAGTGTATTGTTTTGTTACTGCGTTTTCTGGCTGTGTTAAAATCTTTAAAAAGTCTGCTTTGTTTAAATTGGTTAATTCCACGCGAATTGGAAACCTGCCCTGCAACTCTGGAATTAAATCTTCCATACGGCTTATGTGGAATGCACCAGCAGCAATAAATAAAATGTAATCTGTTTTAATTGGCCCATATTTTGTTTGCACAGTACAGCCTTCTACAATTGGCAGAATATCACGCTGTACGCCTTCGCGGCTAACTTCTGGCCCATGTCCACCACCGCCACGGCTTGCAATTTTATCAATCTCGTCAATAAAGATTATACCGGTTTGCTCGGCTCGCATAATTGCTTCAGTATTTAATGCGTCTTTATCAATTAATTTTTCGCACTCCTCGTTCATAAAAATTTCGCGTGCTTGTTTAACATTAACTTTACGCCTTTTAGTTTTTTTAGGCATCATTCCGCCAAATATATTGCCTAAATCAATTCCCATCTCCATACCTTCCATACCAGGCCCGCCCATAGTAATGTTTTTTGGCACATCTACAACATCAATCTCAATAATTAAATTATCTAACTTTCCTTCTTTGAGTTCATGCTCGGCTTGCGCGCGTAGCACACTCTCCGCTGTATCGGTTTTTTGTTGCTTTAAAACTTGTGTAACATAACTTGCTAATTTTTGGTTAACAATTTCCGTAGCTTTTATTTCAACTTCTTTTTGCTTTTCTTCCTTAACCAGCCTAATAGAAACTTCTACTAAATCGCGCACCATACTTTCAACATCGCGACCTACGTAACCCACTTCTGTGTACTTGGTTGCTTCTACTTTAACAAACGGCGCGCCAACAAGTTTAGCAAGCCTTCTTGCAATCTCAGTTTTACCTACCCCCGTAGGCCCTTTCATAATAATGTTTTTAGGCGTAATCTCACTACGCACTTCATCTGGCAATTGACTTCTGCGATAGCGGTTGCGCAACGCCACAGCAACAGCACGCTTTGCAGCATCCTGCCCTATAATATATTTACCTAATTGTTCTGTAATTTGTTTTGGTGAATAATCCATTTTTTATACCTCCTCAATTGTTACGCTTTTATTTGTAAACACACAAATCTCTTCAGTAATTTCCATTGCCTTTTTGCAAATCTCGCGTGCCGATAAATTTGTGTTTGCAACCAATGCACGTGCGGCTGCTAATGCATAGTTTCCCCCACTGCCAATTGCGGCAATTCCATTTTCTGGCTCAAAAACATTTCCATCGCCACTAATAATTAACATACGCTCTTTATCTGCAACAATCATTAAAGCTTCTAGCGTGCGTAAAAATTTATCACTTCTCCAACTCTTTGCAAGTTCTACCGCGCTCTTCATAAGGTTGCCACTAAACTTGTTTAACATTTCTTCAAAGCGGTCGCACAATGTAAATGCATCGGCAACACTGCCTGCAAAACCAACTACAACGCTCTCGTTATACATTCTGCGCACTTTTACAGCATTACCTTTCATAACAGTATAAGTTGCCTGGTTAGTAACCTGACCATCGCCCGCAATTACAGTTTTGCCATCTTTTTTAACTCCCACTATGGTGGTTCCTTCTAATTTCATTTTTTTCTCCTTTACTTGAATTTATACCTATTGTATACAATCAATTAGCACTCTATACCATAGAGTGCTAATTTCTGTCAACTAATTTTTAAATCTTTTTAAAAATTAAATCAATGTGCTTTTTAATTTTCATTTTTAAAAACCTTGACTTGAATAAGGTTTTTAGGTATATTGTAAATACGTTTTAGAAAATCTAACCGCTAATGGAGTGTAGCTCAGTTGGTTAGAGCACTGCTCTGATAAGGCAGTGGTCGGAGGTTCAAGTCCTCTCACTCCAACCAAATATGAAAACTATTGCTAAGCCAATAGTTTTTTTATAATTAAAAATTCCTGTTCTCTTAATTAATTATTGCTTTTTAACTAATTTTAGTTATAATTAGTTATGAAAAATATTGTAAAAAATATTAACATATATATGTTAATATTAGTATCACTAATATTGCCGTTTATTTTTACTGCGTGTAAACCCAAACCACCCGCAGAAGATGAAGAACCCAAAATAGAATTTAATTGGAGTGACTATAGAAGTTATGCGCACGCGTTTGGTGGCATTGAAGGATATACCTATACAAACAGTATAGAGGCTTTTGAACTAAACTACGCTAAAGGCTTTAGATTATTTGAAGTCGATTTAACACTATCTGCGGAAGGCGAACTTATTTTGATTCATTCAGAAATACACGAGAACCAATTCTTCGGGCTTAGCTATTTAGGCTACAAAAACTGGGAACACATTCCATACGATGTATTTATGGATATAAAAATATTTGGTAAATTTACTCCCCTTGATGTTCACGACTTAGCACAATTACTGGAAGACTATGATGACATTTTTATTATCACAGACACTAAATATATGAATCCAACCCTTATTGAGAAACAGTTCAAAAGATTGGCAGAAGTAATCGGACCAAAAAACATTGATAGAATTATCCCACAATGCTATACATTAGAAATGTACGATATAGTTCAGAGTATATATAATTTCAAAAACTGCACCCTTACAACATATAATTCTGCAATAACAGTAGACCAGATAATAGAAGGACTTAAAACCAGACCATATATAACAGCAGTTGTTAAGCCATGGAGCGACCCACGATTAAATACAACCTTAATAAATGAACTCGGCAAATTGAATATACCTGTTTGGGCACACACGATAGATGATATGAATTTGTGGAACAACTTAAAAGAAAAAGGTGTTAAAGGTATATGCACTAATGAACTTTTTATTGAATAAGAAAAAAGTTGACTAGCGGTTAACTTTGCTGTAAAATAAATTACATGTTAGAAGTTTTGCAATTTAACATGTTAAATAAAATAAATGTAATCAAGAGACGCTTCTTGCGGTTTTAAAGCCCAAAGCGTTTTTTTTATTTGTTACAAGGGGGATAAAATGGCAACAAAATTAGCAAAGTACATTTTTATTACTGGGGGTGTTGTTTCTGGCTTAGGCAAAGGTATTACTGCGGCATCGCTTGGTAGGCTACTTATTAACAGGGGGCTAAAAGTTACTATTTTAAAACTAGACCCATATATGAATGTGGACCCAGGCACTATGAACCCATACGAGCACGGCGAAACATTTGTAACCGATGATGGCGCAGAGACCGACCTGGACATTGGACATTACGAGCGTTTTTTAGGCAGAAGTTTTTTAAAGAACTGTAACTACACAAGCGGTAAAATATATTCATCCGTAATTAATAAAGAGCGCGAAGGTGTGTACCTAGGCAAAACAGTGCAAGTTGTGCCGCACATTACTAATGAGATTAAAGATGTTTTACGCCAAGTAGGTAATGGCGAAGATGTTGCTATTGTAGAAGTTGGCGGAACGGTTGGCGACATTGAAGGTATGGTTTACCTAGAAGCAATCAGGCAATTCAGGCGCGAGTTGGGTGCTAACAATAGTGTCTCTATTCACGTGACACTAGTACCCTACCTTAATGCAAGTGGCGAGATAAAAACAAAACCAACTCAAAACAGCGTGCGCGATTTAAGTCAGGCAGGAATTGCCGCAGACTTTATTGTGTGCAGAACTAACGCCGATGTAGAATTAGATAACTCAACAAAAGAAAAACTTGCAATGTTTTGTAGCCTAGATAGTAAAGATTACGTAATTCATAATAAAGATTGTAAAACCATTTACCAAGTGCCCTTAATGTTAAACGGACAAAACTTTGACAACTTAGTTTTAAATAAACTTAACATTAAAACAAAGAAAGGCGACCTTACCGCTTGGCGCAAAATGGTAGATAGTATAAATTTAGAACATAAGGAACAAAAAACAGTTGCCATCGTGGGTAAGTATGTTGAAGTTCCTGATTCTTATATTTCTGTTATTGAATCAATAAAACACGCTAGTGTTGCGTGTAACGTTGGAGTAAATATAAAATTAATAAGTTGCGAAGATGTTGAAAAACAAGGCGCAGAAAAACTACTAAACTGCGTAGATGCAATTGTTGTGCCAGGCGGCTTTGGCGCACGTGGCATAGAAGGAAAAATTGCCACAGCAAAATACGCAAGGCAAAATAATATACCCTACCTAGGATTATGCCTTGGTATGCAAACAGCAGTTATTGAGTTTGCACGAAATGTGCTAGGTTTAAGTAAAGCAAATTCTACCGAGTTTGAAAATAACACACCGCACCCAGTTATTGACCTAATACAAAACCAAAAGGACACTGATAAAAAAGGTGGAACAATGAGATTAGGGCTTTACGACTGCACATTAAAAACTGGAACAAAAGCAGCAACCCTTTACGGCAAACAAAATATAAAAGAGCGCCATCGCCACCGCTACGAATTTAATAACCAATATAAAGAGCAACTTACAAACGCTGGGTTAATCTGTAGCGGTGTTAATGAGCAAAACAACTTGGTAGAAATTATAGAATTAAAAGACCACCCATATTTTGTGGCAAGCCAATTTCATCCAGAACTTTTAAGCCGCCCATATAACCCACACCCCTTATTTGTTGGATTAATAAAAACAATAAAATAAAAAATGCGCCTGTCGCGCATTTTTTATTTAACTGGCTCTTGTTTCTTTTTTGCATTACAAACAAATTCGTGAGCAGATATTAAGTTACCTAAAACATAATTTGCATTTGAATACAAATTGCATTTCTCTTCGTATTTTTTAAATGTCTTGCGGTTTTTCTCTGCTGAAATAAGTTGGCTAAGTTTTTCAATTCTTTTGTTAATTTCTTTTTTAACATCTCCCATATAATATGGTGAAATTCCCTTAATATCTTTGCCAGTATATGCACCAAGTGGAAAAGATTTAATATGCTCGCTACCATAATAAATGTTTGTTGTAGTGTTGTCTCTAGGGTCGCCATCGTGCTCAACCCTGGTTATAAAACCACTCTCTTGTTGAAGGTTTTGATAAAGCCCTTCTACACCACCAACTCTATTTAATTCTCTAAAAATATCTACATATGACTTAAAATTATTATTCATTTATTTTCACTCCTTTTGTGTAGTAAATAATAGCACATTAAAATGATAATATCAATATGGAAATAAAAAAATGTGTATGCCGAGCTATACACATTCTTTATTACTACACAAAATTTTATCGCCATCTTTGTTGCGCTTTATTACCATATGACTATTGCACTTAGCGCACTTCTCGCCAGTTGGCTCATCCCAACTAACAAAATCGCAATTAGGGTATTTATCACACCCATAAAAAATCATACCCTTTTTGCTCTTTCTTTTATTTACTTTTCCTACTGTGCACTTTGGGCAATCGCAAATTGGTTTATCGGCACTTTTAATATTTTTACAATCTGGGTAATTAGGGCAAGCTAAGAACTTTCCAAACCTTCCCATTTTAAACACCATTAATGCTCCGCACTTGTCGCACGCAACATCGCTAACTTCATCAGCTATGCGCATTGTCTGCCCATCGTTTGCCGCCGCTAATACATCTTTAATAAATGGTGTGTAGAAATCTTTAATAATTTTATGCCACTCTTTTGTGCCTTCTGCAATATCATCTAGGCTCTCTTCCATATCGGCAGTGAAAGTAACTTCCATAATATTAGGGAAATACTTAACAAGCATATCTACAACTGTGCAACCAAGTTCGGTAGGCTTTATTTGCTTACCCTCTCGCTCTATATAAAAGCGCGCAAAAAGGTTTGCAATAATTGGATTATAGGTAGCAGGCCTGCCAATACCCTTTTCTTCCATAGCTTTTACAAGGCTTGCTTCGGTATAACGCGCAGGTGGCTTTGTAAACTTTTGCTCTGTTTTAATGTCACTGCAAACAGGGTTGTCGCCAACTGCTAATGGTGGAAGTTTGTCATCGCCTTCATCTTCTTCATCTTCCTTCTTCTCATCTTTATCTTTATATTGCTCGTATGCAGCTGTCCAACCTAAGAAGATTGGCGTTTTGCCGTTCACCTTAAAGCCATAGCAATTTGCATCAATCTCTACAGCAAGAGTGTTGTATGTTGCATCACTCATTTGGCTAGCTAAAAAGCGATTATAAATTAGCGTATAAAGTTTTTGTTGGTCTGGCGTTAAATACGGCTTAACTAAGTCTGGAGTGTTTTCTAAATTAATTGGGCGAATAGCTTCGTGCGCATCTTGCGCGCTTTTTTTGCTTTTATAAATATTAAAATTCTCAGGCGCATATTGCTCGCCAAAACGCTTTACAATATATTCTTTTGCATCCTTTTGGGCATCTGGTGCAACTCTAACGCTGTCTGTTCTAATATAGGTCACAAGCGCAGTTTTACCTTGCTCGCCAAGAGAAATGCCTTCGTAAAGGCCTTGTGCAGCCATTGCCGCGCGTTTTAGGCTAAGCCCTGCTTTATTTAAAGCATCTTGTTGCATTGTGCTAGTAGTGAATGGCGCAGGCGCGTGAGCCTTTGTAACCTTCTCAGTAACGCTTTTAACAACAAACTTTGCGCCAATAGTTGCAGCCTTAATAAGAGCTGCCTGCTCTGCTGTTTTAACCTTAATGCGTTTACCATCTAAGCCGTACATCAATGCCGCATTAAACTTAACACCGCGTTGCGAAAGATTTGCAATAATGTTCCAATACTCTTCGGGTTTAAAATTTAAAATTTCGCGCTCGCGTTCTACTACTAATAAAAGCGTAACGCTTTGCACTCTGCCAGCACTTAATTTTGGTTTAACCTTTTTACTTACTAATGGGCTAAGTTTGTAACCAACAATGCGGTCTAATACACGGCGCGCTTGTTGTGCCTCTACAAGGTTAATATCAATTGGGCGCGGGTTAGAAAGCGCACTGGTAATTGCCTTTTTCTCAATTTGGTTAAATGCCACCCTGCAATTTGTATTTGGGTCTATTCCCAAAATATGTGCCACGTGCCACGCAATAGCCTCACCTTCACGGTCAGGGTCACTTGCTAAATAAATAATTTCAGCACCTTTAGCTCTTTCTTTAAGCTTTTTAACATTTTCCTTTTTATCGGTAGGAATAATGTACTCTGGCTCAAAGTTATTTTGCTCATCTACAGCCATACGGTTTTTAGGCAAGTCACGAATGTGTCCGCCAGTTGCAACAACATCAAACCCACTACCTAAATATTTCTTAATAGTGTCCTTTTTACCAACACCTTCAATTATCACTAATTTCATAATAGTTCCCAGTTAACTTGACTAGTATGCCGTTCATCGTCAGCTTTGTCAATAAGTTATTAAGTTTTTTTATATCCAATTTTGTTTTTTCTATTAATTGGTCAATATGAAGGTCGCCTTCTGCTAATGCGTTAATTATTAATTGCTCATCTGCATCTAATTGAATGGCTTTTTTGGGTTGCTCTTTTCTATTCACACCAAAGTGTTCTAAAATATCGGTTACGTTTGTTACGCACATTCCTTGAGCACTTTTGATTAAGCGGTTAGTACCAAGGCTTGCTGGGCTGTTTATTTGACCAGGAACCGCAAAAACATCTATACCGCTGTTTAGCGCGTATTCAACTGTGTGGCTTGTTCCACTCTTCTCGCCCGCTTCTGGCACAACAACGCCTTTAGAAAGCCCTACAACAATGCGGTTGCGGTAAGGAAAATGAAACGGGTGGCTTGCCACATTTGGCGCATATTCACTAATTACCAAGGAATGCTTTGCCATTTGGTTAAATAATGCCAAATTGCTTTTAGGATAAAAATAGTTAAACCCGCCACCAAGCACAGCAATTGTAAGTGCTGGGCTACTAAAATCTGCATTATTTAAGTAATCTTGCATAACACCGCTATGTCCCGCTGTATCGATGCCATCGGCTAGCCCACTAACAATAACAAAACCAGCATCGCTTAACTCTTTGGCAAACTTCTCTGCAACTGTCTTACCATAACGTGTAGCTTGGCGTGTGCCTACAATAGCAATACATTTGTGCTTTAACAATTCCTTTTTACCAACGCAATATAAGCAGTGTGGTGGCTCTGGAATGTTATAAAGGCTTTGCGGATAATCTGCACTTGCCTGCGTTATGCAAAACACCTGGGCTTTTTTAAGGCTTTCTAGATGCATACTTAAAAACGTTTTTGTGCTAGCATTTTGCAAATTGAAAATCTCTCCATCTGTTAGGTTGGTTTTTCCAAAATCTACTGCACTCCTAAAATCATCTAGCGTTTTAACCTTGCTTAAAATCTCTTCCCGCTTCTTCCAACTTAATTCAAAACAACTAAGCCAAATTAAAAATTCTTCCCTTTCACTATACATACAATGCCTAATCCTTTATTTCTAATATTAAAGCAAAAACCGCTCGTGCGTTGTATACCGTAGGAAACGGTGCTAGTAAACGCGGAAGCGGTTTTTTATTAATTACTTACATTTGTTTTGTAGCCTACGTTCCTATATCTTTTTAACCCAGTACCAGCTGGTATTAATTTGCCTATAATAACGTTCTCTTTTAAACCTGTTAAGTTGTCTACCTTGCCCCTAATTGCAGCATCGGTAAGCATTTTGCTAGTCTCTTGGAAAGAAGCCGCCGATAAGAAGCTTTCGCTCTTTAACGCGCTCTTAGTGATTGCAAGTAACACACGTTTAGCAGATGCTGGAATTTTACCTTCGTTCATAGCAATCATATTTTCTTCTTCATACGTAACAACATCTACAATGTCGCCAGGTTTAAGTTTTGTGTCGCCACTTTCTTCAACGCGAACCTTTCTTAACATTTGCCTTATAATAATTTCTAAGTGCTTGTTGTTAATAGAAACATCTTGAGTTTTATAAACTTTAATAACCTCTTGCATTAGGTAGTCTTGAACACTACGTAAGCCCCTAGTGCGTAGTAAATCGTGTGGGTTTATAACACCTTCGGTTAATGGAGTGCCTGGCTCAACAATGTGCCCTTTTAATACTTTTAGTCTCATTCCGTATGGAATTAAATAAGGTATTTCTTTGTTATCTTGACCCTTGATTACAATCTCTTGGCGTTTTTCAACGTTGTTAATTGCAACTACAACACCAGCAACATCGCTTACAATAGCATCGCCCTTTGGCTTTCTTGCTTCAAAAATTTCTTCAACCCTTGGAAGACCGCTTGTAATGTTGCTTGTAGCAATACCACCAGCGTGCTTTGTTCTCATAGTAAGCTGAGTACCAGGCTCACCAATACTTTGTGCTGCAATCATACCAACTGCTTCGCCAATACTTACAACATTAAGGCTGCTCATATCACGCCCGTAACATTTTGAACAAACGCCACGCTTGCTACGGCAAGTTAATACAGTACGAATTTCAACTTCTTTAATACCTGCTGCAATTATTTCATCTGCAAGTTGTTCGGTAATTAAAGAGTTAGGAGATACGATAACTTTTTTTGTATCTGGGTTAACAACTTCCTTAGTTGTAAAACGCCCCTCAATTCTGTCACGCAATTTTTCGCTGTAACCTTCTAGGTCTAAATCTTTTACAATATAGCCTTTTGGCTTTTCTTTGCTGCTTGCAAAGCAATCATCTTCTACAACAATAACATCTTGCGCAACATCCGCTAACTTACGAGTTAAGTAACCTGCATCCGCAGTTTTAAGAGCGGTATCCGCTAAACCAGAACGCCCACCCGCTGCAGAAATAAAGTATTCTAGTGGCTTTAAGCCTAAACGGTAATTACCCTTAGTTGGAACATCTAGCTTTCTGCCAGAAATACTTGCGGTAAAACCACGCATACCCGCTAACTGCATAATTTGTTTACTGCTACCACGTGCGCCACTTGCCGCCATCATTTTGATTGGGTTGTATTTATCAAAGTTTGCTAAAACCGCTTTTTCTAGTTTGTTTGTAGCGTTTTGCCAAATTTCGATATTTGCATCAACCTTCTCATCGATGTTACGCAGACCCATACCAAACTCTTGCTCAATACCAGAAACTTCCTTTTCCGCATCGGCAATAATTGTTGCACGCTCTGCTGGAATGTTCATATCAAACACGCTGATTGTAATACTTGCTAATGTACTGTATTTAAAACCAGCAGTTTTAATTTTATCAATAGCCTCTGCAGCTTTTGTTGCACCGTGTTTTTTAAACGTTGCAATAATGATATTGTTAAGGTCTTTCTTAACAATCTCTTTTTCAATTTCGTTGCTAAGAGCTAGTTCTAATGTATTACGTTTATTTAAACCAATATCTTGTGGAAAGCATTGGTTGAATAATAATCTACCTAATGTAGTTTTAATTTTGCCAGTTACATCTTTGCCATTAAAGCTTGCAGTCCTACGAATTGTAATAGGTGCTTTAAGGTCTAACTTCCCTGCGCTATACGCACGCATAGCTTCGTTAACATCGCTGTAAATGCCACCAGTGCCCTTTGCATCTTCTTTTAATAAAGTTAAGTAGTAACAACCTAAAACAATATCTTGTGTAGGTGTAACAATACTAGAGCCATCGCTAAGTTTTAAAATATTGTTACTAGCAAGCATTAATACACGCGCTTCTGCTTTTGCTTGTTCGCTTAATGGAACGTGCACAGTCATAGTGTCACCGTCAAAGTCCGCGTTAAATGCCGGACAAACAAGTGGTGGAAGGCGCATTGCCCTGCCATCAATAAGCACAGGCTCAAACGCTTGAATAGAAAGTCTATGAAGAGTTGGTTGTCGGTTAAGTAAAACCGGATGGTCTTTAATAACTTCTTCTAAAACGTCCCAAACTTCTGTTTTTGCTTGTTCAATTAAACGCTTAGCACCACGGCTGTGATGAGCCAAGTTTAACTCAACTAACTTTCTCATAACAAACGGCTTAAATAACTCTAGTGCCATTTCTTTTGGAATACCCGCTTGATAGTGTTTTAATTCAGGACCAACCACAATAACAGTACGACCAGAATAGTCCACACGTTTACCAAGTAAGTTATTCCTAAAACGCCCTTGCTTACCCTTAAGGTTACCAGCTAAGCTCTTTAAGTCCCTAGCCTTTGCACCTTGCACAGCTTTACCACGCCTACCGTTATCAAACAATGCATCTACTGCTTCTTGCAACATACGCTTTTCGTTACGAATAATAACTTCTGGCGCACCTAGCCCCATAAGCTTTTTAAGGCGGTTGTTACGGTTGATAACTCTGCGGTATAAATCATTTGCATCGCTTGTAGCAAAACGCCCACCATCAATTTGCACCATAGGGCGCAACTCTGGCGGTATAACAGGCACAACATCTAAAATCATCCACTTAGGCTCTGCCTTGCTATCTCTAAAACTTTGTAGTACATCTAGTTTTTTGATTGCTTTTTCGCGCTTTGGTCCTTTAGCATTTTTTGCAACAATTGCTTCTTGAATTGCAATTTCAGTCTTAATATCAATTTTACTTAAAAGCGCTTTAACAGCTTCTGCACCCATACCCGCTTTAAACGCATTGTAGCCATACTTTTCTTGTGCTTCGTGAAGTTCGCGGTCTGTTAAAATTGTGCCAACTGCTAAATCTGTTTTTCCT
>Ga0123356_10005700_pt1 | contig 12646 bp, 11 predicted proteins | sample TergutEmb28metaG_2_FD_92546 | JGI IMG/M metagenome (GOLD analysis project Ga0123356, IMG submission 92546) | Embiratermes neotenicus P3 segment gut microbial communities from Petit-Saut dam, French Guiana - Emb289 P3 | ecosystem: Host-associated > Arthropoda: Insects > Digestive system > Gut ... | reverse complement strand
GGAATTTGCCAGACTTGATTCGCAAAAGTTTACCACGAACCACGCACATACATAAGGGATTATACAGACAAAAATCATTTTGACTGTGGTTAGATATGCAAAATACACCTCAGCCATGATTATAGTTATCGCATTGAGTACTATCAAGCCGAGCATAGCGCTTGCAAGTAAATAAAAGCTGCGCATCCTGCGGTCACGTCTGCTGTTGTCACGTATCCTGCCAAGCAATGAAAGTATTGCTAATGATACCAGCACCGATAATGAAAATAAAATCAGATCATTGACCATTCGCTCACCACCTGTTCTGTTGTCTTATTTTCTTCACTTATTCTTGAATAATTCCTCTGTTGCGAGGCTTATCTTCGTGATCGAGAATTCTCCTTCCTCCGGGAATAAGTACAGCGTATCGTCGCTTGTGTTTAAGTCTATGCAATCTCCACGCCCCATGTAGTCGTATTCAATGTGACATGAGTACATTGCCGGTACAGGCCACTTTACGTCATATTCTTCTCCTTTGTAAGACCCCGTTAGTTTGAACCCGTCCATGTTATGTGTCAAAGTGCCGCGTTCTTCAAAAACTATAAAACGCTTGTCGTTCGGCAATGATTCTACCCGGACCTTGGACTTGAAAAAGTATGTTCCATCCTGCACTTCCTTTTGCACATTGGAACGTTCCCATTCATACCAGTCGGGTATGTGTGAGAACTCCGTATCTCCCGTCCTGGCTAAAAGCTCTCCAAACTCATCCATATCCCAGATCTTGCCGCAGCTGCCGCAACTGAGTGCCGCACATTTTGAAGACATTTTATACTCAACGTTACAAGCAGGGCATTGATATAGAACGTTGTGCAGTCCTTCTGCACGGGTTTTATCTTTTACGCTGATCCTGCGCTCTTTCTGCCATGCGAACTCATCGTATTTAAATACCTCGCCGATCCTTTCATTTAACTCGTCTATAGAAAGCTCTTGTGTTTCTTCCTGTGTAAACAGGAGTTTCATTTCTGCTTCTACGGGTTTCACTTTACGATCACCGGTGTTCCAGAACGGCGAGTTGATATGATGACCGTGAAATATCAGAGATACCACCGGCACATTCATCATTCGTGCCATTTTTCCGAGGGACTTTGGCAGAATGGCATTAGTTCCGCACAGTGAATATCTTGCTTCCGGGAAAAGAACTACAATATCGCCGTTATCTTTTGCGTGTACCATATTTTTCACAAGATTAACGCTGCTGACAAACTTTCGGCAGCAAATACACCCGACCGCCCGCAGCAACCATCCCCTGCCGATAAAGCCGTCAATTGCTACTACATAATTTGCGCGGTTTGGGAATATTGCTTTTGTCATAACTTTAAAATCCATAAAAGCGTTGTGATTGCATAATAAGAAATATGGAGGCCTTAACTCCGCAGGCATCTTGTCTTTGTTTATCTGAGTCTTATGTGTGATGCAGTCGGGGTAACTGAGAAGCCATGCTATAGGCCGAAGAATGTTCCATTGCCTGTTCGGCCGCCGCGCCATATCGTACCGCTTGAAGTCACCAATCATCGTAGTTATTTATCCTCTTCTCTTTTGTAAATCATTATCTGAATACTGTTATCCGGGTACTGTTATCCGGGGTACTGCGTTAATACTATCATAATATTACACTTCAAAATCCAGAAGATCCCTGATTTGTGTCTGCTCATCTATTCCGGGGAAAACCTCTTTTAGCTTTAATCCTGATTCTGTCAGTTCAAAGACACAACGTTCGGTCACATACAAGACTCTTTGACCTCTTTTTAATGCATGCTTTCCTGAGAAACTTATCGCCGTGATATCACTTTTAAATTTCTTGATCACTCCTTCGTTGCTGATGATCACTTTATCGTCTTCTTTTTGTACTTTCAAACCTTTTGTTGAGAAGCTGAGGCAGAAAATTATACATTTTGTGGCATATGTGATGTTTGCAAAGCCTCCGATCCCCGCAAAGTAACCATCCATCCTGTGAGCATTAACATTGCCGTGTCTGTCGACCTCCAGACCGCCGAGGAAACAGATATCAAGTCCTCCGCCATCGTAGAAATCGAATTGTGTCGCCATGTCACTTATCATATCAGCACCGATCGTTGCCCCGAACGCCAGCCCGGGTGCAGGAAGACCGCCGATGCCGCCTGCTTCGACTGTTATATGAACATCCTTTAGTATGCCTTGATTTGATGCATGCTTTCCGACAGTTTCGGGTATACCGATACCGATGTTTACGATATGCCCCGGCTTAAGCTCCCTTGCCGCTCTGTCTCCGATTATATCAGCCGCCATGTCACGGAATCTGCCGTCTGATCCTGTTTTTCTTGTTCTCTCCGAAATTTTGTTGATGTAGTAATCCATATGTGTTGTCGGTACATGGATATCCCCCGACAATGCCGGATTATATTCGCTTTTCTCTCCTGTTTCCTCACAAACGACAACTGCATCGACAAGCAATCCGGGTATTATTACATTGCGAGGGCGTGAGAACTGATGGCTGACCCGCTCTACTTCTACAATGACCTTTCCGCCTCTACGTTTTGTTGCCTGCGCTGTGGCAAGTGCGTCTACCATTAAATATTCCTTCTCAAACGAGATGTTCCCGTTCGGGTCTACTGTCGTTCCTTTTATGAACGCGATGTCGATTTTTGGTGTGTCATAGAGAAGATATTCCTTACCTTCGATTTCCCGGATTCTTATCAGTTCTCTTTTGGAAATATCATTGATAGCATAAGTATCGACCCGCGGGTCACAGTATATTCCTATACCTACCTCACTGATATGCCAGTCTTTCCCTGCTGCCGCGGCGCGTATCGTGTGCGACAGAACACCAAGCGGAAGGCAATATGCTTCAATTTCACCGGCAAGAGCCATTTTTGTCGCGGCAGGCATACTCCCGAAGTGACCCGCTACGATTTCTTTTACGGCACCGAGTTTGATATACCGGTCGGCGTATCTGTTTTCGTCCCAGATCCCAAACCCTGCGGCACAAAAAAGGCGTAATTGACCGGGCGATCCGGTTTCGATGAATCGTTCATATAATGCGTCATGAAGAGCCTCCGGGTTTGACCAGGCGAGAAATGAGTTGATTGCAATACAATCTCCGTCCCGGATCATATTTATCGCATCACGTGCAGAGATGATTTTGAACATAATGAGTCACATCCTCCAATTTAAAAGCATTTTTGTATACCCATTCTACTCTACCATTTTATTTTCCGCAACTTAAATAAATGCTATTTTAGCTCTAATAATCATACGGGTCAACTAAACACACGTTCTGTGTAATTATTATCATATTGTTAACCTAAAATACATTGTATATTATTCATTTTTATAGTACAATACCGTGATATTGTTAAATAATTGTGCCCAAAAAGAGGAAAATCATGCTAAGAACACACATTTCAGCGGAAATTGAAGAAGCGCATCATATCGGAAAAGAAGTAAAGCTTTGCGGATGGGTCGACAGATTTCGGGACCACGGCGGAGTGAAATTCCTCGATTTGCGTGATTACTTCGGCGTAATGCAAATCGTGCTGCATGATGACTCTATGCTTGACGGAGTAAACCGCGAGACAGTCATAGCTGTGACAGGAAAAGTCAGAGCACGCAGTAAAGATAATATCAATCCAAAACTTATTACCGGAACATTAGAGGTTTATGCAGATACACTTGAGATTCTGGGTCCGTGCAAGAACATGCTGCCTTTTGAAATACATGATTCCAAATCAACACGCGAGGATCTGCGCTTGATGTTCCGTTATCTTGACCTCCGCAATCCCGTAATGCGCGACAATATCATTTTACGATCCCGTATCATCAGCTTCATCCGCGAAAGGATGGTCGAACTCGGGTTTCTGGAGGTGCAGACTCCGATACTGACAGCTTCATCGCCTGAAGGCGCACGTGATTACCTCGTACCGAGCCGTAAGCATAAAGGAAGGTTTTATGCTCTGCCGCAAGCTCCCCAAGTGTTTAAGCAGCTCCTGATGGTCTCCGGTATCGACAGGTACTTCCAGATAGCACCATGCTTCCGTGATGAGGACGCACGCGGCGACCGTTCCCCCGGCGAGTTTTATCAACTCGATTTTGAGATGGCATTTGCCGAACAGGAAGATGTGCTGACTGTCGCAGAAAAAGTCATGTATGAAACGTTCACCGGGTTTTCTGATAAAAGAGTTTCACCGCCTCCGTTCAGAAGAATGACATATGATGAAGCGATGCTAAAATACGGCACTGATAAACCTGATCTGCGCAACCCGCTTATAATCAATGACCTTACAGAATTCTTTTCAAGAGTAGAATTCCCACTGTTTAAAGGTAAACCGGTTCGCGGCATTGTTGCTGACTGCTCCGGCAGACCAAGGAGTTTCTTTGACAATTCACTTAAATACGCCATCAGCATCGGAATGAAAGGCTTAGGATATCTGACACTCATCGACGGTGAGTTTAAAGGACCGATCGAAAAATTCTTAAGTGCGGATCAAAAAACAGAGCTTATAGAGACACTCGGTATGAAAGATGGCGTTACACTATTCTTCATATGTGATACCCCGTCTGTTGTAAACGGGCTTGCAGGCGATATCAGAACCTGGCTTGGAGCTTCATTGGAGATAACAGATACAGAATCCTTTGAATTCTGTTACATAACAGATTATCCGATGTTTGAATACAATCACGAGACAAAACGGATCGACTTCACGCACAACCCGTTCTCAATGCCCATTGGAGGTCTTGATGCTCTGGAAAACAAAGACCCTCTGGATATTTATGCACATCAATATGATATAGTATGTAACGGGATCGAGTTATCATCGGGAGCTGTACGCAACCATTCACCGGAGATCATGAAAAAGGCATTTGCTATTGCAGGTTATACGGAAAAAGAGCTGATAAAACGATTCGGTGCTCTATTCACAGCGTTTCAATATGGAGCACCGCCGCATGCGGGTATGGCTCCGGGGATCGACAGGATAGTCATGCTGATAGCCGGTGAAGAAACAATACGCGATGTGATCGCATTCCCGCTGAACAGCAATGCGCAGGACTATTTGCTGGGTGCTCCTGGCGAAGTGACAGAAATGCAGCTTCGTGAGGCTAACATCAGGATAAGATAAGGGGGCAGCCTTTGAAATTTTTGCTTTTTATTATCATAGCGCTGATCCTTTGTATGCCTCTTATCGGATGTGCAGATGATGCTGAAGGCATTGTTATCGGTACAATGGACTATACCGAGCAGTATATTCTGGGGAGTATGCTGTCACAGTACATCGAAGCTAATACAAATATAAAAACCACACTAACTGTTGACTTAGCTTCAGACATGATTTTTGCAGCTATAACAACCGGTTCTGTGGACACATATGTTGAGTATACCGGTACGATTTTCGGGTACTATTTTGCACTATCCGAACCCGGGACTGCTGAGGAGATATTCGAGATCACATCCGGTGTCATAAAAAAAGAATATGACCTGTACATGTTTGACCCTCTTGGCTTTAACAATACATACCAACTGGCAGTGAGGCGTGATACTGCAACCGAGTTCAATCTAAAAGCGATTTCCGACCTTGCAGGTGTATCAGATAATTTCATATTTGGAGGAAGCAGCGGTCTCATCAGAAGGGATGACGGTCTTCCAAATCTAAAACGGGTATATAATATAAGGTTTAAAGAAGAGATCCCGGTATTCGGCATCGACCGTTATCTGGCTATCTCGCGGGATGAGATCCAGGTTGCAGGGGTTTTTTCAACTGATGGTAACTTAGTATCACATGATCTGGTTATTTTAGAAGATGATAAAAACTTTTTCCCTCCGTATGAAGGAGTGATCATCATACGTGAAGAAATAATAAATAAGTTTCCGGAGCTCCAAAGGATCCTCTCAAAGCTATCCGGCACAATAACTGACGAAGCAATGAGGGAACTCAACTACAGAGTCGATATACTTGGCGATTCTCCTGAGGAGGTTGCAGAGTACTTTTTAAAAAGGAACAACTTGATCCCGTAAACGGTGATATATATGGAGTTGCCGGATATAAGGCATTTTGAAATGATATGGCTTTTACAATTAAGGAGATGAATAATGAGTACGCCTGCGGTCTCGAATATTATCAATAAAAACACTGATAAAGGAAAGAAGAACAAACTTGCCACACGTTTCAGGAATATCAACATACTGTTGATAGGCTTGATCCTTATCGTTACTGTCATAGTTTGTGCTATCCTGATCATAGATTTTACCGATACTGCTTCATTAGATTACGTGCGTTTTTATACTGCGGAATCTGTGGAGATATTCAGTTCGCACCTTAACAGAGGGCTGATAATGGTGCAGCATATATCCCAATCCAGAGAAATAATCGAATGGTTTGCAGATGAGGAAAATGAGCAGAAGAGAGCGTCTGCTTTGCAAGAGATGATACCATATGCTGATATGTTGCAGATCAGCAGACTGCATTTTGCTGTTTCCAGTTCGCAGAACGAGTATTTCCTTGAACGCGGTGTAACTGTTGAGGAAATAAAGCCATTTTCCGTATTAGACTCTTCAAGCCCGTACAATCAATGGTATTTTAGTACGATCGGGTCGCTTTTTGATTTCACATTACGTGTTGATGCATGCAAAGTAAATAATGATTATCGTCTGTGGATCAGTCATCGTGTGGTAAAGGACGGGGTTACAGTCGGTGTTTTCAGTTCGGCTATGCGGATCGATGCTTTATACTATGAACTATTCGGTCACTACGATGCCAAGAGCGTAAAAGGTTTTGTCATAGATCATAGAGGCATCATACAAATCGACAGTACATCACCACAGCTTGGTCACGTCAACGGCAGTTATATCAGGGAAGAAAATCATATACTGACGATCAACTCATATGAAGCTTTTGTTTCTGCCATAAACAGATATCAGAGAAACCCCACAATATTCTACGGACGCACCGATCCCGAAGTCATACGGCTTCCCGACGGTGACTACCGCTATTTGTCGATCGCTCCTATACCGAATACCAACTGGTTGATGATAACCTTCTTCAGCTCCGGCGCGCTCTTTGATATCATGAGAGTCATCCCAACGCTGGGTGTCGTGATTTTAGCATTTATAATTTTTGTTGTTCTGAACTCTATATTGATCAGGCGATTACTTTTTAAACCTTTAAGCATGCTCTCTGACAGTGTTTCAACTTCAGACAGAGACGAAAATGATATCTTCGGAGTAAATCGCGACGATGAGATCGGAGAACTGGCGCGTACAACACAGGAGGTTTGGAATCGACTAAACGATATGGCTGACAGCCTTAAAGATGCTGCTGAAGACGCAAAGGCCGCCAGTCTGTCAAAGTCTTCATTTTTAGCACATATGAGTCATGAGATACGTACACCCATGAATAGTATCGTCGGGTTTTCCGAACTCGCGCTTGACAACGATCTGCCGCCTAAGGTTGAGGATTACTTAAAAAATATAATGAGTAATTCAGAATGGCTGCTGCAGATAATAAACAACATTTTAGATATCACAAAAATCGAATCCGGAAAAATCGAGCTTGAAAACATCCCCTTCGACTTAGGCGGAATGTTCAACTCGTGCAGAACCATAATTTTGCCGAAAGCAATGGAAAAAGGTCTGACAATGTTCTTTTATGCAGAGCCTTCTGTCGGTAAAAAAACATATGGCGACCCGACAAGGCTCAGGCAGGTGCTCGTAAATCTTCTTTCCAATGCTGTTAAATTTACAAACACCGGCATGATCAAGATGAGCTCGTTTGTAAAAGAGGTCAATGAAGACAGTGTGACAATGACCTTTGAAATAAAGGACAGCGGTATAGGCATAGCACCGGAACAAATCGAAAAAGTCTTTGAACAGTTCACGCAAGCAGAGTCCGGCACCACACGCAAGTTCGGAGGCAGCGGGCTTGGTCTGACCATTACAAAGAACCTCGTTGAGTTGATGGGCGGAAAGCTTCATATCGAAAGCACACCGGGCGTCGGCAGTAAATTCAGCTTTGACCTTACGTTTGAAACTGTAGAAGAAGAAGGCGTAAAGGAAAAAGCCGAAAAGATCATCTTTAACGAACTGGAAAAGCCCGAATTCGAAGGAGAGATTCTTTTATGCGAAGACAATGTAATGAATCAACAGGTCATATGTGAGCATTTAGCCAGAGTCGGTCTTAAAACTGTTATTGCTCAAAACGGGCAAATCGGTGTTGATTTGATCAAAAACCGTATAAACGAAGGCCGGGAACTGTTCGATTTGATTTTTATGGATATGCATATGCCTGTAATGGACGGTCTTGAAGCCACAGCCATAATAAAACAGTTAAACACAGGAATACCGATCATCGCCATGACAGCAAATATCATGACCGAAGATAGAGACCTCTATGAAAAGTGCGGGATGAGCGGTTTTGTCGGAAAACCTTTTACATCTCAAGAGCTTTGGCGTTGCTTGATGGGATTCTTCAAACCCGTAAACTGGCAAAGCGAGGAAGAAAGCCAGCAAAAACAAGCAGATCTCGAGCTTCAACGCAAACTCTACCGTAGATTTCTGGATACAAACAAGGATAAATACAGTGATCTGATAAATGCCCTGGAAGCCGGAGATATCGAACTTGCACATAGATTGACACATACACTAAAAAGTAACGCCGGACAACTGGGTAAAGTCGTTTTACAACGTGCAGCAAGCACAGTAGAGAGCAACTTAAAAAGCGGAGTAAATAAAGTGACCCCAGAGCAGCTTTTGAATCTCAAAACCGAACTAAACACTGTACTTGCAGAAATCGCACCGTTTGCAGATGAGCTGCTGCCTGTTGATGTTGACATTGAACAGTTGGATGCTAAAGCGGCACGCAGTCTTTTAGACGAACTGGAGCCTTTGCTGATCGACAACGATTCTGATTGTATCACCTACATCGGCAGACTTAGGGGCATTCCGGGAAGCGAAACCCTGATCCGCCAAATAGATAATTTTGATTTTAAGCCGGCTATTGAGTCACTCAACTTACTAAGGCAAGGTTTAGTTTAATTTGTAAAAAATGGAGGAGGACGATCGTCCTCCTCTGTTTTTAATCTGTTACATATGGCAGCAGAGCTATCTGGCGTGCTCTTTTTATTGCTACCATCAGGCGTCTTTGGTGCTTTGCGCAGATGCCGGTTGTCCTGCGGGGCAGGATTTTGCTGCGCTCTGATATACATTTGCGCAGTTTTGCTACGTCTTTATAGTCGATATCTTGAACCTTATCAACGCAAAACTGACATACCTTTCTGCGTTTGCTGCGGTTTTGCGACCTTGAGTCTCTATCTCTGTCTCTATCTCTATCTCTATCTCCTGACAAGATCAGTTCATTCCTTTCTTTAGTCTCTGCAACGCAAAGACAGTAATCAGTTCAATCAAACTGTTAAAATGGCAGATCACCGTCGTCCATGTCAAGCTCTGCGAAATCCGAGCTTTCGACCGGTGTTGTATAACCTGCGCCGTAGTCTTCTTTCGGGTCAGAAGGACCGATCGACGATTCTCTGCTTTTTTTGCTCTCCGTGAAGTAAACATGGTCAGCTATGACTTCAGCACTTTTACGCTTGTTATTGTCTTTATCTGTCCATTCACGTATTTGCAAACGTCCCGAGACCGCAGCCATTTGACCTTTGACAAAATACTTTGCGACAAAGTCTGCTGTATTGCGCCACGCGACTACATCAATAAAGTCTGTTTGTCTTTCTCCGCCGTCTTTAGCAGCATAACCTCTGTCAACAGCGAGAGTAAATGATGTTACCGGTACTCCTGTTTGTGTTTCGCGTCGCTCCGGATCGCGTGTCAGCCTTCCCATGATTACTATGTGGTTCATAACTTTTTGCTCCTTCTTTATTCTTCTTTAACGGTAATTAGCGAGCGCATTATACCGTCTGTAATTTTGAGCACCCGGTCCAGTTCTGCCGGGAATTCGGGCCCTGATGTGAACTTGACGAGTACGTAATACCCATCGGGTTTGTCGTTGATCAAATAGGCGAGTTTCTTTTTGCCGATTTCTTCAAGTTCATTCACTGTCCCGTTCGCTTCGATAAGAGATTTGAACTTCTCTACCGTCGCTGCGACTTGCTCTTCGCCAATGTCCAGGTCGATAATGTACATTAGCTCATAATTAGCGGTAGTTTTTGCCATGCTGGTTACACCTCCTTCTGGTCTCCTCTCCTTATGGAGAGTTTATCGGCCCACAGTCCTGCTGCGAGCAAGGATACTGTCTCTGCGTTGCAGAGACTTGAAATTGTTACACAATTCCTGCTCTGTAAGCAAAGGCTTGGCATTGCTTTGCAATCCCTTTTAGCTTCGTCATTATACATGATTTCAAATGTTTGTCAACAACAAAAAGTCCGGCAAATCAAGGTTGCCGGACTCTCAAGTTGTGAATTTTGTGTAGAAAACCGGGAACGGGATTTTTAGTTTTTATCGATAAGCGTATAATAAGTATGATTACAATTGTGTAAAAAATATTTTTTAGAAAAGCACAGACCAAAATTGGATAAGGAAAAAAACAAATGCTATTACAGTTATACCGCTTATAACAAATATTGAGATTTTAAGCTTATCATTTTTTCTTTTCATGCGCATTTTGTTCAGGACAAATGCTATCGCGCATGAGCCTAATGATATGAGCATCATGACGTATGCTGCATATACCAAAGTATAGTTCCACCGTGTCCTCATAGCAACGGCAGAGTCAACACCAAAATGGACTTCGAAGAATGTCTGAGTAAATCTCATACCTTTTTCGGGAGATGCCTGATCTAACACAATCCAAACAGCGATCATTATGACCCAGGCACCGAGGCTTAAGATCGTTGACATTCTGGTGACCAGATCTCGTTTTTGTCTGCGGTCCTTATTTTCTTCTTTGTCCCGATTGTTTAGAATATCTGTGATCTGATCGTAGTTTAAACCATTCTTTGCCATCAGCAACACCTGCCCTTCAGTATATCCTCGACCATTTTCAACTGCTCCGGTGTATTTACGCCAATTATGTCATCACCCAGATTGCGTTTTAAAGTCCCTATTTTTGCTCCCTGTCCTTTCATTATCGCAGGTACGTCTGTAAGGTAATATTCTCCTTGTGCATTATCGTTTTTTATTTCTTTTAATGTACTTAGCATAAACGGTGTGTTAAATACATAAACACCTGTATTCAATTCTTTTATTTCCAACTGTTGCGGTGTGCAGTCTTTTTCCTCGACGACATGCATGAACTCCCCGTTGCTGTCACGTTGGATCCTTCCAAATGACATTTTTAGTGTTGATTCACCTGTAAGGATAGTGCAGTCGTTATCTTGTTCATTATGTATTTGCAATAATTGTTCGTAAACATCACGCTTTATTGCCGGCATATCGCCATAACAGACAAGCAATGCTCCTTTGTAGTCCTTTAAAGCGTTTGCGGCTGCCATAACGGCGTGACCGGTGCCTAACTGCTCACTTTGCACTGCATACGGGTATTCGGGGAAGGTATTGATAACGCTTTCTTTTTTATATCCGACTACGAGTATTATGTTCTCTTTATCAATGAATGACAATGCATCAAGTACGTGCCACAGTAACGGCTTACCGCACGCTTCTATCATAACCTTCGGTTTGTCTGTATCGTCCTGATGCAGCCTTGTTCCCTTTCCTGCCGCCAGAACAACTGCTTTGATCTGCTTTGTCAATAGATTTACATCCTTTGTAATTTATACTTGTATTTTACTACATTTTATGTAGTATTGCAATATGGAGAGGTGACATAAATGGTATTCAAGCGCTACGATGATATTGAGTCGTTTAAAGAAGATACTCTTGATATCCTGCTCGAAGATGAAGTTCGAAACAACCTGCCCTTGAGCATCGTGTCGGCAAGCTCAAAATACAACCATGATACCTGGCTACTGGCTACCGTACGAGATGATCAGGGATCTGTCGCGCTGATCGCTGTTTGTACAAAGCCGTTTAATATACTTCTGTATGAACCCTCAGGTATACTGAACAAAGAATCGATCGGGTTCCTTTCTTATAACCTGAAAAAAACAGGGTTTATACCACCCGGCGTTCTTGCTGAATCAAATCTTGCCCGGTGTTTTGCTGACTCATTCTGCAGCGATGATGCCTGCAAGCTTAAAATGTCTATGATCATCATGAAGCTGGATAAATTGACTGATGTTAAGAAAGCACCCGGTTTTTGCCGTGTTTTGACAGAAAGTGATCTTTCTTACACACCTTCCTGGGAGCACGCATTTTGCGTTGATTGTGACTTGCCGACATATACATACGCTGATAATTATGAGCGCATCAAATCCCGTATAGGCAAAGATACCCATTATATATGGGAAAATGGTGAACCTGTCGCGCAAGCGGTTTTCGGGCGTGAAACGCCAAACGGGGCGGCTGTAAACTGGGTTTACACGCCTCCGCGATTCCGTGGACAGGGTTATGCTACTGCTGTAGTAGCAGAAGTATCAAAGATGCTTCTTGAACGCGGTAAAAAATTCTGTTTCCTGTTTGCCGATGGTGCCAATCCGGCATCATGCGCCGTTTATCACAAGATCGGTTATTATGATGTATGCATGTTCGATGAAATTAAGTTTGACACAATGCTATGATTAGCATAAAATG
>Ga0123356_10005699_pt1 | contig 12647 bp, 12 predicted proteins | sample TergutEmb28metaG_2_FD_92546 | JGI IMG/M metagenome (GOLD analysis project Ga0123356, IMG submission 92546) | Embiratermes neotenicus P3 segment gut microbial communities from Petit-Saut dam, French Guiana - Emb289 P3 | ecosystem: Host-associated > Arthropoda: Insects > Digestive system > Gut ... | reverse complement strand
GAGCAGGTCACGACCTCCGCCGCGGGCAGTAGCTGCCGGGCGGCCGCGATCGCGGCGGCAGGGTCGCGGGCGTCGATCTTCGTGATCGCCACCACGCCGTCCCGGACATCCAGGGCGCGCAGCACGGCAGCGTGCTCCAAGGTCTGAGGCATCACGCCATCATCGGCGGCGATCGCCATTAGGTACAGATCGATCCCCGTCGCGCCGGCGACCATCGTGCGAACGAAGCGCTCGTGACCCGGAACATCGACGATCGACAGCCGCTGCCCGTCGGGCAGGGTCAGCAGCGCGTAGCCGAGCTCGATCGTCATCCCGCGCTCGCGTTCGGCCGCCAGCCTGTCGGTGTCGACCCCCGTCAGCCCGCGAACAAGCGAGGTCTTGCCGTGATCGATGTGCCCGGCGGTCCCGAGCGTCAGCGGGGGATGCGGGCCGCTCAACGCCGCGCGGCCATCACGAGCCGGGCCGCCCATCGAGCCTCCTCGTCGGTGAGCGTCCGCGGGTCGAGCAGCAGCTCGCCGGCGTGCATGCGTCCCACCACGGCCGGGTCGCCTGCCCGCAGGGTCGCAGCGAGCGCGTCGACGCCCGCCGCTCCGGGTTCCAGCGCCACCGCTGGTCCAGACAGCTCCAGCAGCGGCAAGGCGCCCCCACCCACCCGGGCGGTCGCGTCGATCACGCGCCCGCCTGTCTGCTCGGCGAGTATCCGTGCGCGGGCGGCGAGCTCGTCGTCGTTGGCTTCGAGCATCGCCAGCACGGGCAGCGCCTGGCGCGCGGCAGCGGGATCGCGATACAACGCGAGCGTTGCCTCCAGTGCCGCCAAGGAGAGCTTGTCGATCCGCACGGCGCGTGCTAGCGGGTGCTTGCGGCACGCATCGACCGCTTCGCGGCGGCCGACTAGGATCCCGGCCTGGGGGCCACCCAATAGCTTGTCGCCACTGAACGTGACGGCAGCTGCCCCGGCGGCGACAGACTGCCGGACTCCGGGCTCCTCCGAGAGCAGAGCGACATCGTCGGCGAGGGCCCCGGAGCCGACGTCGTCGATCACGGGCGGGCCGAGGCGGCACAGTGCCTCGATTGCTACGTCTTCGACGAACCCGAGCAGCCGGAAGTTAGACGGGTGCGCGCGCAGGATGATGCCGGTCCGTTCACCGATCGCGTGCTCGTAATCCGCGATGCGGGTGCGATTCGTGGTGCCGATCTCCACCAGTGTCGTGCCGGCTTGGACGAGCAGCTCCGGGATGCGAAACCCGCCGCCGATCTCGATCAGCTGTCCGCGCGAGACGATCGTCTCGCGACCCGCGCCGAGCGCCGCCACCGCCAGCAGCACGGCCGCCGCGCAGTTGTTCACCGCGATCCCGGCCTCGGCGCCGGTCAGCTCGGTCAGCAAGCTCTCGACGAGCTCGTGACGCGAGCCACGCCGTCCGGTGGCGAGATCGAACTCGAGATTGCACGAACCCGACGCGGTTCGAGCGACGGCCGCCTGCGCCTCAAGCGAGAGCGGAGCCCGCCCCAGGTTGGTGTGAACGATGACTCCCGTGGCGTTCAGAACTCGCCGCAGCCGGGGAGTCAGCCTCGCGCGGGCCTGCTCGACGAGGTCGACATCGTCGGTGGCGCCAGCGAGCAGCTCGGCGCGTCTGGCCTCGAGCTCGGCTCGCGCCACCGCGATTGCCAGCCGGTCTACCGATGGCAGCGCGCGCATCCGCGTGTGGATCGTGTCATCGGTCATACGGCGCCGTCATCGGTCATACGGAGCGGCGAAGGAGTCGAACCTTCCAGCGCGGTCGGCCGCGCTCCGCCCGGTTTTGAAGACCGGGTGGGCCACCGGGCCCAGGCCGCTCCAGGTGGTCGATCATTGGACGAGGATTGCGCCTGGCCTGCCGGTCACAACCCGTCCGATGATCGCGCCCGGTACGCGCACGGCGCGGTCCTCTGCCACCGCGACAAGCAACCCGCCCGAGGTGGTGGCGTCGCAGACCAGACGCTCGCGCGCTGCAGGTACGCCATCAGCGAACGTCGTGAATGTCGCGGCATACTGGCGGTTCGCTCGGCTTCCGCCCGACACCGCCTGCCCGTCGGCGTCGTCCAGGAGACGTAACACTCCGTCGATGACGGGCACCAGGTCGGCGTCGATTACGACGGCGACTCCGCTGGCAAGGCAGAGATTGTGTAGGTGGCCCAGCAGCCCAAAGCCGGTCACGTCGGTCACGGCGTGCGCTCTCGCCGACCGTGCCGCGGCGGCGGCCGACGCGTTCAGTGTCGTCATCACCTCGACCGCGCGATCCAGCAGCTGCGGATCGTCGTTCAGTCCGCGCTTGCGCGCCGTCGAGACCGCCCCGACGCCGAGCGGCTTCGTCAGAACGAGCACATCGCCAGGCATCGCGCCGGCGTTGGTGAACATCTCGTCAGGATCGACGACGCCTGTCACGGCGAGCCCGTATTTGGGTTCGGGGTCGTCGATCGAGTGGCCCCCGACCACCGAGGCACCGGCCGCGGACACGACTTCGGCACCGCCCCGGAGAATCTTGCCTAGCACCTCCACGCCTAGCCGCTCCAGCGGGAACGCAACGACATTGAGCGCGATCAGCGGCGTGCCGCCCATCGCGTATACGTCCGAAAGGGCGTTGGCCGCTGCGATCCGGCCGAAGTCGTACGGGTCGTCAACGATCGGGGTAAAGAAGTCGATCGTCTGTACCAGAGCGACGCTGTTGCTCAGGCGAAATACCGCCGCGTCATCTGCCGTCGCGGAGCCGACGAGCAGTCGCTCATCCGCCACGACGGCCAAGTCGCGCACGATCGGCAACAAGGCGGCCGCTGGCAGCTTGCAGCCACAGCCCGCGCCGTGGCTCAGCGAGGTCAGCGCGTCGGTTGTGGTCGGCACCCTGCCCAGCGTAACCGGTCCGCCCATGCTTTACCGTACCAACCGTTTGGTTTATCGTTTTCGCGTCGAGATGGATCAGACGAACGCACCGAGCACGAGGGGCTGAGGACTGAGGAGTTCAGATGCATAGTCAGGGTGTCCATGAGGCGGAAGCGCATCCGTCAACGCAGTGGCGGTCGGTCAGCGACCTGCTCGACAGCCGAGCTCAGCGCACTCCGGACGCTCCAGCGGCCTCGTTCCCGACGGGTGAGATCTCGTACGCCGAACTCGCGTCGGGGACCGTGCTGGCGGCCCGTAGGCTCAGGGCACTGGGCGTGGGACCGGGCGACAGGGTCGGGATCCTGCTGCGCGAGGGATGCCTGCCGTACGTGACAATCGGCCTGGGGATCATGCGACTCGGCGCGATCTGCGTACCGATCAACGCGCGCAACAAGACCCACGAGCTGTCCTACGTCAGCGAGCACGCGGGACTGCGTCTGCTCCTCATCGCGAGCGAGTTCGAGGAACTGACGCGCGAAGCGGGGCTGCCCGCGGGCTGTGAGCTGGTCGTGCTCGGCGGCGACGCTGAGCTCCCCGGTGGACCAGGCAACGTGACTGCCAACAACATCGCCGAGATTGAGCAGTCCGTCGATCCCGACACCGCCTCGCTGCTTCTCTACACGTCGGGGACGACCGCGAACCCCAAGGGTGTTATGCACACACACAGCACGCTGATCGCGGTCGGGTACAACACGTCCGAGCGGCTGGAGCTGACGTCAGACGATCGTTACTGGACGGCGCTGGCCATGTTCCACGTTGGCGGGTGGCAGGTGCTCGCGTCTGCGCTCGCCGTCGGCGCGTGCTTCAGCCACGTCGGGTTCTTCGACGCCGGCTCTACGCTGGATCAGCTCGAGCGCGAGCGGGTGACCGTGGCGATGCCGGCGTTCGAGCTCATCTGGATGGGAGTGCTCAACCATCCGCGCTTCGCCGACGCCGACTTGAGCGCACTGCGTCTGGTTATGAACGTAGGTGTCCCGGAGCGCCTCGAGAGCATGCAGCGGATGCTGCCGCAAGCCGTGCAGGTCTCGATGGTCGGCATGACCGAGTCGCTCGGTTCGATCTGTATCGGATCGCTCAGCGACTCGCTCTACTCTCGAACGCACAGCTCCGGCCGCCCGCTGCGGGGTATGGAGGTGCGGGTGATCGACCTTGAGACCGGCGACGAGTGCGCTCCGGGGGTGCCAGGCGAACTGCTCTTCCGAGGCGTGAGCCGCTTCGTCGAGTATTACCGGGACCCGCGCACGACAGCCAACGTCATCGACGACGAGGGCTGGGCGCGCACGGGTGATCTGGTCCGTCACGAGGAGGACGGGACAGTGGCGTTCATGAGCCGGCTCAAGGACATGCTCAAGGTTGGTGGAGAGAACGCGTCGGCCGCGGAGATCGAGGGCTATCTCATCACCCACTCGGGGGTGGCGGTGGCCGCGGTGGTCGCCGCTCCGGATGCGCGCTACGGCGAGGTTCCCGCCGCGTTCGTTCAGCGAACACCGGGATCCGCCGTTACGGCGGAGGAGCTAACCGAATACTGCATCGGAAGCATCGCGAGCTTCAAGGTGCCCCGCTACTTCCGCTTCGTCGAGGACTTTCCGGTCGCGGCAAGCGCCAAGATCCAGAAGTTCGTGCTGCGCGAGCGGATCGAGGCCGAGCTGCGCGAGCTGGGCATCACCGAGGCGCCCAAGATCAGTCGGCCGCGGTGAGGCCTGGCACGTCACCTTGTGGAGTGTTGTAGGGGAGGAGATTGTGGCCACTACCGAAGAGTCCAATCAAATCCGCGCCTTCGAGGACGCGTTCCCCGCCGGCAAGCTGCAGTTAGCACGAGACTATGCGCCTGAGGCATACGAGCGACTGAAGCGGGCTTACGAGCTGGCTGCCAGCGCGGCCGCGCCGCAGCTGCTGGCGCTCGCCCAATTGCGGCTGACCCAAATCATCGATCCATGCTCGGACCCCGTGACCCGCATTGGCTCCGTGCTCCCCGCCGCGAAGGCACAGGCGGTCTGTGAATGGTTGAGGTCCGACGTCTTCACCCAAACGGAACGCGCGTGCCTAGCGTTCACCGAACAGTTCGCGTTCTATGTGGCCGACATCAACGATTCGCTGATCAACGAGTTGCTGGTCGAAATGCGCGCGGACGAAGTGTACGGGCTGGTCTACGGCGTTTACGTGTTTGATGCCGTAGAGCGGCTGGCGACGGTCCTGCAGCGGGTGTTCCACGAAGGATCGGATTGTGCTGATGGATGATTACCGTGGCGTGAGACTGCCGTTGCCGCATGGTGAGGGGCGACCGGCAGCAATCGCGGCGGCGTACAGGCCTGCGCTCGCCGTTGCGCTGGGGGAGTTACATGCTGCCGCCGTCAAGCTCAATCGGCTGGATCCCGAAACCACAGAGATCGTCCGGTTGCGCTGCGCTGTTTGGCACAACTGCCGCAGGTGCAGGTCATTGCGGGCCGTGTCCGACGGTGAGCGTGTGCTCGATGAGGCAATCGCAGAAAAGGTCAGCGACTACGAGAGCAGTGATCTGTCAGAACGCCACAAGGTTGCACTCCGCCTCGCGGATGCGTTCATGACTATTCCCGGCGCGATCGGTGAATCGCTCCGGAGGCAGGTGCGGGAGCACTTCAGTGAAGACGAGACAGTGGAGATGCTGCTGGATATCGTCGCCTGGACTCAGCAGAAGCCACAGGTGTCCCTCGCGCTGGACATCCCGCCGTCCGAGATATCAAGCCTCGAGTTCGATGACACCGGGCATCACCTGATCGGTAGGACGGCGGTCTAGCTCCTGATCGCCTGATCAGACTTCGACTGCTCAGCCCGCATCGCGGGCGGCGCGCGCGTGCCTCAGCTGGGAACGCACGTCGTGTGAGTCGTACCACGAGGTCAGCCGAGTGACGAGACCGTCGTCGTTGAAGTCGAACACATCCACCGCGTCGAACGCGATCCTCGCCCCCTCGGCCAGCGTGCCCTCGAAATGGATCTCGACCGTGGCGGTGCTGCCGGAGATCAGGATTCGGGTGGGCTCGTCAATGTGCTCGGGGTAGGGAGCGAGCGCGGCGCTGAAGTAGTTCGCGATCTGTTCCGGCCCTCGCCACACGGGGGCGCCCGGCGCCTTCAGTTCGCCGCCCGAAGCAAAGAGGGCGCCAACGTCGTGGTAGCGCTCTGAGTTGATCCCTTTGAAGTAGGCACTCAAGGCGGCCTGGATATCAGCTTCGCTCACCATCTCCCACCACCCGGTTCGCCAACACACAGATTCTACCAAACGATTGGACGATTCTGCGAGAATGTGCACCGGTTGTGAGCGGCGAAACCGAACAGCCTGGCCACGGGGGATCGTCCAAGCTCACGGTTCGGGTGGGAGTCGGCCTGAACCCGTTCGCCGATTCCGGGTTGCGCGACGGCGGCTTCTGGACCGCGATCGAAGCCATGGAGGAGCTCGGATTCGACTCGATCTGGCTCAGCGACACGGCGACGCTCGGAGGTCTGGCGCCGTTGCCCGCGCTGGCGGCGATTGCGGTGCGCACCGAGCGGCTGAAGCTCGGAACGAGCGTCTTGGTGCTCCCGCCACGCAACCCTGTGCTCCTGGCTCGGGAACTCGCCACCGTCGACGTGCTGTCGGGTGGCCGTTTGCTGCCCGCCGGGGGACTCGGTATCGACATTCCGATTGAGATTGAGGCGATGGGCGTCGCGCGCGAGGAGCGGGGCGCCCGTCTGGCTGAATCGATCACCCTTATAAAGGCGTTGTGGAGCGGCGAGCCGACGGACGTGAGCGGACGCTTCTGGTCGGTCACGAAGCTCACGTTGACCCCCAGGCCGACTCGGCGCAGGCTCGAGTTCTGGCTCGGCGGCCGGTCGCCAGTCGCGCTCCGGCGCGTCGGTCAACTCGGTGATGGCTGGCTCGCATCGGCGGTGAGCCCCGACGAGTTCCCGGATATGGTGGCTGCGATCCGCGAGGCTGCGGCCGCGGCGAACCGGTCGATCGACGATGACCACTATGGCGCCACCGTGTTTGCGGCCCCGGCCGAGGACGAGATCACGCCGAACGTTTTGCGCACACTGCAGCTGCGCCGTGATCTCGCGCGCGAAGACTATCTAGCGCTGGGGACCGGCGAGCTGCGGTCGCTGCTGAACCGATTTCGCGCTGCCGGCGCCTGCAAGTTCGTCGTGGTGCCGATCACGCGCGACCTGCCAGCGTGGCTGTGCGAGCTTCATCGAGAGGTGGTTGCGCCAATCGAGGCCGCCGACTGACACCACGCGGCGTCGTGATCGAATCCGGCGGTGAACGTTGCCGAACGTTGAATTGAGCGCTCTAAATCGATACGCCGCGAAGCACGAACTTGGCGCAGGTATCGGCCACCTTCTCGCGACTTACCTTCCCACCCGGGCGATACCAGCGGTAGGTCCAGATAAAGGCGCCGTGGATGAAGTTGCTGAGCAGACGCGCGTCAAGCTCGGGATTAGCCTCGCTGTCACGCTGCGCCTCCTCGATCACCTCGGTGAGGTAACGCTCGTGGACCCTACGACGGGCGACGATCTGGGCGCGCCGGTCGGGGCTGAGTCGATCGTAATCGTTGTAGTACACGGCGACGCGAGGCAGGTTTTCGAGGTTGAATAGGACCTGCTTGCGCACGTACAACTCCAACCGCTCGAGCGGTTTGAGGTTTTCCGCCGCCGCCACCTCCTCGAGGATCGCTTGCACGTCGTCGTGTAGCTCTTCGAGCAGGCGAAACAGGAGGTCCTCTTTGGTCTCGATGTAGTGGTAGAGGCTGCCCTTGAGGATTCCCAGCTCATCGGCCACGTCCTGCACGGAGGCGTCAGCGAAGCCGCGCTCATAGAACACCTTGGCGGCGGCGTCAATAACCTCCTGGTCGCGGCGCTTGCGTGGCCGGTGCAAGGCTTGGACGGTGGCGGCCGGTTGTTCGGTGCTCGACACCTCCTGCTTGCGGGATGGTTTTTGCGCGGCTGGCATTGGGTGGTCCCTTTTCTTTGGCGGCGTTCGATAAAACCTAGCGGGCGAGGGCATTCTGTCACGCAGCATGGTCACGACCCAGGAGGTCGACCCTAGCTCGGACAAACAGTGCTAACGGCCGTCTCAACAGAAGCCGGCGATTCCGAAACACAGCGGGCTGGGCCCGATCGGCAATGCTAGCTTACCAAACGTATGGTCGGTGACACTCCCCGGATCGGCCTGTACTGCGACCTTCGCAATCCGGGCGGCAAGAGGCCGTGGCCCGGGGTGTACGAGACGACCCTCGACCGCATCGTCGAGGCGGAGCGGCGCGGTCTCGCTGCGGTCTGGGTCACCGAGCACCATGGTTTCGCCGATGGTTACCTTCCCCAGCCGCTGCTGTTCTGCGCCGCGGTCGCGGCGCGCACCAGGACGGTGCGGATCGGGACCGCGATCTCGATTGCGCCGCTCATACATCCGCTCGCCCTCGCCGAGCAGGCGGCGGTCGTGGATCTCCTGAGCGCGGGCAGGCTCGAACTCGGTCTCGGCGCCGGATATCGCGAAGATGAGTTCGACGCATTCGGTTCCGACCACTCGCGCCGGTACGAGACGCTCGAGCAGACGGCCAATGCGTTGCCAGAACTGTGGGCGTCCGGGCGAGCCACTCCCCCGCCGGTGCAGGTGCCGCTGCCGCTGTGGATCGGCGGGCGAGGCCCTCGCGGAGCCCGCATCGCCGGTCGCGTCGGTGCCGGCTTTCTGTGGATCGACAATGACCTGCTCGAGCCGTACCTGGCGGGACTGGCGCAGGGTGGGCACGACCCGAGGGTGGCGCGTGTGGGTGGGCTCGTGAACCTGTTCCTGGCCGACGATCCCGAGCAGGTCATGGCCCGTATTCGCGAGCACGGCCGTCACAACCGCGGCACCTACAAGCGCGGGGGCGAGGGCGGAGGCTCCGCGCCACTGCTGCGGTTGAACGTACTCTCAGCGCAGGACGCGGCGCGTCATATCGCGCGGGCGATCGACGGCTTGCCGGTGAGCGACGTGTTTTGCTTTGAGCGAATCGGGGCGATCGACGACCAGTTCGTCGACCGTCACGTTGAACTGCTGACCGGCGAGCTCCCTCGGTTTCTGGAGGCCGAGATCAGCGCCCGGCCTTGCTGACACGAGGACCGCTGCCCCAGGCGAACTCGATCCCAGCCCTGATCATTGCCCTAGTCCGTCGTGGGTCGATCACGTCGTCGAGGATCACGTTCCTGGCTGCCTCCCACGGCTCGGACTCGTTCGCCCATTCAGCCTCGAGTTCGCTCAGCAGCGCATCGTGAGCATCCGGTCCATCCTCCTCAAGGACCGCGTCGAGACGCCTTCGGTAGACAGTCCGGACTCCGGTCTCAGGGGCCATGAAGCCCATCTCCGCGGTCGGCCAGGCGAGCAAGAGGTCCGGACGCACGGGACGTCCACCTAGTGCGATGTGGCCGCCCCCATAGGCCTTACGCACGATGGTTGCGATCTTCGGCACCGTAGCTTTGGAGAGCGCCACGACCACGCGCTCATACCCTTTGAGGATTCCGCCCCGTTCGGCCTCGGTCCCGATCATCAGGCCGGGAACGTCCTGGAGAAAGACGAGCGGCAGGTTGAACGTGTCGCACAGGTCGGCGAACGCGGCCTCCTTGGTCAACGCCGGAACGTCCATCACTCCCGCCCGGTGCATCGGTTGGCTGGCGACGACGCCGATCGGATTGCCGTCGATCCGCGCGAGCGCGCAGATCAGGCTACGGCCGTAGCGCTCGCCCCAGTGCAGCAGCGAGTCGGCGTCGACGATGGCCTCGAGCACCTTGCGCATGTCATAACCGCGTCGAGGCTCGAGCGGAACCAACTTGAGCAGATCCTCGGCGTCGCGCGCGGGCTCCACGGGCGGCGTCACGGGCGCTGGCAAAGCGGCCGAGTCGGGTATGTAGGACAGGAAGCGGCGGATCGCCGCGAGCGCCTCGTCCTCGGTGTCGACTACCAGGTGGGCGCTGCCGTTGGTCTCGGCGGCGACCGCGGGACCGCCGAGCTCCTCGGCGGTCACGTCCTCGCCGATGGCGCCCTTGATGACCGGCGGTCCTGACAATGCGATCGCGGTGTCACGCTTCATCACGACGTAGTGGCCCATCGCCGAGTGAAGCGACGAGTCGCCGAAGCTGGCTCCCAGCACTGCGGTGATGCGTGGGATAGCCGCGCATCCGGGCGGCTGTTGGAGGAAGGTCGAGAAGTCAAACGAGACTTGAGAGAAACGCCAGCCGAGGATGTCTGGCAGCCTGCCGCCGTCGTTGTCAGCCAGGCAGATCAGCGGCAACCCGCGTCGGCCGGCCCACTCCGCGATGCGGTTCTGCTTGCGCATGTTGATCGGCGAGGTGGTTCCTGCGAGGACCGTCGCGTCGACTGCGATGATCGCCACTCCGCGTCCGTTGATCCAGGCGAACCCGGTTACCACGGCGTCCGCTGCCGCCAGCTCGGGACGGCGCAGCTCGGGCTCGGCAAGCAGCCCGAGCTCGAACCACGAGCCCTCGTCGACGAGCTTCTCGATTCGCTCTCTGGCGGTCAGGCGTCCCGACTCGTGGTGGCGCTTGACCCGTTCCGGGCCGCCCATGGCCAGGGCCCGGGCTCGTCTGTCTTCAAGGTCCCGCAGCGGGCTGTTCGCTACCGACTGGTCGGTCGAGTCCCGTAGGCTCATTCCTTCACCGTCCCTCGAATCTTGGCTCGCGCCGTTCGCTAAAGGCAGAGATCCCCTCCGCCGCGTCGACGGACCCCTGGAGGAGGGCGATCGCCTCGATCGAATGACCATAGCCCTCGTCCGCATGTCGGTTGAGGATCTGCTTGCCGACGGCGAGCGCCAGTGGTGCCCGGCTGGCGATCCTCCGCGCCAGTTCCTCGGCGAGGGCTTCGTGTCCCCCAGGCTCGGTAACGCGGTTGACCAGTCCGGCTGCCGTTGCCTCCTGAGCGTCGAGCGACTCTCCCGTGAACACCATGAACTTCATCCAATGGAGGTTCAAGTGCGACAAGCCGCGCACGACTCCGAGCCCGGGTATCAAACCCACCGCTGCCTCCGGCGTGCCGAACCGGGCGGTCTCGTCGGCGACGACGATGTCACAAACCATCGTCAACTCGCAACCGCCGCCGAGCGCATGACCGTGGACGGCCGCGATCGTCGGCTTTGCGAACTGATCGACTGCGCGGAGCGCGCCGAGCGCCTCGCGCACGTAGTTGCGACGGTCGGCGGAGTCACGGAGCTCGCCGAAGCCCTGGATGTCGCCGCCGACCGAGAAGCAACGGCCGGCGCCCCGGAAGATCAGCACGCGGACCTGCTCGTCGGCCTCGGCCTGGGCGAGCGTCTTCACAAGCTCTCCCCAGAAACTTCGGGGCATCGCGTTGAGCTTTTCGGCCCGGTCCAGCGTGATCCATGCGATCGGCCCATCCACCTGATAACTCAGCATCAGGCGGCACCCGGCTCCCACTTCCCGTCAACCGCTCGATATGGCCGCGCGACCTCCACGAGCGGCCCGTGTGTGGCACCGGGCGGCACCCAGCTCCACTGCTGCCAGGGCATAGTCGGATCGCTGAACACCTCGTCACTCTTCAGCTCGACGCCCTGTTCCTTGAGCAATGCCATCGTCCGGGAAACGTCGGGAGTCGTGAAACAGATGTGGTGAACGTGCTCGCCGCGCTTGGCCAGTCGCTGGCCAAGTGGAGTCTCGGGCCCAGGTTCCATCAGCTGGATCTCGGGACCGCTGTGCGATACGAACGTGGCCCAGCGCATCGTGTCGCCGCCGGCCTCGAATTGCTCGTAGCGAACGATAGGTTCCTCGAGCTGGCCCGGATCTAGCACCCCGAGGATCTTCGTCCAGTCCTCGATGGCGCGATCCAGGTCCTTTACCAGCATGCAGATGTGTGCGAGTGAGTTACTAGGCATCAGAGTCTCCTGTCATGGGCCGGTCACAGTCCCAGGGATCGCCCGACTATCTCCTTCATGACCTCATTGGTTCCACCGTAGATGCGCTGCACGCGGGCATCGCGCCACAGCCGAGAGATCTCGTACTCGCTCATATACCCATAGCCCCCGTGCAGCTGCAGGCAGTTGTCGAGGACGTCGAACTGCAGATCGGTGGTCCAGGCTTTCGCCCCGGCGGCCTCCGCGTCGGTCAGCTCTCCGGTGCAGACGGCCTCGATGCAGCGGTCTACATACACGCGCGCGGCGCTGACCTCCGTCTTCATCTCCGCGATCAGGAAGCGATTGGCCTGGAAGCTACCGATCGGCTGGCCGAACGCATGACGCTCGCGGACGTACTGGAGCGTCAGTTCGAGCGCGTGCTCGGCGGCTGCGACCGCGGAGACGGCGATCGACAAGCGCTCGCGCGGCAGGTTGCGCATGAGATATGGAAAGCCGTGCCCCTCCTCCCCGATCAGGTTCTCGACTGGTACCGCGACCTGGTTGAAGTACAGCTCGGCGGTGTCCTGGGCGCGGCGGCCGATCTTCTCGAGCTTGCGTCCCCGGCCGAATCCGTCAAATCCGGACTCAACCATCAGCAGGCTGAAGCCCTCGCGGTCGCCGCGCTGCGAGGTCCGCGCGGCGACGATCACCGCGTCCGCCTGGATCCCGCTGGTCACGAACGTCTTGGAGCCATTGAGGATGTAGGCATCGCCGTTGCGGGTGGCGGTGGCTTTCATCCCCTGCAGGTCAGAACCCGCGCCGGGCTCGGTCATCGCGATCGCGACGACGAGGTCGCCGGCGGTGAACCTGGGCAGCCACCGCCTCTG
>Ga0123356_10005698_pt1 | contig 12647 bp, 9 predicted proteins | sample TergutEmb28metaG_2_FD_92546 | JGI IMG/M metagenome (GOLD analysis project Ga0123356, IMG submission 92546) | Embiratermes neotenicus P3 segment gut microbial communities from Petit-Saut dam, French Guiana - Emb289 P3 | ecosystem: Host-associated > Arthropoda: Insects > Digestive system > Gut ... | reverse complement strand
GTTCGCGCGGTGCGCGAATCGTGGTAAGCAGCGGCTTGACAAGCTTGGTCAAGAGAGGCTAAAAATACGGGCGTGAAAATGAAACCGATTTCAGAAATCGATTTCTTTCGATCGGCGAATGGCGAAGGAGTTACCGCTGCTCGTGTCTGGCTGGCTCGGCGCGCAAATGCCGGTCCTCACTCGAACCCGGGCGCGCAGTTGGTCTTTCATCGACATCGACATGCTTCAATGCCGAGGCTGGTTTATCCATGACCCGTTTGCTCGAAGACATATTGCGTCAGCCTGAAGAGTTGCGGAGAGTGCTCGATTACCTGTGTGGGCCGGGCCGAGGCGCCCTGGAACGCGCCGCGGGCCTGGTGCGCAACGCGCATCACGTCTACCTGACCGGCATGGGCAGCAGTTTCAACGCTGCGCTGTGCGCCCACCCGCTTTTCCAGCTGGCTGCGCGGCCGGTGTCGCTCGAGGATGCAGCCGAACTGTTGCAGGCGGCAGCCATTCCTAAGGGGGCGGTGGTCATCATTCTTTCCCGCAGCGGCCGAAGTGTCGAGATTGTGGATCTGCTGGCAAAAGCGGAGGAGAGCGGCGCGACCGTGGTCGCCCTCACCAATGCCAAAGACGGAGAGCTGGCCCGGAGGGCGGAGGTTCCCATTGTCGTTCCCGTCGAGCTCGATTACGCCATTTCTGTGAATACCTATTCGTCCCTTGCCACTGCCGCGGGCGCATTGGCCAGCGCCATGGTCGGGGCCTTTGACTCTGCCCTGGTAGCCCGACTCGACGAAGCCCTCCGCAACGTGGCGGCAATCGTTCCCCAGTGGCGAGAGGAGATTTCTCGATCGGACTGGCTCGCGCCTGACGAGACTCACTACTTTCTGGGCCGATGTGGAAGTTTGGGAAGTTGCTACGAAGCCAGGCTGCTCTGGGAAGAAGGCGCCAAGCGGCCGGCGACGGCGATGGGAACCAGCAGCTTTCGGCACGGCCCGCAGGAGATGGTGCACCCGGACGCGCGGTTTGCGGTGTGGATCGATCGAGAGCGCATGCGCGAGCAGGATCTAACCGTGGTTCGGGACCTGGAGCGGCTGGCGGCCTCGGTTATGCTCATCGGCCAGCATCTTCCCGACGATGCGGCCAGCCTGGTATTTGAGCTTCCCGAAGTCCCGGCGGACTGGCAGTTCCTGATTGATGTTATTCCCGCACAACTGGCGGCTGAACACTTGGCACGCCTTGCGGGCGTAGACCCCGACTCGTTTCGCTATTCCTCCTACATTGTCGAGGACGAGTATGGCTTGATCCGGGAAGAATTGCGCGCGGCAAGAACGTCGCCGGCGACAACAGCATCTGAGACATAGCTGTCCAGCTTCGAAAAAATCTCCAACCGGGCTTATTCAAGGCGGTTTTTTTTCGAGCCGGTAAGGTGCGCGTTCTATAGCCGCCCCCGATCACAAACCGCACTCGACTGACGGCCGGAAGGAAAAAGTGGGAACAGCGGAGGAATGAAAGGTATGAGCAGCAGGTATTCGCGTCGAGGATTTTTGGGTCTTACGGCAGCGGCGGCGGGTTCCGTTGCGGCCAGAACGATCCGATTGAACGCCGAGCCTCTGGCCGCCGGGACGCAGTCCGTCTCCCCGAGCGACCGGATTCGCTTCGGAATGATTGGGGTGGGCATGGAGGGATCCTGGGTTTTAGCGCAAGCCATTGAATTGCCGGGTGTTCAGTGCGCTGCGGCCTCGGATCTTTACGATGGGCGTCACACGTTGGCTCGTGAGATCACCGGCAAACATGATCTTCCCGTAACCCGTCACTACCAGGAACTTCTCGATAACAAGGAGATCGACTGCATAGTAGCGGCGGTGCCGGACCACTGGCACAGACAGATCTTCATCGACGCCATCAACGCCGGCAAGGACATCTACCTGGAAAAACCGATGTCGCATAACGCCGCCGACGGCGTCGCCATGCTCGAAGCGGCAAAGAAAACCGACCGCATCGTCGAGATCGGCTCGCAGCGGGTGAGTTCGTTGATCTTCGCCAAGGCAAGAGAGCTGGTGTCCGAGGGCGTCCTCGGCGACATCACGATGGTCGAAGGCTGGCTGGGCCGCAATGATCCGACGGGCGCCTGGGAGTACCCTCCCCCGCCCGATCTGTCTCTCGAGAACCTCGACTGGGACACATGGCTCGGGCGAGCGCCGAGGCGTCCCTTCGACCCCTATGTTTTCGCGCGCTGGCGCTGCTGGAAAGAATACGGCACGGGAGTGGCCGGGGACCTTCTGGTCCATCTGGTGAGCGGCATGATGTTCGTATTGGGGATCAATCAGGCGCCGAAACAGGCGATGGCCGTGGGCGGCATTTTGCGCTGGAAGGATGGCCGCAACATGCCCGACGTGCACGCGACTGTCTTCAAATACGGAGATTTACCGGTGTATATGCGCTTGAATCTGGGAACGGAGATGCCCGAAACCTACCGCTTCCAGGGCTCAAAAGGGATTCTGGAGATCACCGAGTTCGGACTGAGCTATACCCCGCAAAGCGGGAAGGATTCCGGGCCGAGTTATTACGACGCGGCGTTTCCGCGCGCCCTGCGAAGCGCGTACGAGAGGAAGTGGCATGCAGAAAACGATCCGCAGTTCGGGCAGGAGTCGATGGCGGAGACGGTCGGCTTCCGGGGACCGGATTACGACGATGTAAAACCGCATTTGTGGAACTTTTTCCAGGCCGTACGGTCGCGCAAACCGGTGGTCGAAGACGCGGTTTTCGGCCACAACGCCGCGCTCGCTTGTCACATGGCAAATGAGTCGTACTTCCGTCAGAAGGCGGTGTTGTGGGATCAAGACACGAAGAGCATTAAGACCTAGAACGTAGGGGAGAGCGAAATGTCGGGCGGGGCCGCGGCCCTGCCGCCCTTGGGGGGTGGGCACATAATGCGCTCAATTGCGAAGCTGTTTTCCTTGGGCGTTGGAGTTTTGCTTCTAGTCTCCGGTCTTGCCGCGCAGGATACCGCGTCTTTGACAGGTACCGTTCGAGACGGAAGCGGAGCGATGGTGCCGGGCGCGGGCGTGGTCCTCAAGAATGTGGCCACCGGAATCTCGCGCCAACAGATTACCAACTCGGCTGGGCAATACGTGGCTGCCGCTATGCCGCCGGGCGCCTATGAACTCACGGTGACCGCGCGGGGATTCCGCACTTACAAGGCCGAGGGAGTTATTTTGCGCGTGGCCCAGAATGCCCGCATCGATATTACCCTGCAACTGGGCAGCGTAAATACCGAGATTACCGTACAAGGCGGGAATCTTGCGCAAGTGGACACGCAGTCCTCCACCTTAGGTGGAACCATCACCGGCAAGGAAACCGTCGAATTGCCCTTAAACGGCCGCAACTTCACCCAACTGATCACTCTGGTTCCGGGTGTGAGTAATCAGACCGGGCAGGATGAGGGGGTGGTGGGGGTGCAGGGCAGCATTGCCTACAGCGTGAACGGAGGGCGCACGGAATACAACAACTGGGAAATTGACGGCGGGAGCGACCTCGACAATGGCAGCAATGCGTCGCTGAATCTCTATCCGAGCGTCGATGCCATCGGGGAGGTCGAGGTTCTGACCTCCAACTACGGAGCGCAGTATGGCCGGAACGGATCGGGAACGGTCGAGGTAGAGACCAAGTCCGGGAGCAACACTTTTCACGGTTCGGCTTACGAGTTCTGGCGCAACGAACTGTTGAACGCGCATAACTACTTCGACGTTCCCGGAACCGAGAAAGCCGCCTATAAGAAAAACGACTTTGGCTACACTCTGGGTGGACCGATATGGAAGAACCACACTTTCTTTTTCTGGTCCCAGGAATTCCGCCGCGAGGAGGTGCCTTACACTTTTTTCAGCCCGGTGCCTTCGGTCGCCAACCGCCAAGGCAATTTCAGCGATCAGTGCAACCTCCCGAATGCAACCGATTGCCCTTACGACCCGAACACGGGAAATTCGTTCCCCAATAACCAGATACCATCCATTGATCCCAACGCCAAAATTCTGCTCAACATGATTCCCGCGCCCAACTATGGATCGGGCGCAAATTCCTACTTTGCGGCCGCCGTTCCCCAACCCACCACCTGGCGCGAGGAACTCGTCCGCGTCGATCATGACATCAACGATAAGCTGCGGGCCACGTTTCGCGCCATGCATGACTCCTGGGAAACAACCAATGCCACGGTGACGTGGGGATCCGCGAACTTCCCCACCATCGGCACCCACTTCCAAGGCCCGGGAGTAGGTTTAGTGGCCAAGTTGACGGCAACCGTCTCCCCCACGCTGCTCAACGAGTTTGTGGCTGGCTATACCACCGACCATATCACTCAAACCAACACCAATCCCGGGTTGTGGACGCGGGGCCCTGGTTTCACCATGACGGGGTTGTTTCCCAACTTTGGGGGCAAGCTGCCGGACGTCCAGATAAACACCAACGGGGCCTATGGGGGAGGATTCTTCGAGGGACCGACCGCCTTCCCTTGGCAGAACTCGAACCCGACGTACACGGTTCACGACAACCTGTCGAAGAGCCTGGGGAAACACCATTTGGAGATGGGGGGGTATTTTGAGAACGCGGAAAAGAACGAGCTGGCCTATACCGATCTCGAGGGTGACCTGACGTTCGACAGCACCTCGGGGGTTTCAACCGGCAACGGCTTTGCCGATTTTCTGCTGGGCAACGTCGCCAACTACAGCCAGTCGAACACCCAGCCGAAATATCACTTCAACTACAAAATCTTCGAGCCTTACATCCAGGACGATTTTCGGGTTACGAAAAGGCTCACGCTGAATCTGGGATTCCGGCTTAGCGTGTTTGGCACGTGGTGGGAAAAAAACCACCTGGTGGGCAATTGGGACGCGAACGCCTACAACCCCGCGACCGCCCCGCAGATTGATGTAACCGGAAACCTGACTGGTCAGCAAGGAGCTCTCATCCCGGTGCCGGGCAAGAATCCCTACGACGGCATCGTGCAGTGCGGGGTGAATGGTGTACCCCGTGGCTGTCTTCAGGGACACCCGTTCAACTATGCCCCGCGGGTGGGTTTCGCCTGGGACCCCACCGGTTCCGGGAAAATGGCCATCCGGGCAGCATATGGAATCTTCTACGAACACACCAATGGCATGGAGGTGAACGCAGAGGATGAGGAGAATTCACCCCCGGCGGTGGTAACGCCCACCCAGTACAACGTTGTGGGCTACAGGAATATCGGCGGACTAGGACTCCTGTTTCCGGAATCGCAAGTATCCATTCCCAATGAGGAGATGTGGCCTTACGTTCAGCAATGGCACCTCGACATACAGCGCGACCTGATCCGCAATACGGTGGCCACCATTTCCTATGTGGGCGCGAAAGGCACCCATCTCACCCTGCAGCACGAACTCAACCAGCTGCAGTCTACCCCGGCTTCAGAAAATCCCTTCGGTCCCGAACAGCCCGTCACCGACGCGATTTGCGGCTCGCAGGGCGGCAGCTTTCTAAATCCGACTTTCGTGGTAAATAACCGGAAGATCACCGGGCAGCCGGCCGTCAATCTTACGGTAGCCTGCGGTAACGATCCCGATCCCTTTCGCCCCTACTACGGCGTCGGATCCGTCGAGCGCTTTGACCCGGCGGCAAACTCCAACTACAACGCGCTGCAAATTTCCGTGCGCAAGACCAGCGGCGCGCTGACCCTCGAGGGGGCTTACACCTATAGCCACTCTCTCGACGATTCCTCCGACAGTGTGGATGCCAACTTTGTCAACTCCTATGACCTACACAAAAACTACTCCAGCTCGAACTACGACCAGCGAAACGTTCTGACCGCGGCCTGGGTCTATGAACTGCCCGCGGTGAATCAAGGCAGACTGCTGCATGCCTTCTTTGGCGGGTGGACGTACGCCGGCATCATGACTTCCCAAAGCGGAACGCCGTTCTCGGTGGAAAACGGAGGCTACCCGGATAGCGCAGGCGTCGCCGACGGCGTCGTCTCGAATGGGTCCTTTGCAGATATCGTCGGGAATCCTTCCGGTAACATTCCTCCCCGAAGCCCCGGGCAAAAAGGACCGCTGTTGTTCAATCCCAACGCCTACACCCAGGCGCGGGGACTGACTTTCGGCGATTCTGGCCGCAACAGCCTCAACCTTCCTCATCGCACCAACTTCGATATGGCGGCGTACAAAATGTTCCAGGCCACGGAGAGGGTTTCCATCCAGTTCCGTGCGGAGGGATTCAACATCTTCAACCATCCGCAATGGAACGGGGTGAACCAGTACCAAGGCAGCGGCAACTTCCTTTACCCCAGCGGCGCTCACATGGGTCGCGTCGGTCAGCTTGCGCTGCGGGTGGCATTCTAAGATCGAACCGGTGCTTGTCGCGACGGTTGCCAATGGGACCGTTGATCGGAGTGGTGATATCAGGGGAAGCCTCCAAAACACTCAGCCGGATCGGGCATTCCCGCTATTTTCAACGCCAGAATGACCCCGCGTTGGGTTCGGCTGGCGAAAGAAGTTAGAGAGAAGTGAATCGGCGGCCGCCGATTGCGAGTCGTCTGAGTGGCATTGCGAGCTAGGCAAAGCACTGCATATCTGTTCACAGGCATTGCCCTCAAGAGAACCGGAACGACGCTCGGTTGCTCGGTTTTCATTGACCTGGGGCTGCACAATTCGCGTCCAAGTCGCGGAAGCTCCAGCCGTTCACGTGCTTGACCACGCTACGGGCGAAGGCGATCGAGAGATCGAATGCGTCTCTCATTTTCTTCCCCTGGATGGGCTTCGCGCGTCCGTGATGTGGCCCATCACCGTTTCGCTGTCGCTCCACCCGGGGGCCGAGTGCCCCGGGTCGCGCGGGATATGGAACATGGGTATCATTGGCGGAGCGATTGTGCCGGCAATTATCGGGCGCATCGCAGATCGTATGGAACTACGCAGCGGCCGGGCATTTCTCTATCTCACGTTCACCTTCGTCCTCAGCGTCGGATTCTGGGCAAGGGCGCTCGTCCGAAATGCGAGCATTAATCTTGCGAAAACCGTTACGGAAGCAGCATTTTGATGCACACACGACGCCGGTTCCTCTCCGGTATAGGAGCAGTGGGGGCGGCTGCGGCAACGCCCGCGCCGCCGGCCTTTGGGCAGAATTCCGCCGCCATTCGCCCCCTTCGATCGCCATTCCGGGTGGCAGTCATTAACGACGAGATTGCCCAGAACTTCGGACGGGCGTGCGAGGTGGCGGCCCGGGATTTCGGCATGAAATGGATTGAGCTGCGCGGCATGTGGAATAAGAACATCGTCAACCTCGACTCCCGGCAGGTGGCGGAGTCTCAGCGCATGCTCAAGAAATACGGACTGCGCGTAACCGATATTGCCAGTCCCCTCTTCAAAGTCGACTGGAAAAGCGCTCCGCGTTCGAAGTTCAGCAGCGCCCAGGATTTTCACGCCGACTTTACCTTCGAGCAGCAGGACGAAGTGCTCGAACGCGCGATCGAAATGGCCAAGATTTTCGAAACCGATCGTGTGCGCTGTTTCGACTTTTGGCGGCTTGACGACCAGGCCCCGTATCGGGCGGCGATCAATGAGAAGCTCCGGGACGCCGCCGAAACCGCGGGAAAGAAAGGAATCATTCTGCTGCTTGAGAACGACGCCGGGCTGAACACCCAAACCGGGGCTGAAGCGGCTAGGGTTCTCGATGCCATAAAGTCTCCCCATCTGATGCTGAACTGGGATCCGGGCAACGCGGCGGCGAGCGGCGAGCGCGCTTATCCCGACGGCTATAATCTGCTGCCCAAAGACCGAATTGGCCACTGTCACTGCAAAGACACGGTAAAAGAGGGCGACGGCTATGGATGGGCTGCTATGGGACAGGGGATCGTCGATTGGGCAGGCCAGTTTCGCGCACTGAAACGGGACGGTTACCGGTTCGCCGTAAGCCTCGAGACGCACTGGAGCGGCGGGAGATCGCCGGAGAAGTCCTCACGCAAGAGCTGGGCGGGGATGAAGGGCCTGTTGCAGAAGGCCGGGGCTTTATCATGACCTCGAATATCAGGCGCGATTTCCTGTCCGGGGGAGCGGGTCTTTGAGAAAAATGGCAGCACAAGAACGCACTTTCCTTAAATGCATGGCTTGCTGGCCGTGGGTCGTCGGAATTCTGCTTTGCGCGACGTATGCATTTTCAGACACCGAGTATTATCGCCACGTAGTCTTCGATAACAGTCTCACGCCCGATACTTACTTTTATAGTGCCGCCAAGGCCAACGGTTCGAGCTTCGTCGCGGCGCGAGACTCCCGGCTTCCCGTAGAAACCGGGACGTTTCTGACGCCGCCCAACGCACTTCGCCTCGAATGGCGCTCGGAACCCGGAGGAGGATGGGAGGCCGAGTTGCACGTCGTGAACTTCCGCAACCGGTACCCGGAACTATTGGGGCACAACCTCTATTTCTGGTGCTATGCTCCGCAGGCGATCGCAGCCGCCGATTTGCCCTCGGTTGTGCTGTCCACGGCACGCCAGGGTCTTCAGGTAGCTGAATTCCCTGCCTCGTTCACCGAACCCCTGGCCATGGGCAAATTTACCGGTGATCTCGCAGCGCGACGGTGGGTGCGGGTTAGGATTCCACTGAGTGACTTCGAGAGCGCGTCCATCTACCAGTTTCGTCCGCAGCTGCTTCAAAGCGTTGTTTTTCTGCAGGGACGCGCCGATCGAGTGCCGCACACTCTCATCCTCGACGAAGTCCGCGTGGACGACGATCCGGAGGCGGGTTCGAAAGCCGTGTTGCCCGCGCCTCAAAACGTGCGCGCTGTCGGCTACGAACGTCACGTGGACGTGAGCTGGAGCCCGATCACGAATCCCCGGCTCGGGCGTTACGTGATCTATCGCTCGCTTGATTCGAAGAACTTCTCGCCGATCGGGATCGAGGAGCCGGGCAACAATCGCTATACGGACTTTTTGGGCAAGACTGGAGTCACCGCTAGTTACCGGGTAGCCGCCTCGGACCGCGACTACCGGCTGTCTTCATTTTCGACTACCGCCCGGGCGTCAACTCGTACGTTCACGGATGATGAACTGCTCACCATGCTACAGGAGGCCTGTTTTCGTTATTACTGGGAAGGCGCGGATCCTGCTTCCGGCATGACCCGGGAAAACATTCCCGGAGATGACCGCATTGTGGCCACCGGGGCAAGCGGCTTTGGGATCGCGGCGCTCATGGTCGGAGTAGATCGCGGGTTTATCACTCGCCCGCAGGGTGTTGAACGCCTGACTAAGATCGCCCGCTTTCTCGAGCATGCTCAGCGTTATCACGGGGCATGGTCGCATTTCATGAATGGCAATACCGGCAAGACCATGCCGGTATTCGGTATGTTCGACAACGGCGGAGACCTGGTCGAAACCTCATTCCTCATCGAGGGCCTGCTGGCCGCCCGTCAGTACTTTCATGGAACCAGCCCGCCTGAGCAGACCCTCTATCGCCTTATTACCCGGTTGTGGGAGACGGTCGAGTGGGATTGGTACCGCAGCGATCCCAAAAGCGACTTCCTCTACTGGCATTGGTCTCCGGAATGGGCCGACCAGATCCACCATCCCCTGGTCGGCTTTAATGAAGTGATGATCACATATCTCGAGGCGATGTCCTCGCCGACGCATGGCGTTCCAGTGGATCTCTATTACACCGGGTGGGCGGGACAGTCGCAAACGGCGATCCGATATCGCGGGGGCTGGTCGGGTTCGGTCGACGGGGATCACTACGGGAACGGCAACACCTACTTCGGGATCAAACTTGACGTCGGCGTTGGCACCGGAGGACCACTCTTCTTCACCCACTATTCTTATCTCGGATTCGATCCCCGCCGTCTGCACGACCGCTTCACCCCTTCGTATCTCGAGAACAATCGCAACCTTGCGCTCATTAACCGGGCGTACTGTATCGCTAACCCCAAACATTTTGAAGGTTATGGTCCGAATGCCTGGGGTCTCACGGCCGCCGACGGGCCCGATGGTTACGTACCACACGCGCCGGACGCTCTATTTGATCGGGGGACGCTGGTGCCAACCGGAGCCCTCGCGTCATTCCCATACACACCGGAGGCCTCGATGGCGGCGTTCAAGCACTACTACCGCGACTTGGGCGCCGAGCTATGGAGCATCTATGGCCCTCGCGATGCCTTTGATCCCGGACGCCACTGGGTCTCGCCGATTTACATGGGGCTGAACCAGGCGCCAATTGTGGTGATGGTTGAGAACTACCGGACCGGATTGGTATGGAAGGACTTCATGTCCAATCCGGAGATCGGAAAAATGCTCGAAAAGTTAAACGCTCTGACAGACAGACCTACGTCGCAAGTCATCCACTGAAAGTTGCTCAGGTCCGCAAAGCGATCGACTGAATTCTCGAATGCTGACAAATATCCCTCGCAGCAGCGGTCCTATCCTTCGTACTGGGAGAATCGCTCACCAACTTCTATTTTGACCGGCCTCACAATGAAAACCGTTCAATGGAGCCGGTGGAATCAGCTCGGACTGTTTCACAAGAACCTCACAAGGAAAGGAAAACGAGCGATCTCTTGCCATTCAGTTCAAATATGACTATTATGACCATAATCGATTGCCTTTTGGGGGATAAAGCCATGAGTACTCAAACCTGGACAGTGGCCGAGGCAAAGGCCAAATTGAGCGAACTGCTGGAAAGGGCAAAATCCGAAGGGCCGCAAAAGATCACGAAACACGGCCGTACTACCGCGGTTGTGGTCGCGGCAGAGGAGTGGGAGCGCAAAGCAGCGCGAAAAGGCAATTTGGCAGATTTTCTGACTGCATCTCCAATGCGCGGTTTGGGTCTGAAGCCGAGAAAGCTCACGATACGCCTGCGCAAGGTTGAACTATGAAGTACCTGCTGGACACGAACGTCATCTCCGAGCCGATGAAGGCCCGCCCAAATAGTGGAGTCGTAGCCTGGCTGTCCAGGCTCGACGAAGACAACGCTTGTATCAGCGTGGTTACCGTCACCGAGCTTCGCTATGGCATTGAAAGACTCGCGACCGGCAAGCGGCGCGAGATTCTTGAGGCTTGGTTGCGCAAGGATCTGAGCGGCAGATTTGAAGGTCGGATTCTGCCAGTAGACCTTGAAGTCGCAGATGCCTGTGGACATCTCGTGGCCCGGAGCGAGGGCTTAGGTCACCCTATCGAGCCTCGGGATGCGTTTATCGCCGCCACTGCGGAAGTGCATAGCTTGACCCTAGTCACCCGCAATACTTCTGATTTTCAACCGACTGTGAAATCCATTCTCACCCCTTGGACCTAAGCTAAGGCCTCTCCGACTTGCAAGATCCCACCCCGATTGCTCCCCTCACGTCAATGAGCACAATGAGCGCGCCCGGCATTGGCAATTTTGCAACAGCTATCCGCCTATCGAGCACTTCCAGAGCATTTCAGAGAGCGTCCTCTCTTCGTGACCGTACCCGACGGGCCGCAAACTACATGCCCTTTCGGTCGAGACGATAATTAGTGTTTGCGGGCTTGCCCTCGTTCGGCGATTGCGGCTGTTGCTCGAGCTGGACCGGAGCGCGAATTCCATCATTCCATCGCAACAATTGCGCTCGGAATTGCGCTTAAAGCTGTACACAGGCTTGTGCGAAGAGCCGCACTACACAGTCTGCACTCGAACCGTGACCGCGTGGCGCTATCGAGAGCAGCTTGCTAACGCCGCTGATCAAGCATGCCGCTTTTGCGAATGTCCATTCCCGTGCTTGGACCTCCGTACCCAAAATCCATCGCGATTCACTAGAAGTCAAATTGCAGTTTCATCGCCATGGTGCGGAACCCCGCATGGTTGCCCTCAAAGACACCTTCGGAGGAGTTACAGGAAAGTTATTGAGGACCCCAACGCACGGCCCTCCGCTGGGGCTGTTGAAAAGGTCCGTTATGTAGCCGTCCGGATTATAGTAATGGGGGTGGTTGAACAGATTGGAGATCAGGAGCGTGTATCTGAGAGCCATGCGCTCGCGAATCGGAAAACTCTTGCCCACGCTGAGGTGCGTTACGGCCAGTGGATCTCCGTGCAGGCTGTTCACGGCACCGTTTCCGTAGCGGCCCACAGCTACCTGAGCAGTATTGAGACAAAGCGGATCGCCAGTAGGGCACCCAGGAATCATGAAGGCACCAAGCTGGGAATACACGTATGAATAACAAAAGGGGCTTGAATGAGCTTCCAATGGCACGTCCCGGGCGCGGGCGATGTTTGCAGTTAGGTTAGTGCACCGGGCAAGAGCAGGGTGCAGGTCGCAGACGATCACCTGTCGCACAATCCAGCGGCCTCGATATTAGGGGTGACATCCTGGGACAAGGCCTGGGACAAGGATAGAAGCAAACAATTCACGCTTTGCCCGGGGGGATAAGACGCGATCAATGCTGCCACCGCACAAATCGCAGTACGGATTGGGATCAGTGGCATCCGGATGTTTGTCCGCGTACTCTCTTCAGTCTGCCCACGCTTTTGACTGTTTACGGCGATCCGTCACTAACCGCGAGATTGCTAATGGACAAAGAAGTTGAGATCGACGGCGTCGCCCATTGCTTTGTAGCCGACGTCTGAAGGATGCAGATGGTCACCGCTGTCATACGCTGGCAGGAACTGTTTCGAACTCTCCGCATCCCGCGTGGCCTTATCGAAATCG
>Ga0123356_10005696_pt1 | contig 12648 bp, 9 predicted proteins | sample TergutEmb28metaG_2_FD_92546 | JGI IMG/M metagenome (GOLD analysis project Ga0123356, IMG submission 92546) | Embiratermes neotenicus P3 segment gut microbial communities from Petit-Saut dam, French Guiana - Emb289 P3 | ecosystem: Host-associated > Arthropoda: Insects > Digestive system > Gut ... | reverse complement strand
TGGCACAGCAGGTCACCAACCCCGTCGCGTACTTCCCCGTGGACAACAACGGTGTGGTTCTCCAGCTGCCATCGATCGGCAGCGACGGCGCGGCCACCGCCACCGGAACGCTGGTGTTCGGCATCGATACCGAGAGCAACAATGCGCTCGGCAGCGCCACGGTGCTCGACGGTGATACGAGTCAGGGCAACAGCAGCAGCGGGTACATCAGCATCGCATTCAACGGTCAGACCTACCCGGACAGCTATATCGACAGCGGCTCGAACCTGACTTACTTCAATGACAGCTCGATCCCGTCGTGCGCCCAGAGTAGCGTCACGCCCGGGTTCTTCTGTCCGACCTCGACCATAAACCTCAGCGCCACCAACCAGGGCACCAACGGGACGACATCGACAGTGGCCTTCAGCGTCGCGAACGCCACCAACCTGGTGAACGCCAATCCGAGCTTCACTGCCTTCAACAACATGGGCGCACCGATCGCCGGCGCCCCCAGCAGCTTCGACTTCGGCTTGCCGTTCTTCTATGGCCGCAACGTCTACGTCGCGATCTACCAGAAGAACACCTCGCAGGGGCTCGGCCCCTTCTTCGCCTACTGAAGCATCTGGACCCAGGCTCGAGCGGGCTGGCGCTGCCGGCCTGCTCGAGCCCTTCTCAGCCCTCCGGACGGCGGTAGACCTCACTCCCTGCCACCCGGCGCAGCGCGCCCTTCAAGCCTGCAGAGAGCTGCAGCGAGACGACCAGCATCTCCGGCCCCACGCGGCATTCCCGCCCGACACGTGCGGCGAGCTCTCTTTCCGCCGCGCTGTCCACCAGCCTCCACCATGGGGCGGTGGACTGGATGGCGAGCACCAGCAGCGAGCGCTCCGGCTCGTTGCGCAGCACCTTGCGCACGAGCAGCGCGCGCTGGATGCCACTCACCGCTTGCAGGCGGGTGGCAAGCTCTGCCGTCGCGGCAGGGTCGAGGCCATGGGGCAGGAAGCGGTCCCTTGAGCGAACCGTGACCCGTTCACGGCGCACGCGCTCGCCGTCGCCGCCGAGACTCCAGTGACGGCGCTCGTATTCCCTCGCCTGTTCTTCACGGCCGTGGCGGCGGTGGAAACCCACGACGGCCGCGCACGCCGGCTGCTCCAGGGCAGGATCGATGCGCGCGGCGGCGGACACCTGCTCGATGCCGCGCTGATCATTGCGCGCGAGCAGCATCTGGCCATGCCGCCAGAGCGCGCCCACGTGATGCGGGTTGCGCTCGGTCACCTGCTGATACAGCTGCAGAGCGAGATCGCTCGAGCCAAATTCCTCGGTCAGCCGCGCGCGCTCCCACGCCTCCTCCTCCGACAGGGCCGCGGTCTGTGACTTGTCCTCGAGCTGCGTGAGCCGTGCGCGCGAATCGCTGGCGTAGCGGTGGCGCCTGGCCCACCAGCTCTTGACGCGCGAGCGCCAGCCTTCGTCAAGCTCGCGCTTCAAGCTCTCGACCGCGGGCCCCAGCAAGGCCTCGGCAGCGCTCAAGTGGACCGGCGCGGGCTCACCGGCCGTGGCACCGATCGCATTCAGGCGGTCGATGAGACACGGATGGGTGTCGGCGTAGCCGGTGCGCTGCGCGAGCGCGTGGGTGAGCCAGTCTTCCCGTGCTTCCGCGGGCCCCGCCGCTCGCAGCGCCGAGCCGAGCATCGTGAAAGGCGAAACATCGGGCACGGGCTCCGCGTCCGCGCGCCTGAAGACCCCCGGCCAGAAGGTCTCCCCGATGAAGCCCCCTTCCCGGCTCACCCGCAGCAGCGCAGACGCGGTCGCACCCGCCCCCACCACCGCGACAGACATCCGGTCGGCCTCGTATTCCTGCTGGCGCACCTGCACGAAGGAATAGGCATTGAACAGCGGCCCGTACCAGCGGATGAAGCGACTGAAGAGGCCCGCGGTCCAGTGCTCCTGGGCCTTCAGGGCGGACATCAGCCACGCCCAGCTCATGCGCGAGCGATAGATCCAGGCGCCGAAGCGGCCGTGAGCGCCCGAGAGGTGGCCCAGCTCGTGGGCGATGACCGCCTCGAACTCCTCGGGGGAGAGGCACTGCATGAGTGGCAGACCCAGCAGCAGGTAGTTGCGGGTCCCGCCCAGGAAGCCCAGGCGCGGATGCTGCACGATGGCGGCGTTGAAGTCCCCCGTGAGGAGCACCCGGTTTGCCCGTGGCGCGCGCAGCTTGCCTCGCACCTGCTCGATGAGGTCAAACAGCTGCGGGCACTGGCGCGCCGTGAGCCGGTGCCCCTGCGGCGGGCTCACGCGCACCGCCATCGCCCGGGAGGCCACGAAGCCGAGCGCCACCAGCGCCCACCCCGCCTTCTTCATGACCAGCAGAACCGCGGCGCTCACGGCGGAAAGCCAGCCGATCAGCAGCGCGCCGCCGAGCAGCAGGACGACGGCGGCCGCGATGTACCCGTAACCCAGCAGCGCGAGCGCGCCAAGCCTGCGGCGATAGCCCGCCGGGTTCGCCGCCGCTTCCTGCTCGAGCCTTCTTATGAGCGACTCGTAGTCATCCCGAGTCATTTTACGAATCACCACGAAAAGACCCTTTCATCGCTTGGATTATAGGAAGAATGCAGCGTTGGGTTTTGCGACGCAGTTCTTAGCTTTCTCCATTCGCAGACAGTTTTCCATGCGCGAGAGCAAGGCGGGCTCACGCGCCCCAGGAAGGGCAGCCACGGAGGGCAAAGGTTCCCAAGGACTGCCGAAGATCCATGGCTTGACAGATACTTAACAGATTTGATAAATATTGCGCCATCGAGAAAGCATTTGAGGAGCTCCCCATGGCCGCCCACCGCCCCGCTTTCATCCCCTCCGTCGTCTACCGCGACCCGCCCGCCGCGCTCAGGTGGCTCGAGAGCGCCTTTGGCTTCGAGGTGAGCGAGGTCCTGGTGGATAGCGCCGAGAAGATCGTCCATGCCGAGATGAGCCACGGCGAGGGCGTCATCATGGTGGGCAGCGAGTGGGTGGACTGGGCGCGCAGCCCGCTGTCGGTGGACGGCAAGAACACCCAGCGCATTCACGTCCGCCTCGAGAGCGGGATCGATGAGCACTGCGAGCGAGCACGCCGCGCCGGGGCGCAGATCGTCATGGAGCCGGCCGACCAGTTCTACGGCGACCGCACGTACATGGCAGCCGACCTCGACGGCCATCACTGGACCTTCTCGCAGCCGGTGCGCCAGGTCTCAAGGCAAGAGATCGAGACTGTGACCGGCTTCAAGCACCGGCCGCCGAAGTAGCCGATGACCGCGCGCGACCTTGACCGCACGCTCGGTGCGCTGGCCGATCCGTGCCGCAGAAGGGTGGTGGACCTGCTACGCGAGCGCCCGCGCCGGGCGGGCGAGCTCGCGCAGGCAGTGCACATCTCCTTTCCCGCGATGAGCCGTCACCTGCGCACCTTGCGCGAGTGCGGGCTCATAGAGGAGGAGCGCGACCAGTTCGACTCCCGCGTGCGGATCTACCGGCTGCAGCCTGGACGCATGGCAGAGCTGAAAGCATGGCTTGATGAGACCGAGGCGCTGTGGAGCCGGCAGCTCGCGGCCTTCAAGACACACGTGCAGAAGTCCAGGCGATGACCTCGAAGGTCTACCTGGCGCTGCGGGTCCCGGCGAGCCCGCAACGCGCCTTCGAGATCTTCACGCAGGAGATCGCATTGTGGTGGCAGCCGAGCGGCCTCTTCCAGATTGCACCGGGGGGCGATGGGACGCTCAGCTTCGAGCCTGGCGTCGGCGGTCGCCTGATCACGAGACTCCACAGCAGCGAGGTGCTCGAGATCGGGCGCATCGAGGTGTGGGAGCCCGGCAGGCGTCTCGTGTTCACCTGGCGCCAGCAGAGCTTCGATCCCGGCCAGCTAACCTACGTCGAAGTGCTCTTCCAGGCGGTCGGCGATCAGACACGCGTCTCGATCGAGCACCGCGGCTGGGACGGCATCCCGCGCGAGCACGCCGCGCGACACGGGTTCCCGGAGCGGACCACCCTCGAGCATGTGGCTCGCTGGTGGCGGGCGTCGCTCGCCCGGATGGCGGCAAGGGCCAGCGCCCAGCCCTGATGCGGTGTCCGAAACTCCCCGGGTGCGGTAGCCTTCCGAGCCTTCAAGGCCCGCCAAGGCCCGCAAGGTGAGGAGCGAAGAAAATGGATACGATCAAGCCGCTGTTCACGGTCGCTGCAACTGCCACGGGGGGGCGTAATGGCCACACCCAGTCCTCCGATGGCATGGTCAAGGCCGATCTATCGGTTCCGAAGGAGATGGGCGGCCCGGGCAAGCCCGGCACCAGCACGCCCGAGCATTTGTTTGCGGCCGGCTATGCGGCATGCTTCGGCGGCGCCCTGGACTACGTGGCCAAGCAGCAGAAGAAAGACGCGAGCCATGCGATCGTCACCTGCTCCGTCTCGATCGGTCCGCGGGACGCTGGCGGCTTCGGGCTTGCCGTCAAGCTGCATGTCGAGGACCGCAGCCTGCCCCAGGCGGAGCTCGCAGCCCTCGCGAAGGAGGCGCACGAGCAGATATGCCCGTACTCGCATGCGACCCGCGGCAACGTGAATGTGACGCTCGAGACGGTCGGAGCTTGAAGCGGCTGTCGACGGGCAGCAGCCCTGCCCGTCGACCCGACCCGAAGCACAGCGCGCTCAAGGCTAAGGTCCGCGCGCTCACCGCTCGCACGGCAGCGCCGCGGCAGCTCGAGCGCCGATACGCCGATCGGACGATCAATCAACGTCACCCTCTTGCGGGGCGGCGCTGACACCCCTTGACCTCTTCAACCAACAACTAAACAGCTCCGGGTTATCCATTTGATTGCAGTAAGCGTATACGCGCCAAGGCCTGGAACTCGGCCCATGGACTGCGGATTCGCTGCATGGACTTTTGCCTGGCTCCGCTGACCGGACCGCCTAGTTGTCATTCGCTGGCCACCTCTGGAGCAACTCAGACCGCCCGACGTACAGCGCTTCTGCGCCGGGAAAATGAATCGGTCCCGCAGACCGCGGAAGTGACAACACAGCACTACTGAGATACGAGGATTCGAGCGCAGCCTGGTTCCAACCTCCATGGTGGACAGCCTGAACGCGCCCGGTATACTGGGGTTGACCGGTGGGTTTGACTGGAATGCGTGCAACCGCCCGCGCGGCGCATCCTGGTCCCCGCTTCGCTACCTCAAGGTATCTGTTGGGCCGGAGCAGCCGTGACAGGTTGGGGGATGGAAATGCGCTTCGCCGTGTTGCTCCTGTGCCTCGTTCCGGTATTGCCAGCCTTTGCGGCGGAGCCCAGCGCCGCGGCTGTCGATGAGATCTTCTCGGCCTTTGCAAAGCCAACTTCGCCCGGCTGCGCGCTGGGCGTCATCCGCGGCGGGGTCTTTGTCTATCGCCACGGCTATGGCCAGGGGAGCCTGGAGCTGGCTGTGCCGCTCAGCAGCGAGTCCGTGTTCTACATGGGCTCGATCTCCAAGCAATTCACCGCGGCGAGCATTCTCATCGCCGCGCATCGCGGGCTTCTGTCCCTGGACGATGACGTGCACAAGTACATCCCGGAGCTGCCGGACTACGGGCATCCGATCACGCTCCGGCAGATGCTGCATCACACGAGCGGCTTCCGGGACGTGCTGGAGCTGCTGGGGCACTCGGGCCGCAACGCCGCCGACGTCCATCCCTTTGCCGAGATGCTGGACGTTGTCACCCGGCAGAAGGGGCTGAATTTCAATCCGGGCGATGAGTTCCTCTACAGCAACACGAACTACTTTCTGCTCGCCGAGGTGGTCCACCGCGTGAGCAAGGAGCCGCTCTCGCAGTTCGCGCAGGAGAACATCTTCCAGCCGCTGCATATGACGCACACGCGCTTCTACGACGACCATACCGTGGTCGTTCCCGGCCGGGTCGCCGCCTACGCGCCGGGCCGCAACGGGGACTTCCTGGTCGACTGGTCCACCAATTTCGACAAGGTCGGCGATGGCGGCCTGATGAGCAGCGTCGATGACCTGCTTCAATGGGACCAGAACTTCTATGACGACAAGCTGGCGGAAGGGTCAGTCGTGAAGGAGCTGCAGGTGCGTGGCCGCCTCAACAGCGGCAAGGAGATTGACTACGCCTCGGGGCTTTTCATCAGCGAATATCGCGGCCTGCCCACCGTTGAGCATGGCGGATCTCTCTTCGGGTACAGCACCGAGATTCTGCGATTCCCACAGCAGCGCTTCACGGTGATCTGCTTGTGCAACCTCGCGACGGCCAACCCTGGGGTCTTGGCATACAAGGTGGCCGATCTGTACCTCGCGCAGGAGTTCCGGAAACCCGCGCCCGTGGTGCCGAAGCCGGCCACAGCCGCGGCATCGCCCCCGGGGAAGCAGGCCAGCGACTCGGCCCAGTTTGCCGGGACCTACGAAAACGACGTTCACAACACAGTCATGTTCATCACGTCGAACGGCCAGCTGGCCCTTCCGGGTCCAGTGCCACGTGTCCTCGAATCCACCAAGCCGGGCCAGTTCAGCGTGGGCGAGGTGAGCATCGCCTTCGAGCCGGGCAGAGGGGACGGCGTCACGACCGTCAGGATCTCCCGGGGCACAGACGTCCAGTTCAGCGGGGCGCGGATTGAGCTTGCGCACCCAGATGAGGCGCAGCTGGCGGCCTATGCCGGTCACTATCACAGCCAGGAGCTGGATCTGGATGTGACCCTTGCGGTCGAGAAGGGCAGGCTTGTGGTCCATGAGAAGTGGGGCTTTGCTGCGCCGCTGCAGCCTCTGGCGCGTGATGAGTTTGGCGCTGGAGGCACCGCCGCGGTCTTCCGCCGGGATGCGGCCGGCAAGGTGTCCGGCTACGTGATGTTCGGCCAGAGAGCTCGCGGGATGCAGTTCGACCGCATACCTTGAGGGCGCGCGTCAGGGGCTTCCTGGCGCGCCATCCACCACAGTCCGCGAGCGGACGGTCCGAGCGGTTGAGCTCTGGCTCCCCGGTCCACCCGGATGATCGCTCTCCCATCCGGCCTGCCAGCGGCTCATCCACCATGCGTGCCGGGGTCCTCGCGCGGCGGACGGGAGCTTCGAGCTCACCGCCTGACTAGTTCGCGGCGATGTGATCATTCCACCAGCCGCCACCGAGCGCCACGAAGAGTCCGGCGATGGTCTGGTACTGCTGGATCTGGGCAGTGGCGAGCCCGAGCTTAGCCTGCGCGTAGGTGCGCTCGGCGTCGATCAGCTGCAGCACCGTGGTCTTGCCGGCCGCGTAGCTCAGGCGTTGTAGATCGAGCGACTGCCTCGAGATCTCGAGCGCGTGTCGGGAGGTGCTGACGTGCGCAGCATCGTTCTCTACCCCGCGCAGGTCATCGGCGACCTGCTGCAGGCCCGCGAGCACTGTCTCCTGGTAGGAAGCGGCCTGCGCGTTGAAGGTGTCGCGCTCCGCCCGGACCTGTGCGCGCAGCGCCCCACCCTCGAAGATCGGCTGGGTGATGGCGCCACTGCCGCTCACCAGCGAGCTGAAATTCTTGAACAGGCCAGCCGCTGACAAGGCCTGCCGCGAGAGTCCTCCGGTGAGCGTCAGACTCGGAAACTCCTGCGCGATGGCAACACCGATCGCAGCGCTCGCGGCGTGCAGCTGCGACTCGGCGGCCAGGATGTCTGGCCGCTGACGCACCAGGCGCGAGGGCAGGCTGACCGGAACCTGTGCTGGCAAGGTGAACTGCTCGATGTCGAAATCCGGCGCTGCCCAGTCGGCCGGCGAACGGCCCACCAGCACGGCAAGCGCATCGCGCGCGGCCCCCAGCTGCTGCCGCAAGGCCGGCAGTGTGGTCTGATCGGAAGCGAGCTGGGCCTCCGCAGTCAGCACATCGGTCTGGGCGGCGGCGCCCTCCTCGTACTCGCGCCGCGTCAGATCCAGGTTCTTCTGGTCATCGGCGAGCAGCTCCTCGGTCGTCGCGATCTGCAGGCGCGTCGAGGCGATGGTGAGTGCTTGATCGACCACGTTGCCCGTCAGGGTGAGGTAGGCGGCGGCCAGCTGATAGCGCTGCATCTGCGCCTGCGCCCGCTGCTGCTCGACCGTGCGGCGGGTGCCGCCGAAGATATCCAGCGCGTAGCTCGCCGACAGTCCCACTGAATAGGTCGTGAGCCCCGCAGAGCCGAGCGGCACCGTGGTGCCGCTCGAGTGCTGCACGCCAGCGTTCGCGTCCAGCTTCGGCAGCCAGGCCGCCTCGGCAATGAGGACCTGCTCGCGCGCAGCAGCGAGGGTGGCATTGGCCTCAGCCAGCGTGGGGCTCGCGGCGATGGCCTGCCGCAAGGTCTCATCGAGAGCGGCGGACTTGAAGACCTTCCACCACTCACCCGCCAGGTCGGAGCCGAGCGCGCGATGCGGGGCCTGCACGCCCGGGACATCCGAGAGGACCGAGGAGGAGGCCTTGTCGGGGAGGTAATAGGTCTCACTCGGCGGCGCGGCAGGCCGCCTGAAGTCAGGTCCTACCGAGCAGCTCGCAAGCAGCGCCACGGCGGGCACGAGGGCGGCGCGCCTGATCGCGGTGCGCAGCTCATTCATAGCGCAGCGCATCGATCGGATTCAGGCGCGCGGCCTGGCGGGCCGGGTAGTAGCCGAAGAACACCCCGACCGCAGCGGAGAACAGGAAGGCGGCGCCGAGCACCTCGGGCCGCAGCAGGATCGGCCAGCCGGCCACCACCGAGATGATCTGCGAGGCCAGCACTCCCGCACCGATCCCGGCCACCCCGCCCAAGAGCGAAAGCAGCATCGCCTCGATGAGGAACTGCATGAGCACGTGCATCCGCCGCGCGCCGGTGGCCATGCGGATGCCGATCTCCCGGGTACGCTCGGTCACCGACACCAGCAGGATGTTCATGATGCCGATGCCGCCCACGACGAGGGAGATCGAGGCAATCGCTGCGAGCAGCAGCTCCATCGCGCGCGAGCTCTGCTCGGCAACCTGGGCGATCTCGGTCAGGTCGCGCACCTGGAAATCATCCGTCTGACCGGGCTTGATCCGATGCTGCTTCTCGAGCGTGCGGGTGACCTCATCCAGGGCGCTCTTCACCAGCTGCGGGCTGCGAGCCTGGACGTAGATCGTGTTGACGAAGCCCTCGAGCTTCGGCAACACCCCGAAGGGATTGGGAGGCGGTCCGATGGTCGCGAATATGTTGTTCGCGAGAGACTGGGTGGAGCTCGGGGTCGATACCCCGAGCACCCGCTGCTGCGAGGTGGAGAACGGGATGATGACGACATCATCCTGGTCTTGTCCGCCGGAGGAGTGGCCCTTGCGGGCGAGCACGCCGATGACGGCCATGGGGACGTTCTTCACCAGCACGGTGGCGCCGATCGGGCTCGAGAACTCCCCGAACAGGTTCTCGACCACCGTCTGTCCGAGCAGGCACACGGTGGCCCCATCGTGATCCTCCTGATCCGAGAACGGACGGCCCGAGGCGACCGGCCAGTTGCGTATCTTCAGGTAGCTGGAGGAGACCCCCTGCACGCTCGTGCTCCAGTTCTTGTTGCCGTTCACGAGCTGCGTGCCCTGTCGGCTCACGTAGCTGACATCGGCAACCGAGCCATCATCCTCGAGGATGGCGGCCACATCGCGCACACGCAAGGTCGCGCCGCTCCCATTGCCGGCCCGCACCCCGTTGACGCGCGTGCTGCCTGGTATCACCACCAGCAGGTCCGTGCCAAGACTCTGCAGCTGCGCCTCCACGGACGCCCGGGCGCCCTCGCCGACCGCCACCATGGCAATCAGGGCCGCGACGCCGATGAAGACACCGAGCATCGTCAGGGCCGCCCGCAGCTTGTTGCGGCCGATGGCACGCAGGGCCGCAAGCACTGCCAGCCATCCCAGGGTGCGCGCCTCGTGCACCCAGGCATCGATACGCCCCCTGAAGGCTCGCTCGCGGTACGGCGCGATGACAGGCAGCTCGCGCGATTCGAGGGCGAGTGTGCTCTGGGTGCGCTCCTCGCTCACGAGCTGCCCATCGCGCAAGGTGATGATCCGGTCGGCCACTTCTGCCAGCTCGCGCTCGTGGGTCACGAGCACGACTGTGACTCCACGCTGGCGATTGAGCGCGCGCAGGCTCGACATGATCTCGAGCGCCGTCTGCGAGTCGAGATTGCCGGTCGGCTCATCGGCCAGCACGATGGCCGGGTCATTGACGAGCGCGCGCGCAATGGCCACGCGCTGCTGCTGTCCGCCGGAGAGCTGATTGGGCTGATTCGCGCAGCGGTTCTCCAGGCCCATGAGCTTGAGCATCTCGCGCGCACGCTCGGGGTTGCCCTCGACCTGCGCGGCATAGAACAGCGGCAGCTCCACGTTCTCGAGCGCGCTCGTGCGCGGCAGCAGGTTGAAGCTCTGAAACACGAAGCCGATGCGCCGGCCGCGGATGCGCGCCAGCGCCGGCTCATCGAGGCGGGCCACATCGATCCCCTCGAGCAGGTACTGACCCGAGCTGGGCTTGTCGAGGCACCCCAGGATGTTCAGCAGGGTGGACTTGCCCGAGCCGGAAGCGCCCATGATCGCCACGAGCTCGCCGCGGCAGATCGTGAGGCTCAAGCCGCGCAGCGCGTGCACCTCGGTATCACCCAGGCGATAGGTCTTGGTCGCATCGTGGATGACGAGGACCGCCTCGCCGCTCGCCGCCGGCGACGGGGTGCCGAGCGGGACACTCGCAGCGCTCATCCGCCCTCTCCAGCGCGCGCGCTCCGCCGCTCGAGACGGTGCAAGCGCTTCCGTGGCGGCGGTCCGGCCTGCACGCCGGCTTCTGCGCACGGTAACAAAACACCTCGGCGCCGGCCGCGGGAGGGTCCGCTGCGTGATCCTGGGAATCGTGCCTGCATAGCTTTGCGGCCTCGCCCGCTTAGGCGCGAAGCATCAGAACCGGAAGCCCCCACCGCCGCCACGAGCCGGGTTGGTGCCCGGCGGCCGCTCGTTGCCGCCGGCCTGGGGCCGTGGTGCATTCGGTCGCACCGCGTTCACGATGACCTGATCCCCGACCTTGAGCTCATCGCTCGACACCTCGATCAGGGTCCCATCGTCGAGACCCGTGGTCACGCGCACCGGCACCAGGGTCCCCTGGCGCATCACCCACAGGCGCGCGAAGTTGCGCAATCCGCCAGCGCGTGGGCCGTCAGGGCGGGGGCCGCCAGCGCGCGGTCCGCCCTCGCCGCGCGGCGCGCGCGGGCTCGCCGAGCCGCTTGCCGATCCGGAGGCTCCTCGCGCCCGCAGGCCGCCTCCAGGCTCGCCCGCCCCCGCCCGGCGGTCCCCGGCACCGCGGCCGCGGCCCGCAAGGCCTTCCGGAACGAAACGGGTGGCCGGCAGCGGGACGCGCAACACGTTGTTGCGCTCGGCTGTCACGATGTGAGCATCCGCGGTCATGCCCGGATAGAGCGCCATGTCCTTGTTGTCCACATCCACGACCACATCGTAGGTCACGACGTTCTGCACCGTGATCGGGCCGCGGCGGATCTGGCGGACCTTGCCCTCGAAGGTGCGCGTGGGATAGGCCTGGACGGTGAAGTAGCTTCGTTGCCCATCGTGCACCTCCCCGACATCGGCCTCGCTCACATTGGTGTCGACCTGCATCTTGCTCATGTCCTGGCCGATCAGGAACAAGGTCGAGCTCTGCAGGCTCGAGACCACGGTCTGACCCACATCGATGTAGCGGGTGATCACCATGCCATCGACCGGCGAGACGATGTTGGTGTAGCCGAGATTGACCTGGGCCGCATGCAGCACGGCCTCCTTCTGGGCGATCGAGGCCTCATCGAGCGCCACCTGAGCTGTGTCCTGATCGAGCGTCGCCTTGTCGCTGTCCAGGGTCTCCTGCGAGACGATGCCCTGCTCGCGCAGCTTCTTGTCACGAGTGTAGACAAGCTGGGCGTTGGCGGTCGCCGCCTTGTCCTTCACCAGCTGCGCGCGCGAGGAACGCAGGTCCGCGGCGTCCTCATCCACGACCACCTGGAAGGGCAGCGGATCGATGATCGCGCAGCTCTGCCCTCTCTTGACGACCGTGTTGTAGTTGCAGCTCCAGGACTTGATGTTGCCGGAGACATAGGAGCCGACCTGCGCGGTCACGACCGGGTTCAGGGCACCGGTCATGTTGATCGAGCGCACGATGTCACCGCGTGTCACCGGAGCTGTGATGTACCGCAGGGTGTCTCTGAACTGCCACCACCAGATGCCGTAGCCCACCGCTGCCAGCGCCAGGAGGGCCAGCAGCGCCCACGCCGCGCGCCTGTAAGGTGAGCTCGCGGCTTGGGCAGGCCCCACCGAGGGTGTCGTCTCATCCATCAAATACGGACCTTGGAAAGCTTGGCTGCTGCAGCGCCGCGCCGCTCGGGAGGCCAGCCCCCTGCAAGGACAGATAGGGTCACCGCCGCGCGCCGCTGCACCAACACTCTACTGTGTTGCAACCGGTCCTGGCGGATCGGCTTGTAAGATAGTGTTGGGGCGAACGCTGCGAGCGCACGGTAAGCAATGGTAAAGGTGCGCCAGCGCGAGTCGTGTCGGCGGCTCGGCGTCTGCCGGCCTCCACCAGGCAGACCAGGCTACGCGCTGTGACTGGCGGCCTTGGGGACGCTGCGCCTAACTTGGAAGCGAGCGGCGCGCTTGCCAAGCGTGCGCGGCTCCCCTCGCGGCGCAGTGCAAGTCCTCGCGGACCCAGCGCGGGCGAGATTGAG
>Ga0123356_10005695_pt1 | contig 12649 bp, 9 predicted proteins | sample TergutEmb28metaG_2_FD_92546 | JGI IMG/M metagenome (GOLD analysis project Ga0123356, IMG submission 92546) | Embiratermes neotenicus P3 segment gut microbial communities from Petit-Saut dam, French Guiana - Emb289 P3 | ecosystem: Host-associated > Arthropoda: Insects > Digestive system > Gut ... | reverse complement strand
GGAACGCTGACGCTTGGCTTCACAATAACTCCGTTGGCGTCCGGCGGCGGCGATGTAGCCGAAGACAGCACGGGCACGGTTGTGGGCGCGGGGCGTGGAAGCGTGGAGATTGACGACTGGACATACGGCGAAGCGCCAAGCGCCCCCATAGCGCTATCGGCGACGAACGGTGTTGACAACGTGAGAATAGAGTACAAGCGTTGGAACGCGCCGGACGAAACCTACTCCGATATAGTTCCGGCCAACGCCGGCGTCTACACGGTCCGCGCGGTTTTCGCGGCAAACGCGTACTATTCGGAGTGCTTTGCAACTGCGAACTTCACGATATTTAAAATACCGCAGGAGAGGCCGTATATCCCCATGATAGAGGCGGGCGTAAGCACGCCGGCGGATGTACCGGGGTTGTTTGCGGATATTTTGCGGATTCCGGCGGATATCTCAGGGTTGCGGGTGGATGTTTCCGCGTCGAACGTAAAATTTATTTATATGCAGGATATACCTGATATGGAAGTATGGGAGTACAGCATAGACGGCGGGACTCGGTGGATAGACGGCTATGGTATAGACTCGTTGCTGCCGAACACTGAGTATGTCATCCTCATCCGCAAGAGAGAAACTGAAAATTATTTACCGTCCGGGATGGTGGCGGTATTGATAAGAACGCCGGTGGCGGGGTCAGGGGAGATAGAGGGTTTAGTGCCGGAAATAAGCAGCGTACCGGTTGTTGACAGCAAAAGGGACGTGAACCGCGGAGTGGTACTTCTCGGGAGAAGGGTAGTTTCGAGCAGGGCTGAGTTTGCGGTTATGGCGCCTGAGGGTTCGAGGGTAAATATTGTGATTTACGACAAGTTGGGCAATGCTGTTTTCAGGAGGTCGGGCGTGAAGAGCGGAGAAGAGGTAACATGGAACCTGAACAGCGCCGGCCGCGCCGTGGCTAACGGGTCGTATCTCATAGTTGCGGTATCAAGGGATAAAAGCGGCAGGGCGCAAAGGTCTTCGGCGATGTTAAACGTTAGAAAATAGCGCAGAATTGTTGAACAGGGATGTAGGGGCGGCAACCTGCCGCCTGCCTTTGGCCTGACGACGAAAACAAACGTTAATAGGAGGCGGAATTGATAAAAAAGATTGCAGCCATCGCCGCGCTCGCAGCGGCGGTTTTTGCCGTTCACACGCCGGCGGAGACTATTGCCGGCCGGGCGGATACGCGGGAGCCGGTTCTCGTATTTTACGAAGTGCCCGACACCGCGCAAATGGACAACTTCGCGTTTTACACGCGGCAGCGCACGCTCCTGCTCTCCTTACGCAATGAGTTGCTGGTCGTGACAGGCGAGATAAGCACCATCGGGTTCAATTTCGAGGCGGGCCTCATTTTCCCGGGCGGCTTTTTTATAGGCGCGGATGCGGGTGGCGGTATAAATTACTACGGCGCGGCCCTGAATCTGGGCTATACTGTCACAACAGACGATCACTCCGTCCATATTATAGGATTGTCCGGCAACTACCACAACACCACGCTGGTCGCCCGCCTGGTATCCATAGACGGGGCGTTCATCTCGCGCGAGTGCGGGACCAACGAGAGTTTCGCCGGGATTTTCTGGAAAATTATGCCGGGGGACATGAGAGGCCTTGACATTACGAACAAGCTGCTGTTCGGTTACAAGCGCGATTCGGTTTGGTTCGACAGAGAGATTGGGGAAATCGTCACAAAGGATGGTTTCAGCACGACCTACTCCCTGACTGTGGGATATACCTTGATGAAAAGGAGCAGATAGATTGAAAACCGGTACGAATATCATTAAATACGCGGTGCCGTTGTGCCTGCTGCTTTTTACCGCCTGCGCGGATTTTGTATACAGGACTGTAACGGTAAACCAGTTGACGGTCACGTTCGATTCGCAGGGCGGGACGGAGTGCGGGGAGATAGTAACGAAGTACGGGGCGGCCGTGGTCCTGCCCGAGACAGACCGCCCCGAGTACATATTCTCCGGCTGGCACTCCGACCCGGTGCGGGGGGTAAGGCTCGGACGCGCCGGAGACGAGTATGTAGTGAGAAACAGCATAACAATGTACGCCCGCTGGGTAAGGGACCTGGAAGTAAGCGGTGGAGACAGCGTAATAAACGGCATACCGGCCGTGCGCGTGTCGGTAGAAGCGGCGACATTTATAATGGGAAGCCCCCCAAGCGAAGCCGGTCGCTATTTTGACGAGGTGCAGCGCGAGGTGACGATATCGAAAGGCTACTGGATAAGCAAGTACCCGGTAACGAACTTCCAGTTCGGAAAAACGGTCCCGTACGATCAGGAAAATCACCCGGTAACAGGCGTAACCTGGCAGGAAGCGCTGGACTACGCCGTAAGCAAAGGCGGCAATTTGCCAACGGAAGCGCAATGGGAGTTCGCGGCAAGGGGCGGCAACATGAGCCGCGGGCACATCTACAGCGGAAGCGATGTTTTGGGGGATGTGGGTTGGTACGAGGGCAATGCCGGCGGCCAAACAAACCCGACAGGCCAAAAGCAACCCAACGAATTAGGCATCCACGACATGAGCGGAAACGTATTCGAATGGTGCGCAGACTGGTACGGCTACCACACGGAAGAGCCAATAACCGACCCAACAGGCCCAACAACAGGCCCGGGCCGAATATCAAGAGGAGGGGCATGGGACCGCCCCGCCAGAGACGGAAGGGTGGCGGACAGGGCATATTCGGACCCATATACGCCTAATGATAATATAGGATTCCGTATTGTATTTACGACAGAATAGGGGTGGATTAACGTCAAAATTCAAAGGCAGGCGGCAGGTTGCCGCCCCTACAGATTTTTTGCCGTTGACGTTATGAGTGCCGGGCGGACAGCCCGGCGCCCCGCGGCAGCGGGGCTCAACGTCCAAGCGACTGCTCAGACCCTCGCGGACCGAGTTGCAACCGACGAAACTTTTTCCCAAATTGCTTTTAAGCCTTTTACTTGCATTTCCCTCACGCATAAATTATTTTTATCTTTCTTTTCTAAAAAAATTAGCGCTTCAAGGGAGCTCTGATAATACCATGATTCCAGTATCTGACAAGGATTTTCCTGTTGTTGACAGGGCGGCCGACAACATCCGCCTGCTGACGGTCGCCATGGTCGAAAAGGCCAAATCGGGGCATCCCGGCGGTGCTATGGGCGGTGCTGATTTCATTAATATATTGTATACGGAGTTCCTGAACTGGGATCCGGACGATACGGCCTGGGTCAACCGCGACCGGTTCTACTTAGATCCCGGACACATGTCGCCGATGCTCTACTCTGAGCTTGCGTTTTGCGGTTTGTTGTCTATGGACGACATAAAAAACTTTCGTCAGTGGGACAGCCGGACGCCCGGCCACCCTGAAAAATCCGCTCGCCGCATGATCGACAACACCTCCGGGCCGCTGGGCCAGGGGCACGCGATGGGGCTTGGGGCGGCGATTGCCGAGCGGTTCCTCGCCGCGCGTTTTGGCGAGTGGATGGCGCACAAGACCTACGCCTTTATATCGGACGGCGGGATTCAGGAAGAGATTTCGCAGGGCGTGGGGCGGCTCGCGGGGCACTTGGGGCTCAGCAATTTTATAATGTTTTTTGATTCGAACGACATCCAGCTCTCAAGCGGCACCGACGACGTGACGAGCGAGGACACCGAGGCGAAGTACCGGGCGTGGGGCTGGAACGTGCTGACGATAGACGGCAACGATCAGCACCAGATCCGCAAGGCTTTGGCTGCCGCCGTTAACGAGAAGGAGCGCCCTACGCTTATCATCGGCAAGACGGTGATGGGCAAAGGCGCGATTGCGAAGGATGGCGGGTCGTTTGAGCGCAAGATTTCGACCCACGGCCAGCCGCTGTCGAACGCCGGGGGGGATATTGAGGCGACTGTCAGAAAATTGGGTGGCGATCCGGCCGACCCATTTGTGATTTTCCCCGATGTCGCCGAGTACTACGGGCGGATTCTCGACAAAAAGCGCGAATACGCCAGCGCCAAAAAGGCTGAGTATGCCGAGTGGGAGAGAAAAAACCCCGAACTTGCCAAAAAATTCGCGGCGTTCATGGGGTTTGAGCTGCCTGATATCGACTGGGCGGCGGTACAGCACAAGTCCAACATCCCGACCCGCGGCGCTTCCGGCGCTATCCTCGGCATGTTCTCCGAGAAGGTCGAAAACATGATAGTTTCGTCCGCCGACCTCGCGAACAGCGATATGACCGATGGTTTCCTCAAATCGTCCAAGATCTTCAAAAAGGGCGATTTTTCGGGCGGATTCCTGCAAGCCGGCGTAGCGGAGCTGACTATGGCTACGGTGATGAACGGCATTGCCTCGCACGGCGGTGTACTGGCGGTTTGCGGGACGTTCTTTGCGTTTTCGGACTACATGAAGCCCGCGATGCGCATGGCCGCCCTGATGGGGTTGCCGGTAAAGTACGTCTGGTCGCACGATACGTTCAGGGTGGGGGAGGACGGCCCGACCCACCAGCCCATAGAGCATGAATTGCAGGTGCGGCTGTTAGAAAAGATGAACAATCTGCGCGACCGCCGCAGCATGCTCGTTTTGCGCCCGGCAGACCCGGCTGAGACTACTGTGGCGTGGAAGCTGGCGCTTGAGAATTTCCACGGGCCCACGGCGCTGCTGCTGAGCCGTCAGGTTGTGAGCGACATTCCGGTGTCGTCCCCGTCCGCAACCCGCTTTAACGACGCGCTGGCCGCCGAACGCGGGGCTTACGCCGTTATCGATTGCGACGATCCCGGGCTGATATTGGTAGCGAACGGCGCGGAGGTGTTCGCCTGCGTCGAGGCCGCTGCCGTCCTCAAAAAGGATCACGGCATCAATGTTCGCGTCATCAGCGCGATTTCGGAGGGGCTGTTCAGGGATCAGTCCAAGGAGTGCCGCGAAAAGCTGCTTCCGTTCGGCAAGCCGGTGATGGGTTTCACGGCGGGCCTGCCGGCCGTCTACGCTTCGATGGTTGGGCCTTTGGGCAAAACAGTCGGCTTGGAGCGCTTCGGTGCGTCGGCCCCGTTCAAGGTTTTGGAAGAGAAGTTCGGGTACACGCTTGATAACCTGGTCAGGCAGGCTCTTGATTACCTTGGCGAATACAAATTGATGGTTGAGCGTGTGAAATCGTTGTAATTGCACGTTTTCTGCAACCCATACGTTGCGGGCGACCGAGGGCGGTCGCCCCTACGGGATATTTCCGGCAAACACATTGTAGGGGCGACCGCCCCGGTCGCCCGCAACGTATGTTATCGTAAAACCGCTATGATGTGAACATCATCGACGCGATGGAGAAATAGATCAATATCCCGACGATGTCCACGACGCTTGCGACGAGCGGCGCGCTGGCCATCGCGGGGTCTTTTTTCAGTTTTTGCAGTATGAACGGCAGGCACATCCCTATCAGGCTGCCCGTTATCACAATGGCGAACATCGACAGCGCTACCACTACGGCGAGCAGGAACCCGTCTCTGAAAACCCCAAGTACCGCGGCCGCCGCGCCCATTACTCCGCCGAGCGCGCTTGCGACTAAAAGCTCCTTGAAGATCATTCTGCCCCAGTCCTTCATCCGCACGTCGCCGGTCGCCAGGGCGCGCACCATCAGCGTGGCCGACTGCGACCCTGTGTTTCCGCCGCTGCCTATGAGCAGCGTAAGGAAGAACACTAATGCCGTCTTCGCCGCGATGGTGTCTTCGAAGAACGCGATCCCCGCGCCGGAGAAGATGCTGACGAATACGAGCAGTATTAACCAGACTATTCGGCTCTTGTAGAGCACCCAGATGGACGCCTCTTTGAGGTTTTCGATGGGGCCGTCGACCCCCTCCACGCTCACGGCGCCGAGCTTGTGGAAGTCCTCCGTCGCGTGTGTTTCGGCGATGTCCATGAGGTCGTCGACCGTGACGATACCGAGCAGTATGCCCTCCGAGTCTACCACGGGCAGCGCGAAGTAGTTGTATTTCTTGATCATGTCCACCGCTGCTTCCTGCGAGTTCGTGGCTTCGATTGCCATGAAGTTGTAGTCCATGAGTGCGCTTACTTCTTCGTCCGGCGAGGCGAGGATGAGGCGGCTGAGCGTCATGTCGTCTATCAGCTTGTCGGTGGAGTCGGTGATGTACACCACGTTTATGGTTTCCGAGTCGTGGCCGAACCTGCGTATGTGGTCAAGCGCCTTGCGGACGGTCCAGCTCTCCTTGATTTGCACTACGCTTGGCGTCATCATCCTGCCGACGCTGCCCTCGGGGTAGCCTAAGAGTTCGCGCGTGAGTTTGAGGTCCTGCGGGCTGAGGAGGTTGAGGAGCCTGCGCGTCGTCGCGACCGGCATCTCGTCCATAAGCGCGGTGCGGTCGTCGGGGTCGAGGTCGGCGAGTATCCTGCGGACCTCCGTGTTCGTCAGGTCGGAGAGCATCTCGTCCTGAATTTCAGGGGGCAGCTCCGCGAACGTGTCGGCGGCGAAGTAGTGCGGCAGGAACCGGATGACGTGGATGCGGTGCACCGGCTCGATGTGCGTCATGAACTCCGCGACCTCAGGCGACGGCCACGACGAAATGGCGAGGCGCAGGTCGATCCACTTCCAGGCCTCAACTAACGGCATAACCTCGGCAAACTGCGGCGGCATGGCGTCCGCGCCCCAGTCGTCGTCGTCGTTTTCCGGTGGCGGGCCGATGGGGACGATGATGTCGTCGTGCTCGCCGGAGGGCAGCGCGCCCGCGTCGACGCCCGCGTTGACGTCTATGGACGCGGTCTCCTCGAGGATCTCGTTATTGTCGTCTGCGGTCGCCATAATAATGGAATATAATTCATGCCCACGCCAAATGGCATAAAATTAGGACGCATCCCTTCGGGATGCGGAAATGATGTGTGGGTATCATTTCTACCAGGCGATACATCCCTTCGGGATGTAAAACCCATGCTTACCGTTGATGTTGTGTTTTCGCATCCCAAAGGGATGCGCCGCCTGGTAGAAAGCGTATTATCCGATTTTTTTCGCATCCCGGAGGGATGCGCCCCCGCCGTGATGTATATTATGGCATCATGGAACCCGATGAACAGCCGCAAAAACACCTGTCTCAGCACCACGGCGACATTCTCACAGAGACCGATATCCCCATCGACGCGGGGTTAAAATCGGCCGGTATCGACCGGACGAAGCTGTCGCTTATGCACCTTGCGTGGCCTATATGGATCGAGAACATCATCCGGGTGGCGATAACGAGCGCCGACGTGTTTATGCTGAGTTTTTACTCGGAAGAGGCCGTCGCCGCGACGGGCCTTATCACGCAGATCACCTTTTTTGTCGTCATCATGTACCTTATGGTGGCTTCCGGCGCGAGCATCATCATCTCCCAGAACCTCGGCGCGCGCAATACTGCAGCCGCGGGGCAGGTGGCGCAGGGCAGCATCATACTGGCAATAGTATTCTCCGTTATCCTGAGTGCGATAATGTGCCTGACCGCCGAAAAGATAGTGGGCTTCTACCGGCTCGACCCGCAGGTACACAGGTACGCAATGGAGTATCTGCTGATATACTGCGCCGGGTCGGTGTCCGTAGCGCTGAGCATGATCCTGTCGACTATCATCCGCTCCTACGGCCACAGCCGCGGGCCGATGGTGATAAACGCGGCGGCGATGGTGATAAGCGTAATCGGCAACTACATCTTCATCTTCGGCGCGTTCGGCGCCCCGGTCCTCGGCGTCAAGGGCGTCGCGCTGTCAACGGTTTTCAGTCAGGTAGTCGCGTGCGTGCTACTCTGGATAATGCTGAAAAAACGGCACGACATCGTATTGGAAAAAGGCGGGATGCGCAAGGTGCCCAAAGGCGTCTACCGCCAGATATTGGCAGTAGGCGTCCCGACGGCGGGGGAGAACCTCTCCTGGACCCTCGGTCAGATAGTGATAATGCGCTTCATAGCGTCGCTTGGCACCGAGGCGATGGCGGCGTACGTCTACGCTATTACGCTTCTGCGCTTCGTCTTCATAACGTCAATATCAATAGGCAGCGCCACGCAGATAAAGGTAGGCTACTACGTGGGCGCTGGGATGGCAAACGTTGCGCAGCGCAAGGTATACAGATACTTCTTAACGGGCGTGGTGATAACAGTAGTTTTGGTGGTGATAGTCAAGCTGTTCCAGCAGCCTTTCCTGTCCCTCTTTACGCAAAACGAAAACATCCACGCGCTCGCCTTTATGATGCTGACGGTCGCGCTGATATACGAGCCGGGAAGGAATTTTAATGTGATAATCATCCCCGCGCTGAAAGGCGCCGGGGACGTGCGGTTCCCCGTGTACGTGGGGGCAATCTTCATGTGGGGCGTCGGAGTCCTGCTGGCGTATGTTTTCGGGATATCGCTCGGGTGGGGGCTTTTTGGGATATTGGTGGCATTGATGATGGACGAGTGGCTGCGCGGGAGCGTGATGCTCCTGCGGTGGAAGGGCGGGAAGTGGAAGAGTAAGGCATTAGTCAAGAATTAAAAAACGTATTGACTATTTTATTGTATTCGGATAGTGATTCACAACGCAATATCTTTTCGCCCGATTCGCCGCCAGGATCAATGCCGTCGGACAGATACCGCCAGATTTCCTTCATTCTGCCGAGGGTTTTTATGGGGTGGGGATGGCCTTTGCAGGCGTCAAGCAGGTCATCCAGAAAAATTCGTATTGATCCCGGCTTTTCTCCCCTCAATTCATTCATCAAACACGGATTTTTAATAAGCCCCCTGCCAATCATCCACCTGTTGACATCAGGAAAACGCGTGGCCAGGCGATTGAAATCATCAACTGTACAGATATCCCCATTATATACGGTGGTATGCGTTGATTTTCGCAGGCAGATTTCGAATTTGTCGATATCAACGGTGCCGTCGTACATCTGAACGCCTATTCTTGGGTGGATGATAATTTCTTTCAGCGGATAAGTATTGAATATCGGCATCAATCCTTCAAGATCATCCTTATTCTCCAAGCCGAGACGTACTTTTACAGATAGTGGGATTGATAATTTCGGTACGATATCATCAAGAAATCGTTCGATAATATCTTTGTGCGGCAAAAGCCCGCTTCCGCGTCTCTTTTTGGTGATGAGCGGGGCGGGGCAGCCCAGGTTCCAGTTTACGGATGCGAATCCCAAATCGGCGAATTTATTGCACAGCAGCAAGAAGCCGCCTGGATCGTTACCGATGATTTGCGGGATCAACCTCTCAGGGTCATTATCATCACCCGGCAGTATATCCTTGATATGGTACTCCTTAACGCGTGTACCGAGGATGGTCGACACGAACGGCGCCAGCATGTAATCGAATTTGCCGAAGTGCCGCTCGTAAACATTGCGAAAGGTTACGTCGGTAATGCCGCGCAGCGGGGCCAAGTAGTATTTGTGGTTTTTTGTTGATGTCGACATTCTAATACCTGAACCTCATCCCCAATTCAAAAAGCTGATCTCTGCTGAACAGCGGCAGCGCCCTCGGAAATTCGTAGTTGTAGTTGATAAATACGCCAAAAGTGTGCCGGCGGTTGTAAACATCCGCGTCAATACCAAGCGTTCCTGCCCAGTAGCCTTTGCCATCAGTATCAATAAAGAGTACAAGTTCGTTAGTCCCGCTGAACATCCACGACTTTGTCCTGTAAAACGAGTATCCGGCATCAACGCCTGCTGTGGATTTCCACGGGTGTCCGCCTGACAGGAGTGTAGTGTCCATATCACCAAATTTGCGGATGAAGTAACCGGTCCACGCGCTCCACCTTAAATTATCCACGTATCCCTCACGCCCTTTGTCGATATAACCCTTTTTCATTTGTTGATACCGATAATTTGCTGATGATGCTTTGATATAGGCCTTGTTCCAGTACGCCGTAGGGCGCGTCAGGCGGTCTACCTCGTGGAAGCATCTGTGGTCGAGACCTGCCTGCCAGGATATTTCGCGATGACGGTATTCAAAAAACGGCACTATCGCGTAATTGACCTCCTGCGGGTCAAACAGTATCGCCTCGTTCTGCCGGCCCATCCCCAGATAATTGGTGTAGAGCAGCCCGAAGTGGAAAAAGTCATCGTAGGATACCAGCATCATCTCAAACCTCGTTTCGGCGGACATCAAGTATGCCTCGCGGAAATCGCTGCTCTTATGATTAAAAAACGTGCGCAGGTCCTGGTCAAAATAGTATTCGGTCAAGAAATCAACACGGTTCCAAAAAGAATTGGTATTGGCGTCATCGGAATAGGATGATGTGTTGATGATAATGATGGTTGCAGAAATTAATTTAATTAAATTTTTCATCCGAACAGATCCTGCTGCCCCGATACTAACCTGTCAAAATCCTTGCCTGACCACCACAATATAGAATCCGCCACAGGCCTCAACTGGCAATCTACATAATGTTGATAATCAAGCGCCGCCGACAATTTTTCTACCGGCTGCGGGCCGTTCTTCGTAATATAGTATTTTACCAAACGCACCGGTGCGTCTAACAGCTTGGCGGCCTGGACGTGCGGCGGGACGTTTACCGTATACTCGTCGATGCTTTTGCGCATTCTCTTTCTGTAAATCAGCTTATCGTCATACTCGCCGCGCTGCAAACGCCCGGATATGGTGATGATGTAGTCGTCAAGCGGCTGCCCTGAAAAGAATTTGATGAAGAGTTCGCGCTGAAAATCCTACGCCAGGTCTGTCCAGTCGCTCCTTGCCGACTCCATCCCCTTGAACGTCAGCTCCATCCCGCCGTCCTTATCGACGACTGCCCCGCAATAATGTTTTTTCGTTCCCTGCCCAACCTCACCGCCGTGCCTCAGCGACGGGATGAAGAAGTGGCGGAAGTGGCACTCGTATTTCAGCTCTAACGCGGATGTTACGCCGTATACATCTTTCAAATGTTCACGCAGCCATGTTCCCATATCCGTTGATATAGACTTGCCGATTTCGCCGGCTTTATCCTCCATGCCTGCCCCCAGATTAACGAATATCGAGTCTGTATCCCCGTATATAACTTTTTTTTCGCTGATCTTTTCGATGTGCTCGATTGAAGTTTTTAATATGTGCTGGCCGGTCTTTGTTATCGACCCCGACACGTGCTCCGAAAAGAATCTGCATCCTGTTGACCCCAGCACTCCGGCGAAGCTGTTCATTACTAATTTTATAGCTGTTGACAGGTATGGGTTTTTCTGTTCGTTTGCGGCTGCGCGCCCGGCCATCAGCTCGCGGATTATTTCGGGCAGGATGGTGTTGGTTTTTGAGAACGATGTGCCTATGGGCGTTGTGATTTTGTCGTCGTCGCCGTTAATCACCCTGAACCCGAGCGGGTCTATCATAAAGGTCATTATTATTGACGGGTAGAGGCTTTTGAAGTCAAAGACGAGGACGTTGTCGTACAATCCCGGCGTTGGTTCGAGCACGTGTCCGCCTACTAACGGGCGCGACGGCATGGTGATGTCCGCCGTATCGTTGGCTGCGAACCCCGCGCGGTGCAGGCGCGGGAGGTAGAGGTGGTCGAACGAGGCGACGCTGCCGCCGACGCTGTCTAAGGTCTGCCCGGTCCGCTTTGACCGCTCGACCGCGTTTTGCAGAATTTCGGCGTCTTTAAATATGCCGAGGATGATTTTCGCGTTTGCGAGGCTGTCGCTGAAATCCAACTGGCAGTCGTCGGTGGAGTGGTTGTAGGCGCGCATCATCGACGGCACATCCATCACCACGCGGCCCGGGATCCTCGCGGACCATACCGTTCTCGTTATCATCTCCGTCCGCCATGACCTGCTGCGCTCCGCGCTTGTCACGCGGCTGCCTTTTTCGCGGCCCGGTTCGAAAGGGATACTGTTTTTTTCGCACCGCTCCCGGATTATCCTGAGCGTGAAGTCGACCACTTTCCAGCCGATGATGATGTCGGGGTCGCGTTTTTGGATGTGCGCGAGGAAATCGGCGAGAATCTGGCGCTCGCTGCCGCCGGTGATTTTGTGCGTTGCTGTCTCCTCGGCGCAGGAGATGGCGCGTATCGTTTCGTTATCCCCGGTATCAATACATACTGCCATGACCCGAAATTCCGGGACGAACGTGCCGCCGCGGATGTGCGGGTTGGCCATTGTTGTGTGCTGGCCGGTTCGCCTTGCTTCACCGGCGGCCCGCATTGACCCGCTGACCATCCTCTCCATGAGGTAGCGCGCCAGGGGGTTGACGTCGGATTCGAAGAGCGTGTGCCCCGCCTCTCTGAGCCGCCGGGCGGTTTGCTGCATCGTCGTGTATGTATTGAAGTAGAGGCAGTCGATGTCCTCTGAGTTAAGCGACCGCATTGGCAGCGGTTTGCGCTCCGCGGCGGCCGCGGTTTCGCTTGCCGGGACGCTTCTTTGGCAGAAGAAGAGCGGGCGGAAGTCGTCCACAGAAATCCGCACCCGCTCCCCGTCCGCGCCGGCGGCCCATAGCGTGATTTCGAAGCGGGGCCCGCTGTCCCGGTAGCTGTCGGTCAACAAAAAACACTCAAGGGTTGAATTGGCCATGTACATATTATATATTATAGCTGGGGCAGATTTGTAGAAAAAAGTGTTTTTTTGGTTTTTTGGGGGATGAAACCCGTAATAATAGTGGGCCAATTACATAATTAAATTTTTAAAAGGAGGTATTATATGGATATGGACAATGTATGGGAAAAGATCAAAAAGGGTTTGAAGGACGGCGC
>Ga0123356_10005694_pt1 | contig 12650 bp, 10 predicted proteins | sample TergutEmb28metaG_2_FD_92546 | JGI IMG/M metagenome (GOLD analysis project Ga0123356, IMG submission 92546) | Embiratermes neotenicus P3 segment gut microbial communities from Petit-Saut dam, French Guiana - Emb289 P3 | ecosystem: Host-associated > Arthropoda: Insects > Digestive system > Gut ... | reverse complement strand
GGTTGGCTTCACCAGTAGCGGGATTGGCGTTGGCTGTCAGTGAACCACCAGCCACCAACCCCGTCGCCACTGCCACCACCATTATTCTTAGTCGGATTGTCTGTCTCATAGTGTTACCACCTTTTCTAGCCACTGGCCGGTCACCAGTTAGTACCGATCTGCTTAGCGGGGGTATAGAACCCACCGGAACCATTCGCCCTGTAGAAATGCAACGTCCGGTATTGGTTGTGTATGGCTATCACGTCTGCCTTGCCGTCACCATCGAGGTCCGCGCCCCCCACCGCCGTGTAGTTGTTCCAACCAGTCCCGATCGCCTGAGCCGCCTTGACGGTGCCGTTACCGTTGCCCTTGTAGAAGTACATGGTGCCGTTGGTGTGAACCGTCAACAGATCGGCTTTCCCATCACCATCAAAGTCACGCCCACCAACCAGGGTGTGGCTACCCCAGGCCAGGGAGCCCCCCACCTGGATCCTTGACTTCACGCCACCAGAACCATTACCCGGATACAGCCACAACGCGCCAGCCGAATTAACCGCCAACAAATCCTGGATCCCATCGGAGTTGAAATCACCGGCCGCCATCACCTTATAGTTCTTCCACCCCTGACTGGACTGAATCTTTGCACCCAAGCCACCACCCCCACGACCCTGCTGGTAGTACATCACCCCAGTAGCGTCAATCGAGAGCACATCAGCTATCCCGTCACCATCCCAGTCCCCTGGCATTAGTATCCTAGAACCAGCCAACCCCACGTCCATCAAACCAGGTGGCGAACCCAACGAGAAACCAGGCTTCCCCTGATAAGCCACCAGGTTACCGTTCCCATCCAACCCAATCACTTCACCATACTGATCCCCAGTAAAGTCCGGACTAATCGCTATCTGAGCAAACGGCAACGACAAACCACTAGTCACCGACGGCACACCCAACCCAGGCGCCCGCACCAACTTCGACCCCGTAGCCACCAAAGCCGTATTCATCGGCGTAAACACGGCCATTTTACCAACGTAGCCGCTGTTTATTCCGAGCATTACCACTCCGGTTGGCCCCCTGTAATAGACCGGTCCGCCAGAATCTCCACCTATTGTAGGATATCCTGCCATAGCTAATCCTTGAACGATTCGGCACTGTCCTGTGACTAGTGAGCAGTAATTTGTTGGTGTCGTGAAGTTTAACTGGGTAATTTTCGCGCAGGATTGAGCATTAGACGCTGCCCCTCTCATGCAGGCTACACTGTTCACGCGAGGACGGGCCCAGCCAGTAATGTTTTCTGCCGATGAGGAGGTCACAAACACCGATGCTTTAACATTCACATCCGACTTTAGACTAAACGATGCGATGTCACCAGTGATCGGCACATTTGCGGTGCCTGAACCCCAGTTTGAAACGTCGACTTTGCCGATAGTGATAGTGTCGGAATAGTCATTATACCAGACATTGTGGTTGACGTTGCCGCAGTGACCTGCGGTCAACATATAGTTCGCTCCAGCCTTTTTCACCCAGGCGCCAGAGGTGCAACCGGAGGTTGTTAGGCGAATTTGTTTACCGGCCCGCAACGCCCCGGTGGTGTTCGATTCAGTCGGGTTGAGTGGTTCCGATGGTATAATTGGCTCAGTCACCTCCACCTCAACCAGGATCTCCCCAGCGGCTAATGATGGAGCCCGTGTACCAGCAGGCACAGCCCTAAAACCGTCAACTGCCTCAACCTGGCTGACAGCCAAAGTCATCTGGTCTTCTAAGACACCTAGACTAACCATGCCGTTGATGTAGTCGGGCCCCACGTATACCCAGCCCTCCGGCGCCTCAGCAGCCAGCGTGGAGACCGCGTTGTCTAATGCCGCGCGCCCAACCGGGCAGTCAGCCACCTCAAGACGAGCAATTGTGTTCCAGCCTTCAGACAAGGATTCATCGTTCCTAGTCTTACCCAAAACGCCAAGCACAAAACCCATCTGGTCTTCTGCCACCCACAAATCAACGTAGCGGTCACCCAGAGTTTCGCGAGCCCTGTCCTCGATCATGTCCCCCAATCGGGGGTCCACACCATATTCCTCAAGCAGGCCAAGATCTTCGGTCGGGTCAACCAGGTCAACTCCCACCGTAGAATCGGCTGTGTCCAATGGCTCAGCCCCAGCCATCAGGGGGGGGGCTGAGCCAGCCAGCCCGATCATTAGTAGAAACGTCAAACCTGTTTTGAACATTATTGTTTTCAATGTAAGCCTCCAGGGCTGAACTTTCCCGGTGCGGGGCCGCCACGGGGAACAGCGATGAACAGCGCCCTCGCCAATCCCTACCAAGACTACCCGGTTCCTTTGTGGGTCTGGCCGGGAACCAGTCAAGCATTTCACCGCCTTGTCCAGCGCCAGCACGCGGTCCAGGCTGGTCCAGCTGGGGACAATGAAGTGTGTCACCGGTGCCTGGTGTTAGTAATTGCGCAAAATATCCGCCGCTGCTGTGACCTGCATTGTTAGTCGATTACCGGTGGCAGATCCTTCCACCACTCAAACAAAGCTCTGTGGATGGTGCAAGGCTGGGTCACCTAGACCGGTCAGGTGGGGCGGTGACATGATGAAGGCATGCTGTCAGTCACCACACTCAACGCCAACGGCATCAGGGCAGCCATGCGCAAGGGCATGGGCTCTTGGCTCAAGGCAGCTGCGCCGGACATCTTGTGTCTGCAAGAGGTCCGGGCACCAGACCAGGTGCTGGCAGAGTTGGGCGCTGACCGGGAGCTGCTGGCCGAGGCTTGCCAAATCAAGGGCCGCGCCGGTGTGGCCATTGCCTCGCTGCTACCCATTTCCCAGAGACGCTTTGGGGTTGGCCTGCCAGGCGAGGTCCACACTGGTCGCTGGGTTGAGGCGGACTTGGTTGAGCCGGACCTGACGGTGGTCAGCGCCTACGTCCATTCCGGCGAGGTGGGCACCGTGCGCCAGGAACAGAAGATCGCCTTTCTTGGGCAAATGACCAAGCGTCTGCGTGAATTGGCGGCCAGTGGCCGCGATGTGCTGGTCTGTGGTGATTTCAACGTGGCCCACCACAACGTGGACATTAAGAACTGGCGCGCCAATCAGAAGAATTCTGGTTTCCTACCCGAGGAGCGGGCTTATCTGACAAAGTGGTTTGACAAGCTGGGTTGGGTTGACCTGGGCCGCAAGCTGTCCCACGAGGGACCCGGTCCGTACACCTGGTGGTCCTGGCGTGGCAAGGCCTTTGATAATGACACCGGGTGGCGGATCGACTATCAGATTGCCACGCCTTCGCTAGCTGCCAAAGCTGTTGGCTGCCGGGTGGACCGGCCCGATTCCTATGATTCGCGCTGGACCGACCATGCGCCTCTAACGGTCGACTTTGACCTACCTGGCTACCAGCCTGGTTCGGTTACTGGCTAAACAGTCCCCTAGCCGCAGTGGTTCTCGTTGGCGTTGCAGAAGGTGTCGGTGTCAATCTCTAGCTGGAATAAACCCTGGTTGTAGGCGTCATCCAAGGTCGTCCAGTCAAACTGGACAGTAGCCATGCAAGTGTCGCCAGACCTGACCAAGCCATAGCGGCTGACACAATCACTCAGTCCCTCCGGCTGGCCCACGCCCAACAACCAGGCCAGTGGTGGATCGCCTAGGTAGGGCTCGCCAAAGGCGGTGTTGAGGGGACGGATACTGAAGTTAAACCACATCGCTGAGGGTAGCAAGGACCCCTCATCCAACTGCAGTAATACATGATCAACACCAATGTCTAGCAACGCTTCGGGTAGGTCCTGAGCCTCGGCGTCAAAGACCATGCCCATGCCGTCCGCACCCCAGTAACCACCATTCGCCACGGCCGCTAACACCGAATCCCGCAGCACAGACATCTGATAGGGCACTTGATCGGTCCAGACCACGCAGCGATCTTCCGCAACGCATTCGGCCAAAGTGTATTCACGGGAGCCATATGCCACTGTGGCGTGCCACACCTCCAGCTCGGAGATGACACCGTCAGCGGTTTGGTACAACCCCTCCTGAATCACCTCGGCATCGGCCAGCTCATTGGGGTAAGAGTAGAGGCTACGCAGGGCTGTGCTGCCATCGACGGAGACGGTTTCCCTCACCATCAAACGACCGCCCGGGTCATGGTATTGGCGCAGCCACACCAGGTCGGGAGCGGCCAGGGCAGCGGCAACCTCTTCCACGCTTGGCCCATCAGGGCCCAACGGTGGCGGGGTGTCGGTTGGCTGGTCCGTTGGCTGGTCCGTTGGCTGGTCGGCCGGTTCGGTGGTGGGTGCTGCGCGGGTTGGCCTGGTGGTGGCACCGACCGTGGTGGGCTCATCACCCCGATTGACCAGCCACCAAACCAGGCCGCCGCCGGCTCCCAGAGCCAGAGCGACTAATACGGCAATGATGCCAATGGTCAGCCCCGACAAGCCGCGTCGTGGCGGCGGCGGTGGCGGAGGCTGGGGTGGCAGGTAGCCACCAGCTGAGCCGCCAGGAGGTGGATGGGGTGGCGGGTAGCCACTACCTGGACCGCTCGGCGGTGGCTGGGGTGGGTTATTCCACTGGCTAGATGGCGGTTGATAAGTCACTGGCAGACACCTTCAGGCTTGAGCTTCTTGTTCGAGCCAGTGTTCCACTAATTTGGCCCTGAAGAGGATTCGTGCGGGGTTCACAGCGCATCAGCTACTGGCTACACCACCGCCGGCAGTCCAATCTGGTTGACTCCCGGCCTATAGATCCTCCAGTGCGACCTGACGGTAGTCCGGTGGAATTGCCAGAGCGAGTGGGTCGCGTTCCACCGAACGGGTGGCCCACGACCACTGAACTGAGGCTTGACAGGTGCCTGCCGGCGGCTGTTGGTCGGGCAGGCCAACCTCCCAGCAGTCGCCCTCCTGTTGGGTCAGCATGTCCGGCAGGTAAAGGTTGGGTTGACTAGATGAAAGCAGCAAGGCATTCCTGAGCGCCTGGTTGTTGTATGTCGCAGTGAACAAGACCGGCAACGCGGTGGTTGAGTCCAAACAGATCTCCGCCTCGATTGCGCCCATCTTGGTCATTTCTGTAGGTAGGCGCTCCAAGGTGATTGGGAAGCACCAGGCCGCAGCGCCCTCGCCAGGAGGTTTGGACTCGACTCCCTGGTCACTGGCTGCCTCAATCAGTTCCTTCAGTAGGGCCACACGCTTTGGAATGGTAGTAGTAAACGGAGTAATACCCTCTGAGTCAGCTGGGAAAGACTGAGTAGACCAAGTTCGGTTCGGGTGGTGCACCACCGTCGAGGTAATGACACCATCAGATTCATGTTCCAGATCCTCGAGGTAGATATCCCCTTCGGTGTAGCTCTGGGTGAGCATGACACTGCCATCGGTGGTGGTAAGCCAACTGGTTTTCCAATCCGGACCGCTTGCGTCACCCCAAAGATCAATGGTCCAGACCAAGTTGTCCGCAGCTAGCGCCTCCAGGGCTTGTTCCTTGAGCTGGACAGAAGTGGGTGAGGTATTGACCGGAGTCGCCGTTGGTGTGCCAGCAATCCCAGGCGGCGTCGGGCTGGGTTGCCCGCCCAGACTGGCAGCCGCGAAATACCCGCCCAGGCCCACCACCGCCACGGCCACCACTACACCGGTCACCTTGGCAGCCCGGCCTGTTTGGTGGCCCGGCCGGTAGCCAGAGGCTATGCCAGCTTGGGTCTTGGCAAAGGTGGCTGCCCGATCTGGCGGACGCACGCCAGCCCCGGCAGCCTCGAGTCGGCTAATCGGGTCAGTCATCTTGCTGCCTCCATTCGCGGTCGTATGCCAGGGGCTGGGTCCCCTTGGGGCGGCTGATTCAAGGCCTGGTCCAGGCGAGCTCTGGCTCGGCTTAGCCGTACCCCGGCAGCCTTAGAGGTGCAGTTCAGCGCCTTTCCTAGTTCAGCCTGGCTAAGGTTCCCCGTTGCCACCAATGTCAGGATCTCCCGGTCAGAGCGCCGCAAGGTGAGCAAAGCGCTGCGCACATCATCGGCCACGGCAATAGCTTCAGCCGGATCGGGCTCCTGGAAGGCGGCCTGGATGGCGTACTGTTTGGCCAGATCCTGCCGAGCCTTCCTTGACCTGAGCCGGTTAGCCACCAGCCCCCTGGCAACAGACAACAACCAGGCTCGCCGCGCGCCATCCGGGATTGAACCAATCTTGTCCCAAGCCACAATGAAGACTTCAGAAGTGACATCGTCCGCCTCTAACTCGCCCAGGGAGAACCAGCAGTGGCGGTAGACCGAGTCCACGTGTTGTCTGAACAGGTCTTCCAGTTCTTCTTCGGTTATCCCGGCTCTGGGCATGGCCGAACCTCGCTGTTGGGACGGCCACGGGCTTGGGCCGCTCTACCTTGTAAATGTTACGAAGTTGGCCCATTGCTACACCACCTATCAAGGAAATCTCCCATTGCGTAGAAATGTCGGCCAGCCCAGAGTGTTGCCCGATGCCGGCCAGTCAGTTGGCCAACCACCACCACCAATCGAGTGGCTGGCCCAGCGGCGCCCAACCATGTGGTCCGCTTGGCTGTGGCCCGTCCGGTGTTATCCCCGGGGCTGGTAGTCAGTCGGTGGACAGTTCTCCGGGAGCAACCTCCCGGTAATCCGGTGGGATTGTCAGAGCCAGCGGGTCGTTTTCAGCCGAGCGCTGGGACCAAGACCAGGTGACGGTGGCGCTGCAGTTGCCTGGCGGGGGTGGCTGGTCAGGCACGTCCACTGCCCAGCAGTCGCCCCACTGGTGGGTCAGCATCTCTGGCAGATTCAGGTAATTGTGGTTATTAGGGTTGAGGTAGGCGTCCCTCAGGGATTGATTGTCGTAAGTGGCGGTCAAACGCACCGGGAGGGCAGAGGTTTGATCCAGGCAAATGGTCGCTTCGAGGCCGCCAATCTCCTTCAGCACCAACGGCATGTCTTGGGCGTCAACTGAGAAGCACCAGACTGCCTGATCAAAGGCGTCGTCTTCCACACCTGCTGGGTTGGCTGCCTGGATCAAGTCCTTCAGCAGGCTGACCCGGATTGGAATGGTAGAGGTGAACGGGGTGATGCCGGGTGTGTCCAGTGGGAAGGACTGGGTGTACCAAGTCTGGCCGGTGTGATAGACCGTCGTGTCGGTGGCCTGGCCACCGACTTCTTCGGTCAGGGACTCGATGAAGACAGAACCCTCAGCCCAGGCTTTGGAGTGTAGGACACTGCCATCGGTCGTGGTGTGGTACAGGTCTTGCCATTCGGCGCCGTCTGGAAAACCCCACACCGTGATGGTCCAGATCAAGTCCTCAGCAGCCAGGGCGGTCAGGGCCTGTTCCCTTGCTGTGTCAGCTGTCAGCGGGCCCGGTGCTTGGTAACTAAATGGTTGAGGTGCGTCGGTTGGTTCGGCAGTTGCTGCCGGTTGGCTTTCAGGGCTCGGTGCGGGTGATGGGGTCGGTTCGACAGTTGGAGCCGGTTCAGGCGATGGAGCCGGTTCTGTTGTGGCTGCTGGTTCGGTTGATGCGCTCGGTTCGGTGGTTGGCACTGGTTCAGCTGTTTCGGTAGGTGTGGCACCTGCCCCATCGGCCCACCTGTTGGGCTGGCCCCCAAGGCCGGCCGCCGCAACGTAACCGCCCAGGGCCACCACTGCCAAAGCCGCAATGGCGCCGGCGACCAGCCGTCCTGCTCTACTCCGGCGCTGAGGAGGAGCCTGGACAGTGGTGGCCCTGGGTATGGGGAGGTTCCTTACAGAAGACGGCGGCTGATGGCCGGCTGCGCCGGCTCCGAATTGGTTGATCGGATGATTCACCTTGCTGCCTCCTTTCGAAGTTGTCGGCGGCCCTGGGGTGGCCGCCTTAACTACTAAATGTGGCCAAACCAACGGTTTGCTACAGCATTGGCTCAGAAATCTCAGCCAGTTTGGCGCCGCCGGGCGCCCGCCAACAATCGAGACTGACGCAGGACAGGTTGGGCCAGATCCCCACCTGCGGTTTTGCTGCGCCGGAACCTGTAGAACGTCAAACTCGATCTGGTGGGGGCTCAAGTCTTGCGGCGCCGGAACCTGTCAAACGTCAAACTCGATCTGGTGGGGGCTCAAGTCTTGGGGCGCCGGCACCTGTAGAACGTCGGACTCGATCTGGACTAGCGCTCGCGCTGGGCTGGTCCGCTGGGTTCAGCCACCAAGAAGGCCGGTTGGCGCCAACCGTTGTTCTGGAAGGCCGCGGCTACCTGGTCAGCGACCACATCTACCTGGTCAGCGGCGACCAGGGCAATGGCGGAGCCGCCAAAACCACCACCGGTCATGCGTGCTCCCCAGGCACCGGCAGCCTGGGCGCTTTGCACCGCCAGGTCCAGCTCTGGACAAGACACCTGGTAGTCCTGGCGCAGCGAGGCGTGCGAGCCGTCAAACAGTTGCCCCACCCGCCGGAAAACAGCTTGCCCCAAAGCAGTGCTTGTGGACTCCGGCCCTAGTTCTGCGCCAGTTTTGTCTGACCGCAGCCCCCCAGACAGATGATCGGCTTGTCCAGGGTGCCCCGCTCCTTCTAGTACCGTGCCGGCCGGCCTTTCCCCAGGGACCCCACCTAGGTGCTCTAGAGCAGCGACGGTTTGGCGCACCCGGTCAACCTCGCTCACCACGTGGCGGGTGCGCCGGCGCAAGATGGGGTCATCCAACTTAGCCAAGGCGGCCTCAAGTTGCACGATGGCGATGCTCCCCAAGGTTTGACCCAGCACCTGAGCCGCCGCCTCGCTTTGCGCCCGTCTAGCGGCGAACTGGCCGTCAGACAGTTGGTGGCTGGCTTTGGTGTCAATTACCAGTAGGGCCAGGCCGTGCCTTGCCAAATCGAAGGGCACTGGGGTTGCTTGATCGGTGGCAAAATCCACCAGCAGGGCATGACCCGGTTGGGCTAACAGGGAGATGAACTGGTCCATTTGACCAGTGGCCGCCCCCACAATCAGGTTCTCCGCCGCCACGGCCGCCTTGGCCATGGCCCGCCGGGTCGTTTGATTGTCGGGCCAGGGCTGGGCCGCCAGGTCGTTCAAACCCAGGGCAAAAGCGCACTCCAGGGCAGCCGACGAGCTCAAACCGGCACCAAAGGGCACACAAGAGTCGACGTAGCCATCAAACCCAGCTAAGTCCAGGCCTTGGCGGGCTAGCGCCCAAGCCACCCCGGCCGGGTAGCAGCCCCATCCGGACAAGCTGCCAGGCGCCACGGCCGACAGGGGGGCAGACCAAGGTGAGGCTGCGGCGGAGGCTAAAGCGACGGCATCGGACGTGTTGGCACTCAACGCCACAAAGGTGCGGTGCGGCAGGGCAATGGGCAGGCAGGGCCCCTGGTTGTAGTCGGTGTGTTCCCCGATCAGGTTAACCCGGCCGGGCGCCGAATAAACCGCGGTCGGTTGGTAGCCAAAGTGGGCGGCAAAACCAGCCGTGGCCCGAGCCACCCCTTCGGCAGTGGACCACGGGGATAAGAATTCAGCCACGGTCCGCCTCAGTGAGGGCTTGGCTAGCCCGGTCGGCAATCTGTTCCGGGGTGGTGTCGCTGATCCAAGCGCCCAGCCCGCTCTCCGAACCACCCAGGTACTTCAGCTTGTCCGGGGCGCGGCGCACGGAGAACAGCTGCAGGTGCAGCCGGCCCAGCGGACGCAGCTCAGGGTCAGTGGGTGCCTGGTGCCAGCCGGCCACATAGGGCAGTGCGATTGGCGCGCCGTGGGCGTCACGGAAATAGCGGTCCAGACCACGCAGCAGATGAGGGTAGACCTCAGCTAGATCGTCGCGTTCGACTGGGCTCAGGGTGGTCAGGTCAAGGTGGTCCTGGCGTGGCGCCAGATGGACCTCGACCGGCCAGCGGGCCGCCGCCGGCACGTAAGCCACCCAGTGGTCGGATTGGCCAATCACCCGACGGCCGGAGTCGATCTCTGCCGCTGTGACATCGGCCAGCAAATGCCGGCCAGTGCGGGCTTGATAGGCCTTGGCCTGCCGCATCAGTTGGGCGGTGCGTGGCGGCAGGAACGGATAAGCATAAATCTGGCCGTGGGGATGGGGCAGAGTGACGCCAATCTCTGGGCCACGGTTTTCAAAGGCGAAGACCTGTGCAATGCCTGCCAGCTGTTGCAGTTGGCCAGCGCGCTGGGCTTGGGCGTCAATGATGGTCCGCATTCTGGTAGTGGAAACCTGCCCCAAAGAGGTGTGGTGATTGGAGCTGAAACAAATCACTTCGCAGCGCCCATTGGCTGGCCCGGCCGGCCACAGCGGGTTCGAATCCAACGAGTGGGCAGCGGGTGCCACCTGGCCTGGCCGGCGCCAAAAAGACGGGAAACGGTTCTCAAAGACCACCACGTCATAGTCACTGTCAGGGATCTCGCCGTCCTGATAGGCCGCCCCCGGCTGGGCTGGGCACAGTGGACAGGCATTGGCTGCGGGCTGGAAGGTCCGTTCCATCCGGTAGCTGGCCATGGCGATCCAGTCCCCAGTCAGCGGGTCTAACCGCATTTCCGGTCCGTCCATGGCGGGCCGTTTGTTTAACGGGCGCGGGTCGTCTAAGCGCCGGGTGGCCTGGCCAGATAGGTAGGGTTCGGTGTCGTCGAAATAGAAGAGATCCCGGCCATCTGCGAGCTTGGTCGGCGTGAGACGCATCTTGAACCGTCCTCAGGTGTGCGGTGCTGTCCGCCTCTACCGTACCGACTGCGCTTAGCCAGCGGGTGGCCAAATCTCCAGTCTCAAAGCTAACTAGGAGGTAATTGACCCGTCGGGCCGGCAAAGCCTGCGGCGGGACTGCGTCAACGGGGCGCTGGCCAGGTGGCAGTTTGGCGGGATGGAGCTCATCCCAACCGTTGGCGCAAGGCGTCGCACAGGAGCGAGACTGTGACAACCTCGCCAGAATCGGTCGTGACTGGAACATCAATGGTCCAGCAGTCGCCCAGATCGTCAGGCAGCTCAATCTCATCGAGGTTGAGCTCAATGACGTCGCCGTCCTCCTGAGGTGCAAGCTGGGTGAAGTCTGCCGGGACAGTCAGGTCAAAGTCGGTGGTTTCCGCCAGGGTGGTCCATTCGAAGGTGGCCGTTGTCTGGTAGTGACAGCCGGGTGGATCACATTGCATGTTTTCTTCCACCTCCTGGCAATCCGCCGTGGGGACGATGCAGGTGGTGACTTCACCAGGACACAGTTGTTTCGGTGAGCAGTCAATTGGTTCAGTGTTTGGCCACAGCTCCCAGCGAATCCTGTCCAGGCCATCGTCGGTGTAACCATCCGGCCATAGGGTGTCGAATGGTATGTCCAAGCGGACCGGCAACTTGGTGTCTGGATCAATCCAGAGTGAAGCGCTTTGGGCGCTGGCCTGCTGGTACAAAGCTGGGAGTTGGCTTTGTTCGAAGGAATACTGCAGCAGTGACCGGCCGTCAGAGTTGTCTGGCAGGCCTGTCAGGTTGGCCTCAGCTCCGGTTTGGACCAGTTCACGCAAGGCGCCAAGCAGTGTTGGTGTGACCACGCTGGGAGGGACTGCGCCGTAGCCCCACACGAAGAAGTTACGGTCACTAACGGGTTGGGAGTAGAACTTGTCTTCCATGTTCAAATAAAGCACGGTCACCTGGCCGTCGGCTTCAGTGACCAGCCGGTCAGTGTGGACAATGCCATCCCAGGACTCGGTCATCCGGAGCTTCGTGCCATCAGCGGTGGTGGTGATGCGGGTCATGTCTGGCACCCAACCCCAATCAGGGTGTTCGTATGTGCCAGTGTTGGTCCTGGTCCACACCAGGTCGGGGTCGTTGAGGCGGTCAGCCACCTCACTAAGTAGATAGTCATTGTCCGGTGCCGGGGCCTCGGTTGGCGGGGCCTCGGTTTCCAGTGGTGCTTCGGTTTCCGGTGGCGGGGCGGTGGGCGAGTCGGAGGTGCCGACAGGCAGCGGGCCTGGTTGCCCGCCCAGGCCGGTCACCGCGAAATAACCGGCCAGGCCCACCACCGCCACTGCTACCACTACACCAGTGACTTTGCTGGCCGGGCTGACCTGGCGCCTAGGACTACTCCCTGAGGCAATGATGGCTTGGGTCTTGGCCCACGTGGCCGTTCGGTCCGGTGAGTTAATCCCGGAGACAGCCGCTTCCAACCGGCTAACAGGATCGATCATGATGCTTGCTCCATTCGCACTCGCAGTGCCCCGGTTCGGCTGGGTTCACGTTGTTGTTGCTCCAAAGCTTGACTGAGCCGAGCTCTGGCCCGGCTCAGCCGCACGCCAGCCGCTTTTGGGCTGCAGGCCAAGGCTTGTCCCAATTCGACCTGACTCATGCCACCCATCGCCGCTAGAGCCAAGACCTCCCGGTCAGCCGGTCGTAGCGTGGCCAGCGCGCTGCGCAGTTCAAGGACGGCGGTCACTGTCACCGCCGGGTCAGAGGCCAACCTGGTGGTCTCTAGACCATGCCGGCTGATCAATGCCCAGTGGTTGCGCCTTGACCGCAAGCGATTAGCCACTAGTTTCCGGGCCACTGCCAACAGCCAAGCCCGCCTGGCCGCTGGCGGAATGGGCCCGCCCTTTTCCCAGGCCACGGCGAAGACTTCGCTGGTGGCATCGTCAGCTTCAAGATCCCCCAGGCACAGCCAGCAGTAGCGGTAGACCGTGTCAACATGATCACGGAACGTTTGCGCTAGGTCAGCCTCCGCCATCGGGACCCTGGTCATGGTGAACCCTCACTGTTCGAGCGGCCCCCTAATGGCGCCGCCTAACCCATTTAATGT
>Ga0123356_10005693_pt1 | contig 12653 bp, 10 predicted proteins | sample TergutEmb28metaG_2_FD_92546 | JGI IMG/M metagenome (GOLD analysis project Ga0123356, IMG submission 92546) | Embiratermes neotenicus P3 segment gut microbial communities from Petit-Saut dam, French Guiana - Emb289 P3 | ecosystem: Host-associated > Arthropoda: Insects > Digestive system > Gut ... | reverse complement strand
GGTGGTAATGGCGCTCAGTGGTCCATCGAGGATGACGTTGGCGTAGAAGTTTCCGTTGGTGATTTTGATGGTTCCGATGGAGGCGGCGAGGATGCTGCCGCCGTTCCAGTCTTTGGCGGTGATGGAACCGATGCGGCCTGTGACGCTGGTGGCGCCGCTCCAGTGGCCCCAGCCGATGTCGGAGATGTAGCATTCGGAGACGTAGCCCAGCGAGAGAGATTTGATGTCACCAGCTTCGGCGAGTGTCCATCCGTCGACGCTTGCGACTTTGATGGTTCCGATGTTTCCGCCGGCGCGGATGTACCAGAAGCCGCCTATGAGCTGGCCGGCGATGGTTGCGTTGCCCAGGACGGTGTAGTTGGCGTTTGCGTCTCCGTGGGCGTTGAGTGTGAGGGTGGCGTAGAGCATGTCGCCTTTGATGACCAGGGCGTTGAGGGTCGGGGCGTTGATTTCGCCGTCGTCCCATTTGGTTACGCGTAGTGTTCCGATGGCGGTTTGCGAGTTGAGTGTCAGGCAGCTGGCGAAATCGAGTGTGATGTTGACGATTGATTTGCGGGACTCGGAGGGTCCGATGAGGAGATCGCCTGTGGCGTTTCCGAGACTGATGGTTCGTGCGGAGCCTTGGATTTCGAGGTTGCTGAGGTTGGTGGTTTTGGCGTTGATGGTGGCGATGTTGCCGTGGATGGTGATGGTGCTGAAGTCGAAGCGTCCGTTGTCGCCGAGGTTTTTTGACTTGGCGGTGGTGATGTTGAGCGTTGAGGCGGCGGTGGTGTTGATGAGGTCCATCGTCCAGCTTTCCATGGGCCCGATGTCGGTGTGGAGGATGCCTGTGCCGGGGCCTTTTAAGGCGAGGGTGACTTTTGTGCCGTCGTCGTCGTGGAAGGTCAGCGAGAGGTTTCCCTTGCGGCCTGGGATGGTTCCGAACATCCACGCGATGTTCAATGGTGCGGCAGAGACGGTGGAGCAGTCGTCAGATGCGGCGGCGAGATACCATTCGCCGGCGGTGAGTTTGTCGCCGTAGTAGTCGGTGGTGGGGATCTGGACCTTGGCGTTGATGGTGACGGATTTGCCGACGGGGATCGAGGAGGTGATATTCAGTTGGTGCACGAGTGTGAGCACGTTCCAATAGTAATCGTAGAGTTCGATGCTTTCGGAGAGTCGCAGGTCGATGGTGATGGGGTCTGTTTTTGAGGCGATGGCGGTGGCCAGGCCGGTGTTGGTGATGGTGACGGGGATCGTGATCCAGTCGCCTGGGATGTAGGTTGTGTAGCTCGGGGAGATTGAGCCGAGGCTGACAGTCAGTTCCGGCAGAATGTCGCCGGTGGTGATCGTTCGCTCATCGACCTTCACCCATGAGGTCCAGGGAGCGTTTTGCACGTAGAGCTCGATCGTGTGCTCGCCGGCGTTCATGGCGGGGAGCGTGTAGGTCCAGCCGTGCTTGGGTGAGCCCAGCTGGGCGGTCAGGTCGTTGCGGGTCTGGTTGGCGTTGAGTGGATCGCTAATGATGCCGTCGATGGCGATGCGGACTTTCACCGACGACTTCCCGGCGTCTTGATCGAAGGCCCAGCCTGTGACGGTCAGGCCGTCAACGGTTTCGATTTTGCCGATCGGCAGGTATTGTGTCGGCGTCGGCGGTAAGCGCGTGCGATAGCTTGCGATGATCGGGGCGGTTGTCAGGATGGTGCCCGCGGCATTCGCGGTGATGGTGCCGGTCGGGACGCCTTGATAGTAGACCAGCGGATTCGAGTAGTACGGGATGATCGTGCCGGGATGGTAGCTCATGATGTCGCGATACTGGATGCCGTTGTTGCCGTAGAATCGCCAGCCGAGTCCGTCGAGAAATATGGTGTTTCTGAGCGTGTTGTTCTCGGCGTCGTGGAGAGCTCCGAAGTTATGCCCGAGCTCGTGAGCGAGGGTGTAGGTGGGTGCTCCCGCGTTCCATGCGTAGATGACGGAATAGGCGGCGTCGACGTTGCCGGTGAGCGTCGTCAAGGTGTGCCCGAGCCCGATGACGCTGGCATTGTCCATCTGTCCGACAAAGAGGCTGACCAGGTCAGCCTGCCATTCGCTGCGAAGCCATGCGACTTCGTCCATGTAGCCGTTGTTGGGGGTAGCCAGGCGCGTAAGGTCCTTGTGGTAGTTGCCCGAGGAGACGTAATCGACGACCTGCGTGTGGACGAGGACGATCTCGATGGGGAGCTGACTGTTGATCAGGGCGAGATTGACGGATTTGACGGCATCAAGGATCAGCGCGTTGATGCCAAAGCCGGAGAGAAGGTCCCATGTGTAGAGGACCATGAGATTGACGGTTGTCATCGCGGCGAGACCAACCTGTAGTTTTACGGCAGCGGAGGTTGAGCTGAGATAGTCGGAGTTTTCTTCGCGTGTCGCGGTCAGGCTGTGCTCGCCGAGTTCGGTGATGACGGTGATGAACGTTGCTCTTCCCGTGGCGTCGAGCGGCGCGGTGCCGAGAATGGTCGAGCCGTTGTAGAAAGTGACCGTTCCGCTATTGGCCACTCCTGTGGCGATTAATGTGACCGAGTCGCCAGTGCGGATGGTAGTCTGCGACACGGATAAAGCGGTGGTGGTGGTCGCTTTCGCCACGGTGATGGTCGTTGGCGTGGAATCCGCGGACGTGTAAACCGTGTCGCCGGAATAGCGAGCGGTGAGCGTGTGCGTGCCGATGCCGAAGGGCAATTGAATTGCCGTAATCGCTCCCGTGACAGGCACATTCGCCAGCAATGTTTCGCCGTTGTAGAGGCCGATGGTTCCGGTCGGCGCGATGGAAACGGAAGTCGAGCCGACCTGGACTTCAATGGTCGTCGTGGAGGGTACGCTGCTGGTGCGTGTTCTGAGCGTGACGGTCGGCGTGGGCTTTGTGACGTTTACCACGAGCGCGTTCGACATGGCTTCTGCAAAGTGGTCGCTTTCCAGATGCTTGACCGTGATGGCGTGTTCGCCGCCATCGAGTACTCCGACAGTGATCGTTGTCGTCGAGCTCGAAACTCTCCACTGCCCTGACCAGTATGCATCGTGGTAGAGTGTTCCACTGCCCAGGAGTGTGTCGCCCTCGTAGATTTCGACGGTGTCGCCCGCTCCGCCGACCATCCAGACACAGAAGCTTGCGGGCTGGCCGGGCATTGCGGAGCTGAGCCACAGTCCAAATTCGGGCTGCTCTTTTTCCACGGTGATGGTGAGTTCTTCGGAGCGGCTTGCGGCATAAGTGGCGTCGCCGAGGTATTCGACGGTGATGGTGTGCGTGCCCACTGGAAGGGTTTCGGTGGTGATTGTCAGTGTGCCGCTCGATTGGAGTGTGCTGGTGGTCAGCAGCGTGTCGCCGTCGTAGATGTGGACTGTGCCGGAGGGGTAGCCTTGAGGGTCGGTGACGCGAATCCAGAAGGTCGGTGGTTTGGCGGCGGTGGCGGCGGCGGTCATCGTGAGCGTGACGGTCGGCTCGGTGAGCGTCAGCTCCATCGCCGTGCTGGTGGTGGCAGCGTAATACGCGTCGCCCTGGTAGACGGCGATGATCGTGTGTGTGCCGACGGATAAAGGTTCCGCCGTCGTGATTGTTACCGATTCATTCGCCAGCGTTCCGGAGCCGATGAGCGTGTCGCCGTCGTAGAGCAAGACGGTGCCGGTCGCTCTCGTTGACGTGTTGGCGTTCGAAACGCGTACGGTGAAAGCGAGCGGTGAGATTGTTTTCCCGGCCGATGTTGCGAGCGTCAGCTCGACGGTCGGTGTGCGTTTCGTGACATCGACGGTGATGGATTCTGTCCATGAAGCGTAGTTGATGTCGCCGCGGTAGTGCAGGGTTAAGGTGTGCGTGCCGAGCGGGAGTACGCCGGGCAGTAATGTTATCTCGGCGTATTGGTCCCAGGGTCCGTATCGCAGTACGCTGCTGTCGAGGAGAGTGTTGCCGTTGTAGACATCGACGATGCCGACGGGTACGCCGGCGGAGCCTTCGAGCCTGACGGTTATGCCGAAGGTGTTGGGCTGGATGGTGACGGTTGCGGTGACGGGTATTTTGGCGACGTATTGGGAGACGGGGTCGAAAAGCATAGGTTGTGGGTCGTTCACCGGCAGCATCGTCGCGTCCAGCATCACACGACGTTCGAGCGTTTCCAGATACGCCCATTTTTTTTCACTACGAACTCGACGCAGACGCATCACAACCCTATCAAAATGGGTCATCCGGTATTTCCGGGTAAGAGCATTTAGCCGGCATGCTTGCATGCCGTTCCGTGGTATCGGCATCCTGCCAATAATCGGCCCCGGTAGGGGCTTGAGTTTTTAGCCCACGGCAAGCGGCGTCAGCCGCGCGGCTGTGGAACATGGATTATACCCAAAATCGTCGTCGCCCCGGTAGGGGCGAGAGTCGCTTTCGCCCCTGCCGGGGCGATGGTGGTTATTTGTGGGCTTGCAACCCACGGCGGCGCGACTTCGTCGCTTGCCGTGATGGGCTAAAAGCTTTGGCCCCTACCGGGGCTGGGAACATTGAATGTTACGGGGCGGGGATTTGGGCGTTGCTTTGAAGGATCGGGAGGCGTTCGCGGACTTCGATGGCGATGCGGGTGTTGGGGAACTCGTCGATGATCTGTTGGCCGATCTTTAAGGCTTCGTGCCAACGCTTCTCGTGGACCTGCAGCGCGAACTGGGCCTGCAACTGCTGGAGGCGCTTGCGGAAGACGTCGCGGGCGGTCTCTTTGTAAGCGGCGGCTTCGGCGGGCAACAGGTACTGGTCGAGCTGTTTGAGCAGGACGACGGAGCGTTCGATGTCGTCCTTCGCGACGGCATCCTTCCAGCCCTGCAACAGATCCTGCTTGCGAGAGTCACGAGCCATCTCGATTCGCTCCATGAGCTTGCGAGTTTCAGGATGCGTCGGGAACTGACGCTGGATTCGCTCGGCCTCACGCGTGGCGCTGAACCACTCGAACTTCGTCAACAGCGAGTCGATCTGGTCGGAAGCTTCACGGATCCGGTTGTCGATCGCGGCGCGGCTGGTGATCTGGATCTGTTCGCGGAACCGGTCGGCTTCAAGCACGTAACCGAACCGCCGTTCCATTTCGTTGGCGAGTATCGTGGCGGCTTCGAAGTCGCCTTTGTCCATGTCCTCATTGATCGCGGCACGAAGGGCTTGCAGATCCTGTTCGCGGTAGGCGACTTGTTTCGCGGCGTCGGAGAGCGAGACGATGTTGCGGATCTTTTCGAGCTGCAGTTGCTGGGCGTCGAGCGTGCTGAGGAATTGCTCGGTCTGGTAGCGAACTTCAGTAGCTCGCTTGAAGAGGAGATTCGTGATCGGCGAGAGGGTCCAGGGAATGACCATCATCAGCAGTCCCGCCGCCATCAGGGCCATTGGGCCGCCGACGCCGTAGAGACCGATGATCCAGTTATCATCCGGATACGTGGAACTGGCGGCATGGGAGACGATCGTCAACGTGAGGAACAGTCCAATCGCAACGACGACGATCCCGAGCAAACTAATTGCCGTCAGAGTGAACCGAGCACGGGCGGCTAATTTTTCCAGATCCATAACGTACTCCTTCACGCGAGGCAGCGAAAAACCGACATGTATTGCTTAACTCTACGGTAGCGGTCGGTGGAACGTCAAGCTAAAGCGATCACCGATCAGCTTGATTTCTAAAGAGTAAAAGTTAAATTTTTTACTTTTTTTTCTTCGTTCAGATACAGCAGGTCCCCAAAGTCCCTGACCTGAACCGCCGATGTTAGACCTATGAAGGGCTTCGATCCCATCGGCTGGTGGCTGGTCTTTGGCGGCGTGCTGGTGATGACCATGGTTCTGCTGCGAGCGATCGGTCAGGGCGCATTGCAGGTGGCGCTGGTGATGATAGATGAGCGTCGCCGGCTGGAGTCGCAGCGTAAGGCCGATAATGCGGCAGCGGAAGCCGCTGGCCGAGCCGCGGCGATGGAGCCGTTGAATTTGAACCCGGACGGGACGATCGAGGAGCCGATCCTCGCGATCGTCGAAAATTCACAAAATTGATGTGCACAACCTTATTGTTGTGGTACAATAAAACAGATTAAACGAAAGCGCAAGAATCGCCGATAGAAAATGAAATTATTTTAAGATTTTCATTTTTTAGTGTGGGCTGAAGATTCGCGTTAAGCCGATACACAGGTTAAGCGTTATGGCCAATAAAAAGACATCTATCAGGAACAAACCTGTGAGTCAGAAACGAGTGGCGGTCGTGTTGGCGTCGTTGGTGGGGGCGTTGACCATCAGTGCGCTGGTACTGCTGGTGATGGAGAACGGCAGCGCAGCCCGAGGGGGCGGTTGGGGCGGTGGAAATCTGCCTGCGGCGATGGGCGTCGGATACTGGAACATGAGCGAACAACTCAAGACCGACGTGCCATTGCAGAAAGGCGCCTGGGAACATATCATTATCTATGAGTCGGGAGATCAGGCTGGCAGCGGTGCCGCCCTCGCCGATGGTCGTCTTGTTGGAGGTTCAACCCCCCCCCACGCGGTGCGGCATAAGGCTCTGTTTCATTTTGTCAATGGCATAGATGGCGAGCTGGAAACTTGCGAATCGTGGCGGGATCAGAAACTCGGTGCACCTCACGTTGCATGGCCCGATGCTCGTTCTTATACCATTTCTCCTTATAATCGTACGGTCGGCGTATGTTTTATCGGAAGTCTCGACCGTGGGCCCATCAGCAACGCACAACACCAGACACTGGTCCGAATCGTTCGCGAACTTCAGCATCACCTGGAAATCCCCAAAGAAAAAGTTTGGTTCCAGTGGGAGCTGGAGCCCAACACAAAACGTGCCAGCGATATACAAAAGAGATACGCGGATCATTTCCGCAAAAGTATGAAATAAGCCTTCCTCATCGGGAAAATCGCTCCTTTTTTCGTTATTGGCGGTTCTCCTGTTATTATTCCATCAAGCCGCACAGCTCATGGGCCGATGCATTTTGGTCGGTCCGCGCGTTTTTGCTGCAAAAGACGAGCGTCTGCCCTATACTGTAGGTCAGGCCAGCCGTCTTGAGCAGGTAAGGTGCAATCGCTATGGTAGCGGTACGTTGGACTGGTAAGTGGAGCTCTGGTGACGCAGGTAGAAGATATTCGAATGGACGTTCTGCCCGAAATCGCTGACTTTGAAGTGATCTCGAAGCTCGGTTATGGGGCTCGTAGCACGATCTATGCCGTTTCGGAGAAGAAGACGGGGCAGCTTTATGCGCTCAAGCGTGTTGTCCGCCGAACGCCGGAGGATGACCGATTCCTCGAACAGGCCGAACAGGAATACGCGATTTCGTCGCAGCTGAATCATCCGGCATTGCGACGAAGTGTCCGGATCATCCGCGTCCGTAAATTTTTCAAGGTCGTCGGACTCTATTTGGTGATGGAGCTTTTTGACGGGACGCCGCTGGACATACAACGTCCGAAATCGCTCGACTCGCTGCTGAGCGTTTTTATCCAGGTTGCCGGCGGACTGGTGGCCATGCACAAGCACGGGTTCGTACACGCGGACATCAAACCCAACAATATTCTCGTCAATGAAGCTCGCCAGGCCAAGATCATCGATTTCGGCCAATCCTGTGCGATTGGAACGGTCAAGACGCGAATTCAGGGCACGCCCGATTACATCGCTCCGGAACAGGTCGGTCGTGGCCGCCTGACGCCAGCCACCGACATCTTCAACTTCGGTGCAACGATGTACTGGTGCCTGACGAACCGTCACATTCCGACGCTGATCCCGAAGAAAAAGACCAATGGGCCGGTGCGGGCTGTCGAGCGCAGCGCGGAGCTGAAAGAACCGCACGAGCTCAATCCGCGGATTCCGATACCGCTTTCGAAGCTGATCATGGACTGCGTGCAGAACCGTCCGTCAGCTCGTCCGCAGGACATTAATTTGGTCATCCACCGCCTCGAACTGGTCTCGACATTGGCGCAGACCGAACGATAAACAATGTCAAAAGACGTCGATCTTCTTCTTGCGGTTGCCGAACAGAATCGGCAGGATCCGCTTCGCAACGCCCAGATGATTTGCTTTCCCGCCGGGTCCGGCGATGATGCGAACGAGCTGCTCATGTGCGGCGACCTGCATAACCATGTCCGCAACTTCGAAAGATTCCAAACAGCCGCCGCCCTCGCCCGGTTCCCTCGCCGACATGTGTTGCTGCAGGAGATGATCCACGGCGGTCCGCTGGGGCCAGCCGGTGAGGACCGCTCGCTGGAGATGCTGCTGTCTGCCGCAAGCTGGGCTCGTCAATTCCCAGGTCGTGTGCATTTCCTGCTCTCCAACCACGATCTTGCTCAGGTGCAGCGAGTGGCGATCATGAAGGACGGCTACGACCTGACGGACCGATTCTCCCGCCACATCAACTTGCACTACGGCCCCGACGCGCCGGCGGTGCATGAAGCCTTCCGCGAATTCGTCCACTCGATGGCACTCGCTGCAATCACCGTCAGTGGCATATTCTTCAGCCATTCGCTGCTCGGCCCACGAGACATGGCGACCTTCGACGCGACCGTTGTTCGCCGAGAGTTGACGGCTGCGGATTATGTTCGTAATGGTGCGGTGCATCAGCTCGTCTGGGGCCGCCATCAGACGCAGGAAGTTCTTGCCGCTCTTTCGCGAGCATGGTGGTCCGATCTTTTCGTCTGCGGCCACCAGGGCCGGGATACCGGCCACGGCACACTCGGCGACCGTATGCTGCTGCTTGATTCTTCGCACAACCACGGAGCATTCCTCGCGGTCGATCTGTCGCGTCAATACACGCTGCAGGATCTGATCGCGGCAACCAAACCGCTCGCCATCGTGATGTGATTGGTTTAGCCGTTGATCGAAGATCAACGCTCCGCCCGGCGCAACAATTCTTCGAGTGGCAGTTCGAGCAGGGAGGGAATCATCAGGTCGGCGAGACGAAAATCCATGATGCGAGTGACTTCGTTGGGCACGGCGACACAGAAGATGCCGGCGGCTTTCGCGGCGGCGATGCCGTGGGCGGAATCTTCCAGGGCGATCGCTTCGTGAGCCTGAACGCCGAGCTTTTCGAGGGCTTTGAGGTAGGGGGCGGGTTCGGGTTTGTGGGCTGTGGTGTCTTCGAAAGTCGTTAGGCTGGAGAAGTACGCAAGGAGGTTCAGACGCGTGAGATGACCGCTGACCCAGGCGTGATCGGAGCTCGAGGCGATGCCGAGCTTGAGGCCAAGCTGTTGAGCATCGTTAAGGTATTGCGCCACGCCATCGCGGGGTAGGAGTTTGAGGTTCATTTCTTTGCAAAGGCCGCGTTTGCGTGCGCGGATGGCATCGCGGTCTACTTTTTTACCGAGGAAGGTTTCCAGGGGTGCGAAAGGTTCGAAGTGGGAGTTAGGTCGGCCAATGCCGTCGGCCCACATGTCGATTGTCAGTTCGTAGCCGTGTTCCTGATAGACCTGTTTCCAGCCGTTGAATTCGGTGGTTTCCGTATCGAGGATCAATCCGTCGAAATCGAAGATAATCGCGCGAATGGACATTAGCCGTTGATGGACTCGACTTGGACGGCGATGTATTTCTGACGATGTCCGACGCGGCGATGGAAGCCCTTGCGGCGTGTGAAGCGTTCGACGTAGATTTTGTCGCCGTTGAGGAGTCCGAGGATCTTCGCGGTGACCGAGGCGCCTTCGACGACGGGCGTTCCGATCTTGGTGCCGGCTTCGCTGGAGACGAGCAGGACCTTGTCGAAGGTGATGGTGGTCTGGCCGTCGGCGAGGTCACGGAGGTCGATTTCGAAGCGGTCGCCCGCTTCGACTTTGAGTTGTGTGCCGCTGTCTTCGATAATCGCGTAGGCCATGATATTCTCCAAGGGTTCCTAGGGTCGGCAAAGGAAAGTCCGGCATTATGATGGAAAGTTTGTGGAAATGCAACTGGTTCTTGTCGGTGGCAAGAAAAGGTAGAATGGTCCCAGCTCGACCCAGGGAGCCCCGCGATGGCAATCCGGGGCTTTGGCTTGTCATGATACCCAAAGCCCCGGATTGTCATCGCGGGGCTCCCCCTGTTGTGCAATTGGCCCGAAGGACTCCGGCCTCCCCATCCCCCAAAAGCGAAGGATTCGATTATGTTGGCATTGGCTCGAAGCGAAGGACAAAGCATCATTATTGATGGGAAGATAGAGGTCAAAGTGGTGAAATGGTCGCGATCGAGCGTTCGGCTGGCGATCCAGGCGCCGCGGGAGGTGACGGTCGATCGCGAAGAAATCTGGCGGAAAATGAACCCCGGCCAACCCAGCCCGCTCGAGAAAGCCGAACTCGACCGCAAAGAACAGCTCAACGGAGGTGCAGCATGACCCCAAAAGCACCACGCGGTAGCGTTGTGGCCTTCTGCATCCTCATCATGGTAGGGGGGTGGGGGGAGGTAGCCAAAGCGCTTATGCCGTTGACCCCCGAGCAGCAAGCCAGAGACAAGCAAAAACGCCTCAACGTCGCATGGCAGATCGCCCTCGAAGCCGCCGACTTCTCACCGGGCATTATCGATGGGCAGTTCGGTCGTAAGAGCAAAATGGCGTTGACCGAATACGCTGCCGCAAACTTTCCGGGACTCTCGCCGTACGACAAACGCGTCTTCGCGGCCCTGGGCGTCAAGCCCGAAGAAGCGATCACCACCTACACCATCACCGAAGACGACGTCGCACAGGTCGGACACGTCCCGGACGATTGGAACGAAAAAGCAAAGCTGGACAAACTGAAATACGAGAGCGTCATCGACTGTCTCGCGGAAAAATTCCATTGCACGCAAGCGTTACTTCAGTACTTGAATCCGATGGTGATCTGGGAGGCGGGCCAGGTGTTGCACGTTCCGAATGTGAGGTCGTTTCCGGTGGATAATAAGCCGGTGGTTCCGCGTCGCAGTGCAGGCACGGGGCATGTGACGATCAATTTGGCTGAAAAAACCATTCGCCTCTTCGATCCCGACAACAAGCAAATCGCTTTGCTGCACTGTTCGATTGCGAGAGACAAGGCAAAGCTTCCGGCGAGTGATACGGCGGTGAAGGCGATCGCGGCGCCGAATCCGAATTACACGTTCAATCCGTCGATGTGGCCTGAGGTGAGGAATGTGTCGCGTATTTTGACGATTCCGCCTGGTCCGCGGAACCCGGTGGGGTTGGCGTGGGTATCGTTGGAGCTGCCGGGGTATGGGATTCATGGTACGCCCAAGCCCGAGATGATCGGGAGGACGGGTTCGCATGGGTGCTTTCGGTTGACGAACTGGGATGCGCTGAAGTTCGCGGGGATGGTGCGAGAGGGGATGGTAGTGAAGATCGTGAATCCGGAACAAGGGAATTGAAAACATGCTGACTTTTAAACAGGCGATATTGGCGAATGGGTTGGAAATCGTGGCGGAGGTGAATGATTCGGCACAGTCGGCAGCGATGGGGTTTATGGTCAAGACGGGGGCTCGGGATGAATTGGCGGAGGTGGCGGGGGTCAGTCATTTTCTGGAACATATGATGTTCAAAGGGACGGCGAGGCGGACGAGCCAGCAGGTCAACGAAGAATTCGACGCGATGGGGGCGAAGAATAATGCGTTTACGTCTAACGAGGTGACGTGCTATTGGGCTCAGGTGTTGCCGGAGTTTACGGAGCGGTCGCTGGATTTATTGGCGGACATGATGCGGCCGGCGCTGAGGGGGGATGATTTTGACATAGAGAAGAAAGTGATCGTGGAGGAGATCGCGTTGTACCTGGATCGTCCGAGCCATGTGCTGTTTGAGGCGGTGATGGCGGATCATTTTGGCGGACATCCGATGGCCAATTCGGTGCTGGGGACGAAGGAGTCGATCACGGCGTTGCGGCAGGAGCAGATGCGACGGTACTTCGAGTCGCGGTATGGGCCGGGGAATATGATTATGGCGGCGGCGGGGAAATTGGATTTTGAGGAGCTGGTGCGTCAGGTGGAGCGTTTTTGTGGGCATTGGCCGCGGGTGGAGGCATCGCGGATTTATCCGGAGCCTAAGCTTTGTGCGAAGCGGCACGATCTTGTTGATGCGAAGCTCAAACGTCATTACATCGCGGGGCTTTGTCCTGGGCCGTCGGCGCAGGATGATGCGCGGTATGCGGCGATGGTGCTCTCGGATGTTCTGGGCGATCACGAAGGGTCGCGGTTATTTTGGGCACTGATCGAGACGGGGTTGGCGGATGAGGCGGATTTTTCGTTTTATCCGCACGATCGGACGGGTTCGTTCATGGTGTATGCGTCGTGCGATCCGGAGCGGGCGAAGCAGGTCGAAGAGATTCTGATGGGGGAATTGAATCGTGTGGTCAAGGAGGGTTTGACGGACGAAGAGGTTCAGCGGAGTAAGAATAAGATCGAGTCTGCGACGGTTCTGCAGGGCGAGTCGCCGTTGGGGCGGATGCGGAATTTGGCGAGCCGCTGGATGTATAATCACGAGTATCGTTCGCTGGAGGAGGATTTGGCGAAGTTAGAGTCGATTACGAAGGGGGATTTGGTGGGTGTTGCGGAGCGATATGGGTTTGGGCCGATGACGGTGACGACGCTCGGGCCGGGGTCGGCGTCAGCGGCATGCAAGCATGCCGGCTAAATAGAGGTAGTGCCTAACAGTACAACGCGGGTTATGTTTTTTTCATTGTGGCATGCAGCATCGGCAGCGTTTCAGGTAGATACCAAGTCGGCGCAAACGACGAATCGTGCGGC
>Ga0123356_10005692_pt1 | contig 12654 bp, 16 predicted proteins | sample TergutEmb28metaG_2_FD_92546 | JGI IMG/M metagenome (GOLD analysis project Ga0123356, IMG submission 92546) | Embiratermes neotenicus P3 segment gut microbial communities from Petit-Saut dam, French Guiana - Emb289 P3 | ecosystem: Host-associated > Arthropoda: Insects > Digestive system > Gut ... | reverse complement strand
GAGAATTTGCATCAACAGTGTGTTTCGGAACACTTGCAGGAACTCTTTTTTAATGAGTATTAGGATGATGCGCATAGAGGGTGGGGTTGAAAAAGTTTGGCAAAGCTATAAAAAAAAGTGGATGGCACGTACTTCTTTTAATTCTCCCTGAAAAAATCTGTTTAAAATATTTTCCGACATATCCGACATTTTTCCGACATATCCGACATTTACCAGCTCGTAATATGCGGCTTTCTTTTCGCCAATACGTTGAAGAACACCTTTTTCAATCAAGAGGTCTAAATCACGCAAGGCAGTACGGTCAGTAATTCCCTTATTGATTTCTAAATATTCCAAGTACGGGCTCCAAAACAAAACGTACATAATTGATTTTTTATTTTATCCTGTTTTTCTTTAATTTTCAAACGCTTACAACCGTATCCGTCAATTAGCCGTTTCAAAACAAACGGTTCAAAACGTAGTTTGGCGGAGTTTTTGAGGTGCGAATGCGATAAAATGGGATAAATTTGTCGTACTATTTTCTACTTTTGCATTTTTAAAAATAAATGCTATGCTTAATAAAAACATGCTTCGCAGAAATTATCTCATCATTCGCAGGATAATGAAAAAAGATGTTCCGACGAAAAAAATGATAATGAATTATTTAACAAACCACGATATTGCCATTGACAATCGTACGCTGGATCGCGACCTTGGGTATATTCGCTACAATTTGGGCGTTGCAATTGAGTACGACCACGATAGAAGAGGTTATTATATTGATGTGGAGATTAGTGAGCATTTCGATAAATTGCTCTATTTTATCGGTTTAGCTGAAAATGCAGACGTTATTCTTGATGCTCTGAAAAATAAGCAAGCCTTATGGCAATATTTATCTATCAGTCCGTCGGGCTCATTCAAAGGCGTGGAAAACATCGGCGTATTACTACAGGCTATCAGAAACAGGCTGGTTATTAGCTTCAACCATTTGAATTACAGCACCGGCAATCATACTCCCTATTCCGTTGAACCTTATTTATTGAAAGAATTTGAGGGGCGTTGGTATCTATTTGGGTATGTTGCCGATAAAAAGGATTTCCGCACTTTCGGCTTGGATAGAATGTCCGATTTAGAAGTAACAGCCACATCATTTAAGCGAACGCCGCAACGCGAATCTTCCGCCAACCGATTTGATGATGTTTACGGATTGACCTATATGCCCAACCAGCAAAATCCTGCCAAAGAAACCGTCTCTTTCCGCTGCAACTCAGATTACATACTGAATCATTTTTTGGCGCTACCACTGCATCATTCACAAAAAGCTGGGGGGAAGGTAATTTCCTTGAGGCTCATCATCAACCCTGAATTAGAAAACAAACTTTTGAGCTATGGGGAGCAGATTGAGGTGCTGATGCCGGAATCTTTGCGGAAGACGATGAAGGGGAGGTTGGCGGAGGCGGGGAGGCAGTATAGAAAGAATTGAAAATTGAGAATTGAGAATTGAAAATTAACATTTAAAAAAAAATATTATGTCAGAATTATTGAAAAACATCAAAGTTGATTCATCATGGAAAAAATTTATTAATAGTGATGAAATAAAAAAAACATTAAAGGATATTGAAGTAAAAATAGGAAGTAACTTTACTCCAAAAGAAAACGTTTTACGTTTTTTGGAAACAGATTTAAAAAAGATTAAAGTAATTATTTTAGGACAAGACCCTTACCCGCAGGAAGGAGTTGCGACAGGTCGCGCTTTTGAAGTAGGGGATAAATGTACTTGGCTCGAATCTATTTCACAAACATCCCTTATAAATATCATCAAGGCAATATATTATATGGATCAAGGAGGTGATATTGATATTGATAACATTCGTCAAGAGATCGGAAAGAAATTTAAAATAAATCCTTCAATAAAATGTTGGTTTTGTAATTTAGAAAATCAGGGTGTTTTATTTTTGAATACTGCTTTTACTTGCAAAGAGAAACCTATAGAAGAAAAGCCTAAAAAAGAAAAATCTAAGGAAAAATATTCTAATGCTCATAGTGGTATTTGGAACCCTTTTACAGAAAAGCTAATTCGTTTTATTATTTTAAGGAAACCAACATGTAAATGGCTTCTTTGGGGAAAGTACGCTGAATCAATCATAGATCAATATCCATGCATAAAAGAAGGAATAAATAGATATACGTGTTGTCACCCAAGCTATGTTCCGAAAACTAAAGATAAGATTAATTGTAATTTTATTAAAGATAGTGCTAAAGGTTTAATAGAAACAGGAATTGATTGGTTGGGGAACAAAGACCTTGCCTCATCCTAAAATAGTCTCGCACAATATCATTTTTTCCGATAATTCTGCAAACCTCAAATGAAATTACCTCAAAAATAACGATCAACCCTTTTCACCGTTAGGTGAAAAACAAGTGATAACCCCGTGCAAGCGTAGCGCAGCTCGGGGTAAGAAGATGCAACACGCTAACCCTGAACTACGTAGTAGTTCAACAAAAGTTTTCTCAAAAATAATCACCTTCCCCCTTGACAAACGCCTTTCCATAACGTATATTTGCACGACAAAAAACATAAACCATGTCAGCTTATCGTCAAATACTCTATCACATCGTTTTTCGCACCAAAGCCAGCGAAAAGACAATTGATCTACTTCATTTTAACAGATTAAAAAATTACATATCAGGAATTATTGAGAATAAAAAGTGCGTCTCATTCAAAATTAATGGTATGGAAGATCATATTCACATTCTTTCAGACTTACATCCTTCCATTGCTTTGGCAGATTATATTAAGGATATAAAAATAGCGTCATCAAAATGGATGAAACAATCGGGATTTTTTCCAAATTTTAGAGGTTGGGGTATAAAGTACTGCGCTTTAACTTATTCATATAAGGAAAGAGATATCCTAATCAATTATATCAGAAACCAGCAGGAACATCACAAAAAGGAAAGTTTTCGTGATGAGATTTTACGTTTTTTCAAGGAGCATAGTATTGAAATGGATGAGAAGTGGTTTTGGGTGGATAATTAGAGAGATGTTGAACTCCTACGGAGTTCAAGGTTCGTTGGTTGCATTGCTACACCCCGAGCTGCGCTACGCTTGCACGGGGTTATCACTCGTTTTTCACCTAACGGTGAAAAGAGAACTTTAGATGTGTTAACATTCCCAAAGATTATCATTTATTTTCCCCACCGACAAGTCCTGACGTACCCCCACGCTATTTTTGCCAAAAATTTTAAAGGATAAAAAATGGCAAAAACTAAATTTATCGAGCACAGACCTCAAAGGAACGAAGCCGGAAAATACGGCTATAAAAATGCAAAAGGAAAAGTAATGATCCCTTTTGAGTACGACGCACCCGTGGGAGCAAGCAAAGAATTTATAATTCCTCGAAAAGAGAATAAAACAGGCGTGTTGGATTGGCAGGGAAACATCATCATACCCTTTGAATATGACACTATTTATGAGTGTAATTGGAATGGTACACCTTGTTTTAAAGTAGAAAAAGAAAAAAAATGGGGAGTTATTGACAGAAATAATAACATTATCTTATCTATTGAATATTCAGATTTTAAAGCAAGATGCTTTACAGACCTCGCTTATATAATGGCTGTGAAGAATGGCAAATGTGGTATTATTGACTTTGCCGAAAAGATTATACTTCCTTTTGAATACGATTATTTGCGGGGTTAAAAAAAGAATAAAACTATGCCGCATCAAATTGATTAAAACAAAACAGAAAGAGTATGAAAAATCAAGAAACAAAAGCCCTTCAATAATTCAACTGCGTAAAAACGATGTGCTGAAAGATTTTTGAACTATATTCGCGGCGTAAAACCGTATAACATGAAAAAACTAGTAATCCTTTCAGGTGCAGGCGTAAGCGCCGAGAGCGGCATCAGCACATTTAGAGACAGCGACGGGCTTTGGGAAAACTACAACGTAATGGAGGTCGCCAGCATTGAAGGCTGGTATCAAAACCCGGTATTAGTGGTTGATTTTTATAATCAACGCAGAGCCCAATTGGCAAATGTGGCGCCCAACGAAGCCCACAAGATTATCGCCGAATTAGAGCAACATTATGAGGTAACGGTGATTACGCAAAATGTGGATGATTTGCACGAACGCGCCGGCTCTACCCACATTATTCATTTGCATGGAGAACTCACCAAAGTGTGTAGCGATGACCGGAAAAAACATGTAACAGACATTGGATATGAAGCCTTTGCATTTGGGGATTTGGCTCCGGACGGTCAATTATTACGCCCGTTTATTGTGTGGTTTGGCGAGGATGTCCCGTTAATTCATCAAGCAGCTGAAATAGTAGCCCAGGCCGACATCATCATTATCATCGGTACTTCGTTAAATGTGTATCCGGCAGCAGGGTTGCTGTACTCTGCACGCCGCGATGCTCAAATTTATGTTGTTGATCCTAAGGAAGTGCAGCCCATTACCCGACCGGTGCATTTTATTAAGGAGAGGGCAACTGTAGGGATGAAGAGATTGTGGGGAGAGTTAGTGGCTCGTTAGAAATGCAATAATTGGTAGAACTTTCTTACACGATTTCATGATTCCACAACTTCTTCAAAAAGTCAGTTGCGGGATAAACCTCTACGCCATGCGTAACTCGAGGTCTTAGATCGAAAGAAACTGTAATGAGGCGGCAATCGGGAAACTCTTCCTGAAAAGCTTTCAATCCTTTCAGATGGCGTGGTTGTATTTCCTCGGTGGCTTTTATTTCTATGGCAATACGTCCGTTGCCAATAATTGCATCCACTTCATATCCGGAAGTTGTGCGCCAATAGGAAAGTTGCTCGCTTTTTTCATTATACCCTAAATAAGCGATAAGTTCTTGAATGATAAAATGTTCAAAAGCATGCCCAAAGTCAATAGAGCCGAGTTGAATATCACGCCTGTTTCTTAGATAGTTGGCAATCCCGACGTCAAAATAATAAAATTTTGGCGCTTGTATGCTACGCCTTTTCTGAGTATGTGTAAAACTTGGAATTAAATAGCCCACAAGCGTATCCACCAATATTTCAAAGTAATCTTTTACAGTGCGGTAGTCAATGCCACAATCTTGTGCAATATTTTTATAAACAAGGATTTCACCATTAGAGAAGGCAGCAATTTCCATAAACCGGGAAAAGTTTTTTAGTTGCCTCGTTAAAGCTTCTTCTCTAATTTCTTCATTGAGATATACGCCGATGTACGCCCCCAATCGTTTCCAGGGATCAGATATTAAATAATGCCGAGGCAACATACCATGTCGTATCGCTTTATAAATGTCAAAATCAGGAATTTCTGCGCTTACTAAAGGGTATAGAATCTCTTTAAGCGCTCTCCCTCCAAGTAGATTGGCACCGTGACGTTTTAGTTTACGAGGACTTGATCCACTTAAAATAAATCGAATGTTTTTGCTAAAAATCAATGAATGAACTTCATCCAATAGTTGTGGTATTTTTTGCACTTCATCAATAACAACTGTGTCTCCATTGTTCAAAGTTGCTAAATCTTCACTAAGCAAAGACGGGTTGCGCAATAAACGCTCAAAATCTTTTGCCTGAAGCAAGTCATAGTAAGTAGCATCAGGATATGCTTCTTTAATCAATGTGGTTTTTCCAACTTGACGCGCTCCCCATACAAAAGTACTGTCATTATGGATATTATCTAGATTCAGAATTCTATTAATCATATATTTTATTGTTTATTTATTATGACAAAACTACATATATATGTTGTTTTATTATGATAAAACTACATTAATCAGCGGCAAAAATATAAAAAATCAAATTACATAACCGCCTTCCTCAATTTCCCCAAATCCAATACTCTCCCATGCTTCCCTTTTATGCTGATAATTCCCTCGCCTACCATTTCTGCAATGCTTCTGGAGAGCGAAGGGCGGGTAACACCAAAATATTCCGCTAAAGTGGTTTGGCTCATATCCATCGTAAATCACATATTGCTCGTTCTTGTTAAGATATATTGCGCCAATTTTCCTTTGATGGTTTTTGTGGAAAGCAATTTTAAACGTTCAGACAAAAAATGCACACGGTTGGAATTAAATGTCATAAATCCATGTAGAAATGTTTCATTTTGAGCAAGTTGTTTTATAATTGATTCTTTGGATATTAAGATGATCTCTACATCTTCCAACGCAACAACATCTACAGGAAACCGGTTGTTTTCGGCAAATAAAAACGCAGGGGCTAAAGGCTGGGGCGCGTGAATGGTTTCGATATTCAAAATGGTGCCCGATTCGGAGAACATTTCAGCTTTTACACTTCCTTTCAACAAGACATACAGCGCATTAACGGTATCGCCCTGCTGCGCAATCCATTCGCCTTTTTTGAACGTTTTGGTTTTGATTTTTAATTCATCCAAAAAACGCTCCCGCTCGTGAATAGGGATGTTTTGGCATATCGGACATAATAATAAATCGTCAATGTTCATAGCATTTATTTTTTGCAAAAATGCACTTTTTTTTAGCTTTGTAACAAATGTTACATTTTTTCTGATTTAATAGTTGCATTTTTGCCGAAGTTTTAGTAAGAATAAAAAACCAATGTTAAATTAAAATTTTTTAAAAATGTTCTGTTATCAATGTCAAGAAACAGCTGCAGGTAAAGGCTGTACAGTAAAAGGCGTTTGCGGAAAACCCGAAGACGTGGCAAATCTACAAGATTTGCTGATTTACCTGATGAAAGGAATATCTAAATTGACTGTTCGTCTGCGTGAAAAAGGCGAAGAGATGCCCGAAGTCAATAAATTTATTACGGACGGTCTTTTTATGACCATTACCAATGCGAATTTCGATAAGCAACGCTTTATCAAGAAGATAGAAGCAGCGTTTTTGATCCGCGAAAAAGTGAAAAACAGGCTAACAGAAATGGGCGATACAGCTATTCCAAGCGATTGTAGCTGCCTGACGTGGAAAGCCGAAACGCTTGAAGCAATGGAAGAAAAAGCAAAACAAGTCGGCGTTTTGTCCACACAAAATGAAGATATCCGTTCCTTGCGCGCACTGCTGACCTACGGAAGTAAAGGACTGGCTGCCTACGCCGAGCATGCCGCCAATTTAGGATTTGAAGACGTTGAAATTTACGCTTTTATGCAGGAAGCATTGGTTGCAACGACCAATGAAAATCTTTCTGCAGACGAACTTACGGGTTTGGTATTAAAATGCGGAAGTTTTGGAGTAAAAGTGATGGCTTTATTAGATAAAGCGAATACATCAACTTACGGTAATCCTGAAATTACAAAAGTAAATATCGGCGTGAGAAATAATCCTGCCATTTTAATTTCGGGGCACGACCTTCGGGATTTGCAGGATTTATTGGAACAAACAGAAGGCACTGGCGTTGATGTTTATACGCATAGCGAAATGCTTCCGGCGCATTATTACCCGGCATTTAAAAAGTATTCGCATTTTGCCGGAAATTACGGTAGTGCGTGGTGGAAGCAAACGGAAGAGTTTGAAACATTTAACGGGCCTATTCTTTTCACCACCAATTGCTTAGTTCCACCGCGCCCCAATGCCACATATTCAGATAGAATTTACACAACCGGCTCAGCGGGATTTGCAGGATTTCCGCACATAGAAGATCGTGTAAGCGGCGGCTCTAAAGATTTTTCGCAAATTATTGAACATGCCAAAAAATGCAAAGCGCCCGTTGAAATTGAAAAAGGCGAGATTGTAGGCGGTTTTGCTCATGCTCAAGTATTTGCATTGGCCGACAAGGTGGTTGATGCCGTAAAATCGGGCGCCATCCGTAAGTTTTTTGTCATGGCCGGCTGCGATGGACGCATGAAAAGCAGGGAATATTACACGCAGTTTGCTGAAAAATTGCCTAAAGACACCGTTATTCTCACAGCAGGTTGCGCCAAATATCGTTACAACAAACTGCCTTTGGGCGATATCGGCGGCATTCCAAGAGTGTTGGATGCAGGGCAGTGCAACGACAGTTATTCATTGGTAGTCATCGCATTGAAATTGAAAGAGATATTTGGGTTAAATGACATCAATGAATTGCCAATAGCCTACAATATAGCATGGTACGAACAAAAAGCCGTGATTGTCTTGTTGGCGCTTTTATATTTGGGCGTGAAAAACATTCATTTGGGAGCCACTTTACCGGCGTTTTTGTCTCCGAATGTGGCTAAAATACTTGTGGAAAACTTTGGGATTGCGGGGATAACAACGGTGGATGAGGATATGGCGTTATTTTTAGGATAAAAATATACTTTCGCCGCACTTTTTATTTGCCCAAATGAACAGTATTAGAGAACTCCTTAAACGCTATTTTCACATCCTCGTTTTTTTTGCGTTGCTCATTCTTGCGTTTGTTTTGATTTATCAAAACAATAATTATCAACATTTTGTTATATCAACTACTATGCAAAAAATTACAGGACCTGTTCAAAAATTTGCGAATAATATTCATAAACAGTTTCGTTATGCAAAGGAAAATGCGTATTTGGTACAACAGAATATTGAATTTTTGAAAGAAAAAGAGCGAATGTTTATTTTCTCAGAGGATTCCGTTTATTCCATTTTTTCAAGCACAGGTAAACATAAACGCAAGATGTATGATATGGCTACGGCGCATGTGGTTTTCAATACGATTAACAAAACTCATAATTATATCATTATTGATAAAGGAAAAAAAGATGGCATAACGCCCGATATGGCAGTGCTTTCTCCCAATGGAGTAGCCGGCGTGGTAAGCGATGTTTCCGATAATTTCAGCACTGTGATTTCTCTGTTAAATCCCAATTCGCGGATAAGCGCCCGAATTATGCCTGTCAATCAAATTGGAACGGTAGTGTGGATCGGTTACGATCCTGCTGTTGCACAAATTATTGATATTCCGCAACATTTAATGGTTGCAGTGGGCGATTCAGTAGTAACCAGCGGCTATTCGGATGTCTTTCCTAAAGATTTACTCATCGGAACTGTAATGGAGAAATACGATAACCCTAACAATACATTTTTAACGATAAAAATTCGCTTGGCTACCGATTTTCGAAACCTGAATAATGTGTATCTTATTTCAAATCTATACAAACACGAGTTAGACTCTTTAAAATCAAAATTTAAGAATGAATAAATTTTCGGTAAACTTTTCTCGTTTCTTTGTTCTGATCCTGTTACAAGTGTTTGTTTTTAACTATGTGCAGTGGTTTGGTTTTTTAAATCCTGCGGTTTATTTACTGTTTCTCATTTTACTTCCTTTAGAAATTCCAAAATCTTCTCAATATATCATTGCATTTGTTACAGGATTTATAGTGGATGCTTTTTTGAGAACTTACGGAATACAAGCGTTTGCCTGCGTTTTAATGGTGTTCCTTCGCCCTTATATTATACTTGTTTTGAATGGATTAAAGCCATTAGAATCCGGCATCATACCGCGTCCCGGGGTAAAAGATTTTGCTTGGATTTTAATATATACATTCCTTTTAGTATTGGTGCAACAATTTTCCGTAACTATCTTAGAAACATTTCAATGGGTAGAATGGTGGCGCATTGTTTGGACTTCTGCGCTCAACACGCTCTTTACCACGTTTATCATTCTTTGCATTGAATATGTTTTTTATGCGGGGAAGAGTAAATAGGAATGAATAATTAACAATTAATAATTTTAAAAAAAAACATCTTATGAAACCCAAAATGGTCATTGGAAACTGGAAAATGAATAAATCGTTTGAAGAAGCCGACGATTTAATGATTGCTATTGGCGAGCAACTTGCCGGATTGAGATTGGAAACCGGCGTAGTGCTCTGCCCTCCATATCTTTACTTAGAATTGGCTACCGATTTAGCGCAGGAAGCGGAATTTACGGTAGGCGCGCAAAATTGCAGCGAACTTAAAAACGGCGCAGTTACCGGCGAAATATCCGCAGAAATGTTGGCGCATTTGGATGTTGAATTTTGCATTGTCGGACATTCGGAAAGGCGTAAATTTTTCCACGAATCGAACCAAACAATTGCAAAAAAAACGGATATACTGTTAGAAAGCCAACTGATTCCTGTGGTATGTTGCGGCGAAGTGATTGAAGAAAGAAAAGCCGGCCAACATTTTGAAGTAGTAGAAAAACAGATTAAAGAGTCGTTATTTCATTTATCGAAGGAAGATTTTGAAAGCGTGGTCATTGCATACGAGCCGGTGTGGGCAATTGGCACGGGCGAAACGGCCACTCCCGAACAAGCCGAAGAGATGCACGCTTTTATCCGTCAATTAATTGAGAAAAAATATGGCACCGAAACCGCTTACGCTACCTATATTTTATATGGCGGCAGTTGTAATGCCCAAAATGCGCTGGAGCTTTTCTCGCAACCTAACGTAGATGGCGGGCTTATTGGCGGCGCTTCATTGAAGGCAGAAGAGTTTGTGGGGATTATTGAGGCGGCGGAAACGGTAATAAAGGAGAATTGATGTCATTCGTAGGGGCAAGGCGCGCCTTGCCCTTACAATTTTTTTATGGCAACCTCCGCATGCCGTAATTCCGCATCGAACGTTTGCCCCGCCGTATGCGGCGTCAACAACACATTCTTATTAGAGGTTAACCGCCACAACGTATCATGCCACTCAGCTTGAGGAGGAATTTGAAGATTTACGTTTTCATACTCCAACACATCCAAACAGGCAAAAGCAATATAATCTTCATCCAATGCAAAAATCAAATCCGCCGTGTTTACTGCCAAGCCGCGGGAGGAATTGATAAATATGGGTTTCTGTTTTGCTTTTTGTAACAATGTTTTATTGATGAAATAGTGATTTTCGGGAAGATAATTGATATGTAAAGAAATTACGGTAGAACGTTGCAGCAACTCATCTAATGAAACTTCTTCAATATGTGTTTCCTTAAAACCGCTTTTAAATTTATCGTAAACCAATATTTTGCATCCGAAAATGCTTAATAACTTGGCAAATGCTTTTCCGGTATGTCCAAATCCGATGATGCCAACGGTTTGCGATGAAAGTTCGGCGCCTTTGTTCTTTTCGCGAAGCCACTCGCCGTTTCTTACTTCTTGATCGGCGGTGGGTATTTTTTTCAGGGCGGATAAAAGCATGCCCAAACAATGCTCGGCTACTGAGGGGGCATTCCCTTCAGGGGTGCTAATTATTTTTATTCCGTTCGCTGAAGCGAACGGCAATGAGATGTGCTCTGTGCCGGAACCGATGCGGATGATGAATTTGAGGTTTTTTTTAGATGCAAGAGCTTCTTTATCTAAATTGAATTTGCTGCGAATGACTAAGCCGACGTAATCATCGTTGAGGTAAATAAATTCATTGTGAGATATTTTCAGGATGGTTTCACATAAATAACCCCTACTTGTAAATTGCTCTACGAGGTAGGGGTGTACTTTATCCACAATCAGGATTTTTTTCAAGGAGATTCTATTTTAAGAAAAAAAAGTAGTTATTAAATTTTTGTTTTTCAGGGCTTTTTGCTCAGCCCGCAATCTTTTCAGGGCGCGCTCTTTAATTTGGCGTACCCGTTCGCGGCTAATATCAAACTGGTTTCCAATCTCTTCTAATGTATATTCGTGCGGCTCGCCGATGCCGAAGCACATTTTAAGGATTTCACGTTCGTTTTCCGGCAACACCGATAATATTTTTTCAACATCTTGATTCATTGATTCCTGAATCAAAACCTGGTCGGTAGATTCGTTGGTGGTACTGATGAAAGTGTCAATAAACTTGGTATCTTCATCAGGCGAAATGGAAGCGTCCATAGATTGAGAGTGCGTGTTCATACGCAATAATTCAACCACTTTATATTCAGGCAAGTCCATAACATTGGCAATCTCTTCAATGGTGGGAACACGTTCCAGCTTTTGTTCCAACTTAGCAATCTCTTTTTTTAGTTTGTTGATAGTACCTACTTGATTTTGAGGCAGACGTACAATTCGCGACTGGTCGGCAATTGCTTGATGAATCGCCTGACGAATCCACCACACAGCAAAAGAGATAAATTTGAAACCGCGCGTTTCATCAAAACGTTGTGCGGCTTTTATCAATCCTAAATTGCCTTCATTAATTAAGTCTTGTAGCCCCAGCCCTTGATTTTGATACTGTTTGGCTACAGAAACTACAAAACGGAGGTTGGTTTTGGTCAATTTTGCCAAAGCCTCTTGGTCGCCTTGTTTAATACGGCGCGCCAATTCTACCTCTTCTTCCGCTGAAATTAATCCTTCTTTCCCAATATCTGCTAAATACCGGTCAAGCGAAGCGCCATCACGATTGGTGATGGACTTGGTGATCACAAGTTGTCTCATAAAAATCTAATCTATAGCGTATAAGTTTAATTCAATAATTTAAAGTTTAAGGATTTAAAGATTTAAGATTTAAAGATTTAAGATTTAAGATTTAAAGATTTAAAGTTGAAGTATTGAGGGAGATTAAATTTTTAAATTTTTAAATTTTTAAATTAGTTATTTAGTTTTTTAGAGTAAAGTAATAAAGAAACGCTGAACTTTTGTAAAAAGTATATTGATATTATTTTTGTACGATATTTTTTATATTTTCGCCGCCCAAAAAAATGTTTAACCACTTAAATTATTATCATGTACGCAATTGTAGAAATAGCAGGGCAACAGTTTAAGATTGAAAAAGAGATGAAACTCTTTGTTCATCGCCTCAAAGCTGAAGAGGGGTC
>Ga0123356_10005691_pt1 | contig 12657 bp, 8 predicted proteins | sample TergutEmb28metaG_2_FD_92546 | JGI IMG/M metagenome (GOLD analysis project Ga0123356, IMG submission 92546) | Embiratermes neotenicus P3 segment gut microbial communities from Petit-Saut dam, French Guiana - Emb289 P3 | ecosystem: Host-associated > Arthropoda: Insects > Digestive system > Gut ... | reverse complement strand
TATTAGTCGGTTTTGTTCACACTTTCACTTGATTTACCTTGCCTTCTGGAAATTTCTTCTTCAGTTTTTGGGAGTGGGCTAACTCTGGAACTTACTTTTACAATTCACCCTGTAATTCGCCCTGTAATTCGCCTCTGTAATTCGCCCGGTGAATTCTCGTGAATTCTCCCAACAATTCGCTTATAGCCGTTTATGGTTCAACTTTTGGGGAAATTATGAGTAACGGTTATTAAGTTAATTTTTTGAATATTTGCCCGGGCTTGTATTCGCCGCTTATTTACTATATTATAATAGTTGTATTTCCACAAGTAAAGATATTTTAAATTTGAAGGGAGGATGATTCATGTCTGCTATTGATGTAAACGCTATTGATTTAAATGACAGTAATAATCCGTATATTGTGCCCGTGGGTATTTCCAACCGCCACCTGCATGTAAGCCAGGAGCATCTGGAGCAGCTTTTTGGCGCGGGGGCAACCCTTACCAATATCAAGGATTTAACACAACCCGGCCAATATGCCTGCGATGAATGTGTAAACGTGGTAGGCCCCAAGGGTATGATAGAAAAAATGCGTATTTTAGGGCCGGTGCGCCCGCAAACGCAGGTAGAAGTGGCGCAGACCGATGCCCGAAAGCTGGGGATCAAAGCTTTGCTGCGTAATTCCGGCGATCTGGCCGGTAGCCCCGGCTGCGTACTGGTAGGCCCCAAGGGCTATGTGGTGCTGAGCGAAGGCGTTATCATCGCCAATCCACATGTGCATTTACATACCAGCGATGGCGAACGCCTGCACATCCAGGATAAAGAACTGGTGGACTTGTACTTTAGCGGCGCGAAATCCGGCGCCATCTTCAATATCATCGCCCGCGTGCATCCCGAATTCGCGCTGGACGTACATGTGGACACCGACGAAGCAAACACCTATCAATTAGGCAATAATGCTAAGGCGCTATTGGTCAAACATGGATGATATAGGTACTAACCCCCGCGTAGCGTTTATAAAAACCAAGAAAATAGTGGTAAGTATTTGATTTTGATTAGACGCGGATTTTGCGGATTTAGCAACAGATTAACGCAGAAATAAATGAAATAAGAAATTTATTTTATCCGCGCGAATCTATAAAAATTTGCGCAAATCCGTGTCTAATTAGCAAATGAAAAAGATGTAGGATTCTTGGGTTGTGGGCGTAGCTCATGTTAGGATTTTGGGATTATTGACTTACTGACCTCTGCTCCCTGATCCCTTCCCGCATAAGGAGGCTGCGAGGCTTGAAAGTTTATGCTCTTTCCGACCCTCATTTGGCTTTGTCCGCCGCCTATGACCCGCTGTTGCCGGCGCAGATTTATAAACCGATGGATGTTTTCGGCGGGCATTGGCAGGATTATTATCGCCAATTGCGCCATAATTGGCTGCGCGATGTGGGCGAAGAGGATGCCGTGCTGATGCCCGGCGATATCTCCTGGGCCATGACTTTGGCGGAGGCCAAGCATGATTTTGACTTTCTTGCCGCTTTAACCGGACAAATAGTGCTGGTAAAGGGCAATCATGATTATTGGTGGCAAAGTATCAGCAAGGTCAGGGCGGCTTTGCCGGCAAATTGCCATGCCTTGCAGCATAGCAGTATCATTTTGGGCGGGCGGGCTGTATGCGGCAGCCGCGGCTGGCTTACCCCCGATCAGCCGGATTACCGTGAAGCCGACGACGCCAAAATCTACGCGCGCGAGCTGCTACGTTTGCGTATGGCGCTTAGCGAGGGGGCGCAAAACGGCCTGCCGCTGGTGGCGATGCTGCACTATCCGCCGGTGAGCCAGCCGGGCATACATAATGAAATGCTGGCCTTGCTGCAGGAATTTTCTGTGCAACTATGCGTATATGGGCATATTCATGGTTTGAACGCCAAACATGTGGTGGAAGGTTTATATTTAGACATAGAATTCGTGAACGCCAGCTGTGACCGGCTGGCCTTTCAGCCATTGCTGCTGTGGCAGGGTTAAAATAAGTCAAAAACAGCAGGAATATACAGAAATTGATAGAAATTTATACCAATGCGGTCTTCACAACTAACAATTCACAACTCACAACTCACAACTCGGTCTGCAAAGCAGACCGTCAGACGGGGGGTAATTCTATGCGGCTGGTAACAGCGGAAGAAATGCGTATGGCTGATAAAATGGCCATAGAGGAATATGGCATACCCAGTATGCTGCTGATGGAAAACGCCGGCTTGGCCGTGGTACAGCAAGCCGAAGCCATACTGGGCAGTGTGAACGGTAAGAAAGTAGCCATTTTTTGTGGCGGCGGCAATAATGGCGGCGACGGTCTGGTGGCGGCGCGTCATTTGTATAATCGCGGCTGCGATGTGCGCCTGTATTTTGTTACCGACCCCGATATTTTTCGCGGCGACTCCCTGACCAACTGGCAAATACTGAAAAACATGGGCGTTTCCGGCTACTGGCTTACCGAGGGCAACCGCCTGAATGTGGCGCGTATGGCCTTGGCCAGCGCCGATTTGGCCATAGACGCCATCTTCGGCACCGGCTTGAACGATAATGTCAGCGGCGTGCCGCTGGCGGTGATAGACGCGCTGAATGAAAGCAACCGGCCCATTATTGCTTGCGATATTCCCTCCGGCTTATCCGCCGAGCTGGGCCTGCCGCTGGGCACCGCCGTCAAAGCCACGCTTACGATCAGCTTTGGTTTTTGCAAACAGGGCCTGGTACTGCCCTCTGCCGCGCCTTATGTGGGCCGTTTGCTGGTGGCGGATATCTCGCTGCCGGCGCAGGTAGCGGAAGGATTACCCAGCCGCCGTGAATTGATAGACATGGAGTTTTGCAGCCGCTGGCTGAAGCCGCGCGACAGAAGCAGCCATAAGGGAGATTTTGGCCATATTTTGATGTTGGCCGGCAGCCCGCATATGCCGGGCGCCGCCATCATGGCCGCCTCCGGCGCTATGCGCGCCGGGGCGGGCCGCCTGACAGCCGCTATCCCGTCAGCCTGCCGCTTACCCTTCGCCGCCACCCTGCCCGAGGCGATGCTGCTTAATTTACCGGAGAATGAGGCGGGCTTGATATTAAAAAGCGAGCGCAATAGTATCAGCTCATTTAAATCAGCTAATTGTTTCCTGATCGGCCCCGGCTTGGGCCGCAATGATGAAACACTGGAGCTGGTACGCGATTTGCTGCCATATCTGGATAAACCTACCGTGCTGGACGCGGATGGGCTTTTTGCCGTATGCGGCTATCTGCCCCTGCTGAAAAGCGTGAAAGCGCCGCTGGTCATCACGCCGCATCCAGGCGAGATGGCGCAGCTACTGGACGTGCGCATGGAGGAAGTGCAGGGCAACCGTATCGACGTGGCGACGGAATTTGCCAAACAATGCGGCGTGATCGTGGTTTTGAAGGGCGCGGGTACGGTGATAGCCACGCCGGAAGGGCGCATCTTCATCAATAATAATGGTAATCCCGGTATGGCGGTAGGCGGCAGCGGCGATGTGCTGGCCGGCATGGTGGCGGCGCTGTTGGCGCAAGGCCTGGCGCCGGCCGCGGCGACCGGCTGCGCGGTGTGGCTGCACGGTCTGGCCGGCGATTTAGCAGCCGCCGCCGGCAGCGAACTTTCGCTGATGCCGCGCGATATACTGGAGCATATCGGGGAAGCGATAAGGGCGATTAACGATTAATGATGAACGATTATTAAAACCACCTACAACATCCAAATCTTTTCATTGGCGAATTAGACGCTGATCAACACAGATTTTAATGGATTCACGCGGATAAAATATAATTTTTCTCTCCTTAATTATCTGTTAGTCTCTGTCAATCTGTTGTCAAATCAGAAGGTTTATACGAGGGGGTGCTTATGCTGCATACCTGGACTGGACGGCCGGCTTGGAAAGAGGTGGATTTGGCGGCTTTACGCTATAATGTGGCGTTGATACGCCGGCATGTGGCGCCTGTCGCGGTGATGGCGGCGATCAAGGCCGATGCTTACGGGCATGGCGCGATACCGGTGGCGCGTGCGGTTTTGGCTGCCGGAGCTGCCGGTTTGGCTGTTGCTACGGTGGAAGAAGCTGTGGAGCTGCGGGAAAATGACATCAGCGCGCCTATACTCAATTTGGGGTGGGTGGCGCCGGAGCAGATAGAGCTGGCTTTGCGCCATGATGTGCAGCTTACGGTATTTGATTATGAAAACGCCGTGCAGATATCGGCGGTGGCGGCACGGCGCGGCATTAGCGCCGTCATACATATAAAAGTGGATACCGGCCTGACCCGTTTGGGTTTCAATTACCGCCCCGCGGCCATGGCGGAGGCCAAACTTGTTTACGCGCTGCCGGGCCTGTATGTGGAGGGCGTGTTCAGTCATTTCGCCGATGCCGACGCTGTGGATCCCGGCTATACCGCGCAACAGATAGAGCGCTATCACGCTTTTGTCGCGGCCCTGCAGGCCGCGGGGTTGCCGGCGCCGGTGCGGCATTTGGCCAACAGCCCCGGTACGCTGGGCGTGCCCGCCTCCTATCTGGATATGGTGCGACCCGGCCTGATACTTTTCGGCTGCTATCCCGCCGAGCATATGCGGCCGCTGCTGCCGCTTAAGCTGGTGATGCGCGTGATAGCGCGCATCGCGCAAATCCATACGCTGCCGGCGGGCGATTATGTGGGTTATGGCTGCCGCTGGCAGGCGCAGCGGGAAAGCCGTATCGCCACCTTGCCTTTGGGCTATGCCGACGGATTGCCGCGTTTGGCGGGCAATAAGGCGGATGTGCTGATCCACGGTCAACGCGCGCGCATGGTGGGCAGCGTCTGTATGGATCAGATAATGGTTGATATTACGGATATCCCTGCGGCCAAAGCCGGCGACGAAGCGGTGATAGTGGGGCAACAGGGTGAGGAAATGATTACCCCGGAAGAACTGGCCGCGCATGCCCAAACCATCAGCGATGAGATCTGCACACGTTTCGGCCAGCGTTTACCACGGGTTTTTTTAGACACAGATTTTTCAAGAGGAGGGTTAAGCATGATCGAGAAAGTTGAGACTAAATACTCCGCCGCAAACACCGGACATTATTCGCCTGCGATAAAATACAATGGTATCCTTTTTATCTCAGGTCAATTGTCCGTGGATCCTGAGACGGGCCAAGCTGCGCCAGGCGGGATCAAAGCAGAAGCAAGGCAGGCGCTGAAAAACCTGGAACTGGTTTTGCACAGCGCGCATGTCACGAAAAACGATGTCCTGCAATGCCGCGTCTATATCCCCGATATCGCTTACTGGGAGGAGCTCAATGAAGTATACGCGGAATTTTTTGGCGCTCATAAACCGGCCCGGGCTGTCATCCCCTGCGGTCAGTTGCATGGCGGCTGCCTGGTAGAGATCGAAGCGATCGCCGCTTGCGGAGAGGAGTAAACTATGAAATATCAGGAATTGGATACCCCGGCCCTGATCATCGACAGGGAAATCATGATGAATAACCTGCATTTTATGCAGGATTACGCAAATAGATACAATGTATCATTGCGGCCCCATACCAAAACCCATAAAATGCCGGCGCTGGCCAAGCTGCAGGAGGAAGTGGGGGCCAAGGGGATCACGGTGGCCAAGGTGGGCGAGGCCGAGGTGATGGCCGCCGCCGGGTTGAAGGATATCTTTATCGCCAATGAAATCGTCGGCGCGCAAAAGCTGCAGAGGATACGCCGGTTGGCGGAGAGCGTGAATATTTCTTTTGGCCTGGATTCCCTGGCGCAAGCGGCCATGATCGAAGCCGCCTTTGACGGCGCTGGCCAAGCGGCGCGGGTTTTGATTGAAATCGAAGTAGGAGAGGATCGTTCCGGCATTATCGAGGAATCTGATTATGTGGAACTTCTCGCCTACCTGAAAATATGCAAAAATATCTGCTTGCAAGGCATATTTTCCCATGACGGCAATTCCTACGGCGCGCAAGACATAGCGGCTTGCCAGGAAATACATATGGCCGCGCAGAAACGCACCTTGGAATTTGCGGAACTGGCCAGGAATGAAGGATTTGATCTGGAAACGGTCAGTATCGGCTCCACGCCGTCGATGATGCATGATTTTCCGATTTTAGCTGGGGTAACGGAAATCCGCCCCGGCACCTATATTCTGATGGATGCCGGACAGGCCAATGCTTATGGTAGCCTGGAGCGAAACGCGGCCACCATTCTGACGACGGTCATCAGCCGGCCTACTTCTGAACGCGTCATCACGGATGTGGGGGCCAAAGGCATCACCGCGCAAAAAGCCAGCAGCGGCATCTGCGCCAATAGAGGTCTGGGGCTTATCAAAGGATGGCCGGAAGTGGAAATTTTTACTGTCTACGATGAACACGCTATTATTTATAATAAGGAATTCCGCGACGCGGTAAAGGTAGGCGACAAAATCGAAATCATACCGAACCATATTTGCCCGGTGGTCAATTTGCATGAATATGCCTATCTTGTTTCGCAGGGAGAAGTGGTGGAAACAATTCCGGTAGAATGCCGCGGTAGGCTGCAGTAATATCGGCACGGCGCAAAAACAACAAAAAAACAAGGCCACCCCAGCGCGGTAGCCTTGTTTTTATATATATATGCTTCAAACTTTATGGTCCGGCGATTGATATAAAAATAACCGCTGCCCATTATTGGCTTTGATCCCGCTCGTTAGCTCTGTAATAGCCTGTTCATAGTAGTCGCGTAGTACGTACATGTTTTCAAAGCTGTCGCTCACGCCCGCAAACATGTTTTTTTCGAAAAGCAGGCTTTCGTCAAATAATTGGGCTTCATAAAAATCTTTGAGTTTTGAACTCATGATCATAACTATATTACCGGCATAGATCGCGAACTTAAATAATGGGTATCTGCTCTCAAGAAAGGTCTTTATTTGATCAATGTCGTTTGGCCCTGCGTCCACAACAGCTAAATAAATATAATCCTCGAAACCGTCATAAAGGATTTGAATATGAGCGGTATATATTTTAGGATCATCGAAAATCCTTTCCAGCAGATTATTGATTATGGTTTCATGAGATTTATAGCCATATATATCAAATCTTTCATCATCCATAATTTCCAGTTCGATTTTTTCCGCCAGACTTACCAGGGCCGTTTGATCCTCTTCCGCCAATGGCACATTATACCCTATCATCAATAAGCTGGCGACCCTGATGCCGTTACTGTTGTGAACTTTCACATTTATCCTGTCATATGATAAATGGGGGCTTTTCATGACCGCCAGCGGTTCCGCATTTGCGTCAAGTACCGCGAAATACATTGAGGCAATCAATTGCTGCGTCTCCTGCGAGAATGTTCCCGTTGATATTAGTTCCTGCCACAGTGGATCATCACATTCGGCCTTGGTATTTGCTAATAGTATATAGCCTGTATTGAATATGCATATAGGATTTTGAAAAATACTATATGCGGCGTCTAATAAATATTGAATACCTTGGCCATTCTTAAGAATTTCAATTTGCTCCGCCTTGCCCATGAAAAATCTCCTCCCAGCTTAATATGTAATGTAATAAGTGCGCGTTACTATGAAAGAAATAGTCAAGTATATTCATTTTACCACAGATTCGCCATCAAACATAGAAAAAACCGTCAGCCGTTCTATTTCCGCCTCGGGTATACTACAGAAGACATCCACCAGCTCAGGATCCAATTGGCTGCCGGCCGATTCTTTCATACTGCTGATCACTGTGGGAAAAGGGTATCTTTTCCGGAATACCCTGTCGGCATACAGGGCGGAAAAGGTGTCCGCCATGGCAATGATCTTGGACTCCGTAGGAATAGCGCTGGCTGGTATGCCATAATACCCCTTGCCGTCTAAACGTTCATGGTGGCATAGAACGATATCGCATATTTCGCGGTATATTGTTTTTTCCAAAATGATTTTACCGTTTTTGGGATGCTGTCTGATAGCCTCCCATTCCTCTTCGGTCAATGCATCCGTTTTGTCCAGTATCCCGTCCGGGATCATAATTTTACCGATATCGTGCAAAATGGCGGCGTCTTTCAGTTTGACCGGGTCGACGGTGGATTTAATGTGAGCGGGCAGATATTGATAGATGAGATTCGCCAGTTTGCATACATGCTCGGAATGCCCCTTAATATAAACGTCCTTGGCCTCCAAAAAGGCGATCATGGTGTTGATGGCCGCCTCGTTTTTGCTGACAAAGGAATCGGTGGCTTTTTCCTGCGCTTTGACCATACATAAAATATAAATGGCGCCCAAGAAAAGCAATAGGGAGACTAGTTGGAAGCCGTTTCCGAATTCTTCCATTGAGAGCATGATCGCCACAGCTATGTATCCGGCGATGAAGAGTACCATAATAAAATAGGCTAAGTGATTGAGCAAACTGTTGAACAGGCCCCTTTCATATGTCTGCTCCCTTATTATGCCCAGTATTCGTTTGTAGTGAATCAAGCTAAAGACGATAATCAGAGCTCCGGCGGAAACAAAGCCAAAGGAAATAATATCCACGGTATACCCCCCTATTCTTACGGTTCATCTGTTTTAATCTTTTGCCTGCCACTTATTCATATAAAAAGTATAACACGAGAAGACAAATATCACAATCGGCATCTATGAGGCTTTTCTTTGAGATCAGGATTTCCGGGCCTTGATTTCCGGGTAAAATCAAGGCATCCTAATCTGCCAATACGCCCAGATATATACTACATATATACTTTTGTGGCGCTGGATTTTTTGGCATAATTTTTTCATAGTGCCGAAGGCAGGTAAAACTACGATAATAAGGGCTGACATCTTAAGGAAAAAAAATACCTTTTACGTCAGCCCTTATTAATGAGATATACTGGCATTCATTCGTATTCTTTGCCGTTGGTACAAAACCATTATCAAATACCCAAGTGATCCGGCATTCGTCTTCCTATTCATGTATCTGATAATTACCATCTCATACAAAGCGCTTCGTCTTATCTTGGATCTTATCTTGGGTCTTTTCTCAATGTACCTACCCAGCAAGTCGTATTAAAATTTGACCTACTCTGACACTTTCACGCTTCGCAGGTAAAGTACCATTGGCGATTTCGTAGGTATTAAGTTCCGCTGCTATCATTAAACTGTTTTTTTAAATCAGATTCATGCATAATACCGTTTAAATCAATGCGACAACACCATTTTACATGTTGCATATGACGGTTAATAGAAAAATCATATTTTATTGCAATACCCTCGGCAATCAGGTTATCTATTTGTCCGTTATCCGAAATATCATCAGAATAAATACTAACAGGCATCCCTTCATAAAATGTAATAAGATTGCCTTGAGAATCAACTTTTGTATCCTCTTTGGATAACAATACTACATCATGGGTAACTAATTCATTGAAATCAACATAAATGCGTGCCTTGGTCATATATACAAACCTCACATTTTAGAATTTAAATAATTTAGTACATCTTTGACAAACTACGCAAACAAAATAATCACTCAATATTCATCACAGAGTTACGAAAAGATTTTTCAACACACACATTAAGCAACTAGAGATTACTATTAACAACCTCTAGATTCTTTAGGTACTGGATTTTTTTGGGTTGGATTGAACAAGTCCTCTGCTTGGCTTGGTGTAATACCATCAATAGTTGCATGGTTTGCAATCATATTTCCATTGGGAGAGTTTAACTTGCCATCTAATGTAATAGTTCCACCGGCACTTCTTATATCTCCAACTGTAGCTACTCCAACTTGATTATGTGGAAACGGTTGTGCTAATTCAGCAAGGGTAGCACCAGGCTTGGCTTGCGTAGATATACCACTTAATCTACCTGCTGCATCTTGAACAACGCCTGAGCCATTTATAAAACTACTTGATGTACATGTTCCACCTCTAACTACTATATCTAAATCAGATAAATATTGCGTCAACCCCAACGAATCAACCCAGTTATTTGGATTACAAACATACCCATACAATGTGGGATTACCACCCGCCAGTCCTATCGGGTCTTGCTGTGTATATTGACCAATTTCCGGGGCATAGTACCGGAACCGGTTATAGTACAACCCGATTTCTATATCATGATACTGCCCCTGATACCGGAACGGCACAAAATCCTCATCGCCTGTGAATTCTATCACCCGCCCGTAAATATCAAGTTCCGCCGACCAGACGCGCTCGCCGCCAGCGTTATAAGCCTCGACTGGCGTACCGAGATAATCGCTGATAATGCTATAGTTGCCCTCATTAGTGATTTTTGCCGTAGGTATAAATCCATCGTTAAACACCCAGGTAACAATATCATTGTCTTCCAATTCATGCAACGGATTGTTGCCGTCCCATACAAAACGCTTCGTATTTTCCGGCGTTTTCTTTTCAATACGCCGCCCCAGAGAATCATATTTAAAAACGACTTCCGCCCCGTCCGGCTTGATAACTTTTGCTAGCATTCCGCTACCATAATACTCATACTGCCAAATGCCGCCATCCGCTTCGGTTTTCCGGATCAGATTGCCTTCCGCGTCATAGGTATAATCCGTGCCTTTGGTGACAAGTTTGCCATACCCGCCCCGAATAGAAGCTTTCAGTTCGTCCGTGTTTACTTTCGAATGTTCCAAACGGCTGCCCGCGCCGTAAACACGGTCTGTCTTATACTCAGTCTCATATATGTTGCCGACATCATCGTTGCTGCGATATATATACGAAAACCTGTCATTTACCCGCGATCTTACAAGACTGCTGTACTCATCATAGCTATAGGCGGTATAGTTGCCTGTCAACTCGTCTTTTGCTTTCATGAGTTGATCATTGACGCCCCAAGCATAGCTCCGTTTCCTTGTGTCGCGCTCGCGATTCTGCACATGGTGATGCGCCGGTTTGCCCATTGCGTCGTATTGCCATTTGGATATAACGCCGCCCGGCAGCATCCGCTCTATTTCCTGCCCCAGCCCGTTATATTGCGTCTGCGCCGCCCATGCGGGGTTACCGGCTTGCGCCGCGGCTACGCGCACAGGCCGGCCCATTTTATCGCGATCAACAAGTATCTTCGCGCCCAGACTGCTGCTTACCTTTATGCGGTTGCCCAACGCGTCATATTCACTGGCTACCCAATTTTCGTCCTGCCATTCTTTGACGATTCGTCCCGCCGCGTCACGTTCGAATTTAAGCTCCGTATGCTGATTTGCAGCTTCAATAATGACGCCGTTCTTATCATACTTGAAGATGTCCCAGGTTTTGTCATGATAATCCGCCCTGATGACATTACCTGCCTGGTCATGCGTATATTTCGTAAAGTAGCCCGCCGGGCGGTTGACCCTTTTCACCAATCCTGAATAATCACGCCTATAAGTTCTTATTAAGCCGTCATACCCGGTTTCTTTGGAGATATTCCCTTTTATATCTCTCTCAAATCTATACTCTTCACCCCTCTCATTCTTAACGCTTACCAGCCGCTCTTCATTATCGTACTTGAATTCAACTTTCCTGCCAGCCTGCGACCTTGATTTAAGGCTGCCGAGTATCGTATATTCAAACGACACTTCTGTCTTTGCGTCCTTGGCGCGGATCACGTCTTCATACCCATTATATTCCAGCTCAATTTCATTCCCGTCCGGCAAGTTCGCTTTTACCATGCGGTTCAGTGCGTCATATTGGTATTTTTCCACAGCACCCAATGGATTAATAGCGCTCAAACAGTTGCCTCTGGTATCATATTCCCAGCTTGAGGATGTTCCGTCTGGTAACGTTACCTGGCTCAGATTCAAGTCTTTGTCGTATGCCAGGCTTATAGCGCCGCCCATGGCGTTCGTTACCGTTTCTACCAATTTGTTCTCATTGTATAAGTATACTGTTTCCGCTCCGTTTTCGTCAATAGCTTTATGCAGTGTATCATCCTCATTGTATACCCATTTCTGTTTACCGCCTTCAGGGTTTGTAGCCGATATCAGCCGTCCGCTTTCATCATAGGTCAGCGCAACCTTACCTCCGTCAGGGCGCGTTATGCCTGTCATACGCGATTGTCTATCGTATGCATATTTTGTTTGCCGCCCCATTTCGTCTGTTTCGCTGACAAGCTCATATTTTTCATTGTAACTGCTTCTCGTTTCTGTATGGTCGGCGTAAACTGTCTTTACGCACAGATTTCGCTCATCATAATGATATTCTGTCGCGGTGCCGTTATTGTCGGTGACTACATTATATCGCTCGTCGTCATGATACACAAACTTACCGTTAAGCACATCGCCGTTGCCCCAGGTTTCTTTTACGCGCGCACCCGTACCGCTACCATAGTATTTCCAATAGAACGAGTTATTATTACGGTCAGTTTTTTGGACTATGAGGTGGTTGTTATATTTCAAATGGGCTGATTGCCCCATAGCGTCAATTGCTTCTACCAAATCCTGATCTTCATTGTAGCGGTACTGTACCAGCACATGGCTACCCATCGCGACTTGCGTTATGCGCCCGGACGCGTTTGTAGTAACATCAAGTTCCCTGCCAACGCTGTCCGTTATTTTCGACAAATACCCATTGCCGTTGTACTCTACTTCTATCCTATGCCCCTGCGCGTTGTGGATAGTCTTAAGTTTGTATTGCATGTATCCGTTTTCGCTGGGGTAGAAATCGTATGAATACCGGGTTTCCGGGTCAAACATGCAATAGTGGCTGGATTCGCGGCGTAAGAATAATGCCTCTTTGCTGTTA
>Ga0123356_10005690_pt1 | contig 12660 bp, 14 predicted proteins | sample TergutEmb28metaG_2_FD_92546 | JGI IMG/M metagenome (GOLD analysis project Ga0123356, IMG submission 92546) | Embiratermes neotenicus P3 segment gut microbial communities from Petit-Saut dam, French Guiana - Emb289 P3 | ecosystem: Host-associated > Arthropoda: Insects > Digestive system > Gut ... | reverse complement strand
TGTTACGGATGCAATCACTTTTATTGTCGCTCCCGGGCTTGACCGTATCAATCCTGCAGATGTTGATACCATAGTTATCGCCGGTCTCGGAGGAGAGACGATAACGGGTATACTAAAAGATGCGCCATGGACAGGTAATCGAGGTCTTAAACTCATTTTACAACCGCAGACTAAGATTGACGTACTTTGTCGTTTTCTGTATGATAATATGTATGTTATCAAGGAAACGAGATCAGTTTTTGACAGGGGTAAACATTATAGCATCATAGTTGTTGGAGACGTATGATGCAGAAGGGTAGAATAGTACAATGATAAAAGTAAATGATGTTTATGAGTATATCAAAGAACTTGCTCCTTTGGAGATGGCCAATGACGATGACAACGTCGGATTTCTTGTCGGCAGCAGTGATACCACGGTCACAAAAGTCCTTGTTTGTCTTGACATTACAGGAGATGTCATTTCAGAGGCTCTTGATATCGGTGCAGAGATGATAATAGCTCACCATCCTGTATTTTTCTCGCTTGAGGATGTTACCGATGAAAGTATATCCGGCAAAAAAGTTGTTAGAATGCTTGCAGGTGGCATTTCTGCTGTTTGTATGCACACAAATCTTGATGCGGTTCGCGGAGGAGTTAATGATGCGCTGGCTCTCGCCGTTGGCATAGCAGATGCAAACAGAGAAGCAGAGCTGTTGTCCGATGAAAGACGTCTTGATTCCGGAGAAGTTGTCTCTCTCGGCAGGGTTGGTTATCTTAATAAGCCATGTCCTATTACGGAGTATCTCGAACCCCTAAAAAAAGCCCTTGGAGTAAATGGTTTGAGGTATTATGATGCGGGTAAAGACGTTTATAAAATTGCTATTTCTTCCGGTGCCGGTGGCGGTGAGTGGGATAATGCAGTTAAAAGCGGATGTGATACTTTCATAACGGCAGATATCAAATATCATATGTTTCTTGACGCAAAGGAGCTCGGTATAAACATTATCGACGGTGGTCATTATGCAACAGAGAATCTTGTTTCTGATGTTCTCGTAGATAAGCTCAGCACTAAATTCCCAACTGTTGAAACCTGTTTATCAAAAAAGCAAAATCAAGTGGTTGAGTTTTTCATTTGATGACATAAGGCGTAGATAAAGGAAAATATATATAATGCAAGAAATCAATGTTAGACATTTTGATACAAGAAAGCTGGTTCTTCTGGCACTGCTGACCGCAATTGTGATAATATTACAGATCCTCGGTGCATTTATCAGGTTTGGACCATTTTCTATTTCGCTTGTGCTTATGCCTATAGCAGTTGGTGCGGCACTGCTTGGAGCTTACGCCGGGACCTGGCTTGGTTTGGTGTTTGGATTTGTAGTTCTTGTTTCGGGTGATGCAAATGCGTTTTTTGCTGTAAATCCGGCAGCAACGGTTTTTATTGTGTTGATAAAGGGTGCTCTTGCCGGCTTTACAGCCGGTGAGGCTTATAAACTGCTTGCCAATCGCAGCAAAACTCTTGCCGCAGTTTTAGCCGCGATCATCTGTCCTGTGGTCAACACGGGTGTTTTTATCATTGGCGGGTATGCCTTTTTTCTCCCAACTCTCACAGAGTGGGGAATCGCTGCAGGAGCAACGAGTGTAACTGCGTTTATCTTCCTTGTTTTAGTAAGTGCTAATTTCATTATTGAACTAGGTGTCAACCTCGTTCTCAGTCCAACGATCGTTCGTCTTATACAATACGGCCGGAATAGGTGGAGTAATGAAAGAACTATATCGTAAAAAATAGTTTTGTTCACAGAATATTCATCTTTGGATGAATATTTTTAGTTTACAATAAACTAATAAGAGAATATCTATTGTCCCCATTTTCAATGGTTATGCACATTGTCCACAGGGTTTTCCACATTAGTTATGTCAACATAAACCGAAATGATTATTCAGTAAGGTTTAAATTAGTAGTAAAAACCAAGATATTATTCCGCTATTCTTTATTAATTTTTGGTTGCTTTTTAGGTTACATCAGTGTAGAATGTCGCATTGATTGAAGACTTGTTTACGAAGTTTTTCAACAGAAGGAATGAACTGTAATGCCAGAACAGAGAAGTCAAAGTTTCCTTAGGGGTGCAGCCATTTTGGCTGCTACCGGTGTTTTTGTTAAAATTGTTGGTGCTATATATAAGATTCCGATATTTCGTGTCATGGGCGATGAAGGCACCGGCTATTTTCAGGCAACATATAATGTCTACGCATTGATCCTTGCGATATCGACAGTCGGTATCCCCGTGGCTATGTCAAGGCTGGTATCTTCATCATTGGCACAAGGGAAAAACTCTCTTGCCAAGCGTTACTTCTCCGTAGCAATGCCTGCTTTTGTTATTATAGGCATCGTTGTCATGACTGCTATGTTCATTTTCGCCGGTGAGCTTGCAGAGCTTGTCAACAGTTCACTTGCAACTTTTGGGATCCGGGTTTTATCACCTGCCGTATTTTTCGTCTGTGTAATAGCAGTATTCCGGGGTTATGCACAGGGTTTTCAGGATATGGTGCCAACCGCTGCTTCTCAGATCGTTGAAGTTATAGTTAAAGCCTTATTTGGTATTGTAATCGCATTTATGCTTGTCCGGATAGGTTTTGATGCTCAATACGTGTCTGCAGGAGCGATAACAGGGGTGACGATAGGACTTGGACTTTGTATACCTCTTATGATGTGGTTCAAAAGAAGGCTTGAACGCAAAGTTTCTATGGAAATAAGCCCGGATCGTTCAGAGAGTGCTGATGTGAGCGATTTACCAAGTCGCCGGAGTGTACTTTTTCAAATAATGAAGGTGAGTATACCTATTACACTCAGCGCTTCTTTTATGTCTTTAATGGTTTTTGTTGATATGGGTGTTGTTCTTGGTAGATTGCAATCCGCCCTTATGCTCACTGAGCAGGAAGCCGTAGCTCAATACGGAGTTTTTACAAAAGGACTGTCTATATATAATCTTCCTCCGTCTTTAATTGTTCCTGTTGCAATTAGCATAATACCCGCAATAGCGGGAGCTCTTGCTCGTAAAGATAAAAAAGAAGCAAATCTCATAGTTCAGTCCTCAGTTAAACTTACAAACCTTATAGCTATGCCGGCATGTGCAGGCATCATTGTGCTTGCCGGTCCGATCCTTCAAGCGCTTTATTACGATCCGCGTCAATCCCCGGAAACTGTTGCTACAATGACTACTATATTGGTTATTTTAGGCGCAGCTTCATATTTTGTATGTTTCCAGCATTTGACTATTGCGATCCTGCAAGCAAACGGATTTGAACGTGTCCCATTGATCACATTTCCTATCGGCGCTGCCGCCAAGATTACGCTTAGTTATGTTCTTGTTGGCAATCCGGATGTCGGAATTATCGGATCGCCTATCGGAACACTTACTTGCTTTGCCATTATTGTCGTCTTAAATGTTATTTTCATTACGGTAAAGATTAAGGAGCGAATTGGTTTCATCGGCGGATTTATAAAACCGCTCGGATGCGCTCTTATAATGGCCGCTATTGCTTTTTTGACATATGAAGGAGCCGGGTGGCTCGGTTCCGGTTTTATCGGCTCGGGAAACCTCGCTGTTGTGGTTTATCTCGCTCTGGCTATGCTTGTTGGTGTTCTTGTATATATCACCCTTATTATCATCACACGGGCAATCACAAAAGAGGATTTATCGCATGTACCCAAGGGTGAAAAACTGGCTAAAATACTGAGGGTCAGATGAGCCCCAAACGTGTGTGCGACAAGTGTTTTTTCGCTTTCAAGACATGGGTTCACAGATTTTTAACACTTTTTTTGAAAAAATACTGCATTTATGTGTATTTTAAGTAAAATTTTTGCAAAATCGTCTTGCGGAAAGAGAAAAAGTATGGTAGATTTTGTAAGCAAACTCAGATACGACGTATATGACCTTAAAAAACTCATGAGTTTATTATGTGGTCCCGATGGTTGTCCATGGGATCGAGAGCAGACGCATGAGAGCATCCGACGAAATCTTCTTGAGGAAGCTTATGAGACCGCCGAGGCGATCGATGACGGAAATACTGAGCATTTTATAGAAGAACTCGGAGACGTTTTGATGCAGGTCGTATTCCATGCCGACATAGCGGAGAGGGCAGGAAACTTTAATCTCGACGACATTGCCGACGCTACGTGCAAAAAGCTTATCCGACGTCACCCTCATGTATTTGGTGATGTAAGAGCAAAAAACGGTGATGAATCGATCGTTTTCTGGGAAGACATAAAGCAAAAAGAGAAACACCACGAGTCAACGTCTGATGATATGCGTTCGGTAGCACATTGTCTCCCTGCTCTTTGGAGAGCAGAGAAGATCCAAGGGAAAGCTGCAAAAGTTGGATTCGACTGGCCGAACTACACCGGAGCTCTTGACGCCTTACGCACAGAACTAAAAGAACTGGAGCAAGCGATAGAAGCCGGCAGCAATGTTGATGAGGAACTGGGAGACTTACTCTTTTCTGCGGTCAACTTAGCCAGATTTTTCGATATCGATCCCGAAGAATCACTCGGCTCGGCAAGCGAGAAGTTTATATCACGCTTTACACGGGTAGAAGATATGGCAGCCGGGCAAGGCAAAAAGCTAAGCGATATGTCACTTGACGAAATGGAAGCGCTGTACCAAAAAGCGAAATTAGAGAAGTAAATTCACTTCTTTAATATATAACGTAACCACTGGTTACATAAAATCAACATAAATATATGGAGGAAAAACACTAATGAACAAAACAGAACTCATCAATGCAATTGCGGCAAAATCCGGACTGTCGAAGAAAGACAGCGAGAAAGCACTCGCAGCGACCGTCGACGCAATCTCCGGCGCACTCAAAGGCGGAGAAAAAGTTCAGCTCGTAGGCTTCGGCATTTTTGATGTTAAGAATCGCGCAGCACGCATCGGCCGCAACCCCAAAACAAAAGAACCCATCAACATCCCTGCAACAAGAACTCCGGTATTCAAAGCCGGTAAAGCTCTTAAGGATGCTGTTGCGAAGAAGTAATTAAAGCAAATCTATCAACAAGAGGCTGTTGCAAAACAGCCTCTTGAGCATGACTTTAATAATCTTATGTTTAACATCTCTGTATCTTATCACCCTGACCCTTAAACTTGTTTTCTAATGACATCTGAAGGAGACGACATTCTATGCGTATCGACAAGTATCTTAAGGTCTCACGCCTCATAAAACGCCGCAGCGTCGCAAACGAAGCATGTGACAGCCAGCGTATAAGCGTTAACGGACGTCTTGTAAAAGCTTCATATGATGTGAAAACAGGGGATGTAATAGAGATCCACTTCGGTCAACGTACTCTAAAAGTCGAGGTATTGACTGTTTCCGAACATGCTACCAAAGCAGATGCTCCGGCAATGTACCGCGAGATAAGTCAGCATCAATGATCATGAAAAAACGCTGCGGTCAAGCAGCGTTTTATTCGTTATTGAGTTTTCTTTTGCTTTACACAGATACGTCGACGTTTGCTCCTACGCCTGTGGCGGCTGCCATTGTGCTGATGAGTTGATTGGCGGCATCCTCAAACTGGCTTTGTGCCATATCCATAACTTGTGTAGAGACTTGTGCGCTGAAATTGACTGCGTCTGCTCCTGAAATAGCCTGCTGCTGATCGAGTGACTGTACTTGCGGATCTGCAGCCGGTGCTTGTGAACCGGGCAGTACTTGAGCAGTCTGCGTTACTCCTGAGATATTCATAGTACCCTCCATCCTTTCCTTGGGTTACAAAGAAAGCTCTTCTTTGAAAACCTTTCTCGGGAAAATCCTTCCTCCATCTACTGTACCGTGTATTTTACCATATTATTGCATTTTAATCAATAGTTTTCGTAAACATTTTGTTAAATATTTTGGTTTTTTCTAAAAAACGCTAAATTTCTGTGACAGTTGGGAGTATCATAGGTTTGCGTTTTGTTGTTTTATACAGGTATTCGGACAAATCCGACCTTATAGATCTTTTTAATGATGACCAGTCAGTTACTTTTTCATTTGCAAAGGTTTCAAGAGTATTCATCACAATATTTTTCAGTTCCTGAATCAACTCCTCCGATTCTTTTACGTAAACAAATCCGCGGGTTATAATGTCGGGCTCAGATATCAGGCTTCCGTCCTCACTGGATAAGTTGACTATTACAACAAGCATTCCGTCCTGTGCGAGGTGTTTTCTGTCCCGCAATACAACAGATGCAACGTCGCCTACACCTGTGCCGTCGACCAATACTTTTCCGGATGGAACTGTCCCCTTACGGTTAACACTTTTACTTGTAAACTCAACTATCTGACCAATATCTGCTATTACGATCTTTGAAGACTTTATTCCCATTTGCTCTGCAAGCTTTGCATGATTGCATAAATGTCTGTGCTCTCCGTGAACAGGAAGGAAAAACTTTGGTTTTGTCAGTGCTATCAGCATTTTAAGCTCTTCCTGATATGCGTGCCCCGATACATGGAGTTCAGAGACCTTATCATAAATAACTTCCGCTCCTCTACGGAACAGCTCGTCAATAACACGACTGACCGTTTTTTCATTGCCGGGAACTGCCGAGGCTGAAATTATCACTCTGTCACCCGATTTTATTTCGATTTGCTTATGTCCGGAGAATGCAATACGGTACAATGCGCTCATTGGTTCGCCTTGACTGCCGGTCGTTATTATTACGGTCTTATCGGGCGGCAGGTTATTTATTCTATTAAGATCCATTAGCAAACCGTCAGGTACTGTTACACATCCGAGTTCTGTTGAAACTCTTAATACGTTTTCCATGCTTCTTCCGGTTATAGCTACTCGCCTGCCATACTTTGCAGCGCAGTCAAGTACCTGTTGAACACGATGAACGTTCGATGCAAATGTTGTTACGATGATCCTTTGTGTACATCCATGAAACAGTTTTTCGAATTGCTCGCCTACTTTGCTCTCCGATGTTGAGTAACCGGGCTTCTCTACGTTTGTTGAGTCGGAGAGAAGTGCAAGCACTCCGCTTTTGCCAAGCTCTCCAAACCTCGCAAGATCTATCATTTCTCCGGAAACCGGTGTTGTGTCAACTTTGAAATCTCCGGTGTGTACTATTGTTCCGACAGGTGTTTTTATTGCCAGTGATACTGTGTCGTGAATACTGTGATTAACGTGTATGAACTCGACTTTGAAGCAACCGAGCTTTATCACGTCCCCCGGTTTTTTAACTTCTATTACAGTTTTTTCCAGCAGTTGGTGTTCTGCAAATTTGATCTCTGTTAGTCCTGCTGTCAAAGGTGTCGCATATATCGGTACATTTATCTCACGCATTACATAAGGTAATGCTCCTATGTGATCTTCATGTCCGTGCGTCAGTACTACTCCCCGTATTTTTGAGATATTTTGGATAAGGTACGTTACATCGGGTATAACAACATCTACACCATACATATCATCGTCAGGGAATCCCAGTCCGCAGTCAACGATAATAATATCTGCACCGTATTCATACACAGTGAGATTCTTGCCGATTTCATTTAAACCGCCAAGTGATATGATTTTTAATTTTTCTGCCATTAGGTTATCGTTTCTCCTTTTACTTTTAGTGTGTTTGTGATTTTGAAGGACTCACAATATCCTTAATTACATTTCCATTCTGCCTTCGAGTGCACGCATCAGGGTAGCTTCGTCGACGTACTCCAGGCTGCCGCCGACAGGTATACCATATGCAAGACGTGTTACCTTTACTCCAAACGGGTTGAGCAGACGTGAAATATATCTGGCAGTTGTTTCACCCTCTGTGTCGGGGTTTGTTGCCATAATTACTTCTTTTACACTTCCGTCTGAAACACGCTCTATAAGTTCTTTGATTTTGATATCATCAGGTCCGATATTATTCATCGGTGAAATGACTCCGTGTAAAACGTGGTATCTGCCACTATACTCGTGCGAACGTTCAATTGCCAGTACTCCTTTTGGGTCAGGTACGACACATACGGTTGCGGCGTCTCGCCTGGTATCACGACAAACAACACATATCTCACCGTCGGTAAGGTTGAGACAAACCGTGCAGCATTCAACACTCTCTTTCGCTTCGGTTATTGCATTGGCAAATGATATTGCTTCTTCGTCTTTGAGAGAGATCATAAAAAAAGCAAGTCTTTGTGCGGTTTTGCGCCCTATGCCCGGTAGAGTTGCAAATTTATCTATCAGGTTTTCAAGTGCTGATGGGAAGTAGTCCATGTTTTGCTCCTTACGGGTTTCGTAGTCCGGCTATATGAGCGGCTCTGTCTGCTGTACTGAATACATCGCTTCCCGCCACGAGAACATCTGCTCCTGCTGCTATACACAGCTTTGCTGTTTCGTGGTTTATGCCGCCATCAACTTCCAGTTCGCAGTTCAAACCGCGACTTTCAATTATTTTTCGCACATCTGAGATTTTCGGCAACATCTCGTATATAAAATCTTGCCCGCCGTATCCGGGTTCTACTGTCATTATCAGAACAAGGTCAATTGTATCAATGTATGGTAACACCGCTTCGGCAGGTGTTTCCGGTTTAATCGAGAGTCCTGCTTTTTTGCCCAGGCTGTGAATTTCCCTGATAGCCTTTTCTATTTTCTCCGGTGCTTCTGCTTCAACATGAAATGTGATTATGTCTCCACCGGCTTTTGCAAATTTACCGACATACTGTGACGGGGTTTCGATCATAAGGTGTATATCAAGTGTCATTTTCGTAATCTTGCGAACGGATTCAAGGACCGGGAATCCAAACGATATGTTTGACACAAATACCCCGTCCATAACATCAAAATGTAAATAATCCGCGCTTTTTACGCTTTTTATCTCACTTTCAAGATTTGCAAAATCTGCCGCAAGAATTGATGGTGCTATTTTTATCATTTAGTGTCTCCAAGAGTCTGCGCGCTATAAAGCTGCAACATTAAAATGTTGCTATTTTAAATATTAATCTAGTCAATCATACATTATAGTAGTATAATAATCAAGATAAATGCATTAATAGACAAAGGAGATAACAAACATGGCAGAGATGGAAGCAATGGAGTATGTACCGACACTGACGCTTGCCCCCGATGGCGAAGGCAGCCCGACCGCTGCAACAATACCTGCAGCAGACGCACTTGATATCAGCAAAGATGAAGTTGCAGGGTCAAAACTTGATATAAGCCAGCTCAGTGAAGAGGAGCAAAAGCAAGTTCACGATTTCGCCGATAAAATCGATATAACGGATACTAATGCGGTTTTGACATATGGAGCGGCATCACAACGAAATATCGCAAACTTCTCTGAAAGCACCTTAAAAAGTGTTCGCTCAAAAGACATGGGAGAAGTCGGACAAATGCTTTCCGGTCTTGTTGTCGAGCTCAGAGGCTTTAGTGATTCCGGCGAAGGCAAACGAGGATTTTTAGGACTTAGAAAGAAGATAACAAATAAAATCGCTACAATGAAAGCCGAGTATGCAAAGGTTTCCGTAAATGTTGATAAGATCTCGGAAATGCTTGAAAAGCACCAGGTTGTTTTACTTAAGGATGCAGCTATGCTCGACAAGATGTATGATGTCAATCAGGCATATTTTAAAGAGCTTACTATGTACATCCTTGCAGGAAAGCAAAAGCTTGAAGAGTGCAGAACAGTTGAACTGCCGAAGCTGCACGCAAAAGCAGCAGAGTCGGGTCAGCCGGAAGATGCGCAGGCTGCAAACGACTATGCAAATATGATCAATCGCTTTGAGAAGAAGTTACACGACCTTGAGTTGACTCGTATGATTTCGATTCAGATGGCACCTCAGATAAGGCTTGTTCAAAACAATGATGTGCTTATGGTCGAGAAAATACAAACATCTATCGTTAATACGATCCCGCTTTGGAAAAGCCAGATGGTTCTTGCACTTGGTATGCATAATGCACAGCAGGCGATGCAGGCGCAGCGCCAGGTCACAGACATGACAAATGAGCTGCTGAATAAAAACGCCGAGATGTTAAAGACAGGAACTGTTGAGATAGCAAAGGAATCTGAGCGCGGTATAGTCGACATGGAGACACTGGTAAATACAAATCGTATGCTTATAGACACACTGGAAGACGTTCGCACGATCCAAACCGAAGGTTCACAACGTCGCGCCGCAGCAGAAATCGAACTCGGCCGTATAGAAACCGAGTTAAAGCAAAAACTCCTTCAACTCAGAGATAACAAATAGACAATAAAGACTCCTAATAACCATAATCAAAGCCACTGAAGGAAACACATCCCTCAGTGGCTTTTTTAGTGTTGAAATACAATACTTATTTCACTTTCAAATCTATTTATTACACACTTATCCCGTTATAATATAATCGCTCAGGTGCAATATCAATCTCGCCATTACACCAAACCGGCACACCTAAGTCAATATATACACCTTCAAATATCTCCTTATTTTTTAGTGTGGAAAACACTCCTTTATCAAGGAGGGGCTTAAAGTCAAAGACCTTCTCTTCACCTGTTAAAAAACGGATCCAAAGCTTATAATCGTCCATTGCACGAATGGAAGTAACTGATATTTGGTTTTCTTGTTCCTTTGCATATGCAATGTTATCAACTATATTCATTATTAACCCTTTTACTGCAATGGCTCTATTCTTTCAAACGGTTCGTTCCTAATTGCTTTGTTCCATGCGATATATAGTTCATCTTCATGTATTGAAGCCCATGCTGTGACAAGCTTCAGTTGCTTTACCGGAAGACTACCGGCTATTAACTCCCCATCAACACCTACAGATGCAGAGAACTCATTATAGTATACATGAAAATGTGGTTTGCTGTGCTGCACATCATCAGAAAATAGCATTTTTATTACTATTCCATAAAACCTTGATAATTCCGGCATTATTCTGTCTCTCTTTCTTAATTATATCAAACAATACTTTGCTTTAGCAAGTATGTATAGTCTTATCTTACTCAGCTGACCTCCCATATGTAGTCTGCTCCTGCGTTTCCGAAGGATATTTTACAGCCGGTTTCTATTGTGCATGGTGTATTCGGATGGATTTTTTTGTCGTTTACATAAGTGCCTGCACTTGATGACAGGTCTACGATTTTGTAACCGTTGATGTCGCGCTCAACTACAGCGTGGCGCCGACTCACTGCTTTTGTTCTTTTATCAAACTCAAAGTTTGATTGCTTTTTGCCAATAGTTACATCAAAACGCCCTATCGTAAACATTTCACCTTCCGCAATCGGTATCAAGATCGACTGCGGCATTCCCGCTCTGCCTACATATCTAAGTCCGGGGCCACTATTGATTATCGGAAGGTTTTGTGTATTCTCAATGACCTCTGCATGCTCTTTGTTTGAAGAAATAGAGATGGCTTGTGGTTTTTTATCGTTATCATGTTTTTCCGCGACTTTCTCTGATAAACGTTGATTGGAAGCTCTTTTTTTCTTGCTTCTTCCGCTGAAAATCCTGTATCCTTCCGGTTCTGCTTCTTTTCTGCTTTCATTTACATTAAAGCCCGGCAGAACTTCGAAAAATTTATCTTCATCTGAATATTGCGGTTTTGTCGAAGACTTAGTTTCATAAGTGCTTCGCTTTTTTTCTGCAACGATTGCAATTCCGTTAGACTCTTCCTTATAATTATCAGCAGATTCCATTGATTCTTTCTTATACTGATCTAAAAGTTCTGTCGTTATATCAACCGGTTTTATGTCTTCCGACACATGATCTTTTAGCATTTCCAAAAATTCGCTCGGATTAAAGTCAGAGAGTATTGTTCTTAGCACCTTGTTTTCAAGATCCGAATCGGATACTGTGATTATTTTTGATATATTGATCACCATCTTTTGAAGAGCATCATATCCTGAGCACCCATTAACCGTAGGTATATATACATAGCTCACTGCCTTTTTGTTTTTATCGTAGTATATATGGTCTACACAAAGCATAAATGAATGTGGATGCATGAACCAGTCCTCACATTCAAGAAGCGGATTGATCACACTCTGCCACAATTTCGAATACTCTCTCGGAGAAAACTCTCCCGCGAAATATTGCAGTTTGCTCTGTTTCCCTACCTTATATGTTAGCTCAACCTGTCCGTTTTCTCTTTTATAGTGAAACGGAAGTATAAAATCCGGACAGTCCTCCTGTATCGTGTTAAGTGCGTTTAGATCTACCTCTTCTTCAGGTATACTTGTGATAAGATAAGTGCCTGTTAGAAAGTCACTTATACACTGAATCTCACCTCTCATAGGATCGCTCCTTTCTTATATTCCAATAATGTTATAAATTGCCAACCCCGTTCTGTTAATACCGGGGCACTTCCGTCTGAAAAACTCTTTGCGTCGAAGAATCTTGCTTCTATTACTACGTGTCCGTATATATTTATGTATCCCCAAAAATCTCCGATTTTTACTGCAGCCAAATGCTGTCCGAATGACAGGGCATCATCGAAAATAAACGGTATTACTACTGTTCCATTAATGTCGATAAATCCCCATTTTTCATTTCTTTTTACTGCCGCATAACCTTCGTCTGTGAACGGGTGTGCATCTTCATATACTTCTCCGGTTATTTCGCCGTTTGTAAAAAGATATACAAATCCACCGGGACGTATAAATACAGCTCCTTGTGCGTAGCAACGTCCCAGTTCGTCTTGGACGATTTCTTCATATTCTGCAGGTAAAAGCCACT
>Ga0123356_10005687_pt1 | contig 12664 bp, 8 predicted proteins | sample TergutEmb28metaG_2_FD_92546 | JGI IMG/M metagenome (GOLD analysis project Ga0123356, IMG submission 92546) | Embiratermes neotenicus P3 segment gut microbial communities from Petit-Saut dam, French Guiana - Emb289 P3 | ecosystem: Host-associated > Arthropoda: Insects > Digestive system > Gut ... | reverse complement strand
TAGAAAGAGGAGCTTGCTATCGCTGCTAAATACGAAACCATTCACATCATTTAGGGTTGTCCATTGGCCACCGGTATTTGCTATACTTTCCAATTCGATAAGCATGGGCAAACGCCAACCCGGAGGGCATGGGTCGTTAACTTCCTCCCAAGTCCAGCCAAGAGGAACAGAACTGTCCCATGTAGTGTCTCCATTAGAATTTATCATCGGGTCTGTAGCGCTCCAACCCACTTTTCTGTTCCATTGGTAAAACATACCCGGGTCTTCCGGCTTGGCCGCAAACGTACCAGGCATATCCACATTGCGGGTTGCCCATTTTATACCATCTATTAAAACCCATTCGGGAATTTCTACGCCTGCTTGGGTTATCTGAACGGTTGTGGAGGTTTTATTCTCTCCTAATTTCATGTTCACCACTACCGTAGTAGTACGCGCCTCATAATAAGTATAAGGGTCAACGGTTACCATTACATTTACAGGAGACACACCGTTTGTAGATACCTGACACCACGCGGATAGAGATTCTACACTTTCTACTATTGCAGGCGAGGTAACAGTTACAGTAAATTTGTCTTCTCCACCGGTAGCATCAAAGTTTAAACTGGCAGGCAATATTGTGTATTCAATTTCTTTTGGTTCTTCCGGTTGGCAGGAGGAGGCGAGGGCTACTAGTAGGATGAGCAGAAATGCGGTTAATTTTAATAATATTTTCATAATTATATAAGGGAACTCCTATTTGTTTTCACCTTTTTAATTTTTCAAAAAGCCGAAGTCCAATAAAACTCTTTGAAAAATCTTTCAAAAGTTGAGGCAAAAGTATTATATTTTTTTATTCAACAACACTTCTCTTAAGTTTTATCTGTTTATCTATCATACTGTTTGTTACAAAACCAAAAACATGCTTAACAAACAATCCCAAATCATCTAAAAAAGGGAATAAGGGTGAATTTTACACAAGACACCCACAATTGCTACTTTTTCTCCTCTTCTAATATACAAAGTATCATTTTGTTGAGAAAAAAGCAACGGATTAGAATAGATTGCCCCATTGAATATTCGATTGAAATGTTTTTCCAAGATGTTTGTATGCGCTTTCTGTAGCTTCCCTTCCGCGGGGCGTTCTCATCAAAAATCCTTCCTGAATTAAAAACGGCTCGTACACTTCTTCAATAGTTCCGGCGTCTTCCCCTACGGCGGTCGCAATAGTAGTCAACCCCACAGGCCCACCTTTAAACTTAGTAATAATGGTTTGCAGAATTTTGTTATCCATCTCGTCCAACCCATGAGCATCCACGTTCAGGGCAGTGAGCGCCACCTGGGTAATGTCGTAAGTAATGGTTCCATCGCCTTTAATTTGCGCAAAGTCGCGCACGCGGCGCAGCAACAAATTGGCAATTCGGGGCGTTCCGCGACTTCTACGGGCAATCTCAAATCCGGCTTCCGGAGTCATCTCAATGCCTAATATGCTTGCCGAGCGTTTGAGAATGCGCGCAAGCGTTTGAGCATCATAATAATGCAGCCTCAGGTTAATGCCGAAACGTGAGCGCAAAGGCGCCGTTAGCAATCCCGAGCGCGTGGTAGCGCCCACCAACGTAAAAGGATTCAAAGAAATTTGCACGCTTCTGGCATTCGGACCCGAATCAATCATAATGTCAATCTTATAATCTTCCATTGCCGAGTACAAGTATTCTTCCACTACCGGAGAGAGCCGGTGAATTTCGTCAATAAAAAGCACGTCGTGAGGCTCTAAGTTGGTGAGCAGTCCTGCCAATTCACCCGGCTTATCTATCACGGGTCCGGAAGTTACCCGCAAGTTCACTCCCATCTCATTGGCAATAATGTGCGACAAGGTGGTTTTTCCCAAGCCGGGAGGACCATGGAGCAGCACATGATCCAGCGCCTCTGCTCTTGCCTTTGCCGCTTTCACAAAAATGACAATATTCTCAATCACTTGTTCCTGCCCAAAAAAATTCGCAAAATCGGAAGGGCGAACTGCGCGTTCAAACTCTTTTTCGGCTGCCGACAAGCGCCCGCTGGAAGCATCTAAATTTGGATTCAACATAATTATCTTTTCTCGGTGTCTAACCTATTCAACTCTGTAATAGCATTTTGGTTGTAAGGATTTATTTGCCGAGCTTGCAAATAATCTGCCCGCGCTTTTTGAAAATCCTCCAAATAGTAATACGCAATGCCTCTGTTGCACCAAGCCTGATCGTACAAAGAATCGAGCGCAATGGCTTTGCTGAAATACCGAACCGCCTCAGCGTAATCATCATCAAAAACCAAAGCAATGTATCCCAAATTGTTATATGCCGGATAACTGTTGGGGTCTATGGCAATGAGATGCTCATATTGCGCTTTTGCTAACTCCAAATCGCCCAAATCTTGATATAATTTTCCCAAATTGTAATTCAAAATTTTGTCGTTCGGTGTAATGTCCAACGCATTTTTATAATAGCTAATGGCAATAGGGTCAAGCTCTTCTTGAAAAAACTCTGCCAGAGCGGTATAGGCAATCACCTCTTGAGGATTTTGGTCTATAACAAGTTGCATCATTCTTAAAAAGCCAACGGTGTCGCCGGTTTCTTTCAACAAAACAGCTCTCGTTAAAAACGCTTTAGGATTATGATTTTGCAAACGAATGGCTTGCTCTAATATCTCATCGCATTCCCTGTACATATATTGATACAAATACAACTCCGCCAACTTCAAAAAGGCTTCATTATGTTGATCCATCGCAATTGCTTTTTTCAACATCTCTTCCACCAAATCAGTTTCATGCTTCGCCAAATAGATGTCTGCCAACGTTACATAATAAGTAGATTTTTTCTCATTCAATTTAATAGCATGCAAAATATCTGCCAACGCTTTGTCCACCTGATTATTTCGATAATAGTACTCGGCACGCTGTTGGTACAAATCGCTATTTTTAGGACTTTTATCTATTTTCCTGTACAATTCTGCCAACGGTGTGGGTAGGTTATCATATTGTTTTGATTTACAAGAAAAACAGCAGATCAAAGCGATAAGAATACTTAAGAAGAGGAATTTTTTCATGAATAATGAGAATTACTGTGCAAAAATATACTTTTTAACGAATTATATTTTTAAATATTTTCTATGCGGGCGGGAGGCCGGCACGCCCAACATCAATTAAAAATTAAAAAATCCCAAACCTTAAATTTTAAATCTTTAAATCTCTCCCATTCATTCACAAATTTTCCTATATTTGCGCCCCTTTAGAAAAAGGGTTAGTCATTTATAAATCAAACAAATAACAAAAACAATGAAAGTTTATCAAACCAAAGAAATTAGAAATATTGCCCTGATTGGTGGGAATCGCACCGGAAAAACCACGTTGGCAGAAACTATGGCGTTTCACGGAGGCGTAATTGGCAGGCGTGGAACTATTGACGATAAAAACACCATTTCAGACTACAGGGAGATAGAATTGGAAAGACAACAATCTATTTTTTCTACCGTAATGTATTCGGAATATGCAGGTTGCAAAATCAACATGATTGATTGTCCGGGATTTGATGACTTTGTTGGGGAAGCCATCGGCGCAATGCGCGTTGCCGACACCGCGCTTATGGTCATCAATGCACAAAACGGCGTGGACGTAGGCGCTGAAATTCAATGGCGCTGGACAAAGAAAATGCACACACCGGTGTTTTTCGTAGTCAATCAGTTAGACCACGAAAAAGCAAATTTCGACGAAACATTACGCCAATTGAAACATTATTTCGGGGTCAGCGTAATGCCGTTCCAATATCCTGTAAATGCAGGCATTGGCTTCGATTCAGTGATTGACTTGCTACAAATGAAACTGTTGAAATTCCCTGTGGACGGTGGAAAAACGATTGTGGAAGAGATCCCTGCCGACGAAAAAGGTAAAGCAGAAGAGATGCACAATGCTTTGATTGAAGCTGCTGCTGAAAACGACGAAAAACTCATGGAAAAATTCTTTGATGAAGGCACGCTCACCGAAGCAGAAATGGCACAAGGGCTGAAATTGGGAGTGATTAACCGCGGCACTTTTCCTGTAATTTGTATCGCTACGAAAAACGACCAGGGCGTTACCCGATTAATGGACATCCTCAAATCGAGCGCTCCCGCTCCGGACGAAATGCCGGGCGTGAAAACGGAAAGCGGTAAAACTCTCACTTGCAGAGTGAGCGATCCGCCCATTGCATACGTTTTCAAAACCGCTATCGAACAACACTTGGGTGAGATTTCTTTCATGAAAATTTACGGCGGAGAAATCAGCGAAGCCATGGATATGGTAAACAGTGTATCGAACAGCAAAGAGCGTTTATCGCAGTTGTTCTGCATTGCCGGTAAAACTCGCGAAAAGATTGAAAAAGCAGTTGCCGGAGATATTATCGCCACTATCAAGTTGAAAGGCACGCAAACCGGACATACTTTGGTAAAATCGGGCGACGAGGTGATTATTCCTACCGAATATCCCGAGCCGAAATTCCGTACCGCCGTGCGCGCAAAAAGCAACACTGATGATGAAAAATTGGGCGCCGTGCTGAACGAATTTAAGAAAACCGACCAAACTTTCTTAGGCGAGCAGTCGAAAGAGTTGAAACAGATCATTATCTCAGGACAAGGCGAACAACACCTGAATATTATCAAATGGATGATTGAGAAGTTGAACAAGATTGAGATTGAGTTTTATCCGCCGAAAATTCCGTATCGCGAAACCATTACCAAATCGGCAGAGGCGATGTACCGCCACAAAAAACAATCGGGCGGCGCCGGACAGTTCGGTGAAGTGCACATGCTCATCGAAGCGTACTATGAGGGGATGCCGAACCAAACCAAATATCCCGTTCGCGGCACCGACACGTACGATTTGCCTTGGGGCGGAAAATTGATCTTTAACACTTGTATTGTGGGTGGCGCTATTGATGCACGCTTTATGCCCGCCATATTAAAAGGTATTAACGAAAAAATGGAAGAAGGCCCGCTCACCGGCTCTTACGCCCGCGACATCGTCATCAATATTTACGACGGCAAAATGCACCCCGTTGACTCTAACGAAATGGCATTCAAATTAGCCGGACGTAACGCATTCCGCGAAGCGTTTAAAAACGCAGGCCCCAAAATTTTGGAACCCATTTACGACGTGGAAATTTTCGTTCCTTCCGAAAGAATGGGCGACGTGATGACCGACCTTCAAGGCCGCCGCGGCGTAGTAATGGGCATGGACAGCGAAGGCGAATTTCAAAAAATCCGCGCCAAAGTTCCATTGGCAGAAATGAACAAATACTCTACCACGTTAAGTTCCATCACTTCAGGCCGCGCTTCTTACGGAATGAAATTTTCAGAATATCAACAAGTTCCTGCTGATGTTCAGAATGAGATTATTAAGAAGTATGAAGAGGAGAATAAGGAGGAGGATTAATAGAGAGGTTAGTGGTTAACGATTAACCATTCGTGGTTTCAAGCAACCATTTCCATGCCGGAATAATTGTGATCTTTCTGTTGTTATCAAAAACTTCTTCCTCTGTTTCACTTGTAATTATTAGTCCGGATTGCAGGTTGTAAGCATTCATAGCATCAATCAAACCATCTATTTCGCGTTTTCTTGTTTTCTCCGAAGAAAAAGCATAACAAACTTGTATGGCTGAAGTAACCGTTTTATCTTCAACTAATACAAAATCACATTCTTGATTTTTGTTGTGATAGAAAGTTTTTTCACCACGCCTTAATAATTCAATAAAAACCAAATTCTCAAGCAAGTGCCCCAAATTACTTGAAAAACTGAAACCAACGCGCTTAACTAATCCATTATCAATAAAATACGACTTTTTAGGATTCAAAATTTGTTTGGAAACAGAATAATCATACTTACTTGTTTGAAAAACCAAATAACTATCGGCGAGAAAACCGATATATTTTTTCACTGTTGAAGCATTTTTTACGCCGATAATTTCTGCTAACTCACTATTTGTAGATAATCGTGCATAATTTCCTGCAAGGTACGACACTAATTCTTTGATTTCCTTTTCGTTAGTGATATTATTTTTGACCATAATGTCGCGGTATAGAATATTTTCAAACAATGTTTTCAAAGCCAATTCATCTTTTGTTATTACAAAGCTCGGAAAGCCACCGGTGTTGAAATAATCGTGAAAAAGTGACAAAATTTCTGCCTTTACGCTTGTTTTGTAAAAATTCTTGACAAGCAATTCCGGATTTTTTAAGGTAATAAATTCATTGAAAGAGAATGGATAAAGCTCAACTGACAAATAACGACCTGTGAGGTGCGTGCCAAGTTCACGGCTTAGCATTTTTGCATTTGAACCGGTAATATAAACCTTATTTCCGGTATCATGCAAACGCCGAACGAAGCGTTCCCATTGTTCGACGTTTTGAATTTCATCAAAATAAAAGCTTTTTTGCTCGCCGAAAAGTTCGTAAAAAACTTCCAACAGCATTTGAAAATCTTCTACTTTAAAACTGACTAATCGTTCATCGTCAAAGTTTATATAATAATCTTTTTCTGATTGAATGGTACGAATTTGTTGCAATAACGTTGATTTTCCGCAACGGCGTATGCCTGTAATTATCACTATTTCAGGTGAAATACAGAAGTGATTAGAAAATTCACGCTTTACGCTATTTTTTGCTTGCTCGAAATAATATTCTTGGTCGGCAATAACTGTTTTTAGCAAATCTTTATTCATAAAAAAAATTTCTGCAAAAATAAACTTCTTTTTGAAATAGAAGCATTCAAGCTTTAATTTCTATTTCAAATAGAGGTTGAAGTGCTTTCGAATGCGCTTCATGAATTACCATACATATAAATCGTACATAAAATAAAAAATAGATATTTGCCCACATAAAAAAACTCTTTATGCAACCCGAAGAAAAAGACGAATTATACGAACACCACAAGTTTACAGTAGATCGCGGACAAGAATTGATGCGCATAGACAAGTATCTGCTCAATCTTATCCAAAACACATCGCGAAGCAAAATACAGTATGCGGCGAAAGCCGGATGCATTTTGGTAAACGGCAATCCGGAAAAACAAAACTACAGGGTAAAACCGGGGGATGAAATCGTTATTTTGATGCCGAATCCGCCCAGAGATATAGAGATTATTGCGGAAGATATTCCTTTGGAAATCCCTTATGAAGATGAAGATTTTATCATCGTGAATAAGCCTGCCGGTTTGGTCGTGCACCCCGCGTATGGCAACTATACGGGAACGCTGGTCAATGCGCTTACTTACCGTTTTCAAGGTCAAACCACGAAAGATGGCGAGCCGGTACGTCCGCTGTTGGTGCATCGTATTGATAAAAACACGTCCGGCATTATGGTGGTTGCCAAAAACGAAGAGGCGCAAATGAAAATCGCGAGAGAATTTTACGACCACACGATTGAGCGGCGCTATTGGGCGCTGGTGTGGGGCGATTTCAACGAAGAGCAAGGCACCATCATTGCCAAAGTAGGGCGCAATTTAAAAGACCGGCTCATCATGACTACCTTCCCCGACGACAGCGAGTACGGAAAACACGCCGTAACCCATTGGAAAGTGCTGGAGCGTTTTGGCTACGTTACCCTCATCGAATGCCAATTGGAAACAGGACGAACGCACCAAATCCGCGTACACCTCGCCTCTACCGGCCACCCGCTCTTCAGCGACGAAGTGTATGGCGGCGACCAAATCATCAAAGGCACTACTTTTACAAAGTACAAGCAATTTGTAAAAAACTGCTTTGAGCTTATGCCCAGGCAAGCGCTGCATGCCAAACAGTTAGGATTAACGCACCCTACCACCGGAGAGACTATGTTTTTCGATTCGGAACTGCCGGCGGATTTCACGGCGGTGTTAGAGAAATGGAGGAATTATGCGAGGCATAAGGAGTTGTTGTTTGAGGAATGAAAACTGCAATTAAATTTTTGATTATGAAAAAAATATTTCTGATTTCCACCCTCTTCCTTTTTATCACCAACTCGGTTCATTCCCAAGATTTTTACTTTGGAATCAGCTCCGGCATGGTGAAAAGCGTATATTTCAAAACAGATGACAAAAAACATTTTCAAGATCTGATAGATGCGTCTCGGCCTTCCGCAAATTTAATATTCTCGACCATCTTCAAAAATAATCTGGAGTTGGCAACGGGTGTCATGTTTTATCCTTATCCCTACAAAATACGTGCCAGCGGAGACGAAATGTGGGGAGAGCGAATCCTTCAAACCACATACAGGAATACCGCTTATTTTGCCTTTAGTGTGCCGGTGCATCTCGGCTATAAGTTTAAACTTGCCCCGCGCCTTTATGCCAATATCTATTCAGGATTGAATTTTGATTTTTATTTTAGCGAACTTACAAAAAGAAAAGGTAGTTATGGTTGGGGAATTGGAAGTAATGTTTCCTACGCCACATCAATCGCTTCTATAAAGAACCGGTTTAACCTCATGTTTTCCAATCGGGTATCCTTGCAATATTTCACAAAATTTAACATGGGTATTGGAATATATGCGGCATATCATTCCGGTTTACTCAATGTTTGGGATAGTTATGAAGATTTTGGTTATTATCATACTGATATTTCCGGTACTTACGGTGAAGAAAAAATGTTTCAAAGTACACTTAAGAGCGATGGATCGTTTTGGAATTTTGGGTTGGAGTTGGGGTATAAGTTAGAAAGAAACAAAGAGAAAAAATCTAACTATAGAGGTGTTCAAGATTTTTATTTTGGAATCAGCTCAGGCATTCTAACAAGCATATATTATGGTAGCCGCTTTGCTACTATTGCCAGTGCATGCCCTACTTTCACGTTTTCAACTATTTTTAAAAATAATTTAGAACTGGAAACCGGTATAATGTACTATCAGTATTTGTTCTATAATATTGATAATTATTTTGTTCCACTATTTGACAGAAAATCTAAAGACGTATTGAAACCTGCATATCACGCTTTTAGTTTGCCGGTACATTTGGGATACAAGATAAAACTTGCCAACCGTTTCTTTTTGAATGCTTATACAGGGTTAAAATTCGATTTTTATTTCAATCCTCAAAGTAAGAGCAATAGTAAGGCTTATGAGGATAGAGATGTTTATATAACTACTGAAAATGCGTTGAAGCAGCGATTTAATATCTTGCTTTCCAACAAACTATCTATGCAGTATTTCACTAAATTTAATATGGGAATTAGCCTGTTTGCATCTTATCATTCCGGCTTATTTCAGGTTTGGGAAAGTTCGATTTTGACAACTCGTAATTATAGTAATGGTAATACAAGCTATCACAGAGGCTTTTGGGCCAGTCGCGGCTCTTATTGGATTTTGGGATTGGAGTTGGGCTATAAATTGGAGAAAAACAGAGCAAAAAAAACTAAGGGAGCCGTTGACTAAAGTCAACGGCAATGAAAAATTTAAACCACTAATCACTAATCACTAACCACTAATCACTAACCACTAATCACTAACCACTAATGACCTACAACTACATCTCCATCGAAGGCTGCATCGGCGCCGGAAAAACCTCATTAGCCGAAATGTTGGCAGCAGATTTTAATGCGGAATTGATCTTGGAACGTTTCGCAGACAATCCATTTTTGGCTAAATTTTATAAAGACCCCACGCATTACGCGTTTCCTTTGGAAATGACGTTTTTAACCGATAGATACCAGCAGTTAAAAAACCTGCTCTCAAAACGAGATCTATTTACCGACCTCGTAATTGCCGATTATTTTATTGATAAATGCGCCATCTTTGCAAAAAACAATCTGCAGCAGGATGAATACAACCTTTTTTTAAAGGTTTATGACATTATCGCCGATTTTTTGCCCAAACCCGACATCCTTATTTATCTTTACAACACGCCGGAAAATCTATTGAAGAATATTGCCAAAAGAGGAAGGGAATATGAGCAGGAAATTCAAGCGGAATATTTGGAATCTATTCAGGAAAATTATTTGACTTTCTTCAAACAGCGCGCGCAATTTCCTATTCTGATTGTGGAATCGGGGGTGCTTGATTTTGTGAATTGTGTTGATGATTATGATAAGATTAAAAATTTGCTACAGCAGGAATATGAAAAAGGGGTACATCGGATAATCCTATAAACTTCTCTGTGCCTCTTTGTGAACTCTGTGTCTCTGTGCTGAAAAAACACTCAGCACAGAGACGCAAAGAACACAGAGTTTCACAGAGAAATTACCTTGCTCTTTTTATACTAATTCCAAAGAAAAACCGTTTTACACTCTAAAATAAAATTCATGAACAAAAACTACTATTGCGTAATTATGGCCGGCGGAATTGGCGTACGCTTCTGGCCTATGAGCAGAACAGAAACTCCAAAGCAATTTATTGATATTCTGGGCGATGGACGCACACTCATTCAAAAAACATACGACAGGTTCATTAAAATTTGTCCCAAAGAAAATATTTACGTGGTAACCAATGCTATGTACAAGAAATTGGTGAAAGAACAATTGCCCGATATGAAAGATGACCAGATTGTGCTGGAGCCGGCAAGGCGCAATACCGCCCCTTGTATTGCCTACGCAAATTACAAAATCAAAGCCAAAAACCCCGATGCCGTTATCGTAGTAGCGCCCTCCGACCATATTATTCTTAAAGAAGATGTTTTTGTAGATGTGATCCGCAATGGATTGGAAACCGTAGAACAAAACCCCTGGTTGCTCACCATCGGCATCCGTCCCTCTTTTCCGAATACCGGATATGGATACATTCAATATAATGAAGACAAAGTTTATGAAAAAAACAAAGCGATTTACGAAGTAAAAACGTTTACGGAAAAACCACAGTTGGAAATGGCGCAACAATTTATTGAAAGCGGCGATTTTCTTTGGAATGCCGGAATTTTCATGTGGTCGCTGAAAACAGTAGATAAAGCTTTTCAAAAGTTTTTACCCGAAGTGGATTCCTTATTTAAACAGGGAGACGGGCTTTATAATACACCTGACGAGGCCGCATTCATTAAAAGAATTTATGAAATGTGCCGAAGTATTTCTGTCGATTACGGCATTATGGAAAAAGCGCAAAATGTACACGTGTATGCCGCCGAGTTCGGCTGGTCGGATTTGGGCACGTGGGGCGCACTTTACGACATTAACCCCAAAGACGACAACCAAAACTCTATTGTTGGCAGGCGCGTTAAAACTTACGATACACAAGGATGTATTGTAAATGTAAAACCTTATAAAATTACCGTTTTGCAAGGCTTGGAAGATTTCATTGTAGTTGACACCGATGATGTGCTTTTGATTTGTAAACGTTCTGAAGAGCAACAAATTCGGCAGTATGCTAATGATGTAAAACTTGACTGGGGGGAGAAATACAGTTAATTTTTCTCATTCCTTAACCCATATCAGAAAAAAATATATTTTTGCACCCCCAAAATAAAACTTGGGCTCATAAGCCGTTGTAGCTCAGTGGTAGAGCACTTCCTTGGTAAGGAAGGGGTCACGAGTTCAACTCTCGTCAATGGCTCAAAAGGACACCAACCCTCTATGTAACAATAGAATATTTTAATAACCTTTTAATTGATAAAAAAATGGCAAAAGAAAAATTTGAACGCACCAAACCCCACGTAAATGTGGGTACGATTGGTCACATTGACCACGGTAAAACAACCTTAACAGCTGCTATAACAATGGTATTAGCTGAAAAAGGTCTATCAGAAAAAAGAGACTTCGCATCTATTGACAATGCGCCGGAAGAAAAAGAACGTGGTATTACTATTAACACATCTCACGTTGAGTATCAAACGGCAAGTCGTCACTATGCACACGTGGATTGCCCCGGCCACGCCGACTACATCAAGAACATGGTAACCGGAGCTGCGCAAATGGACGGCGCTATCATCGTGGTAGCTGCAACCGATGGCCCTATGCCGCAAACAAGAGAACACATCCTTTTGGCGCGTCAGGTAGGCGTTCCGAAATTGGTGGTGTTTATGAACAAAGTTGACTTGGTGGATGACCCCGAACTATTAGAACTTGTTGAAATGGAAATCCGTGATCTTTTGTCATTCTACGGATTTGATGGCGACAATACTCCTGTAATTCAAGGATCTGCATTAGGTGGATTGAATATGGAGCCCCAGTGGATGGACAAAATTATGGAACTTATGGATGCGGTTGACACCTTCATTCCGCTTCCGGTACGTGCCGTTGACAAAGAATTCTTAATGCCTGTGGAAGACGTATTCTCAATTACCGGTCGTGGTACTGTGGCTACCGGAAGAATTGAAACCGGCGTTATCAACTCAGGAGACCCTGTGGATATTATCGGTATGGGCGCAGAAAAACTAAAATCTGTAGTAACCGGAGTTGAAATGTTCCGCAAAATTTTGGACAGAGGGGAAGCCGGCGACAACGTAGGTCTATTGCTTCGCGGTATTGATAAAGATGAAATCCGTCGTGGTATGGTGATCGCGAAACCGGGCTCTATTAAACCGCACAAAGAGTTTGAAGCTGAGGTGTATATCTTGAAAAAAGAAGAAGGTGGACGTCACACGCCATTCCACACCAAATACCGTCCGCAATTCTATTTCCGTACCACTGACGTTACAGGAGAAGTTTTCCTTCCCGCAGGTGTAGAAATGGTAATGCCCGGTGACAACTTAACTATTACCGTTAAATTGTTATCAGAAATCGCTATCAAC
>Ga0123356_10005686_pt1 | contig 12665 bp, 9 predicted proteins | sample TergutEmb28metaG_2_FD_92546 | JGI IMG/M metagenome (GOLD analysis project Ga0123356, IMG submission 92546) | Embiratermes neotenicus P3 segment gut microbial communities from Petit-Saut dam, French Guiana - Emb289 P3 | ecosystem: Host-associated > Arthropoda: Insects > Digestive system > Gut ... | reverse complement strand
GAAACAGTTTCATGGCAAAAATCGGACGTGAAAAGGTCAGCTATCTTATGTTGGCTCCTTACTTCACACTGTTTTTCCTGTTTACCGTTCTGCCTGTTCTGATTTCGATTTTCTTCAGCTTTACATATTTTGATATGCACTCAATGCCGCAGTTTATCGGCTGGGGCAACTATGCAAAGCTTCTGCTTGAAGACGATTTGTTTATGAAGGCTTTACAAAACACATTGGTTCTTGCTGTTGTAACAGGACCTGTCAGTTATGTTCTGTGTGTACTGTTCGCGTGGATCATCAATGAGTTTCGCGGCTTTGTACGGGCACTTCTGACACTGGTTTTTTACGCGCCGTCCATCAGCGGGCAGGCATTTCTTATCTGGAGTATAATCCTGACCGGTGACAGGTACGGTTTTTTAAACGGAACACTTATGCAGATCGGTTTTATCGAAGAAGCGATCCTTTGGATGCAGACGGAAAAATATATAATCCCCGTGCTGATCGTTGTACAGCTTTGGCTTTCACTCGGTACGGGATTTCTTGCGTTTATCGCGGGATTACAGACCGTTGATAAAACTCTGTACGAAGCGGCGGCAATCGACGGCGTATCAAACCGCTGGCAGGAGCTTTGGTTTGTTACACTTCCCTCAATAAGACCGCAGCTTATGTTCGGAGCTATTATGCAAATCACTATGAGTTTTGCTATAGCGGACGTGTCTCTTTACCTTGCGGGCAACCCGTCGGTAAACAACTCGGGCGCGACTATAGTTACGGTCCTGTTGGACTACGGAGGAATACGGTTTGAAATGGGTTACGCATCCGCTATTGCAACAATATTGTTTATAATGATGGTCGGGACAAACAAAGCAGTGCAAAAACTGCTGAAGAGAATCGGAGAGTAAGACAAATGTCATCATCGAGTTCGGTCACAAGCACCAAGCCTGTACGCGGAAAACTGAGTAACAAGCACTATGTCCTTGACACGAAGGGCCGTCCCGTTCGTGTCCGTGCGTCCAAACACAGTAAAGTAAACCGCAGTATGGCGGGTAACACCCTGCTCTTTGTGCTTATGGCAATCTGCGGATTATTTATGATACTGCCTATAGTTATGATTGTTAATAATTCATTGAAGCCACCTGCCGAGCTGTTCCAGTTCCCACCGAGGCTTTTTGTACGTAACCCGACATTTGATAATTTTGCAGACCTTTTTGTGTTGATGGGTGAAACATGGGTGCCGTTCTCCAGATATATTCTCAACACCTTCATAATAACGGGCGGCGGTGTTGTCGGGCATGTACTTTGTGCCTCACTTGCGGCATATCCGCTTGCCAAACGAAAATTCCCGGGTTCCAAGCTGCTCTTTTCGGTTGTTGTGCTCTCAATGATGTTTTCCTGGACTGTCACACAAATACCAAACTATATGATAATCTCCGCACTCGGAATCAATAACACATATTTGGCATTGATATTGCCCGCATGGTCATTCGGAATCGGTCTTTTCCTTATGAAACAGTTTATGGAACAAATCCCGGATTCCATAATAGAATCGGCACGAATAGATGGAGCCGGAGAGTTTAAGGTTTTTTGGAAAATAATAATGCCGAATGTAAAGCCGGCGTGGCTGACTTTGGCGATTTTCCAGTTCCAGACCCTTTGGGGCAATACGGGCGGAATGTTCCTTCGCAGCGAGGAGCTTAAGCCGATGCAGTTCGCGATGCAGCAAATAATGGCAGGCGGTGCGGCACGTGCGGGTGCTTCTGCTGCTGTGGCATTCATTATTGCCGCCATCCCTATAACGTTTTTCCTCATCTGCCAGTCCAGTATATTCGAAACCATGACAACCTCCGGGATAAAAGAATAAATCCCTCAGAAAGGAACAGTTATAATAGTGAACCTGAAACGAATCGTCGCAGTTTTGTTAATAGCTCTTGTGCTTGTATCGGCGGTACCGCTTGTTGTACGTGCTGCTGATTCGGTGCCTTATGATTCGTATGTTTATGACTACTGGGAATATATCGTATTCACGCCTGCTCCATATGTGCCCGGAGATACGATATCGGGAATCACCTTGGAAATCGGAGCATTTAACGACCCGCAGGGGATATTTGTCGCACACGATGATGCAGTTTATATCGCAGATACAGGTAACAGCCGTATCGTAATACTCGAACCGGATTTATTCACTGTCCGCGATGTTATAACAACATTTAACAATGACGGTAAAACCGACAGCTTTAACAAACCCAGAGGCGTCGCGGTAACTACGGACAATATAGTTTATATCGCCGATACGGAAAACAGGCGGGTAATAGCACTTGACGGTCATGACGTGGTCAGGACGATTGAAAACCCGCAGTCCGAGATGCTTGGCGACGATTTTGATTTTGTGCCTTTAAAAGTAACGGTGGATTACGCGGGGCGTGTGTTTGTAATTGCCCGGAATATGTTTCAGGGAATAATGACTTTTAACACAGACAGTGATTTTATCGGATTCTACGGGACGATCAATGTAGTTATCACATTATGGCAAAGATTCTGGCGCGCTCTTTCAACACAGGAGCAGCGTGCCCGCCAGCAATTGTTTATACCTACGGAATTTACGGGACTCGATGTCGACCCCGCGGGTTTTGTATACGCATCCAATATCGACAGGGACGGAGAGCAGGCGGTCAGAAGGCTTAATCCGAACGGCGAGGATGTTTTGCGTAAAGGTGTAAATGATAATGTAGGCGGAGATCTCATAACACTCCCTGCATCACCGAGTGCGTTTTCCGGTCCAAGCAATATTATTGATGTGACATACAGAGGGAATGGTATGTATTCTCTCCTTGATTCCAGACGCGGTAGAATCTTTACTTATGACTATGAGGGAAATTTGCTTTATATCTTCGGAGGTATGGGACAGCAAACGGGAACATTCCGGCAGCCGACAGCAATCGCTGCACAAAAAAACAGAGTACTTGTACTTGATGCCGTGAGAAACGAGCTTATAACATTTAACCAGACTTTATACGGTGAATTGATCAATAAAGCTGTTTCGCTCAGGTATGACGGTGATGAAGCAAAAGCTGTTGAAACATGGCGTGAGGTCTTGGTATTAAACGAGAATTTCGAACTCGCCAACGCCGGAATCGGCAAAGCGTACCTGACGGCAGGCGAAAATAGGATCGCGATGCAGTATTTAAGGCTCGGAATGGACAGGCAGAATTATTCCATTGCATTCAGGCGATGGCGAAATGATATTCTCAAGGAAAATATAGGCTGGATATTGACAATAGTTGTCGGAGGAATTTTCGGCTATGTCATAATACGTACTGTCGTACGCCGCCGCCGTGGAGACGCAGAGGTCGATGAGGGAGGTGCTTTTGATGCGTAAGCACTTCACACGTGAAAAAGTCGGGTATTTATTTGGTGTTTTAAGCAGACCGATAGATTCCTTCTATGAAATACGCTACAGGGATAAAGGCAGTGTTCCGCTTGCCGTTATCTGCGTGTTTGTACTTTCCGCACTTTTTACCATAAACCGTGTATTTGCCGGATTTGTTGTAAATGATGTAAACCCGCGTACAATTGACGGTGTTACGGAAATGGGTGCGTTTTTTATCCTGCTCGGACTGTTTTGTGTAGGCAACTGGGCGGTCACCTGTCTCATGGAAGGTGAAGGGCGTATGCGCGATATCGTAACAGTCGCAGGATACGCAATGCTGCCGATAGCACTTACCCTCGGTCCCGCTACGATTTTAAGTAATGTGATATCACTCGAGGAATCAGCATTTTACAGCATACTGATAGGTGTGAGTATTACATGGACCGCAGTTTTACTTCTTGTCGGCGTTATGACGGTACATAATTACACGATCCTTAAAACCCTAATTACACTGTTGCTGACGTTTATTACAATTCTTATCCTTATCTTCATCGGACTGCTTATAATGGACTTATTAAATCAGGTTTACGGATTCCTTTTCTCGATATATACAGAACTAATATTTAGATTTTAAAGGCATTGTTATGAAGTTTACTACTAAATTGATATTATGGATAGTTGCTGTTGTTGCTCTGATCGTGTTGTCTTATCAGGGTTATCTGACGGTGCGTTACAGGCTTCATAACGGGCATTTGGATATTTTGTCGGAACACGTTTCTTCACCTGCCGGTCGTGTTTTTACAGTGCTTGACCCCGAAGCAAACGATGTGCAGGGAATGGTTCTTGCGGCTGAAAGTGATGAGCTTCGTTTGTATGTTGATGAAGACACCGGCAATGTCGCGCTTTATGATAAACGCAGCGGCGGTACTGTGTATGCTGTTCATCCGGACATTGAAAATGACGAGTTTGCATCCGATTTAAACAAAAGCCTTCTTCAATCACAGGTAACACTCAATTATTTCACCTCGCTGAGGATACCCGGAAGGTTTAACAGTCATGACCATGCTGTTTCGCTCGGTCAGTTCAGACTCGAAAGTATTGACGACGGGCTTCGTGTCATTTATACGATCGGGGATATTTCAAGCCCGACGGGGATCGTTCCCGTTTATATAACAGAGGAGCGTCTCTTATATTTCCTGGCACCGCTTGAAGGAACACGTGCTTACAACAGAAATCTCATGCGTTATGTGGAGTCTTCCGTCGCTCCCGGGCATCTTGAACTGATAGCAGCCGCCCGCACAGGGTTTGCTACACTCAATGAGATGAATGAAGTGTTTGAGTCCGTCGGTTATACCGCAGAGGATTTTGCCTCGGACATGGCAGGTTCGGGAGTTGAGGAAGCAGTCCCGCTCCATTTTGTCATTCCGCTGAGTTTCCGGCTTGACGGTGACAGCCTCATAGTAAATTTGGACACATCCGGGATCAGGGAATACGCGGGCGGGCGTATTGATGAAATCCAGCTCATGCGTGCGTTTGGAGCGGGTGGTACGGACGAAACCGGTTATCTTGTTGTTCCGAACGGTTCCGGTTCGTTGATATACTTTAATAACATGAAAACCTATGCGGATGAATATACGCAGTTCGTATACGGGCAGGACCCGATGCTTCGTGAGTATGCAACATTAGGAAATATTGAAGATATCCGTATACCGTTTTTCGGTATCGAAGCTGAAGACCGCACGATCTTAGGACGTATAGAATCGGGTGACTCGCAGGCTTATATTACTGCCGGTATATCCGGAAAATTCAACTCGTACAATTACATATACACGGGATTTGTTCTCAGGGGCAGTTTGTCATTGGCAATGTTCGGCATGACCGGTAACGAGTCTACCTTACCTGTTGTCGAACGTGATTTGCCGGAGATTGATCTTACACTTAGATATACCGTACTGGAAGATAAGGGATATTCCGGCATGGCAGTACGTGCGCGCGAGCTGCTTATAAGTGACGGTTTTTTAAGCGCGGAACCGCTGCCGCAGGATGACATTCCTTTATATGTGGATATAATCGGCAGTATGATGGGGCAGAAATTTGCCGCCGGTATCCGTTATATGGGACAGATTCCGATGACAACATACGCACAGGCGGAGGAAATAACAGACGACCTTGTCTCAAAAGGTATAACACGTCAGGTCATAAACTATCAGGGATGGTTTAACCGCGGTTATTATCATGATGTCGCCGATAAAATCAGACCCGTCCGCCGGCTCGGCAGAGTAAGCGAGCTTGAAGCTTTGGCAAAATCCTTGGAAAAAGACGGCGGTAAGCTGTATTCGGATACAAACCTTCTTACATCACCGTGGAGCTCACGCAGATACAGGTATGAACTGGAATCCACAAGGTATTACGGCGGCGGAATGGTCGGAGGGTTTGGTCTGGTAAATCCGATAACCTTCTTTAATACATTCTCCTTAGGTTATTTGGAGGTCATGTACAATGCGGTGAGTCCCCGGTTTTTAACAAGGTATACGGACGATTATATAAAAGCATTCTCAAGGTATGATCTGACGGGTACTTCGCTTCGTGATGCGGGTGATTTTCTTGCTTCCGACCGCAGGAGAACAGATCTTATACATCGTGAGCAGGCAAAGGAAATCGTTATCCATAACCTGGAGAGCCTGTATGATCAGGGTAAGCCGCTGATGATCACGGGCGGCAACTTGTACGCATTACAATACGCAAGCGACCTTATCAATATGCCGCTTGCTCATAATTCATTATTTGTTGTTGACGAGGAAATCCCGTTTTATCAGATGATCATTCACGGGCGTATTGATTACGCAGGGGTACCAATAAATCTGTCGTCGGATTTTAACGAGGATGAGCTTATTCTTCGTTTGGTGGAATTCGGGGCATCTCCGCATTTTGCATTTACATATGAAAGCGCGAATGAGATGAGGCATACCGGTTTGAACTGGATGTACAGTACCCGGTATGAGAACTGGAAGGATAAAACCGCTGAAATATATCACGCGGTAAACACTGCTTTACGTCCTGTATCCGGTGCCGAAATAATGTCACATGAAATATTGCCTGACGGTTTACGTGTAATATCGTACAGCAACGGTGTTCAGATAATTATCAACCGTACTCAGACCACGTTGATGTACGGCAGTGATACAGTATCTGCCGGCGGGTTTGTTGTGAAGGAGGTGGCGGATTGAAACTGTCATTATCCGGTAAAAAAGCGATCGTAGGCTTGCTGTTTGTTATGCCGTTTCTTATCGGTTTTACAGCATTTATCGCATATGGAATCATCACCACCGTCCGCATGAGTTTTTCCGAGGTTATTTTAGCGGGCGCAACCTCCGGTGTTGAATTGGTTTGGAATAATTTTGACAACTACATCCAGGCATTTACGGTGCATCCAACTTTCTCCGAAGTTCTCGGTACTTCCGTTCTTAATATTATAATCGATGTGCCGCTGATCATATTTTTCTCTCTGTTTATGGCACTGCTGATCAATCAGAAGTTCAGAGGCCGTACAATCGTACGTGCAATCTTCTTTCTTCCCGTAATACTCGGTGCTCCCGCGATAGCCAACGCTCTTATATCGGCACGGGCTATGATGGTTGGCGGCGTCAGCCCTGCTTCTCCCGAGGTAATGGCGGCAGTCGGTTCAACTACTACTGTAGATGTAAACTACTACCTTTACATGCTCAGTGATTTGGCAATTCCGCCGACTTTTATAGGTTATATCGTTGACGCCGTGCAAAGGATAAACAACATAATAATTGCCTCCGGTGTGCAAATCGTTATTTTCTTAGCCGCTTTACAGTCCATTCCCCCGACGGTATATGAGGCTGCAAAGATTGAAGGCGCAACTCCGTACGAGACTTTCTGGCTGATCACGTTCCCGATGGTTTCGCCTTTGATCCTCACCAATGTCGTTTATACGATCATCGATTCGTTTACATCAAGCCCGGTTGTCACACTGTCCTACAGTACGATTTTCTCGGATTACAATTATGGTCTCGGTTCTGTGTTCAGTCTTGTAAGCTCTCTCGCGGTATGCCTTATTTTGGTAATCGTCGCATGGATTCTCGGCAAACGTACGTTCTACCATACATAATTTACCGTCAGCTTTTCGGAAGGAATGATGTCTTTTGAATTTAAGTGAAAGATTCCAGAAAATTAAAAACGACCCGGCTTTTGCGAGTAAGTTGGGACAAACCGAACGTAAGTTTAAGTCATTGGCTTTTGCTCTTTTCCGTACGGTTCTTGTTCTCGGGATTTCGTATGTTATTCTCAGTCCGCTGATCGGCATTTTCGCAAGTTCATTTTTCTCAAACGAAGACAAGTACAGCCCGATCGTCTATCTTATTCCGCAGGCTCCGACTCTTGAAAGATACTGGCTTGCCATTTTGCGTATGGATTATTTCAGTGTTTTGGGAAATACTATGCTTTATGTTCTCGGGCTGACTGTTATTCAACTTGTTATATGTTCGATGGCGGGATATGGTTTTGCACGGTTTAATTTCCCGCTTAAAAAAGTCTTTTTCGCTTGTGTTATCATCACGATTGTTCTGCCTTCCCATACAATAATGTTCCCGTTATATACCACCTTCCAAAACTTTAATCCGTTCGGTATTGTCGGTCTTTTTAACAGCGGCAGCGGTGTAAATCTGCTCGGCTCTCCATGGCCTGTCTTTATTATGACTCTATTTGGCGTGGGGCTTCGTTCCGGTCTATACATTTTTATTTTCAACCAGTTTTTCAGGGGGATGCCGAGAGAAATCGAGGAGGCGGCTTTCATCGACGGTGCCGGAAGTGTGCGCACCTATTTGCAGGTTATGATGCCAAATGCGTCCGCTGCTATCATCACAGTGACGATTTTCTCCGTTGTGTGGCAGTATAATGATATTTTCCTCGGCAGGCTCTTTAATGTAAGCGACAGTATTTTACTCAGCCGTAAAATCGGTTCTCTGCAGGCTACGATTTCCAATTTGGATCAAATCCGCGACCCCTCCATCAGCACTTTGTACGTTTATGCAGGAATTGTCCTGCTAATTCTGCCCTTACTGCTGATATACGTTTTTATGCAAAAGTACCTTATAGAAGGAATCGAACGAAGTGGTATTGTCGGGTAACAAATTTAGTGATATAATTCAATAAATATACAAAACATTTTTGAAAGGAATGGGAAAATGAAAAAAAGAAAGTTGCTCTGCATGATTTTATGCTGTGGTCTCTTGCTTGCGATGCTTGCGGCTTGTGACAACGGCGACGGTAAGAAGGGTGATGAATCTGCGGATCCGTCTCCCCCTGCACAGGAGTCACCGACACCTCCTCCGCCGGCGGCACTTTACAGTGTCGATTTTGCTGATGGCAATACAAGTTTTCTGATGATCAACACGGGTACTCCGGGTACCGATCAGGAATCTTCAATGGCGATCGGCAGTGTCGGTGGTGAGAGTGTGCTTAAATTGACTGCTCCGAACGGGAAGTCATTGCGTCTCGGTATTAATGTGGAAGGTCTGCTCGGAAGCCGTGCTGTAGATGTCAGAACGATCGTAATCGATGTTTATGCGGAATATCCGGACGGCAGTTTCAGTGCTGTATCGGGCAGGGTCGCTGCAATGACTGTAGACTCAACACCTTTTGCTGAAACAAACTGGCAGATTTACCTTGAATCAAGAAATCCTAATCAAGCAGTTCTTGAGTTCGGAGAGGACTATGCTTTTTCTCCGGGTGGTCCGAGCATTATTGAATTTTCCTGCACCACCAACGGACCTGCCGACAGAGGCGAAACTCCTGCTGTTATTTGCATCAAATCAATAACTTTCTTTGATGCAGGAAATACAGCTATTCAGGTCGATACAAAGTCCGGCTGGTCGGCACCCGACGGGTATGGTGAATTTGTTGTCCTCGGCGGCTGGATTTTACCGAACCCGCCGCATGACGGTAATCCCGGCGGCTGGCAGACATGGTTGTCTCCCGGTGTTGACGGTAAAGACTTTGAAGATATGCCCTGGGAGGTTGTAGCAGCTTCGTTTGGTATCGTCTTTGAGATGGAGCAACCTGAAACCTTTGAGTTCGTTTACTTCGGTGCTTTTAACGGCTGGAGCTGGACTCAGACACAGATCGCGGATTACTGGGCAGACGGTAAGATCGAAGTCCTCTGGGAGGATATCGGTTTTGACCCGACACTTATCAATGAAGATGATAACGGCGTCAAGCTCGCGATGGGTAACTGGAATGAAGTACCGGTTGATGTTATTTACCTTTTGTACGATGAAGATGCTTTGCCATAAAGCATAATTACAACTAATATATGTTAGGAGAGATATTTATGAAACGATTTATAGCTTTATTGCTCGGCATTATGTTTATAGTCACTTTGGCAGCCGCTTGTAATTTCGGTAACAACGACAGCGGTGACCCGCTTGTTACACCTCCGGGTCCTGTTGTAAACGGCGACGGAGACGGTGATGAGCCGGAAGGCCCGCCAACCTTTGTACCGCCCGATTATACGCTCCCCGAAAAGGAAGCGGACGTCATCCGCTACACGGCGGACGGAAGGCGTCACATTATAATCGGCACATTCTATGATGTGTTCTACGATTCGACACACTCAAGTATTTTCGACAACCCGAATGTCAATGACCCTGAAACCGCACAGATGGCGCTTGACAAGGTACGTTATGTCGAGGAAAAATACAATGTCTATATCCAATTTATCAACATGACATGGGACGGAATCATCGAAAATATTCCGATTTCCATCATGAGCGGCATTCCCGATGCGGATGTTTATCTTGCCGATACTCAGTTTGCTATTCCCGCGATATTAAACAATATGGCAACCTCCCTTGAGGATATGGGAATCCCGTCAAATCATGATGTGTTTGCCGCACCCGGTGAAAGTATTGTTTTGGAAAGCTTTAAGATTCCCGGACAGGATAAAACATACCTGTTTAAATCAGCCGGTTTTGATACCAGTATGTATATGATGGGTTACAACCGTGAAATACTGCAGTCACACGGTTTGGAAGATCCTCAGGACCTTTGGGACAAAGGTGAATGGACATGGGAAGTATTTCGCGAGTATTGCCGTGTAATCACCGATCCGTCACAAGACGTTTACGGTTGGAGCGGTTATTGGACAAACTTCCTGCAATGCATGCTCTTTACCAATGATACGGTATTTGCGGGGGGACCGGTTCAAACAGTTGACTCACCCAAAACTCTTGAAGTTTTGAACTTCATACACGAGTTGTATAATGTCGACAAGACAGCACGTCCATGGAATCCTGACGATTGGGTAATCAACAACAGCCTGTTCGCCGAAAGTAAATCCGGTTTCTGGATTTCAGCTTTCTGGATAAATCAGGAATTCGGCGGTACGGATGCAACCTTTGACATCGGCATGGTGCCGTTCCCCGTAGGTCCTCAAGGTAATGCAGAAACAATGGCGACAACAAACGTATCGGGAAATTACTATTTCATTCCGCGTTATATCAAAGATGCCGACGAAGTCTTTAATGTAATGTATGACCTGACCAACTGGTTTGACGGCGATCTTGAATACCGTGATGATATTCAATGGTGGAAAGATGATATGATTTCGGAAGCCAACATCGAATATTACACAAAAGTCGCCGGACGTATGGGCTTCGACCTGTTTGACAGCTTAGGCTTCGGTCCGTCGTTTGACATGATGCTCGAGACCACCAATGGTCCTGCCGAATATACTCCCGCACAGTATGCGGAAACTTACAGGCAGGTATATCAGGATGCGCTTGATAATTACTTCGGATAGTCCTCATAGGAGTTGTGTAAGTCAATGTTAAAACAATTAATCAGATTACTTATGATATCCATGGCATTGATAGGACTTGTTGCCTGCTCACCTGTTAACACGGGTGAGCAGCCCTCACCCGGCACATCTGACCCGGGGTTGGATGATGTTTCGCCGTCCCCGGCTCCCGTTGATCCGTCTCCGGCACCGGGCGAAACACCGCCGATCACGCCGGTTGTGCCGGATGACGACCCGGAACCGACTCTTGCACCGGTTCCGGTACCTTCGAAAATAATGCCGCTTGACGAAGACATTTCCGCACTTGAGTTTACCAAAAGCATGGGAGCAGGCTGGAATCTCGGCAATACACTCGACGCGGTGCTTAGTGCAAACTCTATGGTGTCTGTCACTATTCAGGAAACGTCATGGGGTAATCCCATTACATCACGCGATATGATAGAGCTGCTTCATGATTCGGGTTTTCGCACTTTGCGTATTCCGGTCACATGGGAACGGTTTATCGGTCCCGCTCCGGATTATATACTCAATACCGCGTTGCTTGAACGTGTTCAGGAGATAGTTGACTGGGCATTCGAGTTTGATATGTATGTCATCATCAACACCCATCATGAATCATGGAACTTCCCGTCGGCGGACAATACCGCTGCGGTGCGTATCATGACGGCTTTGTGGCATCAAGTCGCATCTCATTTCGCGGGGTATTCGGAAAAGCTTATCTTTGAAAATATGAATGAACCGAGAATGTTCGGCACGGGTTATGAGTGGACGGGTGGTACACAGGAAGCGCGAAGTGTTATCAACGGCTGGAATTTTGTTTTTGTGAACACTGTCCGTGCGACAGGGTATAACAATGAAAAGCGATTCCTGCTTATTCCTACTCATGCTGCAAGTGCCGAGTCCATAGCAATAGATGATATGTGGGTGCCGCGAAATGACGACAGAGTAATGGTTTCTGTTCACGCTTATACTCCGTATGATCTTGTGTTGAATACAAGAAGCAGCCGCAATACGTTTGATCCGGATAATATCAATGATACAAGAGATATAGACGCATTATTCGCCCGTTTGGACAAGCGTTTCATTTCTCAGGGAACTGCTGTTGTTATGGGTGAAACTGGGATGTTAAACAAGGATGAGAATATTGCGGATCGTGCAGCGTGGGCTGATTATTATACCTCTGTAGCTGCGAATACCGGAATTCCGTGTATATGGTGGGATAACGGCATCAGGGCAACCACATCAAACGAGGCTTTCGGTCTCATGCACCGCCAGACCCCGGAATGGCACCACCCCGAAATCGTAGCCGCGTTTGTAAAGAATCAAAGATAGTGCTTTAAAACAAAAGTGAGGCAGTCAATTACAATTCCTGTCGCTCAGATGGAACGTCCATGTTCCAACTTCACGCCCTTCAGCGTCCGTGCTTCAGTGCAAGCAATTGTAATTGACTACCTCACTTTTGCTTTTATATTTAAATTTTTTTCT
>Ga0123356_10005685_pt1 | contig 12665 bp, 11 predicted proteins | sample TergutEmb28metaG_2_FD_92546 | JGI IMG/M metagenome (GOLD analysis project Ga0123356, IMG submission 92546) | Embiratermes neotenicus P3 segment gut microbial communities from Petit-Saut dam, French Guiana - Emb289 P3 | ecosystem: Host-associated > Arthropoda: Insects > Digestive system > Gut ... | reverse complement strand
GCCGGCGGGCGTCGCGCAGTGGCCAACCTCTCCCGGCCTGCGGCGCCCGCTCCGCCGCACTTGCGCGATGGGTCGCTCAGGGGCTGGCCGGCAGGGCCGCGAGCGGCGCGCGCCCGGCCGGCAGGCTGACGCCGTCGCCGTGGTCCTGCAGCTCGCCCGCGCGCTTCAAACGGCTGATCGTCGACGCCACCAGCGGGCGTCTCAGGCCGGTCAACGCCGCGACCTGGGAGGGCGCGATCCCGGGGTGCTCGGCGATCACCGCGAGGATGCGCTGCTTGTTCGCTCCCTGCGGCGCGCGGCCGTCGCGGCCCCGTTTGCTGCCCCGGCGCACGGTGACCGGCAGCGTGGTCACGCTCGCGCTCCCGCCGTCGCCGGCCGTGTCGGGCGCGTGCGTCGCCGCCGTTGTCCGCACCGCCGCCCCGAAGCGCGGGGGGTCATCGAATGCAGCCAACACCCTGCGCAGCTGCTCAAACTCCGCCGCCGCGGGCTCGAGCTCGCGCAGGCGTGCTTCCAGGGTGCTGCGTACCTGTTCTGCTACGGGCGCACTCACGGCCTCTCCCTCGGCTCTCCCTTCCTCGGGCCGCCACGCAGTATGCAGCATGCTCGACCCTGAGGCAAGCCCCGGTGGCGCGCAACAGAAGTTCACCGCATCGTAACAACCTGCCCCACCGCTGCATCCACCCGACCCGCTGCCCTACGCCGGCGGGGTGGTCCAGCACGACCGCGGGCCGCTCGTGCTCCGCGACCTTCCCCGGAGACCTCCGCTACGGCCAGTCGATCATCTGCTCGAGCGCAGCCGGCCCCAGCTCGATCAGACCGCTTCGCTCGATCGGCCGATATTCGCCATCTTTCAGCGCAATCCACTTCACGCTGCGTCGATCGGGATCGACGATCACGATCTCGTCCACCTCGTGGGTCGCATAGAACGGAAGCTTCTCCCAGGGCTCCTCGTCGGGCGAGACGATCTCCACGACCAACGCGGCGGTCGGGTGCCACATTTCGGCGGCGCCGGGGCGGTGAAGGCCGCCGTCGGGCACGCGAAAGTCGTGCTGGGAGTTGCCGAGGTTGAACTCGTCAGTCACAACCAGCCCCGCCACGGCGGCAGGCGGGGCGAGCAGCCGCTTCACCTGCGCGCCCGCCGCCGCATGTCTGTGGGAGGGCGCCGGAACCACGTGGTACACCCCCTCCCACACCTCGTCTTTGCGATCCTGGCCGAGGCGTCTGCGGCGCTCGAGCAGTGCCTGCACCTCGGCCGGTGCCGGGTCGGGCAGCAGGGTTCTCATCGAGGACAGGGTAGCGTCGTCGGCGAGGCTCCAGCAAGGAGTCGAGCGCGTTCGAATGCATCCGGTGGGTCGACACTACGCAGCGCTTGGGATGGCTCGGGATGGCTCACTCGTGGGAGCCGGCCGTTTCGTGTTTTGTTTTTTGGATTCGTTCCGCGCGGAACGAATCCTCAAAACAATTCCCCCAACGGAGCCTCAGACAGGTGTGTTCCGAGTGCGCGCCAGGCTTCCGCCGACGCGGCGGCTCGAACCGGGCGCCCGGAAGGTTCTCGGCCGAGTGGTGTCTTGGAGGGAAAGCCATAAACAGCACAAAGGGGTCTTCGATGAGCATCGGCGAGCACAAGCACCGTCCCGTCCCGGCGGGGCGGCCCCTGCGCACCACACTCGCGCTGGCGGCCACAGTGTGCAGCGCCGCGGCGGTGGGCGGGATGGTGGCGGCCATGGCGCTCGCCGCCGGCGGGTCCTCCATTGTCTCCACCGCCTCCAACGGCAAGCTCAAAGAGAAGGTCGCGGTCAACTCCCAGGGCCGCACGCTCTATGCGCTGAGCCCCGAGACTGCCGGCCACCTGTTGTGCAAGAGCGCCGAATGCCTGAATTTCTGGCCCCCGCTCACGGTCAGGTCCGCCAAGGCCAAGCTCCACGCGGGCCCCGGCGTGAAGGGCAAACTGGGGACCCTGCGCCGCGGCCCCAACAAGTTCCAGGTCACGCTCGCGGGGATGCCCCTGTACACCTTCAAAGGCGACTCCGCCAAAGGCCAGGCCAACGGCCAGGGGCTCAAAACCTTCGGCGGCACGTGGCACGTGGTGACCGAGGGCGGATCCACGCACTCCGGGTCGGCCGGCAAATCCGGCGGTGGTGGTGAATCCGGCGGCGGCGGCAGCTCGGGCGGCGGCAGCAGCTCGGGCGGCGGCGGCAGCTCTGGCAGCTCCGGCAGCAGCCAGCCGGAAAGCTCCACGCCGGGATACGGTTACTAGCCGACTTCCAACGCCGCGCTGGTGTACGTGATCGTCTCGCGGATCCGCACGCCGAGTGCGTCGGCGATGCTCTGTAGCCGGTCGAGCCCGACGCCGCTGTACTTGTTGGCCTCCCAACGCTGAACCTGCTGTTCGGCGACGCCAACTCGGTCGGCGAGCTGGCGATGGGTGAGCCTGGCCGCGATGCGGGCTTCGATCAGGGCGGTTGGCAGCTCGTGCAGAGACGTCAGCTCACGGCTGGTGATGTGTCCGTCGCGCAGCCTCTCGTAATGGTCGATTTCGTGACGCAACGTCTCGATCTGGCTGGCGATCGCGTCGTGCACCACCTTCCTCATGCCCGGGTCTTCGCGGGGCCCGAGCTCGCGTGTCTCGTTGGCGATCAGCTCCTTCTCGAAGCGGGCCATCCAACTCTTCGTGATGCGATATTCGCGCTGATTGGTGATCACGGGAGTCTCGCCAGGTCGACCGCGACGATGCCCTTCGGCCGGTTGGTCGCGTTGTCGTATTGAAAGTAGTCAAGAAACGTTGTGCCATCGGGATGTGCTGACCATTGGGCGGGGAAGATCTCGCCGCCGTACCGAGCCTTCTGGGCGGCGCGCTCATCGCTGAACTCCCGCAACTCGGGGTCGAGCCGACTGGGAACAACACCGGCCGACTCCCAGCAGGCGTCGAAGTCGTCGGGATGGTCCTTACTCGTGACGAAGCTGCCGTCCAGGTAGACGGTGGCGCAACCGGCAGCCTTCAGCGAGCGCAGCGCGTCGAGAACCCCGTCAAGCCGATCTCGTCGGTGAGTGCTGGTCGCGTAGCGAGTCACGATCTCGTTCCAAGTGGCGTGGTGAATGCCCGGCGGGAGGTTGCCGTGCTCATCGAACTCTGGGATCATAACACCACGATATCGTTGGGTTGGGACGGAGACTCCGGACCGAGAAGTGGCATCTGAGCAGGGCTTTTGGGCGATCGGCGGGGTGCGCGCACTCCAGCCGGCGCACCTCTTCGGTATGCGCCGCGCGGTGCCGATGGGGCGCGATGTGGAGAACGCCGCAGGTCTGGCGACGGGCGCACGTGCGCGCTGTCCGACCGCCTGCACTCGGCCCAAGCCGCCAACGATGAAGTCCGTTCAGGTATCAGAGCCAGCCAGCCGCGTTGGCGACCGCATCGGCGGCCTCCAGCGCCCGCTCTCCTTCTGAGGAGCAGTCCAGCCAGAGTTGCGCGAGGTCAGCGACCGGGAGGCCCTCGCGCAACGCGCTGAGGCCGAGGGTCCAGGGATCGGGGGCCAGCCACACGCGCACGTTGCCGGGTGCGGGCCGGGCGCTCAGCGGCTGTAGCAGGTCTGTCAGCCGCGCTGTCGCCTCGGTGCCCGCCCACACGAGCACCTCCGCCGGTTCGACCGCGCGCCGGATCATCGCCGCGCCCGCGAGCCCGCCGATGGCCCAGCCGCCGGGCACCTCCTTCCAGGCATCGCGGAGGAGCCCCATGGCCTCCTCCGCGTCACGTGCCCCGATATCCCAGTGGCGCCGGTCCATGCGGCGGCGCGCCCACAGCGGGAGCCACGCACCTAACATCTCGATGGGGCGCTCCAGGTGGACCACGCGCTTGCGGCGGTTCTCAGGGGAGCTTGCCACGCGTACGAACGCATCCTCCTTCAGCGCTTGCACGATCCTCGATGTCGCGGCCGCGTTGAGCCCGACCTCTTCGGCGAGCTCGCCCACGGAAAAGGTTCGCTCGTGGTGGAGCAGCAGCCAGCGAGCGACTCTGGCGGCTGGCTGTCCGGGCCGCGGCCCGTTTGGCAAGCTTCCCTGACCTCGACCCTCCGCAGCCACGTGACCGGGCCCGCCCCCACCACAACCGACATCCCCGTCCCCACGCCCTCCGCCGCGCCGCCCTGCGGGGTGCTGCCCAGCCAGGGGCTGTGGCGCGCGGTGCAGGAGGGGTGGATCTCCTCCGGCGACTACCGCATCCGGCCCGAGCACATTCAGCCCGCCTCGATCGACCTGCGCCTCGCCCACACCGCCTGGGCGCTGCGCTGCTCCTTCCTGCCCACCGCGCGCACGCCGGTGATGGATCGCGTCCACGATCTGGCCATCGACCAGATCGACCTGCGCGACGGCGCCACGCTCGAGCGCGACCGGCCCTACCTGATCCCGCTGCTGGAGGAGCTCGCGCTGCCCGCCCACGTGCGCGCCAAGGCCAACCCCAAGAGCTCCACCGGGCGGCTCGACGTGTTCACGCGCGTGATCACCGACCACAACCACCGCTTCGACGAGATCACGCCCGGCTACCGCGGCCGGCTGTACCTCGAGGTCGTGCCCCGCTCGTTTGCCGTGCGCGTCGAGCCGCTGCTCAGCCTCAACCAGCTGCGCCTCGTCTCCGGCGACCCGCGGGTGTCCGACCGCGAGCTCGCGCGCATCCACCACGAGTCGCCCCTGCTCTATGTCGACGACCGCGCGCTGCCCACCTCCGAGCTCGCGATCGCCGACGGCCTGTTTTTGAGCGTCGACCTCTCCGGACCCCACAACCGCGTGGTCGGCTACCGCGCCAAGCGCAACTCCAACCGCCTCGACATGGCCCGCCACGCCCACTACCGCTGGCGGGACTACTGGGAGCCCGTCCACCCCGAGCCCGGCCACCGTATCGTGCTCGATCCCGAGGTCTTCTATCTGCTCCTCTCCTCCGAGGGCGTGTGCGTGCCGCCGCGCTACGCCGCCGAGATGATGGCCTACGATCCCACCGCCGGCGAGCTGCGCACCCACTACGCCGGCTTCTTCGACCCCGGCTTCGGCTACGACCCCCACGGGCGCCAGCGCGGCTCGCGCGCCGCGCTCGAGGTGCGCGCGCGCGACGTGCCCTTCATGGTCGAGCACCGCCAGCCGATCTCAAAGCTCGCCTTCGAGCGCATGCTCGAGGTGCCCGACAAGCTCTACGGCGCGCAGGCCGGCTCCAACTACCAGGGCCAGCGCACCACCCTCTCCAAGCACTTCACCGAGCCGGCCGGCTCGCGCGCCGCGTGATCGCGTGCGCGCCAGGTTGAGCGCGCGCGGGCCGATCGCTGCTGGAAATCGCGCAAATTCCGCCGTCCGCGCTGGTAGATCGAGGGGACGAGCGATCTGTCGAGCGAGTTTGCCCACCGCGGGGGTGCCGCGGATGAAGGGGGTTCTCACACATGGGCGAGGAGCAGCGAGAGGAGTCGCCGGGCCAGAGGGAACGCGCGGCCCAGGAGGCGGTCCTGGGCCTGCTGCTCTACGAGCACCGGCGCGGCGCATGGTCGCGCGCGGAGATCCACCGCGCGATCGGCGGTCCCGCGGTGGAGGTCGTCGACGCGCTCGCCACACTGCACCACGCCGGGCTGGTGCACCTCGATGGAGAGATGGTGCACCTCTCGCTCGCCGCCGAGCACATGCATCAACTCGATCTGTAGCGCGCGCTCGAGCGAGGCGCAGGAATCCCACGGGACCCGGATCTCCCCCTGGGCCTCCACCCGTACGACACCGGGGCAATCGCCCCGCCCGGGGGCAGGCGCCCGCTCCGGCGGTGCCGGTCCAGCTCCGGGCGTTTTGTGTTTTGTTTTTGGGTGCGGCTCTCCTGGAGGGACGCAACCGGAGCACAACTCAGACGCCAACGGTATGACTTGTACGACCGCAGGCTGTGGAGGCGGCGGAGGGGGCCGGGTGTTCATTTGCACTCGCCACTTTGATCGGCTTGATCAGTGTGGAAACCAAAAACAAATCCCCCACGCTCGCCGGGCGAGCCGTCGATCGCGCCGCTCCCACCCCGATTGAACATGTGTGTGATCCCTAGGATCGAAGCCCATCGCGCGCAGCTCGAGGACCGTTTGACCCCGCTCGGGGGACTCGAGAGGCGCTGGCGCGGGTCAAAGCGCTGCTCGAAGCCGCATCGGACACCACACGCCGCTCAAAAAACCGCTCGAGAAAGCGGAATCCTCGTCCCTCGAGGAGAGCTGCACCCTTTGTTTTTTTGGATTCGTTCCGCGCGGAACGAATTCTCTTTTTGAATCCACCAACGGCGCCTGCGACAGGCGTGTTCGAGGTAACACGCTGGAGGAGAGCGCGATCGCCCCGCGCGTGGTGTGGGGAGTGCTCTCACCCCTCGCGCAGCCAGCACGCGAGCAGAGGATCGACAATTCTCCAGCCCGTACGTCTGGAGCTGTCCTCGACGAGATGCCCGCCCGCGAAGAGCCGCTCCACGGTCTCGCGGGTGGAGCCTCCCTTGGGCAGCCCATAGCGCGTGCCTGCCTCCCTCCCGCCGAGCGCGACGGTGCGCTGCGCGATCACCTTGAGTGTCCTGCGCTCGAGCGAGGTGCAGGAATCCCACAGGATCTGGATCTCGCTCTGCGCCTCCAGGCGAGCGGCTTGGAGGGTGTCGACCCAGCTCTCGATGTCGCCGCTCTCGCCGGCCCCCACTCGCTCGTACAGATGGTGCGCCAGCAGCATCGCGCGCTGGGCATGTCCTTCCGCCGTGTCCAGCAGCGGGCCCAGCGCCTCGCCCGGGTCACGCATACCCGCGCGGAACCGCTCCACGATGTACTCCGCCAGCTCGTCGGGCGGCAGCGGGCCGAGCGTGATCGGCGCGGCCTGGGCAAAGAACGCGTGGCGCCGGTCGCTGAACAGCTCCCTCACGAGCCCGGGATGCGAGCCCGAGAAGACATACGCCGCCGCCTTGCCGTGACTCTCGAGCTCCGAGCGGAACACACCCGGCAGCGCGGCGTCGATTCGCACCACCTCCTGGAACTCGTCGAAGGCCACCACGCAGAGGCGGCCCGTGCGTTCGTGGACGCGGCGCGGCAGGGCGAGGCGGTCCAGCAGTCCTGGAGCGTTCAACCGCGGTTGCGACGACAGTCCAACCCCGCCCGGCGCGGCGCTGATCGTGGGGTTCAGCGTGCGCACCAGCCCATCGAACCAGCGCTGCAGCCTCGTGTTGAGCTGAGCGCGGTAGGCGCGCTCGATGCGCTCCGCCACGTCCGCAGCGCTCACGCATCCCAGGAAGCCCACCTCGATGGGGATCGCGCCGGCCCTCTCCACCGTGGTGAGCACCGCCCGCAGCAGCGAGGTCTTGCCATACCTTCGCGCGCCCTCAACACGGCTGTTGCGGCTGTCCAGCGCACGATCGGTCAGCAAGCCGAGCTCTGAGTCGCGGTCCGCCAGCGCCTCGGCCGCGACGGGCTCCTCGTAGACGAATGGGCTGGCCAAGGTGATGTATCGTATCACCGTTTGGTGATGGTTTATGACCCCTGGTGGTGAGGAGTTATATCACCTCGGGCTCTGCGCTGGACGTCCGCGCGCGCTCATCCGTCGCGCTCGGCCGCTCTCCTCGCCTGGCGCTTGCGCCCGTCCGCCGCGCGCCCGTCCGCGCGCGCGCTCAGCGCACCGGCGGCGGCCACGCTTCCGCGCTCGCCGACAGCGCCGGGTCCCAATCCGCCACCACGCACGAGTGGCGGAAGCCCGAGCGCGCGAACTCCAGCACCGCTCCCTGCGGGTCGGGGCTCGCGCGCACGTCCTCCCAGTCGAGCACGAACTCGCCCAGCTCGCCCTCCCAGCGCGCCGCCGCCGGCGCCAGCTCCACCTCCGCGAACCCCTCCGGCGCCGGGTGCGCGTACACGTAGAACGCCGCCTTTTCGTAGCGCGGGTCGCCCGGCCACCAGCCCACCGCCACCTCCTGCGCGTCCATCGCGTTGCGCATGATGAAGTCCTCCGACGGCGGCTCCGCCGGCCGTCCCGAGAAGAGGTTCACCGCCAGGTCGAACGAGCCCCACCACGCGTTCACCGGGGTCGCGCGCCCGCGGTAGGGCGCGCGGAACGCCGCCAGCGCCAGCGCCGCGCGCGTGGCCGCCCCGTGGTACGCCTCCACCGCCTCCGGGTCGTAGGTGTCGTGCCTGCGATCCTCCGTCAGCGGCTCGCTCCACCACACCTCCTGCGGGGTGGGGTTGATCTGCACCGCCCCCACCAGCGAGCCCACGTCGCTCAGCAGCTCGCTCGTCACCTCGCCCACCGCGCGGTGCGGCGTCAGCGCCAGCCGCCTCCCGCGGCCGTCGCTGTGCTCCACGAACGCCTCGTGCGCGCGCAGGTCCAGCCCCACCACCAGCGCGCCCGAGCCGTCCGGCGCCGGCAGCGCCGCCGTCTCCCACCCGCGCGCCGTCACGCGCAGCGCCGCGTGCTGCAACTGGGGCTCCGGCGCCGCCAGCGCCGCCGCCAGCTTGCCCAGCACCTGCGTGTGCGCGTGCACCGTGTCGCACGTGTCCCGCCACCCCGCGTAGTCCACCGCCGGCCAGTCCTCGCTCATGCCCGTCCTCCCCACCGGCCCCCGCCGGGTGGCCCGGGCCGCTCGTACGCCAGGTCGACCATCCTCAACATCATTGCACCCGCAACCGCAACCACGAGCGTTCACGTGGGTTCTAGGGGGCGGTTGCTACCGAAATGTGAAGATCGGGTAAATAGCGCCTACCACCCAGACTGAAGGTTCCCGGAGGAAGGTTTTTTGATGAGGGTCCCCGTTCGCTTGTCCGTGCTCGCGCTGGCTGCCGCCGGCTTCCTGGCCCTGCCCGCCGCCTCCTTGGGCGCCGGGTTCGGCGTCGAAGAAAAGGGGTTCGAAGCGGGCACCTGCAACGTGCAGACCTGCGAATACTCCAGCCCGCACGGCCAGTTCTATACCCAGGCATCCGGGCACCCGCCGTTTGGCATCACTGGCTTCGAATTCAAGTCCGAAGAACCGCTCCCTGGCCTGAAGGTGCCGATCGGCCGCGTCAAGAACGTGCGCGTCGACGTCCCGCCTGGACTGGCCGCCAACCCCGAGGCGCTACCGCATTGCAAGGTTGCCGAATTCGAAGCAGACACATGCTCGGCGAGCACCCAGATCGGCGAAAATCAGCTGACGGTCGCCATCCCACCAACCGATGTGACCATACCCGCCGCGGTCTTCAACTTGGAACAGCCCGAAGGCCTCCCACTCGAGTTCGGTATCCACGTCTTCGTACCGCCGCTCATCAACGAACACATCTTCCTGGTGGGGCACGTGAGCTGGAACACCGACTACCACGAGTACTTCGAAATCCACAACGTCTCAGCCGCCGTTCCCCTGCTGAAGTCAAAGCTCATCTTCTTCGGCACCGCCGGCACGGGCTTCCTCACGCTGCCCAGCGAATGCTCGTCCACGACCACCTCGCATCTGCGGGTGGAATCCTACGAAGGCGAAGTCTCCGAAACCGACACCCACACGCCCGTTGGGGTGAGCGGCTGCTCGTCGGTCCCGTTCGCGCCGTCCCTTGGGGTCACTCCGAGCACGACCCAGTCCGATCAGCCCGACGGCCTCGGGGTCAACGTGAGCGTGCCGCAGAACCCGAGCCCCAGCGCGATCGACTCCTCCACCGTGCGCACGGCCGTGGTAACCCTGCCCGAAGGGCTCACGCTCAACCCCTCCTCCGCCAACGGCCTACAGGCCTGCACCGACGCGCAGATCGGGATCGGCACCACCACGCCCGTCTCCTGCCCCGCCGCCTCGCAGCTCGGCACGGTCGACATCGAAGTTCCCACGCTCCCCGCCGGCTCGCTGAAGGGCAACGTCTATCTCGGCGCGCCCCTCTCCACCGATCCCGCCTCCGGGCAGGAGTACCGCATCTTCGTCGACGCCGAGTCCGCGCGCTACGGCGTCTCCACGCGGCTGGAAGGCAGGGTCAAGGCCGATCCGAGCACCGGGCGGCTGACCGCCACCTTCGCCGATCTGCCCCAGCAGCCGTTCAGCGAATTCTCCATGCACTTCAACGGCGGAAGCAAGGCTCCGCTGGCCAACCCGCTGGCTTGCGGCACCGCGACCACCGCGACCGCGCTCTCGCCGTACACCGGCGCCGCCGCCGCCACGCCGGCCAGCGCCTTCGCGGTCGACTCCAACGGCAAAGGCGCTGCCTGCTCCAAGCCGCTGCCCTTCTCGCTCGCGCAGTCCACGCAGGTTTCCCCCGCCACCGCCGGCGCCTACTCCTCCTACACCTTCAGTCTCACCCGCGCCGAAGGCCAGCAGTACCTCTCGCAGGTCAAAGTCGCGCTGCCCAAGGGCCTGCTCGCGGTGATCGCCGGCGTGCCTCTGTGTGAAGAACCGCAGGCCGCCCAGGGCAGCTGTCCCGCCGCCTCCGCGATCGGCACCACCACGGTCACGCTCGGCTCCGGCGACCCCTACCCGCTCACCGGCACCGTCTACCTCACCGGCCCCTACGCCGGCGCGCCCTACGGGCTCTCGATCGCGGTGCCCGCCGAGAAAGTCGGGCCGTTCAACTACGGCACGATCGTCACCCGCGAGAAGATCGAAGTCGACAAGCACACCGCCGACGTCACCGTGACCGCGCCCTCACTGCCCACCGTGGTCGGCGGCGTGCCGGTGCGCCTGCGCTCCGTCACCGTCTCGGTCAACCGCGGCTCCTATCTCTTCAACCCCACCAACTGCTCCGCGTTCGCCACCGACTCGACCCTGAACGGCTTCACGCCCGCCACCGCCGAAAGCGCGGTACTCACGCTCTCCACGCCATTCCAGGTCACCGGCTGCTCCTCGCTGCCGTTCAAGCCCACCTTCTCCTCGTCGGTCTCCGCGCACTCCTCGAGGACCAACGGCGTCTCGTTCTCCACCAAGATCACCGCGCCCGCGCACGAGGCCAACATCGCGTCGCTCCTGGTCACGCTGCCCAAGATCCTGCCCTCGCGGCTCACCACGCTCCAGCAGGCCTGTCGCTCCACCACCTTCGAAGCCAACCCCGCCTCCTGCCCGGCCGGCTCGTTGGTGGGATCCGCCTCGGTCACCACCCCGGTGCTCCCCGGCAAGATGACCGGTCCCGCCTACCTGGTCTCCCACGGCAACGCCGCCTTCCCCGACCTCGACCTGATCCTGCGCGGCGCCAACGGCGTCGAAGTGATCCTGGTCGGCACCACCAACATCGTCAACGGGATCACCACCACCAACTTCGCCACGCTCCCCGACGTGCCGGTGTCCAGCGTCGAAGTCAACCTGCCCGCCGGGTCGCACTCCGCACTCACCGCCGAGGGCAACCTCTGCGCCGGCCGGCTGCTCATGCCCACCAAGATCACCGCCCAGAACGGCGCCGTGATCAACCAGAACACCGTCATCCACCCCACCGGCTGCTCCGCCGCGCAGCGCGCCCCCCGCTTCGGGCTCGTGCGCTACAGGGTCCACGGCCACTCCGTCACACTCACCCTGAAAGTCCCCCAGGCCGGACGGCTGACCGTGCGCGGCCACGACCTCACCACCGGTCACGTCCGCTTCAAGAACGCCGCCACCAAGACGCTGACCCTGAAGCTCACCCGCGCCGGCGTGCGCGCTCTGGCTCGCCACCATCGCTTGAGCATCCGCCTCAGCCTGGCCCTCGCCCCGAGCCACGGCAAAGCGCTCGCCGCCCATGGGACCATCGTGTTCGGACACTCCAAGGCCGCGCCCAAGCACCACCACTGAGCGCATCACGATCTGAGCGCGCGCCCCCAGCCGGGCCGCGCCGCGGCGCTCCCCACGCTCCCCAAGGGCGCCGCTCAGCTGGCTCGCCGCCGCGCCCCCGCGCGCGGCCAGCGAGAGGGGAGGGCACGCGCAAGCAGGGGTGGCGCGCGCGAGCCGGGGGCGGTGGGCCGACGGGAGGGCCTCCGCCCCCAGCTCGCGTGCGCCACCCGCCCCAGAGGGCCGCGGGCCGCTCCGACTGCGCCTGCCCGACCGCGCCCGCCCTGCCAGGGCCGCCGGCCAAGCTCTGCGAGACTCCCCTCAGAGCCCACAACCGAGAGCGGAGGTCGCCCATGTCGCAGGCCAGCCCCAACAGCTTTGGCGCAAAGGACGTGCTCACGGCCGGTGGCCGCGAGTGGGAGATCTTCCGGCTCGACCGCCTCCAGGATCGCTTCGACGTGGCTCGCCTGCCCTTCTCGCTGAAGGTGCTGCTGGAGAACCTGTTGCGCAACGAGGGCAACGGCGCCGTGCACGCCTCCGATGTCGAAGCGCTCGCGCGCTGGGACGCCAAAGCCGAGCCCCACACGGAGATCGCGTTCTCCCCCGCGCGCGTGCTCATGCAGGACTTCACCGGCGTGCCCGCCGTGGTGGATCTCGCCGCGATGCGCGACGCGATCGCCGCCATGGGCGGCGATCCCGCCAAGATCAATCCCCTCGTGCCCGCCGAGCTCGTGATCGACCACTCGGTGCAGGTCGACGCGTTCGGCTCGCGCGACGCGTTCGCCATCAACGCCGAGCGCGAGTTCCAACGCAACCGCGAGCGCTACGCCTTCCTGCGCTGGGGCCAGACCGCCTTCGACCGCTTCTCCGTCGTGCCCCCCGAGACCGGGATCGTGCACCAGGTCAACCTCGAGTACCTCGCGCGCGTGGTGTTCACCGACGAGCGCCCCCCCCAGGCCTACCCCGACACGCT
>Ga0123356_10005684_pt1 | contig 12665 bp, 12 predicted proteins | sample TergutEmb28metaG_2_FD_92546 | JGI IMG/M metagenome (GOLD analysis project Ga0123356, IMG submission 92546) | Embiratermes neotenicus P3 segment gut microbial communities from Petit-Saut dam, French Guiana - Emb289 P3 | ecosystem: Host-associated > Arthropoda: Insects > Digestive system > Gut ... | reverse complement strand
CGCGGCCGTTAAGATCGTAAAGAGGAAATATTATCCTGTTTCTGAAACGGTCGTAAATACTGCCGCTGTCCTTGCTGACGACAAGGCCGCATTCAACCATTTTTGACAGCGGAACATTTTTACTCTTCATATAATCATACAACTCAGACCACCCCGCGGAAGCGTAACCCAGGCGAAACTCCTTGACGGTTTTAGCGGACAGTCCGCGCGATTCGAAGTAATCTATAGGCAGCCGGTTTCCCTTTATGCGCTCGTAAAAAAAAGTTGCGACCTCGTCGTGTATCGAGAGTAGGTCGAGCTTCATGGTTTTTGTTTGGGACGGGGTAGACGGCGCCGGAGCCTGAGGATGCCGTGATCCCTGTGCCGCTTCATCATCTAACCAGGGCGGCGGCGATCTGTCATCATAGTAATCGCGTTTGTCGCGGCTGCTCCGATTTTCTAAGGTAACGTTGGTTTCCTCCGCGAGGATTTCCAGGGCTTCGCGGAAGTCTACGCCCTCCATCTCCATTACGAAATTAAAGACGTCGCCGCCTTTGCCGCAGCCGAAGCAGTGGTAGAAGCCGCGGATTGGGTTGACGGTGAACGACGGGGATTTTTCCTTGTGGAAGGGGCAGAGGCCCATGAGGGTTTGGCCGCGGCCTTTGAGGGTTACGTGGCGGCCGATGATATCGGCTATGTTGGCGCGGGAGCGAATTTGTTCTTTGGCGTCGTCGTTGTTGAAATTGTTTTTCATAATAAAAAAGTCAAAACATTAAAGTCAAATTCAAGGTCAAATTCAAAATCTTTTAATGCTTTTGGGGACAGGGGCTACGCCCCCGTAACGCCCCCTATGCTAAAACCAAGAACGCTAAAACCCGTATCCTAAAACCAAATACCCAAAACCGGTACAGCAACGTCAACACATATCAAAACCGGTACGACAGAATCAACGCATAGACACGGGCGGTTGTAATATCTCCGACCATATAATACCATTACGTGCCTGGGCTAATATTGTTTGTTCGTCCTCAAAAGTTGATGTTGGCGTTATGGCGTACGCTGATGTGGATTTGGATGATGATCTGGCGGCATCTCTGGCTTTGCGTTCGTTTAAGGTGCGTTCCCATTCTTCGTCTATGTCGGTCATTGATGATCTTACTAATTTTTTGTTTGCCTGCGGTTGGGCGTTGGACCTGGTGTTTACGTTTACGTTTTTTCTGTTGGTGTAGGATGGCGCCTGTCTTTGGCCTTCGTGTGTTGATCTCTGGCCTTCATGCGTTGATCTTTGGCCCTCGTGTGTTTGGCGCTGGCTTTCGTAAGTTGTGCGTTGAGGGCCGGTTGGTGACGGCTGTTTTGATGAGAAGATGTCGTCTAATGTTTTGCGCATCTCCTCGTCTAGGGGTACAGGCTGCCGGTGCGGTTTGGAGGCCGGCTCCGGCGGCGCTGTGTCGTTTGCGTCTTCCTCCGCCTGCGGCTTTTTTTTCAAAGCGCTGGCTACTATCGCGATGACGAAGATCGCGATATAGAGGAAGAGCTCGAAATTCTTAAGAATGACTTCCATTCTTACGCTCTCGGCGCTTGTGGGTTTTGGCCGCCTATGGACTCGCGCATTACCGTGTCGGCCGCGACGTTCTTCATCTTGTAGTAGTCCATAATGCCCAGGTTTCCGCTTCTGAAGGCCTCTGCCATCGCCTGCGGGACCAGCGCTTCGGCCTCTACCACCTTGGCCCTCATCTCCTGCACCTTCGCCTTCATTTCCTGCTCGGCGGCTATGGCCATTGCGCGGCGCTCTTCGGCTTTGGCCTGCGCGATTTTCTTGTCGGCCTCGGCGCGGTCGGTCTCAAGGTCGGCGCCTATGTTTTTGCCAACGTCTACGTCGGCGATGTCGATGGACAGAATTTCATAAGCCGTCCCGGAGTCGAGCCCTTTTTCGAGCACGCGCTTTGATATGGAGTCGGGGTTTTCGAGCACGTGCTTGTGCGAAACCGCGGAGCCGATGGTCGTAACGATACCTTCGCCCACGCGCGCCAGGATGGTCTCCTCGCCGGCGCCGCCGACGAGCCTGTCTATGTTCGCGCGCACCGTAACCCGCGTCAGCGCCATCAGCTGGATGCCGTCCTTCGCCACCGCCGAGACCTTGGGGGTCTCTATAACCTTCGGGTTCACGCTCATCTGCACCGCTTCGAGCACGTTGCGGCCGGCAAGGTCTATCGCGGCCGAGCGCCTGAAGGTGAGCGGGATGTTCGCCTTGTCTGCCGCAATAAGCGCCTGCACCACGCGCAGTACGTTGCCGCCGGCGAGGTAGTGCGACTCGAGCTCGTCGGTCGAAATCTCGATGCCCGCCTTAACCGCCGTGATCTTGGCCTCAACAATAAGTTTGGGCGGTACCTTGCGGAAGCGCATGAAGACTATGCTGAGAAGCCCGACCTTGGTCCCGGAGAATATAGCCTGCAGCCAAAGCTGGATGGCGGAACCCACAAAGTACAAAAATACAAGCGCGCCGATCGCGGCAATGGCGAGTACGAAGACCAGCATTGAAGAAGACGACATAGACACATCCTTCCCATGTAGAGGCGCGATTCATCGCGCCTACTGAATTTATATGGTTGAATTTATATTGTTAACAATACCTACCGTTCACGTTCCCTCACAAGCTCCACCACCTCATCCGCGCTGCCGGCCCTCATAAGCGCCTCAAAAAAAGCCCGGTCGTTCAGATGGCGCGAAAGGCTGCCCAAAACTTTCAGATAGTCGTTATTCTGACCTTGAGGGCCTATTATCAAAAATACAAGATGCGCGGGCTTCCCGTCAACCGAATCGAACGCCACCCCCCGCCCGCTGCGCCCAACCGCCATCACAATCCCCTCTACCCCCTCAACAAGCCGGTGCGGAATCGCAATCCCCCGCCCAATCCCCGTAGAACAAATCCCCTCACGCTCCATAACCTCAGCCACATACCCCTCAACCCCACCACCAAGCCTGCCAGCCCCAACCAAAAGCCCAACCAACTCCCTGACCACCCCCTCCTTGTCACGGGCTGTCAGTTCCAACCGAATGCACCGCGGGTCCATGATACCAGAAATCCGTTCCACAAACCACCTCCCGCTGCATCAATATACTATAAAAATAATTACGGGCATCTACACGAGAACGTTTATTTTTGATATCGGCATTTTAATGGCAGGCGGCAGGTTGCCGCCCCTACATAGGTTTGGGGGGCGATGTACCGATTTTAACATGTGTTGATGTACCGGTGTTGATATGTGTTGATTTTGCCGTACCGGTTTTGCGTATTCGGTTTTAGGATACGGGTTTTAGCGTTGTCGGTTTTAGAATAGGGGGCGTTACGGGGGCGTAGCCCCTGTCCCCAAAAAAAGAATTTGACCTTGATTTTGATTTTATTTATTCAATAACAAAGGTTGCCGACTCCAAAACCACCCCGGCTTTAGTATCCACAACCTCCACCCGCCAACTCCCCACATCCGCCGCCTTATCCACAACCCTCCTGGTATGCGTACGCCAGCTGGGCGACTTGATCTCTCTGCGGGACGTTTGCACGAGCTTCCCGTCGCGGTACCAGCGGTGGGCTATTTGGGCGGTATCGCGGGCGCCGATTATGTGGGTGAAGTAGAAGATCTGCGGCGTCTCTTTGGAGAATTTGGCACCGGCGCCTACAGGGGCTCTGCTCACGACCTCGGTACAGACCGCCGCCTGCTGGACCTTGAGCGGTGAGCCGGCCGTCGTCCTGCGCGGGCGCGCGGCGGTGTCGGGGGCGGGAGGCGCGGGCGGGGCGGATGCCGCGGCTACCTGAGCAATGGGAGCCGGCGCCGGCTCGGGGACCGGGGTTGCGGTTTTCAAAGCGTCGTGGGCCCCGGCCGCATCCCTTTTGGCGGACTCACGCCTGTCCCCCGGCGAAACGGAAGGCGCCGCGGCTGGCGGAGTTTCGACCGAGACCACGGGGACGTCCGCATCCGCGGCCTTGGGCTTCGCGGACAGGCTGGCTTGCGCCTGCTTGGGCTGCATGTCCTTCTCCGAAACCGCGTGCTTGTTTGGAAGCACTATTTGGGCTACAAAGAATGACGCCACCGCTACGGCGATTATGATTAATACGGATTTTGCAGTATAACTCATGGTTTCTCCGCCCCCTTCTTCACATATCATTAAATATATATTATAGACAGGGCAGTCGCAAAATCAAGAATAAAAATCAATATTTTTAAAATCTACGCCCCACCCACCCCCTGCGCATGATGTATTTTATGCGATTGTTTATACGTTTAATCTTTTCACGGCGGGATACTTTATGATAAGGGTTGGGTTTGTTGGCTGGCGCGGTATGGTCGGGTCTGTCCTTATGGACAGGATGCGGGCGGAGGGGGACTTCGCCGGATATGAGCCGGTATTCTTCACCACCTCTCAGGTCGGGGAAAACGGCCCGGACGTGGGCGGCGGCGCGGCTCCGCTAAAGGACGCTTTCAACATAGACGAGCTCAAGGGGCTCGACATCATCCTCTCCTGCCAGGGCGGCGACTACACGAACGACGTCCACCCCAAACTGCGGGCGGCCGGGTTCAAGGGCTACTGGATAGACGCGGCATCAGCCCTGCGCATGAAGGACTCGTGCCTGATCGTGCTCGACCCGGTCAACAGAAGCGTCATAGACAACGGCATCAAGGCCGGCATAAGAGACTTCGCCGGCGGCAACTGCACCGTCAGCCTGATGATGATGGCGCTGGCCGGCCTGTTTAGCCGCGGACTGATAGAGTGGATATCGAGCATGACCTACCAGGCGGCAAGCGGCGCCGGCGCGAAGAACATGATAGAACTGGCCTCGCAGATGGCGCACTTGACAAACGCAACATCCTCGCTGCGCGCAAATCCGGCAACAACCGCCTTAGACATAGACAAAGCGGTAACAGCCGAACTGCGCGGCGCCTCAATCCCCACAACAAACTTCGGCGCCCCGCTGGCGGCCTCGCTGATACCGTGGATCGACAAGCAGGTAGAAGGCGGCCAAACACGAGAAGAGTGGAAGGGCATAGCCGAAACAAACAAGATCCTCGGATCAACAAAGTCAATCCCCGTAGACGGCATCTGCGTACGCGTAGGCGCAATGCGCTGCCACAGCCAGGGCCTGACAATCAAAATGACCAAAAACGTACCGTTAGACGAAATCACCGACATGATCGCCACCGCGCACGAGTGGGTCAAGGTCATACCGAATGATAAGGAAAGCACATTAAAGGGATTAACACCAACCGCCACCAGCGGAACGCTAACAATCCCCATCGGCCGCCTGCACAAAATGAACATAGGCCCCGACTACCTGACAGCATTCACGGTAGGTGATCAACTCTTATGGGGAGCAGCAGAACCGGTAAGAAGGATGTTAAAAATCGCTCTTGAAAACGTGTGTTGATGTACCGATTTTAATATGTGTTGACGTTGCCGTACCGGTTTTGCGTAACAGGTTTTAGGATATGGGTTTTAGCGTAGTCGGTTTTAGAATAGGGGGGCGTTACGGGGGGCATAGCCCCCTGTCCCCATAAGCATTAAAAGATTTTGATTTTGATTTCGAATTTAATGTTTTAAAAGCAGGCGGCAAATTGCCGCCCCTACACTTCCATAATTTCTTTCTCTTTCAATGCAAGCTGCTCATCCACCGCCTTAACATATTTATCCGTAACCTTCTGAATATCCTCCAACCCCTTCTTCTCCTGATCCTCCGTAATCAGCTTATCCTTCTGCGCCTTCTTCAATTTCTCATTCGAATCTCTCCGCACGTTCCGCACCGCGACCTTGCACTCCTCAGCGATCTTGCTGCAATTTTTATACAGGTCTTTCCTGCGCTCTTCCGACAGCGGCGGGATGGGCAGCCTGATCTGGTTTCCGTCGCTCTGCGGGTTCAACCCCAAGTTAGAGGCCTGCACCGCTTTTTCGATCTCCTTGATCATGTTCTTTTCCCACGGCTGTACGATGATCATCCGCGCTTCGGGCACCGAGATGTTGGCGACCTGGTTTATCGGCGCTGGGTTGCCGTAGTAGTCGACGGTTATGCCGTCAAGCAGTGCGGGCGTCGCGCGGCCGGTGCGGATCCTTGTCAAGTCCTTTTTTAGGCTGTCGATCGTTTTCTGCATACGATCTTCGGTTTCTTTTTTGATATCTTCCATCGCGCCCATACATCAATCTCCTATGTTAACGTTTGTCCCCACCGACTCGCCCTTAAGGCACTTTGAGAGATTTCCATCTTCCAAAAGTTTGAATACGATGATGGGAATTTTTCTGTCCATGCAGAACGAGAACGCTGTGGCGTCCATTACTTTCAGTTTTTTTGACAGCGCCTCGGCGTGGGTTATTTCGTTGAACTTTTTCGCGCCGGGGTTCTTCATGGGGTCGCTGTCGTAGATTCCGTCGACCTTCGTGGCTTTCATTATGACTTCGCCGTCGATTTCGGCGCAGCGTAACGCTGCCGCAGTGTCGGTTGTGAAGAATGGGCTGCCTGTTCCGCCGCCTATTATCACTACAGAGCCGGCCTCCATCAGTTCAATGGCGCGTTCGGGGGTGTAGTACTCCCCTGCCCTGTCTAACCGCGTGGCAGTAAGCACCCGTGCGTCTACGCCGCATGCTTTTACGCGCTCGGCGAACGCTATGGAGTTGATGACTGTGGCCAGCATCCCCATTGCGTCTCCGGCGATTGCGGATACGCCTTCCGTCGTCGCGCCGCGCAGGAAGTTGCCGCCGCCGATGATGATGGCAGTCTGTACGCCGTCTTTGGCGACCTGGGCTACTTCGCCGGCAACCTTGGCGATGATTGCGGAGTCGACGCCAAAGCCGCGTTCCCCGGCAAGGGCTTCGCCGGAGAGTTTAAGCACGACGCGTTTGTATTTGTATGTAGCAGCCATATTATCGCCAATTCGCAAATCGTAATTCGTAATTCGTAAATGGGCGCGATAAATCGCGCCCCTACGAAATGTGGTTGTCAACGGCCAATTTTGGGATTAATCCGACTCGCCCAGCTCAAGCCTGAAGAATTCTACCGGCTTGACGTCTGCACCCACGGCCTTCGCCACTGCCGCGATTCTGTCTTTGACTCCTACCTCGGGGTCGCGGATGAATTTTTGGTTGACGAGCGTGGCTTCTTCGTAGTACTTGGCCAGTTTGCCGTCTACGATCTTTTCCCACACGGCTTCGGGCTTGCCCGACTCTTTGGCCTGCGCGGTGTAGATTTCCTTCTCCTTGGCGATGACCGCGGCCGGGATGCTTTCCGGGTCTACGGCTGTCGGGCGCTCGGCCGCGATCTGCATGGCAAGGTCTTTGCCGAGTTCGGCGACCGCGTCTGACGCGAGCGCTTCGGGCGTGGAGGCAGAGATTTTGATAAGCACGCCGATCTTGCCGCCGCCGTGGATGTACGAGAAGAACTTTTCCTTTGACGGGTCGGCGAGCATTTTCCTGTAGCGGCGGAACTCGATGCGTTCGCCGATCTTGCCTACCAGTTCCGTCACCTTGGCCTCGACCGTGATGCCGCCGATGCAGGCGTCGGAGAGCTTCAGCGCGGCCGCGTGGTCGGCGGGCTTGTTCGCGAGCAGGATTTTGCCGAGGTCGGCGATGAACGCGACGAAGTCTTCGTTGCGCGCTACGAAGTCGGTTTCGGCGTTTACTTCGTAGACCATACCGGCGGCGCCGTCGGTTACGATGGTTACCTTACCCTCTTTGGCGGCCTTGTCGACGCGCTTGGCGGCGGTGGCCTGGCCCTGCTTGCGGAGGTCTTCTATGGCGAGCTCCATGTCGCCGTTGGCCTTGACGAGAGCCTCCTTGCAGAGACCCATGCTGAGGCCGGTTTTGCCGCGTAATTCATTTACCATTGTAGCTGTTATCTGCATTTTATTTTTTCTCCTTAGTATTTAATATTTAATTATTTGTTTTTGTCAACAACCTATTAATCTTCCTCTTCCATAACCTTCGCGATCTTCTTGTGGACGACGCGGTGGCGCTTGGCCTTGTTCTCGTCGCCGCCGGCTGCCGGCGCTTCTTCGGCTGCGGATTCGTCGTCCTTGGCGGCCATCTCTTCGGCCGCGGCGGCCGCTACGGCATTCTCGAGTATGACGTCGCTTATGGCGCGGGTGAGAAGCTGGACCGACTTGATGGCGTCGTCGTTGCCCGGGATCGGGTAGTCGACGGCGTCGGGGTCGCAGTTGGTATCAACAATGGCGCCGATGGGGATGCCCAGGCGCTTACCCTCGGCGATCGCGATGTGTTCCTTAAGCGTATCGACGACGAAGATGATCGACGGCAGGCGGCGCATGTGCCTGATGCCGGTCAAAATCGCGACTAACTTCTCCTTTTTCTTGGCGATGAGCAGGCGTTCCTTCTTCGGCAGCATCTCCATGGTGCCGTCGCCTTCCATGCGTTCTATCTTGTCTAACTTGGCGATACTCTGCTTGATGGTCTGGAAGTTGGTGAGCATGCCGCCCAACCAGCGTTCGGTAACGTAGGGCATGCCGCAGCGTGTGGCTTCCTCGCGGATGCAGTCGCGCAGCTGCTTCTTGGTTCCCACGAAGAGGACCTTGCCGCCCTTTTTGACCTCGGCCTTGACGCAGGCGATGAACTTGTCGAGCGTCATGATCGTCTTGTTGAGGTCGATGATGTAGATGCCGTTTTTGGGGCAGAGGATGAAGCGCTTCATCTTGGGATTCCAGCGCTTGGTTTGGTGGCCGAAGTGGGTTCCGGCGTCCAACAGTTCAGGCAGTGTCAATGAAGACATGGTACAGCTCCTTGATTGTTATGGGTTATGGCGACCACGGCTATCACCGCGAAAAATCTACCGTCCTTGTTGGGGCGGCACCCGTTTCTCGCTCGGCCGTGTGATTAAAATCAACATTTACAGACAAATACGGCATCCGGCCCACAACGGGACCGGACACCGGCATTATCACAAAAACATCCCCGTATAATAACTGGGCATTAACGTTTCGAGAACTGGAAGCGACGACGCGCGCCGGCCTGACCGTACTTCTTGCGCTCCACGATGCGGGAGTCGCGGGTCAGCATGCCGCCCTTGCGCAGGACCTTGCGGTTGTCTTCGCTCATCTGCGACAGTGCGCGGGAAATGCCGAGGCGGATTGCGCCCGCCTGACCGCTCAGGCCGCCGCCGCGGACCCGGGCCACTATGTCGTAGCTCTCGGCCGCGCTCAGCATCTGCAGGGGCTTCTCCACATCCATCACCAACACGTCGCTCTTGAGGTAGTCGAGCATCGCCTTGCCGTTGACCGTCTTTTCGCCCTTGCCGGGCTTGATGATCACGCAGGCTATCGCGTTCTTGCGCTTACCGGTTCCAAAATACCTGTTTTCCAAATTACTGCTCCTTGTACTGTTTAAATGCAGGCGGCAGGTTGCCGCCCCTACACAATTAACATACCATTGATCAATTTACCGCCAATAATCGCCTATTCCATATAATAGGCGACTGTCTTAAACTTTCTGAACCACGGGCGTGGGCCCGACCGACAACTTGAGCTGCTTGGGCTGCTGCGCCGCGTGCGGGTGTTCCGCCCCGGGGTAGACATGCAACTTGCGCATAATAGCCCGACCGCGGGCGTTTTTCGCGACCATCCCCTTAACCGCGTGGATGACGACCTGGGTCGAATCAAGCTTCATCTGCTCCTCAAACGGCCTGTGCTTATCGCCGCCGGCATAGCCCGAGTGGCGGAAATAGGTCTTCGTCTCCGGCTTGATACCGGTCAAACGAAGCTTGTCGGCGTTGATGACTATCAAATAATCGCCGTGATCCTGGTTGGGCGAATAAGCCGGCTTACCCTTGCCGATAAGAATATGCGCCGCCTTGCTGGCCAAACGGCCCAGCGTAAGCTCCGCGGCGTCTACAATAAACCAGCCGCGCTCAATCTTTCTGGTGTCCACAACAACAGTTTTCATCTTACCACTCCACTACATGAAAAATGCGTAAAATTATGACTAATCTATAGAAAATATGTTATGGGGCGGCGGAAGTCAATAGTTTTTTATTTTTTTTGGTTTTGGGGAATTTGGAAAAGCCTGGCTTATAGGAGGCTGGAGAGATATACCGACCCATATTTTGGGGGGCGACAAAAAAAATACACTAAGTCTTGACACGGAACCCTTTTTTCACTATATTCTATATGATAGGCAGTTATTGGTTGCGTGAAATCAACTTTTACCATAATAACCCAAACCAAAGAAAGGAAGATTGACTCTTATGACTCGATCTTTTCTTAACAAATCAGTAGGCAGGAAGGGCAAGTTCCTCTTAGGTACAGCCCTTGTTGCGCTTACCTCCATGCTGCTCTTTATGGTCTGCGGCGGCGACGACGATAATCCTCCCGGCGGATGCCCGACCGGTCAGATTATGAATACGCTTCACAATGTCTGCATGGCCTGTACGCCATCAATACCTGGCTGTCCGGGCTATGTCGCGGAATGCCCCGCCGGCCAGATCTTGTCCGGTGGCGTTTGCACTGCCTGTCCCGTAACACAACCGGGCTGCCCAGGTTACACTCCCCCTCCCGGCGCGTGTGACAATAATCCTGGCACGCTCAACTCCGGTTGCCCCGGGGATCCGTGTATCGCAAGCGGGACGACCACCCCGGGTTGTGTGGCCTATAATCCGTGCGCCGGCCAAACTCAGGCCCAGCCCGGATCGGCATGCTGTCAAGCCCAGCCGACATTCAACGGTTGTGTTGTAAACAACCCGTGCGCCGGCCAAACTCAGGCCCAGCCTGGATCGCCATGCTGTCAAGCCCAGCCGACATTCAACGGCTGTGTTGTAAACAACCCGTGCGCCGGTATGACTACCGCATCGCCCGGAACGCCGTGCTGTCAGGCTCAGCCGACATTCAACGGCTGCCAGAACGTCCAGCCCTGCGCCCCCGGCGACGCAATCTGCTGCATGAATAATCCGAGCGATCCCAACTGCGGCCAAAATACCAACCACTGCGCCGGCCTAACTCAAGCCGAGCCCGGATCGCTGTGTTGTGCAGCCCAGCCGTTCTTTAACGGTTGCGTCGCCAACCCGTGCGCCGGCCAAACTCAGGCCCAGCCCGGATCGCCATGCTGTACCGCCCAGCCAACATTCAACGGTTGCAGCGGCGGCACTTCTACCGGCACCTTCTGCCGCTGGAACGGCGACCCTACCGAATGCTATGAAATCGGCGGCCCCTGGTCTGACGAAGCTACCGCGACAGAAGCGTCTTGCAGAGCGAATTACGGCGAAGTCGTAACGAACTGCAACGCTGTCAGTAGCGTACAGTGGTGCCGCTGGCCCACAGGCTGCTTCGCGATAGCCAATCCTAACGATCAGGATCCGCAAAACCCCGGCATGACGAACCTGCAGGCGTGTCAGGCACACGGCCATCTCTTCAACGACAAGGCGACTTGCGATAACTTTATTCCGCCCGCGCAGAATGACTGGTGCCGCTGGGAGACCGGTTGCTTCCCGATTAGCAACCCCACCGCTATGGATCCGGAAAATCCCGGAATGACGAACAGGCAGGTTTGCGAGGCGTACGGCGCATACTTCACTACCGAAGCGGCCTGCAACGCATACACTCCGCCCGCGGCGAATGACTGGTGCTACTGGGATGGAACCGGCTGTTCCCAGATACGGAACCCCACCGATATCGACCCGCAAAACCCTGGTATGACAAACAGGCAGGTTTGCCAGTCGTACGGTCTCGGTTACTTCACTTCCCAGGCGGCCTGCCTGGCCTTTACTCCTCCCGCAGTTATCTACTATTGCGACTGGGGTACAGGCGGTTGCTGGAACATGGGTGCCGGCACACAAGCGTGTGACGGTGGCGGAAGCCCCTGTACGGGTACGCAGATGGACCACTGCCGGGCAAACGGCGCAGTAGTTCAGTGCACAGGTACCGACAGGCCTTCAACCGGTACATGTTGTGTAGGTACCAGATAGTAATCAGTATAAGTTTGATGAAGTAGAGAAGTACGGGGCGGTCGCAAGACCGCCCTTTTTTTATAGCGGCTCAACCCCGAAATAACCGGACAAACTCCCCCGGACTTATATCCACTGCCCCCAACGCAGTCTTGTAATCCAAAGGCATCCCAAAATCAAAAAACGAAAAACCCCGCTCCCGCAAATAACGAACCGCAAGAATAATCTGCACCGTACCCGCATTATACTCATCATAAAAACCGGAATAACTCGTGTAGACATTACCGTAAACAACGCCAAACTCCCCGGCGACAAGCTTGCCATCCCTGTAAAGCCCAAAAGACGCCGGATACACCCTGCTCGAAGGCACAACCCGCCCAACACCGCAAACCCCTACCGCCTCCGCACCCTCACGTATCCTCTTTATGCACTCCACAAGCGGCGGGGTAAGCCAGCCGCTGCCATGCTTCTCCACACAACGGTCAACAATAGCCTCAAACTCGGCATCCGCACGAAGTTCATAGCGCCCGAAAAAACGCTTCACCGACCGCTTGACATGCAATTTCTCAAAAAAAAGCGCCGACCGGACAAGGTGCAACTTCGGAAGCAAAACATAAAACGGCCCCCCGCCGTCATCCTCCGCCACATCCGCCGACATAACCAGAAAGCCGGCCTCCATCAACCGAACCACAAACCCCAAATCAAAATCCGTGGCGATGCACCACTCCTCGTTGTAATCAGTAGCCACCATAAAATCCACAAT
>Ga0123356_10005683_pt1 | contig 12665 bp, 7 predicted proteins | sample TergutEmb28metaG_2_FD_92546 | JGI IMG/M metagenome (GOLD analysis project Ga0123356, IMG submission 92546) | Embiratermes neotenicus P3 segment gut microbial communities from Petit-Saut dam, French Guiana - Emb289 P3 | ecosystem: Host-associated > Arthropoda: Insects > Digestive system > Gut ... | reverse complement strand
TGGTATTGTGCGAGCAGCGCCAGCACCCCGTGCTTCACCTGCTGCAGGACGTCCGGCACGCCGTCCGGCCGATGGATCTGCACCAGGCGTTGCTCCTCATCGACCGTCGTCTGATCCCAGTCCGCGTGAAAAACCTCCCAGGCGAGCGCCAGATCGGTGATCACGCGTGCGTGCGTCTGGGTTCGCAGGTCGTAGTCTCCGGCGTCGTACCAGCCGCCGCGGTTGAGACCCGGAATGTGCTCGCCCGCGGCAAACGGCGAGTCGGAGGTCGCGCCCATCGAATAGCCGTCGAAGTGCGTGTAGTTCACTGGGGCCTGCCGGGCATCGTCCAGGTGCGAGACGCCGTGCCAGACACGATAGTTCTCGCGCACCGCCACGTGATCCATCTGCACGGCGAGGTACGTATCGAGCGTCGGTTGCCAGACGCCGTTGCGGTAGACATCCGCTGCGATGCGGAACGGCGCCGTCCGCTGCCCGGCGTACTCGATCGCGTAGACACCGGTCTGCCTGATTGCCGAGAAATCGAACGACGCGTAGCGATAGCGCAGCCACTGCCCCCACGGCTTGATGGCGCCGTGGAAGACCTCCACGAAATCGCCGGACGGATCCAGCCGCAGGATGCTGGCCGTGCCGGGGGCTGCGTAGTGCGGGTCCAGCTCCAGCAGCGCCACTTTGCTGCGCCCCGGCGTGTAGCCCACCTGGTTGTACGACACCACCGGCGGACGGATCCATCCGGGTATGACGTGCGGATGGACGTGCCAGACGAGCGCGTTCTCGGTCCGGCCCGACGGGATCAGGCCGCGCACGACGAACCAGCCGTTCTGCGCGCGGCTGCGCGCGTCGAACAGCGTGAGCGAGCCGCCGTCGGAGCTGATGGTCACGCGCACCAGCGGATCCTCCGGGGCGAGCACCACCGTGTGTCCGCTCGCGAGCGGCAGGGGTTGCGCCGCCTCGCCGGCATTGCCCTCCATGGGACCGTCGGGGTGACGCGGGAAGAGCCCGAACGTGCCGTCGAACGCGTAGCTCTTGCCGAAATAAGCGGTCGGCAGGAAATCGAGATTGAAGCCCGCCTTGCCGGCCAGATTCGGCGGCAGCGGATGATCGAGGTGCACGGCGATGCGCACGCCCTCCGCCTCGGCGGTGACTTCGAGGCGATAGCTGAAGGACAGATCCGGGTATCCGGAATAGGCCATCAGCTGGTCGGGTGCCGTACCACGCTTGCGTGCGGTGAGCGTCGGCACCGGGTCCCATTGCTCCGGAGTCGCGCTGAGCCGGACCTCACCGTCGGTGGCGATGCGCTCGCCGTGCAGGATCATCTCGATGCCGCCGAGCTTCTGATCGCGGAACACCGGATGAAAAGAGTTCGAGTACGCGAGAACGCTCAGGCCCTGCGTCTCGAAGTAATCGAGGTCGTTCAGGTGCAGCCCGGCGGCCACCACGGGCTGGCCACAGAGCGGCACCAGGATGGCGAGGGCGAGCTTGCAGCGCATGGACACCCGGGATGCCCCGCGGCTGCTGTGGATCAGTGCTTGCAGTGCCGGGCGATCAGGCTCTCGGCGAGCTCCTGGCGTCCGGACGGCGGCCGCGGATCGAGTCCCTGCTCGATCGCAAGATCGGCCAGACCCGCAAGATCGAGCGCCCCGCTGGTGATGCGTTTGCCGAGCTCGCCCTCCCAACCCTGATAGCGCTCCCCTCTGAGGCGCGTCAACGCCCCCTCCTGCACGACGTCCGCGGCGGCGAGCAGGGCGCGCGCCAGCGTGTCGATGCCGCCGATGTGGGCGAGATACAGATCCGCCGGATCGACCGACTGACGGCGCAGCTTCGCATCGAAGTTGAAGCCGCCGGTGCTGAAGCCACCGTCCTCGATCAGCTGCATCATCGCCGGAACCAGCTCCTGCGCATTGTTGGGAAACTGATCGGTGTCCCAGCCGTTGCGAGGGTCGCCGCGGTTGATGTCGATCGAGCCGAAGATTCCGTACGCCCGGGCCACGGCGATCTCGTGCTCGAAGTCCAGCCCGGCGAGCGTCGCGTGATTGACCTCGATGTTGACTCGCACTTCTTTCGCCAGGTCGTAGCGCTCGAGGAAGGCGTGCACGGCGGCCACGTCGTGATCGTACTGGTGCTTGGTGGGCTCGAAGGGCTTGGGCTCGACGAGGATCGCGCCGCGGAAGCCGATGCGATGCTTGTGCTCCACGACCATGGCGAGGAAGCGGCCGTACTGATCGAGTTCGCGGCGCAGATCCGTGTTCAGCAGCGAGTCGTAGCCTTCGCGACCGCCCCACAGCACGTAGTTCTCGCCGCCGAGCCGATGGGTGGCTTCCAGGCAATGACGCACCTGCGCGGCCGCCCACGCGTAAACCTGCGGATCGGGACTGGTGGCAGCGCCGGCCGCGTAACGCGGATGGGTGAAGAGATTCGCCGTGCCCCACAGCAGCTTCACCCCGCTCGCCGCCATTTTGGCAGCGATGCCCTCCTCGATCGTGCGCAGATTGGCGACGTGCTCCCTGACGGTGGCGGCGGTGGCCATGACGTCCACGTCGTGGAACGTGAAGTGACGCACGCCGAGACGCACGAAGAAGTCGAACGCGGCGTCCAGCTTGGCGTCGGCCATGGCCTGCGTCACCGGCGTACCGAGCCAGGGACGCGGCAACGTTCCACCGCCGAAGATGTCCTGTCCGGGCCAGTTGAAGGAGTGCCAGTAGCACACCGCAGGCTTGAGCCACTGCTGCATGCTCTTGCCGAGGACCATGCGGTCCCTGTCATAGACTCGGTAAGCGAACTCGCTGTTCGCCTCCGGACCTTGGTAGCGTACGGGCTCGATGTTGGAAAACAGGCTCATGTTGGATAGTCCCCGAAACTTGACTTGAGATCGTGGTACAGACGCACGAAAGTGGGGCGGCGTGCGGTGAGTAGCGCGGCGAGCGATGAGTCCGGCTGCACCACCCGCTCGATGGGCGGCGGCACGCACACGTCCTCGACCTTCTCACCACTCACCGCAAGCCGCGCGAGCCGTGCTGCTCCCAGGGCGGCGCCAACCTCGCTCCCCTGCCGATAGGCCAGCGGGCGCCCGAGCGCCGCGGCCAGCAACTCACCCCAATAGGGCAGGCGCGCACCGCCCCCGGTGACGCTGATTTCATCCACCCAGCCGCCTTTCTCGAGCAGCACGTCGAGGCCGTCGGCAAACGCCAGCGCGACGCCCTCCAGCACGGCGCCGGCGAGGTCCGCGGCGTTCGTGTCCGGGTTGATGCCGAAGAACACCCCGCGGGCGCGCGGGTCGTTGTGCGGGGTGCGCTCGCCCGACAGATAGGGAAGAAAGAACGGCGACTGGCGGCTCAAGCCCCGTGACCTGGCCGCGTCCACCAGTCGGCGGAGGTCAGACTGGCCGGTCAGGTGCGCCACCCAGTCGAGCGTCGCGGACGCGCTAAGCATCACGGACATCTGATGCCAGCGGTCGGGTAAACAGTGGCAGAACGCGTGCGCCGCGCGCTCGGGATTGGGGCGAAAACGATCGGTGACCACGAACAGCACGCCGGAGGTGCCGAGCGACAGGAACGCCTGTCCGGGCGTGACGATGCCGAGGCCCGCAGCGCTCGCCGCGTTGTCGCCACCGCCACCGGCCACAGCGGCTCGCGGCAGCTGCAACTGCTGCGCGATGCCCGCGCGCAGCGTCCCCGTGGGGCTGGTACCTTCGGTCACCCGCGGCATGTGGGTGCGGGCGAGCCCGGTCGCCTCGAGCAGGCGGTCGGACCAGTCGCGTTCGCCGACGTTCAGCCAGCCCGTGCCGGAGGCATCCGACATGTCGCTGACCTTCTCGCCGGTCAGTTTGAGGCGCACGTAGTCCTTCGGCAGCAGCACGCTTGCGGTGCGCCGGAAAATCGCCGGCTCATGGCGCGCGACCCACAGCAGCTTCGGTGCCGTAAAGCCCGGCATCATGATATTGCCGGTGATGGCGCGCGCCTGCGGTTCGCGCTGCTCCAGCTCGACACACTCGCGCGCCGCACGGCCGTCGTTCCAGAGGATCGCGGGACGTAATGGGCGATCGTCGCCGTCGAGCAGGGTCGCGCCGTGCATCTGGCCGGAGAGGCCGACCGCGCGCACAGCCGTTCGCGCGGTGGCGGGCAGTGCACTGACGGCCTCGATCGTCCCCTCCCACCACTGCTGCGGGTCCTGCTCGGAGAAGCCCGGCTGCGGCCGGCTCACCTCGAGCGGCGCGGAAGCCTGTGCGACGAGCGCGCTGTGCTCATCGAGCAGCACTGTCTTGACGCTCGAGGTGCCGATGTCGATCCCCAGATACACTCAGACGGCTCCCGTCGCGAAACGCACGGCGATCGCGAAGCGCTCACCGGGCGACAACACGGTGGCTTCGCCGCGGCCCAGGGCGCCGGCGGCGGCGCTCTGCGGCTCGAGGCAGAAGAAATCCCGCCCCGGCGGTGCGTACACGTGCAGATGGCTGCAGTGCCGGGCACGGATGGTGACGGACCTGTCCGGCCAGGACAGCGCCGCGACGCCGTCCCATCCGCACAGACAGTGATCCAGCGCCACGCTACGCACGGCGCGGGGCGGATCGAAGCGCCACTCCGGCGGGGTGGCCGTCTCCTCGAGCGGCAGCGCCTCGCGATCCGTCCGCCACACGCGCGGCAGTCGCGCGGAGAGTCCCGCCCGACCGGCATCGGGGAAGTAAGGATGCAGTCCCAACATCGCAGGCATGGAGCCACTGCTCACGTTCTGGATCGACAACTCGACGGTGAGCGCGCCGTCCGCGAGCACGAAGCGCTGCTCGCAGCGGTAGCGCCACGGCCAGGCATCGCCGCCGCCTTCAAAGACCAGCGTCGCCGCAGCAGCGGATGCCGCCACGACGGTCCAGGGTGCGCGCCAGCCCTGCCCGTGCAGCGGATGAGGGTCGGCGCTCCAGTTCGGCGGCAAGCGGACCGCGTGGCCATTGAAGTTGAAGCAGCCGTGCGCGATGCGATTGGCGAACGGCACCATCGGGAAGCAGGCCATCTCGAACGGATCGTCGCCGGCGTCGGCAGGCGCGGGCCGCAGCACGTCCTGACCGCGGTATTTGAGCTCGCGTATCGCGCCGCCCAGACGCGGCGCGAGCGTGAGCCGCATCGCCCCCTCCTGCAGTACCAGAACGTCCGCATCGGTCTTCATGCGCGCGCGCATCAACACTCAGGTCAGACGGCCGCCGACTGCCTGGCCGCATGCCGGGAGCGCGCTCTGCGATCGGTCCACAGGTGCTGAATCTCCTCCAGTGTGCGGCGCCGGGTCTCGGGCAGGTAGAAATACACGAAGGCCGCGGCGAGGAAACTCATCACGCCATAGATCCAGTAGGGGAAGCCGTGATTGAACATTGCGTTGAGCGTCGAGTTCCCGATGAGGACCTTGAAGGACCAGGAGACGAACAGGTTGGCGATCCACTGCGCCGCCACCGCAATCGCCATGGCCTTGTTCTTGATGGCGTTCGGAAACATCTCCGACAGCATCACCCAGGTCACCGGACCCCACGACAGTGCGAAGCCAGCGATGTAGGTCATGGCCGCCAGCAGCGGCCCGGTGCCCACGGCGTTTGCCCGGAACTGAAAGCCGAGGGTCATCATCGCCACCCCCATGACGATGCCGCCGATGATGAGCAGCGGCTTGCGACCGAGCCGGTCGACCGTCAGGATCGCGACCACCGTGAAGATCACGTTGGTGATGCCGACGATCAGCGTCTGCCAGAAGGCGGAGTCGGTCGAGGCGCCGAGGTTCTGGAACATCAGCGGCGCGTAATACAGCACCGCATTGATTCCCACGAACTGCTGGAACACCGACAGCAGGATTCCGGCCACGATCACCAGGCTGCCGAAGGCGAACAGCGGCGTCTTGCCCGCGTGTGCATGCTCGGCGAGCGAGACCTCGATGTCCCTGACGGTGGTGTGCGCTTCGGTCCGGCCGACCAGCCGGGTCAGCACGGCGAGTGCCTCGGGCGAGCGGCCCCGCATCACGTACCAGCGCGGTGTGTCAGGAACGAAGGTGAGCAGGACCAGAAACAGCAGCGCCGGCACTGCCTCCGACAGCAGCATGAGCCGCCAACCCGTGGCGTGCAGCCATACCTCGTCCCCCTGTGCCTGGATGGTCCAGTTGACGAAATAGACCACCGCCATGCCGAGGACGATCGACAGCTGATTGAAGGAGACCAGGCGGCCGCGAATCCGGCTGGGCGCGATCTCGGCGATATAGAGCGGCGACAGCATCGAAGCGATGCCGACTGCGACGCCGGTGAGGATGCGATAGAGGATGAAGGGCGTCAGCGCGCGCGGGCCCATCGCGCCGATCGCGCCCAGGCCGAATTCCGGAAAGGCGGAGCCCAGCGCCGACAGCACGAACAGTGCGCCGGCGACGATCATTCCGCCCTTGCGGCCCACGGCCTTCGCCAGCCAGCCGGCCACGCCTGCGCCGATGATGCAGCCGAACAGTGCGCTCGAAATCGTCCAGCCCGAGAGGCTGTCGCGGGCCGTCTCCGACAGATGTAGCGGCTCGATGAAATTGGCATCGATCGAGCTCACGGCGCCCGAGATGACCGCAGTGTCATAGCCGAACAAAAGGCCACCCAAAGTGGCCACGAACGTCAGGCCGGTTATCAACCAGCTGCTGTTCTTCTCCATGCCTTCCCCCTCGAGGCCGCGCGGCCGGTCGAAACGGAATGGTAGCGCTATCACTCCGAGCGCGTCAATCCGCGAGGGGGTCGCTTCAGATCGCTGCCGAGGATTCCCGCTTCACCAGGGTGAATTTCATGACGTGCCGCAGCGGCTCGAGCGTGCGGCCGGCACGCCGCACGCGGATTTCCTCGAGCAGGAACTCGACGGCCTTGCGCGCCATGGCCGCGACCGGCTGATGCACCGTGGTCAGGGCGGGCCAGATGGTGGTCGCGAGCGGGGTGTCGTCGAAGCCGACGACGGTGAGGTCGCTCGGCACATCGAGCCGCAGACGGTGAGCCACCGCGATCGCCGCGGCCGCCATGTCGTCGTTGCTGGCGAAGATGGCGGTCGGCCGCCGCGACGCATTCAGAATCTGCTCGGCAGCGGCGAGTCCCGAGCGGTAGCTGAACGAGCCGGGCCTCATCCAGTCCGCGCGCACCGGCAGCCCTGCCTCGCGCAGCGCCATCTCGAAGCCTGCCCGGCGCTGGGCGCTCGCGGTCTGGTTGGGTGCGCCGACGATGAAGGCGATGTCGCGATGGCCGAGCGACAGCAGGTAGCGTGTCATGGCCGCGGCGGCCTCGAAATCATCGATGTGCACCGAGATGCCTGCCGGCTCCGGCCGGCCGGTGGCGACGGCGATGAACGGCACCCGCGCCCGGCGCAGCGCTTCGAGCGCCGCACCGGAATCCGACAACGGCGGGGGCAGGATGATGCCGCCGACGCCGTCGTTCGTCAGCCGGTCGATTGCGGCGCGCTCGTTGCGGACGCCGCACTTCTCCAGCACGATCTGACAGCCGGCGTGACTGCTCTGCTCGAGAACACCCACCAGCAGCTCGTTCAGATATGCGGCGCTCGGGTTGTTGTAGAGCAGCCCGATGTGCGCAGTTGCGGCGCGTGCCAGATTGCGGGCCGCAACGTTGGGTGAATACCCGAGCTCCTTGATCGCCGCTTCGACCCGTTGCCGGGTGCTGGCCTCCACATAGGCATCCCCGCTCAGGGCGCGCGACACCGTCATGGGCGAGACACCGGCGTGCTTCGCCACCTCATACATCGTCACCGCGTTGCGCCGCCGCCGCGGCGTGCGCAGCCGTTTTCCATTTGCAGTGCTGGACGTGCTCATGTTTGTGATGCGAATTCTTGTAGTGATGCGGATTCCACGCCGGAGCGGGAGCTCCGCTCAAATCCAACCACGGTCGCGGACGCCCCCACTGTCACTTGCGCCATCTTGCGCCTGTATATCATTAGCGCAAATCCGACGTCAGCGATACCATCGAACGCATGCCCTCCTGGTCGCCGCTGTTGCTGCTGCTGACGATGTTGGGGTTGGCTCCCGCGGCGGTCGCCGAAGACGGCTACGAATTGTGGCTGCGTTACCATCCCGTACCGGCGCCGTGGCTGGCAACCTACACCCAGGCGCTCACCCAGGTGGTAGCGGGTACCACGCACTCTGCCACGCTCGCGATCGCCGACGCCGAGTTGGCGCGCGGCCTCGCCGGCATGCTCGGCAGCGCGCCGCCCGCAGCAGCCGCGCCCACCCGGGACGGCAGCCTCATCCTCGGAACCGCCCGCTCGTCGCCGGTGATCGCGCGGCTGCCGCTCGATCTCGAGCGACTGGGCCCGGAAGGGTACGTCATCCGCACGCTTAGCTTCGAGCGTCATCGCGTCCTCGTGATTGCCGCCCGGGAGGACATCGGCGTGCTCTACGGCACGTTTCATTTCCTCCGGCTGCTGCAGACGCGGCAGCCCGTCGAGCATCTGGATGTCGTCGCGGCGCCGCGCATCCGGCATCGCATCCTCGATCACTGGGACAATCTCGACCGCACCGTCGAGCGCGGCTACGCCGGCGAGTCGCTGTGGGACTGGCACAAGTTGCCGGATTATCTCGATCCCCGCTATACGGACTACGCGCGCGCCTGCGCCTCGCTCGGCATCAATGGCAGCGTCCCCACCAACGTCAACGCGAGCGCAGTCAGCCTGACGCCCCGCTACCTGCACAAGCTCGCAGCTCTCGCCGCGCTGCTCCGGCCCTACGGCGTGCGCGTCTATCTGACCGCCCGTTTCAGCGCACCCATCGAGATCGGCGGCATGAAGAGCGCCGACCCTCTCGAGCCCGCGGTGCGCAACTGGTGGCGCGTCAAGGCCGACGAGATCTATGCCCTGATCCCCGATTTCGGCGGCTTCCTGGTGAAAGCGGATTCCGAGGGCCAGCCCGGTCCGCAGAGTTATGCGCGCACGCACGCCGATGGCGCCAATATGCTTGCCGATGCTGTCGGGCCACACGGCGGTATCGTCATGTGGCGCGCGTTCGTCTACGCGAACCGTCCGCACGAAGACCGGGTACGCCAGGCCTTCGAGGAATTCATGCCGCTGGACGGGAAGTTCCGCGACAACGTGCTGCTGCAGGTCAAGAACGGACCGCTCGACTTCCAGCCGCGCGAGCCGTTCCACCCGCTGTTCGGCGCGATGCCGCAGACGCCCATGATGCTCGAGCTGCAGATCACCAAGGAGTATCTGGGCTTCGCGACCCATCTCGTCTATCTCGCGCCGCTGTTCGAGGAAGTGCTGCGAGCGGACACGCTGGCGCGCGGTGAGGGCTCGACGGTGGCTAAGGTCATCGACGGCTCGCTCTTCGGCCACTCGCAGGGCGGCATTGCAGGCGTCGCCAACATCGGCACCGACCGCAACTGGACCGGCTCGCACTTCAATCAGGCGAACTGGTATGCCTTCGGCCGCCTCGCCTGGGACCCCGGGCTTTCCTCGCGGGAGATCGCCACCGAATGGGTGCGCATGACCTTCTCGAACGACCCCGCCTTCGTCGAGCCGGTCGTCGCCATGATGCTGGCGTCGCGCGAAGCGGCGGTCGACTACATGACGCCGCTCGGTCTGCATCACCAGATGGCACCCGACACTCACTACGGGCCGGCGCCCTGGTTTGCGGGTGGTGCGCGCGCCGACTGGACCTCGGTGTACTTCAACCGTGCCGACGCGCTGGGAATTGGCTTCGATCGCACCGCCACGGGCAGCGATGCGGTCGCTCAATATGCCCCGCCGGTCGCCGCGCAGTTCGCCGATCTGGCACGTGTCCCGGACCGCTATCTGCTCTGGTTCCACCACGTCCCCTGGGACTACACCCTGGCCTCGGGCAAGACGCTGTGGGAGGAGCTCGTCACGCACTACACTCACGGCGTTCAGGTGGTTGCCGACATGCGGCGCACCTGGTCGGCACTTGCGGACAAGGTGGACGCCGGGCGTTATCGTGAAGTCAGTGAGTTTCTCGCCATCCAGGAGCAGGAAGCCCGCTGGTGGCGCGATGCGAGCATCGCCTATTTCCAGAGTCTCGCGCAGCGCCCGCTCCCACCCGGTTTCGCGCCGCCCGAGCACACTCTCGAGTATTACCAGAGCCTGTGCGTTCCGTATGCTCCCGGCACGCCGGGGCGGGCCGTGAGCTGCGCAGGTCGGGTGATCTGGTAGCGCTACCAACCCCGGCCAGTGTAGCATCCCGGCTCGCGCGAGCGCGGCCGGCGGCGGCTGCAGACGCGAACAATACCGGAAGTACCGGGACCCATTAGGGGGAATGATGGGACGTACTCGATGCGTCCGGGGCGCGGCGCGTGCGCGCGGCAACAGGTTCGGCGTCCTGGTGCTGGTCACGCCGCTGCTCACACTGACCGTGCAGGCGCTACCGGCGGCCGAGCGTCGCGAGGTGCCGATCTATCAGAACCGCGACGCCCCGCTCGAGCAGCGCGTCGAGGACCTGCTCGCGCGCATGACGCTTGACGAGAAGATCGCGCAGATCACCTGCATCTGGGATCGCAAGCAGGAGGTCATGACGGCCTCCTGGGACTTCGATCCCGACAAAGCGCGCCGGGTATTTCCGGCCGGCATCGGCCAGGTGGCGCGTCCGAGCGATCTGCACGGCAGCAGCAGCAATCCGCTCATCCAGCCCGGCCGCAACGTCCCGCAGACCGTCGCACTCGTCAACGCCATCCAGCGCTACGCCGTGCAGGACACGCGGCTCGGCATTCCGGTGCTCTTTCATGAGGAGGGCCTGCATGGCTACGTGGCGCGCGATGCCACGAGTTTCCCGCAGGCGATCGCGCTCGCGAGCTCCTGGGATCCGCAACTGCTGACCCGCGTGTTCGCGGTGGCGGCGCGCGAAATGCGGGCGCGCGGCGTGCAGCAGGTGCTCGCGCCCGTGGTCGATGTCGCGCGCGACCCCCGCTGGGGCCGGTTCGAGGAAACCTATGGCGAGGATCCGTACCTCGTGAGTCAGCTGGGCATTGCCGCCGTGCGGGGCTTCCAGGGCGACACCCTGCCGCTTGCCCCCGGCAAGGTGTTCGCGACCCTCAAGCACATGACCGGCCACGGCGAGCCCCAGAGCGGCACCAACGTCGGTCCCGCCGTCGTCGCCGAGCGCACGCTGCGCGAGGTGTTCCTGCCGCCGTTCGCCGCGGCCATACATTCGGCCAACGCGCTCAATGTCATGGCGTCCTACAACGAGATCGACGGCATCCCCTCGCACGCCAACTATTGGCTGTTGCATGACGTGCTGCGCGGCGAGATGGCATTCACCGGCGCGGTCGTCAGCGACTACGACGGCATCGAGCAGCTCGCGACGCTGCATCACGTGGTGCCCGACCTCATGCATGCAGCCGCACGCGCGCTGCACGCCGGGGTGGACTTCGACCTGCCGGACGGCCAGGCGTACGCCAGGCTTCCGGAGGCCCTGGCGGCCGGTCTCGTGACGCAGGCCCAGATCGATGCCGCGGTCCGCCGCATGTTGCGCATGAAATTTCTCGCCGGGCTGTTCGAGAACCCTTACGCCGATGCGCGCTACGCAGAGGCCATCACCAGCAACGCCGAGGCGCGGGCGCTCGCCGCCGAGGCGGCCCGCAAGACGACGGTGCTGCTGAAGAATGACGGCACCCTGCCGCTGCACGTCGGGGCTGTGAGGACGCTCGCCGTCATCGGGCCCAACGCGGACGCTGTGCGGCTCGGCGGCTATTCCAACGTGCCCGCCCACTCGGTCAGCGTGCTGCAGGGCATTCGGGCGAAAGTCGGCCAGCGGGTGCGCATCGTCACCGCCGAAGGCGTGCGGCTCACGTCGAAGGGCGACTGGTACACGGATGCTGTCGAGCTCGCCAACCCCGAAGAGAACCGGGCGCGGATCAGGGAGGCCGTGGCAGTCGCCCGCGAGGCGGATGAGATCGTGCTGGTCATCGGCGGAAGTGCGGCGACCAGCCGCGAGGGGTGGGACGCGAAGCATCTCGGCGATCGCGACACGCTCGGACTCGTGGCGCAGCAGGATGAGCTGGCGAGCGCGATGTTCGCCCTCGGCAAGCCCGTCGTGGTGCTTCTCATAAACGGACCGCCGCTGGCGATTCCCGGGGTGGCCGCGCAGGCCAATGCCCTCATAGAGGCCTGGTATCCCGGCGAGGAAGGCGGCACGGCGCTGGCCGACATCCTGTTTGGCGATGCCAACCCGGGCGGCAAGCTCCCCGTGACCATTCCACGCTCGGTGGGTCAACTGCCGTATTTCTATGACGAGAAGCCCACCGCTCATCGCGGCTACCTCTTCGACTCGAAGGAGCCGCTGTTTCCGTTCGGCTACGGACTGTCCTACACGACGTTCGAGATCGGACCCCCGCGCCTGTCCGCGACTCGGATCAAGGCGGATCAGCCGGTCTCCGTGCAGGTCGACGTGACCAATACCGGCAAGGTCGCCGGTGACGAGGTGGTGCAGCTGTACCTGCATCACCTGGTAAGCTCGGTCACGCGACCGGTGAAGGAGCTCAAGGGCTTCAGGCGCGTGACGCTCGCGCCCGGCGAGCGCACCACCGTGCAATTCACGCTCGATTGGGCGGCGCTGTCGTTCTGGGACGAGCACATGAAACAAACGGTGGAACCGGGTACGGTCGAGGTCATGGCCGGTCCGAACTCGGTGGACCTGAAACGTACGACTCTCGACGTAGCGCCGTAGACGCC
>Ga0123356_10005682_pt1 | contig 12666 bp, 17 predicted proteins | sample TergutEmb28metaG_2_FD_92546 | JGI IMG/M metagenome (GOLD analysis project Ga0123356, IMG submission 92546) | Embiratermes neotenicus P3 segment gut microbial communities from Petit-Saut dam, French Guiana - Emb289 P3 | ecosystem: Host-associated > Arthropoda: Insects > Digestive system > Gut ... | reverse complement strand
TCACTAAGAACCGAGAACGCACCAATGGCTCCACCAATCGAGAAACCCACCACTACTATCGCAGTCCAAACAGACGTAAAAGGCGAACCCGTATTTTTAATCAACTGACTAAACAAATCAGCAACCGCCGGCCCCACCACGGCACTTATCTGCTGAACTAAAACTTGAATAGCCTGCTGTTCCCCTAAAAACAGCCCAAATATGGCTGTAACAATAAGAAGCAAGGTGGGCAACGGAAGAATAATAAAAAAAGTCAACGCCGCAGAGCGCAGAACTGCATTGTCATCTAGCCAATCGATTAAGGCGGTTTTGAAAACCCCGTAGACTATCTGTAGCTTCATGTTACAATCCTGACTTGACGGGGATACTTGGTTGAAGCTTTGAGGTTTGGTTTTGTATATGTGGCTTTGTGGGTGTACGTAATCACTCACAGAATGGTAAGTCTTTTTAAACCAAGCACTAAATGTACTACTACGGTAAGGGGACTAAATTTGAGTCAAGAAGAAGTACTGTCCGAATTAAAAAAAATCCGAGAAGCACTAGAAAAAACACCACCTCCACCTCCACCTCCACCTCACGGCTTGTGGAATGAGTTCAAAGAATTTCTATCAAAATACAAAATTTTTGGACTTGCAGTTGCTTTCATCATAGCACTGTATGTGGGTACGCTTGTTCAATCCTTGGTTGCAAATTTGCTTCTGCCAGCGATCGGTTTAGCAATTCCTGGCATAGATAACTTGGCAACCTATAGCATTGGCGTTTTTGGTGTTGGACAATTCCTTGTCGCATTGATGACCTTTGTCATAGTTGCTTTCCTCGTATTCTTGGTTGTTAAAGTCGCCAAGAAATGGAAAATCGAATAGGCGCCTGAAAAATCAGGCGTTCTCTTCACTTTTTATATTTATGTCAAGTGACAAGTTTTTGGTTGTGGTTCTTAGACGACCGAGGTGTTTGTTTGGATTCCGTAGTAGGTGGTTACTGGCTAAATTGGTTGTTTGCTTTTTGTTGTTTGGGGCTGTTGTTTTCTGAGTCGCGAACGCTTTATATCAAATGTGTGTTTGCTTTTTAATGGAGATACATATGAGTACTCAACCTTTACATATTACAGATTCAAATTTTGAGCAGACCATCAAGAATAATTCTGTTGCACTGGTGGATTTTTGGGCTACCTGGTGTGGTCCTTGCAGAGCCCTAGCACCCATCATCGAGGAAATTGCCGCGGAGTATAGCGGCAGGGTCTTAGTGGGTAAACTCGATGTGGATGAGAGTCCACAATCTGCCGAAAAATTCAATGTCTTCAGCATCCCCACTATGATTGTATTTAAAAATGGGGTAGAAGTTGATCGACTTGTTGGCTTATGCCCCAAACCCCGCATAACCGAGGCCCTAACCAAACATCTATAAACATACTGTTGGTTGCTGGATGCTCTAACTATCTGTTACTGCACCTTAGTTCCCTGTCACCGTTTAGAACCCTGACTAGGGTGTTTGGGGGTCTTTGGTGCTAGGGGGTTTCATTTTTTCATACATTTTTTCAAGGGTCCAGCGGACGCTTGATTTAAGTTCTTTTAGTCGTTCTTCATCAACGTTTTTTATGATTATTTCTTTGATGAACTCGCCTTCCCGGATGATATTGTAGCTAAACATACGATCCGGAGTCATTTGTCCTAAGCGCACAAATTCTTTATCTTTTTCCTGCATCTTGGCAAACACTTTCTCAACTAAGAAAGTGGTAAACGGTTGGGTGTTGACGCTAAAGTTTTTACTCTCATCAGGCATAACATGTATTTGCTGTTTCTCAAAATACATCAATGCCAAAGGCTCCTCAGCCATGGTTTTTAGAGGTATGACCGTTTCTGTCTCAGTTACAATTGCAGGCCCAGGTGCTGTTGCCGATGCTGGGGCGGATGCTGGCGGGGTTGTTGAAGTTGGTTGCTCAGTGGATTTAGGCAATACCACTTCTTTTGGCATAGCCTGTGGTGGTGTGGTGTGAATCTCTTTTAGGTCTCCGCGTTTGAAGCCCTTCTCTAAGAGAATGGTGTTAACAATATCAAGTGCTGCTTGTACTTCTTGGATTTCAGTGTTTAACTTTTCTAGTTGGTCTTCTAGACGTTTTTTGAACGCGATCATTGCTTTTGTTCTCTCAGAGTCTTGTGCCAACTTGCATCTCCCTTTCCAACTACATTACACATAGCTCTTAATCAGTTTTTAGCCTGTCTGCTCATGGTGTGGTGTCGCCGATTTTTTTGAGTTGTCCATTGTACATTGTTACGATTTCTTTTGAAGTGGTGGCGTCTTGGGGGCTCTTATCGGTGCGGTATTTGCCTGTGAAGCGGGGAAACCGAATGGCCATGCCGCTGTCTTTGCGGATAGCGTCCATCGCAGCCATGTGAATGGGACTAAGGGTAACCTCTGCGCCTAGAATCTCTAAGACCAATGAGGGTTCAAACCAAACATCTGCTTCCAAGGTGGACTGCACACGGCTATTTTTGCGGGCAACCACATGAGTTTGTAGCATTTTATAGAGATCGCTGAGATTTTTATCGGTAAAGCCTGTGCCGCATTTAGTTACGGTTTCAAAGGTATCGTTTTCGGGATTATAGGTTGCTAAGAGTAGCGCCCCATAGGCGCCGACACGTTTGCCTCGGCCATGAAACGCTCCCACAACCACCAAGTCCACAGTATCGGTCATTTCACTTTTGTAGTCCCGCTTATACTTGATCCAGAGCCAGCCGCGATTACCGGCCTGATACACTGAATCCTCACTAATTGATTTACACATCAACCCTTCACATCCCTCCTCTATAGCTCGCTCAAAAAAGTCTTCGAGTTGTTTGGGTGTTTTGACGAGTTGTTGGATGGCGGGTTTTAGGCGGATGTTTTGTTTAATGATTTTCTCAAGGATTTGGCGTCTTTGTGGCAGAGCTGTTTGGGTTAAGTCTACTCCATCCACATAGAGCGCGTCAAATGTAAAAAGCGAGACAGGGTATTGGCTTATAGCGGATTGTATGCCATATTTGCGTCTGCGATGCATCAATTCTTGGAAGGGACGCATATCCCCGCTTTCGAGATCCATAGCGACACATTCCGCTTCAAGGATTGCATCCTTAGCAGTTATCTGTGTGCGGATCAGCTCTACTACATCGGGATACTGGCTTGAGATGTTTTCGAGCCGACGGGAAAACAGTTGCACGGTGTCGCCATTTTTGTGTGCCTGGATCCGTTCACCGTCATATTTGTATTCTGCGAGGCATTTGCCGCTAAATTTCTCTAAAATCTCCTCCGGTACCCCTAGCCGCTCCGCAAGCATGGGCCGAATAGGTTCTCCTACGCTAACTTGGAATTTTTCAATACCCTCTATTCCTTTTTCAGCTACAACATTTGCGACTCTGCCCAAATCTGAGGAAATATTGTATGCACGCTCAATTTTCTCACGGGTTTCTTTGCCACCGCCATAGGCGATAGCCAGTGCATCTAAAACGGTCATGTCTGCGATTCCAAGACGCAGGTTTCCTGTGACGGTTCGAATGAGCCATTTAGCCTCTTTTGGGGAGGCATCTATTAAGAGCCCGCTAAAGAGCACCATCTTTGTGTCTACTGCACCTGAGCCGCTGGTTTTAGCCAGTTTATCGAGTGTTTCATAGACCCGCTGTACGGTGAGGGGTTTTGTGAAAAACGTGGATTGTTTGTGTTTGGCGAGAAGTTTTTCTGCAGTTTCACCGATATCACCACTTTTTTGCAGCTCAGTTTGAATCGCGTTTTCACCATTGCCCGTAGCGCGCATTAGAGCACGTATGGCCAGTTTTTCAGCAACGCCCATCTCTATGCCCACAAAGTCCGGGTAGAGTTTACCCTGCGTTAAATAAATCACCCTTGAAATGACATCTTTTGGTGTTTTTTTTAGCAAACTAACTAGGTGATCAGTCATTTCTAAGCGCTTAGCGGTGCCCTCAATTTGCTCGTATGCATCTGCGATTATTATATAATCCATATTTTTCGCTTCAAGAATACGCACCAGCAATATTAAAATTTACACTGCACCTATCTCCAACCTAGCGAAGACCTGATTGGTTAACAGTAGCTGTTGCTTTAAAATTAGATAAAAGAAAATGATGATAATTATTGTTTATTGGTTGTTTAGACTATTGTTGTTTGGTTTAGGCGCCATCGATTAGATGGGCTGTTCCGTCTGGGCAGTAGACTTTGTCAAACACTTCGGTTATGGTGAAGCGTTTGCTGCATGCTTTCATTTCGGGGCATCCGTCGCAGTCACGTGATAACATTACTTTTTTTCCTCCTTCCTTATGTTGTGATTGGTAGCTAAATTGTAGCTTTACCGTTTACTGAATCGCACATATTGCGATTACTGTCAATAATGCCAAATATATCTGGATACTTTTGAGCTTTATTCCGCTTAAAACATTGACTCTTTACCAGTAACTAAGTATAAGACTAACTCTTGCTAGCTTCACACTTAATCCGTAGTAATACCTCTTAATAATATCAACGTTTCGGTCACCAATACAGTATCTAATGGAACAATTGGTTGTAGTATTAGTGTATACAAGTCAAAATCGAAAATTTAAAAAGTCCATCACGAGAATCTAGATGTATGAAATTTTCTTTTAAAATAGGCTCAATATGGGGAATACCCATCGAGCTACACCTCACCTTCTTACTACTCATAGTAGCCATTTTTGCACTCTCCCTGCTAAGCAACCTAAACTTCTACTTCTTCTTCATAATCATCGCCCTGTTTGTCTTTGTCGTCTTTCACGAACTCGCCCACTCCCTAGTCGCCCGCCGCTACAACATAAAAGTCCGCAAAATCGTACTCTACCCCATCGGCGGAGTCTCAGAAATCGAAGACCTCCCAAACAACCCCGCACAAGAATGGCGCATGGCCCTATCCGGCCCTCTAACAAGCCTCGTAATAGGCGCTATAATCCTAGCCATAGGCATAGCAATCTCACCCCAACTAATCCCCGCCGCCCTCACATTCACAATAACCGGCAACATCCTAATCGACTTAGCCATCCTAAACATTTTGCTGGGTCTCTTTAATCTGATTCCTGCCTTTCCCATGGACGGCGGCCGCGTCCTAAGAGCCGTCTTAGCACAACACATGAAATACGCCAGCGCAACCCGCCTCGCAGTAATCATCGGACGCGTACTGGGCATAGGCATGGTCATTATCGGTTTCATCTTCCCCGGATATTTCCTACTCATCATAATCGGATTATTTGTCTACTTAGGCGCAAACCAAGAAGGCCAACAAACCAAACTCGCAAGCCAACTCGCAACGATCCGCATCAAAGACGCCATGCAACCCGACATAACAATGATAGACTCAACTCAACCCCTCACCGAAGCCATAGAACATATGAACAAAAACGGATACCACAACGCACTGGTACAAAAAAACGGAGCCCTCATAGGCATCGTAACCCAGAGTGAAATCCTAAAAATACCCAACCAACAACGCGACCTTTTACACATTGAACAGATACCTCTGTTGCACATTGTCCTTTTCGAAGACCAATCCATCCTTGAAGCCGACAAAATCCGCCTCAAAGAACAAATCGACCTGCTTCCTGTTGTACAAAAAGAAAACCCCACCCAAATAATTGGAACTCTAACAACCAAAAACATAGCCCACGCCTACGAAAAAACCCAAAACCCTAACCAAAAACCAACCCAAACTCACCCGTACGCACCATCCTTTGGTTGTTAACTAGAAAGTGTTTTTAGTCCAAACGCTGTTAACAAACAAACTACAATAACTAAATGTCCCTTAGTTATTGGGATATCTCCAGCGGTGATGGCATGTCTGATCACAAACACGAACTCAAAAAAACGCATGTGGTATTTGTGGAATTCGACGACGTAGTATTCACCAAACTGGCCGTAACTCCCAACTATTTTGGTGAAGGCAACTCTGAGAACCGAAAAATGGAGTTTGACTTTGAATACTGCCTCAACTGTAATCTCCGTTTACTGAATGGAAAACCCATAAAGACTCAAAACCTCCTAGACGATGAATTCGAAAAATATGTCATGCAAGCCAAACACGGTAGCTATCAAAAATCAGCAGAGATAACTGTGCAACATAGTGACTATGCCGCACTAGAAAACCTAATCAAAGCCGCATTAGGGTTTGGCAAACTAAAAACCAAAAAACCCTAACAACCAAATTTATATTTTTTAGATAAGGTGTAATTTTGCAGGAATTATACCAAAATTATGGTGTAATTTTGCTAAATTATTGACAAAGTTACGTCCCACAATACCATATTATTTCAGCATGCTCCTTGCTGGGAGTGGCTATGAAAAAAGGGACTTCTTTTCCTGTCGGCAAGGTATAGAGTTCTTAACTCTCTATCATGTGAATTTCTATGAGTTTTTACTTGCTCAAAATGAATTGCTTGTAAAGGAGTTGCAAAAAAGTTCTCTTAGTGATAGTGTTTGGAAAACTTTTAGAAACGAACTATTGGAAAAGTATTGAGATTTCCACATTGTTGGTGGCATGCCCGAGGTTGTGTAGGTCTGGATTGACACCAAAAGCATTGACGAAGTCCAAAAAAAGATAGCTGAACTTCTTCTAGGTTACCAAAAAGACTTTGTTAAATATGCTGAACCAAAAGAGTATCCTAAAATTTCATTCGTTTGGCAATCTATCCCCAGACAGCTGGGTAAAGAAAATCGCAAATTTATATTCAGTCAAGTCAAAAAAGGCTGGCGGGCAAAAGATTTGGAGGATGCCTTGATGTGGCTTATCTGAACCGGACTTGTCTATAAGGTAGAATGCATCGAAAAACCCAACTACCCTATTTCCTCTTATGCTGATCACACCTTTTTCAAGCTATATATGTCTGATATTGGGTTACTAAGACGCCACGCGGATTTGCCTTCTTCTATTGCATTTGCTGATCCCCTGCCTACAAAGAGTTTAAGGGTGCAATGGCAGAAAACTTTGCCTGCGAGCTTAAGCGGATGTATGGCAAAATTAAGGACAAAGACCTGTACTATTGGGCTGCTGAGGGTTCTGCAAAAGCAGAAGTTGACTTTATCGTACACGACGACGAAAAATATATCATCCCTATCGAGGTTAAATCAGGCACGGCAAAACACGCTCGATCCATAACACAATATTGCCAAAAATTCAATCCCCGAAAAATCTGTTCTAACTTCACTTGACGAAATAACACAAAGAACTATACCTTTCTATGCTTTTTGGAAATTCAAAGAATGGATAAAACAAGAATAAATAATTAATTGGTGGGGCTTCCCGGATTTGAACCGGGGTCTATAGCGCCCGAGGCTACAAGCCTAGACCATGCTAGCCGAAAGCCCCACCACAACGGATGTGTTCTATCTTATTTGTTGGGTTGGCTTTAACTTTAGCGGTTTAACACCCAATCAAAATTAAAATCAAACAAATCTCTGATACAGTAGCCACGCATTTTTAGCTCAGGTGTAAACTTTGAACTTTAATGGTTGCTTTTGTTCTAATAATCCATAAAACTTTTAAATTCTAATCGACATTTTCTAAGCGCTCTCTTGAGGTTAGGTTCATGTCAGAGACACAGCAGAAAAAGAAACGCAAGAAAAAAAGCCAACTCTGTCTCATAGAAACCGAACAGGTAGAAAGTGAACTTTTACCCGAATTAGTTACAGCGTTAGACGAGTTGGCAAAAGAGAAAAAATATCTCGATATTCAAGTTTGCCCTAAATGTAAAAGTCCCCGCGTTAAAAGAGTCAACACTATGGCTGGTGATCTGTTTTCTCACATGGGCCTAACTCCACCTAGCCATGAATGTAGTGAATGTAACTGGCGAGGCCAAATGGTCCTTAAAGCAACCAACAAACCCACAACAGTCCGCGATGTTGTAATCATGGCCGAAGCCAACAAATTAGACACCGAAAACAAAACCAAAAAACTCCAACACCAACCTAAAAATTAACTCCATCCAAAACCCAAAACCGAAAATTTCGCTCTGACAGCATCTGCAATGATTTAACCCTCCAAATATCCTCTTTTAGCGTTGTCTCTACATATACGTAGATAATAATCTGACAAAATAGAGTTTCCAGTTAACCGCCACAAATAAAAACATGCATCTTGTTTAGTTCCAAGCAGGAATTGACTTTGGCAATTAATACCCTCTATCTGGCAGCTATATCACAAAACTCTGTAGTGTTACTTAGTAATACTATTCAACTATAGTTGTGATTAGATGGCGGCGTCAATTTGTAGTTGCTGTAAACGCAATGAAACCTTCTATTTTAGACCCTACTCAGGCGAGCGCCTATGTCAGCGATGCTTCACCCAATCTATTGAAGCCAAAGTCCGAGCTACTATAACCAGATCACACATGCTCAAATTCGATGACCACCTAGCCGTGGCTGTGAGCGGCGGCAAAGACAGCCTAGCCCTTCTCTATATCCTAGCAAAACTACGCAAATTCCGACCTAAAACCACCCTAACAGCCGTCACCATAGATGAGGGCATCAAAGGCTACCGCAACGAAGCCCTAGAAATAGCCGCCCAAAGTTGCAAAAACCTTGACATACCCCACCAGATTTTCTCCTTTCGTGAACTCTACGGATTTAGCCTCGACGAAGTCATGGAACGCACCCGTCAAAGAAGCCAAACTGAACTCACCGCCTGCGCCTACTGCGGGGTACTACGCCGCAGAGCCATAAACGCCGCCGCCCGAGCCGTTAAAGCCGACAAAGTCGCAACCGCCCACACCCTAGACGATGAAGCCCAAACCGTTCTTATGAACATCCTGCGCGGTGACATTGTTCGCCTCACCAAAGAAAAACCCATAAGCGACAAAGTCCACCCCCTGTTTGTACAAAAAATCAAACCCTTCTGTGAAATCCCCGAAAAAGAAAGCGCCCTTTATGTATACGCCAAAAAAATCCCCTTCCAAGACACCCCCTGCCCATACGCCTCCCAAGCCCTACGCAATGATGTCCGCGGCATGCTCAACCGCATGGAAGAAAAACACACCGGAACCAAATTCACCGTATTTCGAGCCATGGAAAAGCTACGCCCCGCTCTTGAAGAAACCCTAAAAAAAGCCGACTTTAAAACCTGCACTGAGTGCGGCGAGCCTTCAACATTGGATTTGTGTAAAACCTGCGAGTTATTGCGCCAAGTACGTTAGTTAGGTTTTTTGTGGTCAAAGCCTCGTTCGCTTTTGAGTTTACGCAACATTTCTGAGGCCTCTGTCGCGCTGTCTGCGGCGGCAATTCGTTGTGCCCGTTCAAGATTTACTTTTGTGTTGCAGTAAGGACATAGTTTTGTTTTTTGCGCTTTAGTGCTAAGCATATACCCGCCGCATTTAGTACATTTCATGATGAGTGTTGGCGCCATTTGTGCTTACTCCGAAGGGCTTGTTACACTCATCAAAATGCATCTCAGTATAATATCTTTTTTATTGATCCACCTATTAGCCATATGTCGTATATGATTTTATAAGGCTTGAATTTTTGAATGCTATATTGGCGTAATTTTTGGAAATTTAAAAAAATGATAAAAAAATAAAATTGTTAGTACCAGTATTCTATGGTTACTGTATGCGTTGCTCCGTTGATTAGATTTGTGTTTCCTATTTGTACTGTTGCGGTTCCAGGGAGTACTGGGAAGCATGCCCAACCGCCTGATGAGCGGATATTTTCCCGTTGGTCGTAGGTTATTGTGTGTGGGCTAGTGCCGCCGTTGGATTTGTAGCTGACTCGTGCAAAGGCTTGGTCAGTGGTTGATGAATCTATGCGCACAAAAATGTAACCTGCATATTGGGCGTTGACAGTCCACGAACTATATTGGCCTGCCTGCTGGTTAAGGCTGGCTTTATCAGCTATGGTGGTAACTTTTGCCAAACTGGTAATGGCTTGCAGGTCTTGGTTTTCGTTTTGTAGATTATTGTTGGTATTTTGCAGGTTCTGGTTTTCGTTTTGTAGATTATTGTTGGTGCTTTGCAGGTTCTGGTTTTCGTTTTGTAGATTATTGTTGGTGCTTTGCAGGTTCTGGTTTTCGTTCTGCAAATTATTGATGGTGTTCTCTAATTCTTTAATTCTGTTATTGTCCCCTATTGATACTGTTGGGTTGATTATGACACTAAACACCAATAGCATTGCTAAAACTGCACATACTATTGCTAAGACTGTTGTTTTATTGTCCATTTTTTATTTATCACCTGTTTTTATGAGCTTTTAAGGCGCGAGTATTTGTTATCACGTCTGAAGATACTGTAGAGTGAGTTGATTTAATGCTAAGTATGCGAACAAAGCGTTCAACAATTAGACGGCTAAATCTGGGAATGAAAACGCTTAAGCCTGATTTTCCAAGCATCCTTGCATAATTTTTTTATCAAGAACGGTTTTAGAACCTTTACCGAAAGACTTTTCCATGGCAAGATGGTTAAGTGTTGGTAGCGGGATTAGGGATTAACATGAGTGCAGAAGAGCAAGCCAAGCAGCGATCACCTCTGGTCGATATGGCTATTGGGTACTTTAAAAAAGAAGGCTACAAGGTTAATAGTGAAAACGTTGCCTTGGAAGGTAACAGCGGAGTTATGCGCCACTTTGATCTTGTGGTACAAAAAGGTCGTTTAGAGCAGGGTGTGTGGATTCGAGATTGGAATCGCACCATCGGCGTCAATGTTATCATAAACCTAGACACCGCTTCAGAGGATGTTGAGCTTGGTGCACCCATCATGATTGGGGAGAAATTTAGTGATCATGCCAAATCCTACAGTAACCGCCGCAAAATCAGCCTGCTCACCAAGCAAAAAATCGGTAGTTTTCGCTAAAGTCTTAGATATTTATCTGTTAAGCCCAAACCTTCAAGCATACCTAACCAATCAACAAATCCACTGTGGCATTTTTTGGTATGGTTTAAAACCTTTAACATATCCTCCACAATAGTCTCTGTGGTCTGCCCCGAAACATCCAATTCACATACCTTGTCCTGATGCTGATGTTGTAAAGCTTCAATTAAACAACTATCCAAAATTTCAGCCGAGAGATTCTCCACAATTTTTGCCTCACTAAACCCACAGTTTTGCATCTGTTCTTTGAGTTCAATAGGGTTTCTACGCAGAACAAAAATCTGCGAAACAACCTCTGATGGCGTAACAGCGGCTGCATAATGCCCATCAATAATCATATCCGTCTTGGCAACGCTTATAGATTCACCCAGACTTTTACGCATAGCCTGCTCATCCACAACAATGGTTTGTCGTTCTTTGTCCTCCTCCAATATTAATCCTTGTGTTTTAGTATACTCAGTCAAATTAATGCAAACTGCATCTAGTTTTTCTGCTAACACTTTGGCGGTTGTGGTTTTACCCACACAGGGTGTGCCGGTAAGGAGAATAACTCGATTCATAAAAACACCTGGGCATACCCGCAATTATTGATTACGGATCAACACTCGTTTATATTATGTAATGCAGAAACAAAACCTCTGGAGCGGGAGTAAACTATTTATCACAACAACTATGTGGTGGTTACATGGCGAGGTTGAATATATTGAGTGAAAAATTGGTTTCAAGAACTGTTTTTTTGGCAGGTATACTTGTGGCAATTCTTATTGCCTGTACAGTTTCTACTTTAGCATCTACACAACTGATTGCTGGACCGCAAGGTTCACCCGGACCCCAAGGACCCCCAGGTGTACCCGGCGTTGCTGGATCACAAGGACCTCCAGGAGTTGCTGGATCAGCCGGTGCCACAGGAGCAACGGGTGCCACAGGAGCAACGGGTGCCACTGGAGCTACAGGTGCAGCCGGTGCCACAGGACCAACCGGATCACCCGGACCCGCAGGCAAAGACGGCAACACCACTCGATACATCCTAGAAGGCTCCTTTGACATAACCAAAGACGGCGACCTAATCCAAACTTTTGGCGAGTTGCTTGTCAGTGAAGCACATTGGAAAAAAATCGATATTCCTCAACTTACTTTATCAGATATACCATTTGTACATGTCTTTGTGAAAACTCTTTTTAACAGCACACATAACGATCCACAACCTATGCAGTTCTGGCAAGAGTACACTTCACAATCGATTCGCTATGATGAAGGCTGCATTTATGTGTTCTACAAAGGCGTCACAACTGAGTATCCTCCATATGGTGAAGCACATTACACACAGTATACAATGAATGGCGAATACCTCATAGGGATAGCCAAATAACCGCTTAACCAAACGGTATCACCAGCCGTTCTCTTTTCTTAAACAACACAACAAAACCGAGATGCTAAACTGCCCAGGGACCCTTAACAAATGGTCTTAGCATGTCATTTAAGCCTCTAAATACTTATGATGCTGACAAAACTTATTCTCAGTCTGGTGTTGCCGATTATGTGTCTATTCACAGTTTGGTTGGCATGGATTACATACGATTGGTAACTCTAAATCAAAGTGATAAACGGCTAAAAGAGCCCTCTATAGCTGCTACCGGTTAAGTATAAACATGTCAACCAGCCCGTAAGTACAAAAACTGCGCGTGTATACGCTATATACAAGGTATTTTACTCTCAGAGGTTACAATTAGGCTGATTCAAATATGGAATCAAAACTACGTGGTCCCTTAAAAAATATCAAGGTTACGCCTTTGGCATCGGAGAGTTTTGGTGTGCGTTCAATGTG